>Ga0209391_10001720_pt1 | contig 11436 bp, 7 predicted proteins | sample PPLLak3March2015_FD_187246 | JGI IMG/M metagenome (GOLD analysis project Ga0209391, IMG submission 187246) | Freshwater sediment microbial communities from Prairie Pothole Lake near Jamestown, North Dakota, USA - PPLs Lake P7 Core (1) Depth... | ecosystem: Environmental > Aquatic > Freshwater >... | reverse complement strand
CGAAGGTGAGATCGCTGGCACGGATGTTGTCGAGGTACTGGCGCTGGTTGGGGCCGCGGCCGCGGATACCGCCGCGCTGCGTCTGGACGATCACCTCCCCGCCGCCGCCCGGACCCGCCGCGGGCGCGTCCGTCCCGCCCGCGACCGGGAAGCCGAGTTCCTGGACGCACAGGTGCACGCGCGCAGGCGACATCGCCTCGCTCGCCGACAGCTCGAACATGCGTGCGAGCACGGCGTGCGCGTTGTCCACGACGGCTGCCGGTCCGAGCACCTGCAGGTGGTGGCCGCGGCGGCGCACCTCCACGCCGAGGCGCTCCTCGACGTGGCGCAGGTTCTGCTCCATCGGCCCGGCGAAGTTGCCGAGCCGCGCGTTGTCGGCAGCCTCGAGCGACAGTTCGCGCACGGCGACCTCCCCGGTCACGCGATGCTCCGCTCAGGTAGGCGCTCGGGTAGGGCGAGCCGGCCGCGCAGCGAATTGGCGAGCGCCTCGGTGACCACGACGTCCGTAAAGCGGCCGATCAGCGACGCCGGGCCGTCGAAATTCACCCACCGGTTGTTCTCCGTGCGGCCGGCGAGCTGTCGGGAATCCTTCTTCGACGGTCGCTCGACCAGCACGCGCTGCACCGAGCCCACCATGCCGCGGCTGTTCGACAGCGAATGCGCGTCGATGTGCGCCTGCAACCGCTCGAGGCGCGCGTGCTTCACGGCGTGCGGTACGTCGTCGGGCACCGACGCCGCGGGCGTGCCCGGCCGGCGGCTGTAGAGGAAGCTGAAGCTCTGGTCGAAGCCGATTTCCTCGATCAACGCCATGGTGGCTTCGAAGTCGCGGTCGGTCTCGCCGGGGAAGCCGACGATGAAGTCGGACGACACGCTGATGTCCGGCCGCGCCTCGCGCAGCCGGCGGATCTTCTGCTTGTACTCGAGCACCGTGTGGCCGCGCTTCATGAGCGCGAGGATCCGGTCGGAGCCGCTCTGCACGGGGAGGTGCAGGTGGTTGGCAAGCTGTGGAATGTCGCGGTAGGCCTCGATCAGGCTGTCGCGAAACTCGACCGGGTGCGAGGTGGTGAATCGAATGCGCTCGATGCCGGGCACGCGGGCCACGAAGTAGATCAGCGCGGCGAGGTCGGCCGTGCCGCCGCCCTCGAGCGGGCCGCGATAGGCGTTCACGTTCTGACCGAGCAACGTGATCTCCACCACGCCCTGTTCGGCCAGTGCCCGGATTTCCTCCAGCACAGGCGCGACGGGTCGGCTCACCTCCTCGCCGCGCGTGTAGGGCACGACGCAGAAGGTGCAGTACTTGCTGCAACCCTCCATGATCGACACGAACGCCTTGGCCCCCGACGCCCGCGGCTCGGGCAGGCGGTCGAACTTCTCGATCTCGGGGAAGCTCACGTCCACCACCGCACGCCCGTCCGAGCGCAGTTGCTCGAGCATCGCCGGCAGCCGGTGCAGCGTCTGCGGCCCGAACACCAGGTCCACGAACGGCGCGCGCTCGGTGATGCCCTCGCCCTCCTGGCTGGCCACGCAGCCGCCCACGCCGATGATCACGCCAGGCCGCGCCAGCTTGAGCAGGCGCCATTTCCCGAGCAGTGAGAACACCTTCTCCTGCGCCTTCTCGCGCACCGAGCAGGTGTTGAGCAGCAGCAGGTCCGCCGCGGCCGGGTCGTCGGTGGGCTCGTACCCGCCGGCCGAGCGCAGCACGTCCGCCATGCGGGCGGAGTCGTACTCGTTCATCTGGCAGCCGTGGGTCTTCAGGTAGACGCGGGGCATGGCGATCGGGGCGGGACGGGGGGCGCTATCGTAGCGGCTCCGCCGGGTTTTTGCCGGGACCGCGACAGCGACCGCCGGCGCGGAGTAATCTGCGGCGCGAACCCGAGGCCGACGAGGTGAAGCATGAAACTGCGCGTCAATGGCACCGAGCACGAGGTGGCCGCCCCCGCCGACATGCCGCTGCTGTGGGTCCTGCGCGACCTGCTCGGGCTGACCGGAACCAAGTACGGCTGCGGCATCGCCCAGTGCGGCGCGTGTGTCGTGCACGTGGACGGCCGGCCCCGCAAGTCCTGCATGACCACGGCGGGCTTTGCCGAGGGCAAATCGGTCACCACCATCGAGGGCCTGTCGCCGGACGGCGCTCACCCGGTGCAACGGGCCTGGGCCGAACTCGACGTGGTGCAGTGCGGCTACTGCCAGTCGGGGCAGATCATGGCGGCGGCCTCGCTGATCGCGACCAACCCGCGGCCCACGGACCAGGACATCGACACCGCGCTCGAGGGACAGATCTGCCGCTGCGGCACCTATCCGCGCATCCGGGCCGCCGTGCACCGTGCGGCGGAGCTCAGCCGGGAGGCGCAATCATGAGCGCCCCGGCCGACCCGACGCGCCGCGAATTCCTGCGCAAGGCGGCGCTGTCCGCCGCGGGACTCGTGATCGCCTTCCACGTCCCGGTCCGCCGTCGCGCCTGGGCAGCCGAACCGGCCGCCACGAAGCCCGCCGCGCTGCCGCCCGCCAATGCCTTCCTGCGCATCGGCACCGACGACACCGTGACCGTGCTGCTCGCGCACTCCGAGATGGGCCAGGGCATCTGGACCTCGCTGCCGATGCTGATCGCCGAGGAACTCGACGCCGACTGGTCGAGGGTCCGCGTCGAGCACGCGCCGGCGGCGCCGGCGTACGCGCACACGATGTGGGGCATCCAGGCGACGGGCGGCTCGACCACCACGTCGTCGGAGTTCGATCGCTACCGGCAGGTGGGCGCCACGGCGCGGGCGCTGCTGGTGCAGGCTGCCGCGCAACGCCTCGGCGTCGCGCCTTCGGCCTGCCGCACCGAGAACGGCGCGGTCGTGGCTGGCGAGCGTCGCCTGCGCTACGGCGAACTCGCGGCGGAGGCCGCGGCGCTGCCGGCGCCCGAGGCGGTCACGCTCAAGGATCCAAAGAACTGGAAGATCATCGGCCAGCCGACCCGGCGCCTCGACACGCCCGAAAAGGTGGACGGCAGCGCCGTGTTCGGCCTCGACGTGCGATTCGACGGACTCCTGACCGCGGTGGTCGCACGCAGTCCCACGTTCGGCGGGCGCATGAAGTCGTTCGACGACACGGCGGCGCGGGCCGTACCCGGCGTGCGCAAGGTGGTGGCGGTGCCGAGCGGCGTGGCCGTGGTGGCCGATCACTTCTGGGCCGCCGAGGCCGGTCGGGAGGCCCTCAAGGTCGAGTGGGAGGCGGGTCCCGGTGCGCCGCTCGACAGCACGGCGATGCTCACCGAGTTCCGGCGGCTCGCCGACCAGCCAGGCCGCGTGGCGGCGAGCGCGGGCGATGCGCCCGCCGCCCTCGCGGCCGCAAAGCGGACCGTCGCCATCGATTACTTCGTGCCCTACCTCGCGCACGCCCCGATGGAGCCACTCAGCTGCACGGTGCGCCTCGGGCCGCAGCGCTGCGAGATCTGGACCGGCACGCAGTTCCAGACGCTGGACCAGCAGGCCGCGGCGCGCATCTCAGGCCTCAAGCCCGAACAGGTGACGCTCCACACGACCTTCCTCGGCGGCGGCTTCGGCCGCCGCGCGACCCCGACCTCGGACTTCGTGAGCGAGGCCGTGCACGTGGCAAAGGCGGCGGGCGCGCCGGTCAAGACCGTGTGGACACGCGAGGACGACGTGCGTGGCGGCTACTACCGGCCTATGTACCTGCACCGCGTCCGTGTCGCGCAGGGCGAGGACGGGCTGCCGACCGCGTGGGACCACGTGATCGTCGGCCAGTCCATCCTCGCCGGCACCCCCTTCGCCTCCGAGTTCGGCGCCAGCGGCGTCGATCCGTCCTCGGTCGAAGGCACGTCGGACTCGCCGTATCTCAAGAACGTCCCGAACCACCGCGTGCAGCTGCACGACTATCAGTGCGCGGTCCCCGTGCTGTGGTGGCGCTCGGTGGGCCACAGCCACACGGCTTTTGTCATGGAAACCCTCGTGGACGAGCTGGCAGGGGCCGCGGGCGTCGACGCCGTCGCGTACCGCCGCCGGCTGCTCGCGGGTCACCCGCGGCATCTCGGCGTGCTGGAGCTGGCCGCGCAGAAGTCGGGCTGGGGCGACCCGCTGCCCGCAGGCCGGGCGCGCGGCATCGCCGTGCACGAGTCCTTCGGCAGTTACGTGGCGCAGGTCGCCGAGGTGTCCCTGGAGGCCGGTCGCATCCGCGTCCATCGGGTGACCTGCGCGATCGACTGCGGCATCGCAGTGAACCCGCTGACGATCGCGGCACAGATGGAGTCGGGGATCGCCTTCGGGCTCGGCGCAGCCCTGCACGGTGCGATCACCTTCAAGGACGGCCGCGTGCAGCAGTCGAACTTCGACGACTACCCGGTGCTGCGGCTGCCCGAGATGCCGGCCGTGGACGTGCACATCGTGCCGAGCACGGAGCGGCCGGGGGGCGTCGGCGAGCCGGGCACGCCGCCCATCGCGCCCGCCGTCGCCAATGCCGTCGCCGCGCTGACCGGCAAGCGACTGCGTGAGCTGCCGCTCCGGCCCGCCTGACGGCGCGGGCGCCGCCGCGGGCAGCCAGCGCGCGGTGGTCGAGGCGGCGCGGGCCCTGCATGCGGCGGGCCGCGCCTTCGCGCTCGCGATCGTGCTGGAGGCCGAGGGCTCGACCTATCGCAAGCCGGGCGCGCTCGCGCTCGTGGCGGAGGGCGGCTCCCGCGTCGGGGTGATCTCGGGTGGTTGCCTCGAGCCGGCGCTCGACGACCTCGGCCGCGCGGCCTTGGCCGCCGCCGCGCCGCGCGACGCCGTGTTCGACACGCGCAGCGACGACGATCTCGTGTTCGGCTCAGGTTCCGGCTGCCGCGGCCGCATGCGCGTGCTGGCGCTGCCCGTTGCGCCGGGGCAGCCCTGCGCCGCACTGGAGGCGATCATCGCGGGCTTCGATGCGCGCCGGCAGGCGAGGCTCGACCTGGCGGCGCTGGCGCCGGCGCTGTTCGACGCCGGACACGTCTCCATCCGACCGCCACCGCTGGTACTGCTGCTCGGCGCCGGACCGGAGGCGCCGCCGCTGCTGCGCATCGCGCGGACGCTCGGCTGGTTCTCGTGGGTCGCCGATCACCGCGACGGGCTGCTCGAGTCCACTCGCCTCTGCGAGGCCGACCGGCTCGTGCACGGGCGTCCGGCCGCGGCGCTCGCGGAACTCGCCGGCGAGCCGCTCGATGCCGCCGTCGTGATGACCCACCTCGCCGAGCACGACCTCGAGGCGCTGCGTCTGCTGGCGGCGCGCGAGGTGGATGACGAGGTGGATTACGTGGGCCTGCTCGGACCCTCCGCGCGGCGCGACGAACTGCTGGCGCGGCTCACCGAGGCGGAGCGCTCCGCGCTCGCCGCGCGCCTGCACGCACCGGTGGGCCTGCCGCTCGGCGGCGAGGGTCCCGAGGCCATCGCGCTCGCGATCGCCGCGGACCTGCAGCGGACATTCAGCGGCCTGGAGCGCCCTCGCGCTCGATGACCTCGGCCGCGCCGTCGTTCAGGGCGCGGGTTTCACGCTGCGGCCGGGTCAGCGGTGCGGGTTCCGGCGTCGTGAGGTTGCCGCGCAGCAGCGCGTGCCCCGCCGTGATGCCCCCGACGACCTGCAGCTCGAGTCGCTCTGCGTCGCGCCGGCGCACGTCCGTCAGGGTCTCGGCGACGTCCGCGGCGTCGAAGCCGAGGCCCTTCAGCACCTGCTCGCCGAAGCTCATCGCGGACTCGAAGGTCTCGCGCAGCTGATAGTCGACCCCCGCGGCGATGAGCCGCAGCGTGTGACCGCGGTCGAACGACCGCACGTACAGCTTCGCGAGCGGAAACTCGTGCTTCGCGATCGCGACGATCCGGTCCACCGCCTCGGGCACGTCGGCGCAGACGAGGATCGCATCGGCCACCGCGGCGCCCGATGCGCGCAGCACATCGAGCCGCGAGCCGTCGCCGTAGTAGACCTTGAAGCCGAAGTTGCCGGCCGCGCGGATCATGTCCACGTCGGAGTCGATGATCGACACGTCAACGCCACGCATCAGCAGCGGCTGGCTCACGACCTGCCCGAACCGGCCGAAACCGATGATCAGGACGCGACCGCTGAGGCAGGGCGGCTCGTCGATCCCGTCGAGCGACGCCGCCGGCTTCGGCGTCAGCCGCTCGAGCAGCAGCACGACGATCGGGGTGAGCGCCATCGAAAGGACGACGATCGCGGACATCACCGCGGCCGCGCGGGCATCGAAGACCCCGGCCGCCAGCGCCGCGGCGTACAGCACGAACGCGAACTCCCCGCCCTGCGCGAACAGCGCGGCACGCTGCACCGACTCGCGGTGATCGGCGCGGAACGCGCGCGCCACGCCGTAGATGGCGAGCGCCTTGACGACCATGAAGGCTGCGACACCGGCTGCGACCAGCCGCCACTCGGCGGCGACGACACCGAGGTCGAGCGACATGCCGACCGACAGGAAGAACAGCCCGAGCAGGATGCCGCGGAACGGCTCGATGTCCGCCTCGAGCTGGTGGCGGAACGTCGATTCCGACAGCAGCACGCCGGCGAGGAACGCGCCCATGGCCATGGACAGGCCGCCCCACTGCATGAACAGCGCGGCGCCCAGCACGACGAGCAGTGCGGCCGCAGTCATCACGTCGCGGCCCCCGAGTGCGGCGACGATGCGGAACATGGGATTCAGGGCCCAGCGTCCGGCCGCAACCAGCGCGCCGACGGCGGCGAGCGCGATCAGCACGGACATCCACGCCGGTTGCGCGGCCTCCTCGCCCGTGCCCTGCGCGAGCGAGAGCAGGGCGATCAGCGCCAGCAGCGGGATGATCGCCAGGTCCTCGAGCAGCAGGATCGACACCGAGCGCTGGCCGGCGGGCGTCGCGGTCTCGCCCCGTTCGTCCAGCATCTTCATGATCACGGCGGTGGACGACAGCACGAAGCCCATCGCACCGATCACGGCGACCGCCGGCGGCCAGCCGAAGGCCACGCCGACCGCCGACAGCAGCGTGCCGCAGACCAGCACCTGGGCGACCCCGAGGCCGAAGATCTCCCGGCGCAGCGCCCACAGCTTGCCCGGCCGCATCTCGAGCCCGATCAGGAACAGGAACAGCACCACGCCGAGCTCGGCGACGTGCAGGATCGCCTGCGGGTCACGGAACAGTGCGAGGCCGAACGGCCCGATCAGGAGTCCCGCGCACAGGTAGCCGAGCACGGCGCCGAGGCCGAGCTTGCGGAACAGCGGGACGGCGATGACCGCTGCCGCCAGCAGCGCGACGGCGTGACCGAGATCGAGGGCAGCAGATTCCGCGGCCACGCGCGTCTCCCGCGCCGGAGGACGGCCCGTCGGCCGTCAGAACGGGATGTCGTCGTCGAACTCGTCGCGCGAGGTTGACGGCGCCGGGGCGCTGCCTCGTTCGGCCGGCGCCGCGGCTCGCGGCTCGGCGCGGGACTCCGTGCCCATGCCGCCGCCGGCACCGCCACGGCCCCCGAGCATCTGCATCTCGTTGGCGATGATCTCGGTCGTGTAGCGGTCACGGCCTTCCTTGTCCTGCCACTTGCGGGTGCGCAGGCGGCCCTCGACGTACACCTGCGAGCCCTTGCGCAGGTACTCGGCCGCGATCTCGGCGAGGCGGTCGTACATCACGATGTTGTGCCACTCGGTCTGCTCTTTCTGCTCGCCGGTCTGCTTGTCCTTCCAGCTTTCCGAGGTGGCGATGCTGAAGTTCGTGACGGCCTTGCCGCTCGGCATGTAGCGCGTCTCAGGGTCCTTGCCGAGGTTGCCGACCAGGATGACTTTGTTGATTCCGCGTGCCATGGCACCTACCCGCGTGATGAATGACGTGATCTTAAGGCACCGGGTCGCCCCGGCGTAAATCTGCGAATCAGGCGTGTTCCGACGAATTCGCGGCCGCGTCCGACGTGCCGAGTGCCGCGACCAGCGCCCACAGCGCCGCGACCGCGGCGGCACCCCAGAACACGCCGGGCAGGCCGAAGCGCCCGAGCAGCATCCCGCCCAGCGCGCCGCCGGCGAACGCGCCGAGGAACTGCGCGGTCGCGAAGATGCCGAGCGCGGCGCCGCGCTCGGCGCCGGGGGCCGCGAGCGTGAGCAGGGCCGGCAACCGCGCCTCGAGATAATTGAAGGCAGCGAAGAACAGCGTGAGCGCCGCCATCACCACCCAGAACTGCCCGTGCGCTCCCCCGAGCATGGCCTGCGACGCGGCGGCGAGCAGGATCGCGAGCACCAGCAGCAACGGCCCGCGCCGGGTCCGCTCCGTCGCGAGGACGAGTGGCACCATCCCGGCGACGGAAGCCACGAACACCGCGAGGTAGACCTTCCAGTGCCCGGCGGAGGCGAGCCCGAGGTCGTCGACCAGGACCGAGGGCACGGCGAGGAAGGTGGCGGTGATCATGAAGTGCATCGCGAACATGCCGACGTGCAGCCGCAGCAGCGAAGGCCGCACCGTGAGCTCCCAGAGCCGCGAGAGCGGCGGCGCGTCCGAGCCGCTTCGCATCGGCTCGGCCGGCACCGCGAACACGATCAGGCCGATGCCCGTGAGCGCCATGAGCAGCATGGCGATGAAGATCCCGGGCACCCCGACGGTCGCATCGAGCACCGGCGCGAATACCAGCGAGAGCACGAACGACAGCCCGATGCTGATGCCGATGAGAGCCATCGCGCGCGTGCGCACCTCCGACCGGGTCAGGTCCGCCAGAAGTGCCGTGACCGCGGCCGACACGGCGCCCGCGCCCTGCAGCGCCCGCGCCACGGTGAGCGCCACCAGCGACTCCGCCACCGCGCCGAGCAGCGAGCCCGCGGCGAACAGTGCGAGGCCCACGATGATGACGGGCTTGCGGCCGAGGCGGTCGGACCACCGTCCGAACGGGATCTGCAGCAGCGCCTGGGTCAGGCCGTACGCGCCCATTGCGAGGCCCAGAAGCTCGGGCGAATAGTCCGCCATGCCGTGCGCATACAGCGCCAGCACGGGCAGCATCAGGAACAGCCCGAACATGCGGGACGCGTAGATCGCTGCGAGCGCGCCGACGGACCGGCGTTCCAGCGGCGTGAGCGCCGGCCGGGGGGTGGAGTCTTTGGTTCGGATTGGCTTTGCCTCGAAAGCTGGCCCTATATTAGCAGGCTGACCGCCAGACGCCCGAGGCCGCCTTTCCTCCATGGACCTGATCCGAATCCGCGGCGCGCGCACGCACAATCTGCAGGGCATCGACCTCGACCTGCCCCGCAACCGGCTGATCGTCTTCACGGGCCTGTCGGGCTCGGGCAAGTCCTCGCTCGCCTTCGACACGATCTACGCCGAGGGGCAGCGGCGCTACGTCGAGTCGCTGTCCGCCTATGCCCGCCAGTTCCTCTCCGTGATGGAAAAGCCGGACGTGGACCACATCGAGGGCCTGTCGCCGGCCATCGCCATCGAGCAGAAGGCGACCTCTCACAACCCGCGCTCGACGGTCGGCACGGTCACGGAGATCTACGACTACCTGCGCGTGCTGTATGCGCGCGCGGGCGTGCCGCGCTGCCCCGAGCACGGCGAGGAACTGGCCGCCCAGACGGTGAGCCAGATGGTGGACCAGGTGCTCGCGCTGCCGGAGGGCACGGCCGTGCTGCTGCTGGCCCCGGTCGTGCAGGACCGCAAGGGGGAGCACGCTGAGGCGCTCGAGCAACTCAAGGCGCAGGGCTTCGTGCGCGCGTTCGTGGACGGGCGCCTCGTCGAGCTCGAGGTTCCGCCGCGACTCGAGCCGCGCCGCCGCCACTCGGTGGACGCGGTGGTGGACCGGCTGCGCGTGCGTCCGGACGCCGCGCAGCGGCTCGCCGAGTCGTTCGAGACGGCGCTTGCGCTCTCGCAGGGGGTGGCCCGCGTCGTGCTCCAGGACGAGCCGGAGCGCGCGCCGCTGGTGTTCTCGAGCCGCTATGCCTGCACCAGCTGCGGTTACAGCCTCGCGCGGCTCGAGCCACGGCTGTTCTCGTTCAACAACCCGACCGGCGCCTGCGGCAGCTGCGGCGGGCTCGGGGTGCAGGAGTACTTCGACCCGGCGCGCGTGGTGGTGAATCCCGCGCTTTCGCTCGCAGGCGGCGCGGTGCGCGGCTGGGACCGGCGCAACGCGCACTACTTCCAGCTGATCCAGTCGCTGGCGCGGCACTGTCGCTTCGACATCGAGACGCCGTGGAGCGACCTGCCGGAGGCGGTCCGGCACGTGCTGCTGTGGGGCAGCGGCGAGGAAAGCGTCGAGTTCCGCTACTTCGATGCGCGCGGCGGCAGCACGCGGCGCCGCCACCCGTGGGAAGGCATCCTGCCCAACCTCGAGCGGCGCTACCGCGAGACCGAATCGTCCACGGTGCGCGAGGAGCTCGCCAGGTACCGCGGCATGCGCAGCTGCGCCGACTGTGGCGGCAGCCGGCTGAATCTCGCGGCACGCCACGTATTCGTCGGCGGGCGGACGTTGCCGCAGCTCGTCGAGCTGCCGATCGCGCAGACGCTGCGGTTTTTCGCTGAACTGCACGTCGAGGGCTGGCGCGGCGAGGTGGCCGGTCGTCTCGCACGCGAGATCGCCGACCGCCTCACCTTCCTCGTCGACGTGGGCCTCGACTATCTGTCGCTCGACCGCGGCGCCGAGACGCTCTCGGGCGGCGAGGCGCAGCGCATCCGGCTCGCGAGCCAGATCGGCTCGGGGCTAGTGGGCGTGATGTACATCCTCGACGAGCCCTCCATCGGCCTGCACCAGCGCGACAACCAGCGGCTGCTCGACACGCTCGTGAGGCTGCGCGACCTCGGCAACACCGTGATCGTGGTCGAGCACGACGAGGATGCGATCCGCCAGGCCGACCACGTCGTGGACCTCGGCCCCGGGGCCGGCGTCCACGGCGGGCGCGTGGTGGCCCAGGGCACGCCCGCGGAGGTCGAGGCGGCGCCGGACTCGTTGACGGGACAGTTCCTGAGCGGCCGGCGGAGCATCGCCGTGCCACCGGTGCGTACGCCGGCACAGCCCGGTCGGGCGCTGCGCGTCATGGGAGCGAGCGGCAACAACCTGCAGGACGTCACCGTGGAGTTCCCGCTCGGCCTGCTCACCTGCGTCACGGGCGTGTCCGGCTCGGGCAAGTCCACCCTGGTGGTGGACACGCTGTATCGACACGTCGCGGCCTCGCTGCAGGACTCCGGCGGCGAGTCGGCAACGTGCCGCGCGGTCGAGGGGCTCGAGCAGGTGGACCGCGTCATCGACATCGACCAGAGCCCGATCGGCCGCACGCCGCGCTCGAATCCGGCGACGTACACGGGGCTGTTCGGTCCCATCCGCGAGCTGTTCGCAGAGGTGCCCGAGGCGCGCGCCCGCGGCTACGACCCGGGCCGCTTCAGCTTCAACGTGCGCGGCGGCCGCTGCGAGGCCTGCGAGGGCGACGGCGTCATCAAGGTGGAAATGCACTTCCTCCCGGACGCCTACGTGACCTGCGATGCCTGCCGT
>Ga0209391_10001719_pt1 | contig 11437 bp, 5 predicted proteins | sample PPLLak3March2015_FD_187246 | JGI IMG/M metagenome (GOLD analysis project Ga0209391, IMG submission 187246) | Freshwater sediment microbial communities from Prairie Pothole Lake near Jamestown, North Dakota, USA - PPLs Lake P7 Core (1) Depth... | ecosystem: Environmental > Aquatic > Freshwater >... | reverse complement strand
CCTTGGTCTCCAGGCGACGGGCGCAATCGCAAGATCAGGTCTCGCTGCGATTGCGTCACCAGAGGCAACTCGGTCGAACCGTCGACCGCCGGCAGGGGAGGAAGCTGGTCCGCGAGGGGTGGCTCCCGCGGCAAGTCCAACGCCAAACGCCGGCACACGGCCGCCTGGGCCAAGGCGTCGTTAAGCTCGTCCTGAGGGGCATCCGAGAGCGCCGCCACGGCTCGCGCGCGATGCCAGACCAGCAGGTCGTACCACGCCGCCTGCCGGAGTCGCGCCGCCACGTCCGCATTTCCCAGGCGAGCGACATCTCGCGGGTCGATCAAGCGCACGATCCGTTCCGCCTCGCGCAACCGATGCAGCGACGACTCGCGCCGTTCGGGCACGCGCAGCTCGCCATCCTGCCCCAGAATCGTCGTCACTCGGCCGGCAATTCCTTCATGAATCTGCGCCAGCGCGACGCCGCTGTCCCTCCACATCGCCCACAAGCTGTCGGCTTGACCGCGGAGCGGTCCGGGCACGGCGCCTCGTACGATCTCGGGCGCCTCGCGGGCGATCAGCGTTTCGAGCCGTTCGAGTTCAGCGCGTTGGCTGCCAGGCGTCGCCAGACGGGCCCAACGCAATTCCAAGCCCAGTTTTCGAGCCGCGGGCGCCCAGTCGTCGGCGGTGATGCTTTTTCGCTGAGCCGATGCCGTTCCCCGATTTTCCTTGGGCTGCGTCTCGTCGAACCGAGCGCTGCGCACCAGTTCCCACAAGCGTGACTCGAATTCCTCGGAGATCAGGCCGGACGCCAACAATACCTCGGCTCGCCACGCGCGATCGGCACTCGGCGCCGACGCACTCACCCATGCCATCAGTGACGCGGGTTGCAACGCCGACTCGACGCGAGCGCGCGTGACGCGCAGCTGGTCGTGCTGGTTCGCCAGCGTGGGGAAGTCGGTCTCGTCGAGCTGTTCCAGGAGGCCGCTGAGTCGATCGAGTTGCTCGAGCAGCTGCACGAGGTCTTCATAGGCCGGTCCGGACGTGTCATCTCCAGCAGCTGCGTGAAACCACCGCAGGTAGTCGGCCGCGCGAGCGAGCAGGATGTTGCGCGTGTGCAGCGCCGCATGGATCTCGGCCAGCCCGCGTTCGGCCGCCACATATTCGCTCGTCGCGCGCTCGAATCGCGCCAGTGCCGCAGCCCGCCATTCCGCTCCCAGTTGATCGCGCAGGCCGCGTTCGCCCGCCAAGCGGTGCGAATCGCCCAGTTCAATGCGTTGGCGAATCCAGTCGACCGTGGCGAAGGGATCGGCCGCCACCCTTTCCCCCTGACGCTGACAGCCCCACGCGGCGCGATTCAACGTCGCGGACAAGCCGGGTGTGCGCAGCAGGCGTCGGGCGAACCGCAGCTCGGAGTATCGTTCCGCGTCGGCGGGCCAGGCTTGCTTGGCCAGATCGCGCCACGGATCGACCGCGTCGACCGCCAGTAGTTTGTCAAGTTTCGCGACCAGCGCGGCGATGTCGGTGGGTGGGGTTACGCCGCTCCATCGCTGCTCCCGTTCGACCAATGCCCAGGTCGGCAATTGCTCCACCGGGAACTGCGCTGGGGAGTGCAACGACGCCAGGCCGGCGAGCAAGGGGGATGGCGTCTCGGTTGGATCGGTGGGTGGCAAGCCGGCCAGCACGGTCAGGTCGCGGCGTACGGACTGGGCGACGTCGACCGGATCGACATGGGCGCCGGCTCGCAGGGCTGCTTCACTCGTCTGGAGACGCAGGCCCCAGACCTTCCAGGCGGGTGCGGCCACCGTCAGGGGATGGGTTTCAAAGCGAGGATTCCTTTGCTCGAGCAACGTCGCGGCACGGCGCGCCGCGGCCAGCATTTCCGGGGCGCTGGTCTCGATCGGGGGAACGTCGATCGGTCGAGACGCTGGACCGGCCGGCGAGCTGCCGGAAGTCGCGACTCCGCCAGCCGTGCCGACGACCGTCGAGTTCTGCTTGTCGCCTCGCGGCGGTGGCGTGGCGCCTTCCGGAGCGACCGGTGTGTCGGACTTCGAGTCACCTGGCGGATTGGCGGGTCGCGGCGCCCCGTCATCCTTGGAGGCGGGGCTTGTCGTGGCGTCCTTGGGACCTGCGTTGGGTTCGGCATCCTCGACGGAAGCAGCCGGCGCGTCGGCCTCACCTGGCTTTGCCGCCGCCGCCTTTGCAGCATTCGCCGGCGCCGAGGAATTCGATGTCTTGTCCGCGGCCAGCATGGCGATGTTCAGACCACCGACGGCTCGCAACAACGGCGCATCCGACAAGACGGGTTCGTCGGTACCGGCCTGTAGCAACATCGGTGTTTGAGTTCGTCGACCACCGGTCGAGGCTTGGGAAAAGCGTCCGAGTTGCTGCCGCACGAATCCGAAGAGTTCCCCCAGATCGAGCAGGCCATCGCGATTGCCATCGGCCGCGCCGCGCAGTCCCTCGGCCACGAAGCGTCCGAAAGCGGACTGTCGCTTGGCATGCATGGTGAGCGCGACTTCCAGGGGGGAGTGGGACGCGAGCACCCACAACGGCGACGCCGATTTTTTCTCGCTCACGACCGTCTGCAACAGTTGCGGAAACTCGTTGACGACGACGCCCAGTCGAGGGTCATAATCCAGGCGCCCGGCGTCCAGAATCAGCAGTTTCGCGCCTGCCGTGGATTGCGCGAGCCGATCGATGAGTGCCTGCAACGGGTAACGGCCCCCCTCGGGATTGGCGGGGTCGAAATCCTGGCAGAGCAGATACGGCTTGCCGTCCATGACAACTCCGTGAGCGGCCAGATAGACGACTTGCACGTCGCGTCGCCCGCCCGGCAACCGTGCCAACGACGACTCCAGGGCCTGCAGGTCGCTCGCCGAACGCAAGACATGGACGCTCGGTCCTGATGCGTTCGCGATTCCCGGTCCCAGCGGCTCGCGAATCGCCTCGGCATCCTCCAGCGCGAAGGGAAACGTCGGCAGCTTGAATCCATCGTAGGCGCCATTGGTCATGACCAAGGGATGGAGCGTCGGATGCCAAAACGGAGCGATCAGCAGCCACGTGAAGGCAGCGGCCAACAGCAGTAAGCACAAGGCCGCTAGAAGCCTGCGCAGGCGGCGCATCAACCGTCCTCGCGAACCATCGTCGGGAGGCAGCGTCCAGGCATCGCGAAGGGCGGCCGGCTTATGAGATCGACGCATCATGCGATTACTCGTCACGCGACCGAAGCAGCCGGTGGTTCCGGCCAGGAAATGGGACCCGCCAACATCTGCTTGGCCGCGGCGAGAAATCGTTTCCACACGGCGGCCTGTTCTTCACCCTGCGTCTCCGCGGCCTCCATCAAGAGCATGGCCGTCACCAGGCGACCCGGGAGGCGAGGATCGGGGGGAATCGGCGTCGGACAGTCGGGGGACGCCACGTTCTCGCCGCTGAAAAATGCTGCTGCGGTGAGCAAGCCTCCAGGACCATTGTAGTCGACGGCGATGGCTTGCCCCTCGCAGACGCGCCGCTCGGCTTCGCTAGGCCTCGCGACCCAGTTTCGCACTGCGGTCAAGGCGGCGCGCTGCGGGACCGGAAGTCGATCGATGCCGCGCTGGGCCGCCGTTTCATACCCCCACCACACGGCGCCGCGCGCCTGCAACTGGTGGGCTCGAAGCTGTGCGGCGGTGGCAAACTGTTCCTTCTCGATGAACGCGGCCACGAGGTCGTCGGCCGTTTGACCATCCTGGGGCACCTCGAGGGCTTCGTCGTCCACACCCAGATAGGTCAAAAATTCGATCCATTCGCGCGCTGTCTGCGAGGGCTGAGCCGCCGCCGCACCGCGCGATTCCGAGCCATCGCCAGCCGCCTCGACCGGGACATCCTCGAGTTCTACCAGCCATGTGGTGCGACCTGCGGTGACTCGATCCCCTGTCCGCAACAGCGTTCCGGCTGTCGGTGCGCCGTTCCACAACGTCGCCGCTCCCGTTCCCAAGTCGCGCAGGGTTACTGACGTCTCGCCACATTCCACGACAAAATGTACGTCGGCCATTGCCGCATCGTCGGGGAAGCTGTAATCGGCCCACTCCGAGCGACCAAAGCGGGCGACTTGACCGCCGCGGACGACAAGTCGGCGGCGCGCCCCCGGTTCTGAAACGACGTGGAAGGTGGCTCGCATGACAGGTTTTGAAGTTGGCGAAGGAAGCGAAGGGAATAGGGAACAGCGAGTCTAGTTGATCTTCACGAGCCCGCCGTTCAGGATCAGCGTGCCCTCGCCTTTCACATTTGTGAGAGGGCTCTTGATGTGGACCATTGAATTTCCTAGCACATTAATCGTCGGTGCTTGGAGCGTGATCTTCCCCGGATCGATCGTGATGCTCGACCCCCCCACGACTAACTTGATGGACTTCATGGCCTTCACCGTCACTTCTCCCATGTTGACGTTGATAGTCAGGTTGCCCTTGCCAAGTGTCAGCGTATCATTCCCCATGTTGATCTTGGTATCGCGATTTCCCATGCCGACCGTCAGCGATTCGTTCCCCTTGTTGATCTTGACGTCACGATTCCCCATTTCGATCGTGACCGTCTCGTTGCCTGTTTTGACGGTTTCGGTGCGGTCCTTGTAGACCTCGATCGTCTGACTGCTCCCCGACGCCGCCGGATCGCCGATCTTGATTGTCTGGTCATTGAAGATGTCGATCGTCTCGCTGCCCACCTTACAATTGGTGGCTCCCGCTCCGACCTTGAGCGATCGGTTGTTGAAGATCTCGATGCGCTGGTCGCCATCGAGTTTCTTCTCGAAGCCCACCTTGAGCGTATCGTTGTTTTCGACGACCCGGTCAAAGTCCTTCTCGGCGTGAAAATAGACCTGCTCGGCGTCCTTCTTGTCCTCGAATCGCAACTCGTTGAAGTTCGCGGCGACGCCGTTCTTGGACGACCGACTCTTGATGCCGCTTTGCGTCGCGTTCGCGGGCAAGGTATAGGGGGGCATTTGCGCGCCGTTGTAGACTCGACCCGTAATCAGCGGTCGGTCGGGATCACCTTCCAGGAATTCCACGACGACTTCCTGGCCGATGCGGGGAATGTGCATGCCGCCCCAGGTGTTGCCAGCCCACAGTTGCGCGACGCGAATCCAGCACGAACTGTTTTCGTCCGTCTTCCCCTCGCGATCCCAGTGGAACTGCACTTTCACACGTCCGTACTCATCGGTCCAGATTTCTTCCCCCGTCTTTCCCACGACAATCGCCGTCTGGGGGCCAGCGATGCGCGGCCGGGGTGTGACTTGGGGAGCACGATATGCCTGCTTGGCGTCGATCGCGGTGAACGACACCTCAAACAGGTTCTGATTGCTGCTCGCCAGGAAACCCGCCTCACCCGACACGATGCCGATCTCTGTCGAGGTGACCAAGTATTCGATGTTGTCGAGCGCGCGGGGGTTGGATTCGCTGGGAAAGTCTTTCAGGGTGAACTTCGCGCCGGCGGCCAGCCGGTACGTCTTGGCGGTCCCCTCCGCGACCGAGTACTGCGACGCGATTTCCTCGGCGCGGATCTTGACATAACGATTCCCGTCCGCCGTCAACTTGTACTCGCCGGGATAATCGTACTGTTCGAACGTCGCCAGCTTATGGGTGCGCGACACGTTCGATCGCGCCTCGATATTCGCCTTGGGCTTCTCGAAATCAAAGTCACGGTATTGAAACTTGGTCGATTGCACCGTGTCGGTCCGAATCCAACCGGCGATACGCTCCGCTTCCGTTTGCCCTTCCCCCAAAACTCGAAACGGAATGATCGCGTCTCCTTCAACGGGTGAATGCGACGTCGGCGAGTCGCACAGCATCAACACGTGCTTGGACTGACTGTGCTCGAAGTAGTAGTAAATGCCTTCCTGCTCCATCAAGCGACTGGCGAAATCAAAATCGCTTTCGCGATACTGCACGCAGTATTCCCAGGTTCGGTAGGTTCCTTTGAGGTTCTTGGTGTCGAAATCGCTGAACGCGTTCTTGTCCTTGAACACCTTGCCCAAAATGGCCTTGGCATCTAAATTCTGGAAAATCCGGCAGTCGGTCGTGCGGGTAAGAAACCACAGCCACGGCCGCAAAACGGCTCGATACACGAATTCGCGCCCCGTATTGCCGACGTAGCAGAAGCTGGCGATCAGGCCGTGAAAGAACCGCTTCTTGCCCGATTCGCTACTCAGCACACTCACGGCCAGCGGCGTCCCGAGGAAATCCGCGGGTTGCAGGTTCGCGTCGCTGCAGTACATCTCGACGGTGAATTCGAATGGTCGGCCCAAAGCTTCGTGCCCATCGAGTCGACGCAGGATCAGCTCTTCCTTGGCCGCCGCGCAAATGATTTCGTGAATTCGATCAGCCATCCGGACCCCATTCGAGAAACTTCCCGAGCCACGCTTGATCGATGCCCGACGAATTACGCGCGTTTCTTGGAACCTTTGAGAACCGACGGAATCTCAGCTGCGCGTTTGAGGTTGCTTTGCGTGCTTTTCCTTAAGGAATTGAGTTTTCTCGCTTGGCCCTCCATGCTTATTTTCTTCATGTTCAGATCCCTGTAGACGTCATGCAGGAAGCCAAGCCCCGGGAGGTATCGCAGTCGATCGATAATCTCCAACAAGATGGGCAACACGCTAACTCTCCACTACCAACCGGGGGTGCGAATCGCGACAGATACAAGTCTCGCTAGGAGTTTAGGGGGACGGCTGGGACATGTCAATTCAAGCCGGGAAGCCCCCGCGCTTGCGGGCTTGTGAAAGCTAGGTCCCTTTCTTTTCAGCACGCCGCAACGCTAAACTGCCACGCATACACGTCGGGCGACATTGTCTGCCCAACATCGGGCGACATTGTCTGCCCAACAGCGGATTTGCCAGCTGCAATTGTGACTGCCATGGATCCGCAGCGTGATGAACTGGAGGTTCAAGATGGGTCGACCGAATGGCTTCTCTGACTGGTTCATGAAATTCGCCATGTTCGTGGCGATGATGACGGTCTTCGGCCTGCCCGCCATTTACTGGGCCGGAAAGAAATTCCTAGGCGTCGATGCCAAGAAGTCCGTCGAAAGCCTGTTCGGCCGCATGTTCTCCCACTCTTCCTCTTCGTCGTCGGGTAGCTCCGACGGGGCCGCCGACCGGGGCGACGATTAGTCCGCAAACCAACATAGTCCGCAAACCAACTAGGCTTGATCTCGAACACTCCCAGGAGTCGATCGTGCGATACGAAATGAACTTTGGCAGTCTGCGTCCGGCAGCCGCCGGCGGTGCCGCCGCGGCCACCACACGTTTCCGTATCGCCGTGCTCGGGGACTTCTCGGCTCGCGCCAATCACGGCGAGTTGAAAACCGGTGCCGATCTCGCCAAACGCAAGTCGATGCGGATCGACGTCGACAACTTCGACGACATCCTGGCCCGCTGCAAGCTGCGCCTCCATCTGCCGATCGGCGCCGACGGGGGCTGCGTTGAGGTCCCGCTCAACAGTCTCGACGATTTTCACCCGGATCAGCTGTACGAGAACGTGGAATTGTTTTCGGAGCTGTCGGGGTTGCGCCAACGATTGAAGAACAAGTCGACGTTCGCCGCGGCGGCCAAGGAGATCCAGGCCTGGCTGGGGGAGGGAACGGGAGAAGCGAGTGCCGCCCGCCCCGAACCGGCCCGGGGCAGTGTGGTCCCACGCGGCAAGATGAGTGATTTCGCCAAGTTGGTGGGACGCCCTGCGGTCGCCGACGCGAGTGCGACGGCCGTCGAAGAACTGCTGAAGCAAATCGTCGGACCCCACGTCGTCGCCGCGAAGGATCCGCAGCAGGACAAGTTGATCGCGACGGTCGACGCAGCCCTGTCCGAGACGATGCGGAACGTGCTGCATCATCCCGACTTTCAGTCGATCGAATCGCTCTGGCGTTCCGTCGACATGCTGGTGCGTCGCATCGAAACCGACAACAACCTGCAGATCGTGCTGATTGATATCACGGCCGAGGAACTCGCGGCCGACCTGAGCCTGTCGGATAATTTGCAAGAGTCCGGACTGTACCAGCTGCTGGTCGAACAACCGTCGCTCGACGCCCAGCAAGGCCCTTATGGCGCCATCTTGGCGAATTTCACTTTCGAGCAGACTCCTCCCCATGCCGACCTGCTGGGCCGAGCGGCCAAGATCGCGACTGCCGCCAAGGCCCCCTTTCTGGCGGGAATCACCACCGACGTGATCAAGAAGCTCAAGCCCGAGGACATCCACCCGCTCGTCACCGAGAGCTGGAGCGCGCTGCGGCAACTGCCCGAATCGGCCTACTTGAGCTTGGTGGTGCCCCGCTTCCTGCTCCGCTGGCCCTACGGCAAGAAAACCGAACCGATCTCGCCCTTTGTATTCGAGGAGTTCACCCGGCAAAGCGGAGTCTCCGGAATGCTCTGGGCCAATGGCGCGGTCATCCCGGCGCTGCTGCTCGGCGTGGGCGTCGCCGAAAATGGCCTCAAGGGTTTGAAGCTCGGCGACATCATGACGGTCGACGATCTCCCGTATTACTACTACGTGGATGCCGACGGCGATCAAATCGCCCTCCCCTGCACCGATCGCCTGCTCACCGAGAATCTCTGCATGCATGTGACCTCGCAAGGCTTCATGCCGCTGCTGGCACTCAAGGGAAGAGCTGAAGTTCGTCTGGGGAGCTTTAATTCCTTGGCGGGGAAACCGCTGCTGGGGCCCTGGTCGAGCGAAACCGTCACTCCTTCGGCGATGAAAGCGTCGACCAGCTCGGCCCCTCCCGCCGCCGAGAAACCGACTGAGGCGGCTCCCGCCGCGTCGGGCGACGCGGAACTCGATGCGCTCATGGCGTCTCTGGGCGGAGGTGGCGACACTCCTCCCGCGGCCGCCGCACCGGCGGAAGCCGCCGACGCCGAACTTGATGCGCTGCTGGCCTCGTTGGGTGGAGACTCGACTCCCGCCCCGGCGGCGGCAGGCGGCGAGGAAGCCATGGATCCCGACTTGGCGGCCTTGCTCGCCGATCTCGGCTGATTCCACCGATGGTCACCATCGCAGATTACTGCACCCTGGGAGTCGTCCCCGTCCTGGTCGGGCCGCTCCAGGCGTTGCTCGCTTTATTGCCGGCGCTGCTGGTCGGCTTGGCGGCCTTTCTGGCGGCGCTCTTCACACCCACCGGGTTTCGCCGTTTCCTGCGTTTCTTCTGGAGTCAAAAACTGTTCAGCCTGCTCCTGCTGGCGCTGGCCGCTTCCTGGATCACCGGTTGGCCTTGGCGGAGCATCTTTCGAGGCAGCCAGGCGGCGCTGGGAATCGGCCTCGATGCTTCGAGCGATTGGCCTACGTTTCGCGGCGACCCGAGCCGCCAAGGGAGCGGACCCGACCAGCGCGATCCCTCGCTTGGAGTGACGGTCTGGAGTTGCTCTACCGACCCCACGGTTTATTCCTCCCCTGCCATTGCCGGTGATCTGGTCGTCTTTTCGACGGCCGCGGATATCAGCCCGTTCAACCCGACCGGACGCGGCGCGATCGTGGCGGTCGATGCCAAGAGTGGATCGGTCCAGTGGCGGTATGCGCCTGAGGATTATCGCGCGACGTTCTCTTCCCCCGTGGTGAGCGATGGGCTTGTGGTTTGCGGCGAGGGACTGCACCAGGTGCAGGACGCGCGAATCACTTGTCTCGACTTGAACGGCCGCCTGCAGTGGGAGTTTCGAACGGCGAGTCACGTCGAGTCCACCGCGGCGATCGCCGACGGTCGCGTGTTCGTCGGCGCGGGAGCCGATGGATTCTATTGCCTCGATTTGCGGGGGGACGGAAAAGGGGGGCCGCGCGTCGTCTGGCATCTCGACGGCCAGGAGTTTCCCGACTGCGAGTCCTCTCCGCTGGTGGTCGATGATCTGGTCGTCTTTGGCTTGGGCGAAGGAGGAAAGGCGGTGTGCGCCGTCGATGCTCGAACGGGCGAGCTGCAGTGGCGAGTGCCGACGCCACATCCCGTCTTCACCGCGCCGACGCTGATTCCCGGCACGGACACGGCAGGTCCCAAGCTGGCGATCGCCATGGGGAATGGGAACTTCGTCCAGACCGCGGCGCAGATCCGCGACCAGAAGCTCGCCCAACTGCGCGACTCGGGGGCGTCGGCGGACGCGATCCGGGAAGCCGAACGCCAGCTCGCCCCCGGCGGTCAAGTCTGGTGCCTCGATAGCAAATCGCAGGAAGTGGAATGGCGCTTTCTGGTCGATGACACCATCTTGGGAGCGATCGCGGCTCGCGATGGCCGCTTGTATTTCGGTTGCCGCGACGGCGCCCTCTATTGCCTTTCCAATTCGGGGCAGCTCCTGGTCAACGGTCATCTTCGCGAGCCGATCGTCTCGTCCCCCGCCTTAGGTCGAGACCATTTGTACCTCACCTCCAGCAGCGGGCGACTGTTTGCTTGCGATTTGCTGAACCTGCGTCCCGTCTGGGACGCGTCACTTGGTGACGGAGAGAACTTCACCAGTTCGCCGGTGATCTCCCACGGACATGTCTACGTCGGTTCGCAACAACAGGGGCTGCTGTGCGTCGGGACCGACGGTCAAGCTCCCGCCAATCTGTGGAATCGAGGCGCCTTCGGAGGTTCGGCCGATCAGGACGCGCTTCCAACTTTGGCGAGCGTGGTCGGCCATTGGCCCGAACAGGCTGGCGACTTCGAAATCAAGCCATGCCTGACCGCCGCGGACGGACAAATCATCGCGGTGGTTCAGACTGGGTCCGAGGAGCACTTGACCAAGCTCGAGTTCAGCGCAAAGTCCGACAGTACGGCCAAGATCCTCTGGCAGGCGCCCAGTTCCGTGCTCGTAGCCTTTCCGCCGCTCGTGACCGGAGATCAAGTCGTCACGCTTGAGAACTCCCCCGGCGTCGAAAGCCCCCGCACCGCGGCAAATCCTGCCGCCGTCGACAGGCACGTTCGACAGCTGGTCGCGCGCGATCTTGATTCCGGCCACCAGCGCTGGCAGATTTCGTTGCCGCCGTTCGAGGTCCGCGAATGGACCTGCGACGCGCGCTGGATCTACCTGGTCGGCCAGCGGGACATCGCCGTCATCTGGGCACGCGATGGCATGCCGGGATGGGTCAGAACCCTGGATGCAAAGGCAACGGTCAGCATCGCGCTGGTCGACGATCTGGTGCTCCTGGCCGATGGACGAAGTTACAGCGCGCTCGATTCCGATTCGGGCATCAACTTGTGGGAGATGGCCGCCGCCCAATCGCCCGCTCGCGTCCTGGACGCACTTGGCGCCCAGTTCCTCGCCGTCGTCGCACCGGCCGAGCAAGCTCCGCAGATCCAACTGCGGCGAGTGTTGGATGGCGCGCTGGTCTGGCAGGCTCCTTGGCCCGGTTCCGCCGACATCCGGTGGGGACGGTTGTCGGCCGAGTACGCGCTCGTGGCCTCGTCCTCGGGAAGCTGGCAGGCCTACCGGCTGGCCGACGGTTCGCGCATCGAGTTGGCCGACGACGCGGCGACTCGGCCGGAG
>Ga0209391_10001718_pt1 | contig 11438 bp, 8 predicted proteins | sample PPLLak3March2015_FD_187246 | JGI IMG/M metagenome (GOLD analysis project Ga0209391, IMG submission 187246) | Freshwater sediment microbial communities from Prairie Pothole Lake near Jamestown, North Dakota, USA - PPLs Lake P7 Core (1) Depth... | ecosystem: Environmental > Aquatic > Freshwater >... | reverse complement strand
CGTCCGCCGCGCTCACGCCGGCTGACTGGGCCGTCGGCTCTCCCTGGCCGGCCCTCGCACCCGGCTGCCCGGGCGCGCCGGCTGGCGCGCCCACCGTGCCGCGGAACGGCGCGGGCGCCTGGCGCCGATCGGCCGGGCGTTGGGGTGCCACGGGGGCAGGAGCCTGAGCCGGTGCGGCCGCGGCACCCGCCGGCGTGGCCGGCTTCGGGGCTTCGACGCGCGAGGCGAGCGTCATCGCGATGTTCTGCTGCGCCTGACACGACGCTTCCACGACGACGTCCAGGGTCACCGGCGCGAAGCCGGTGAGGTCCGCCGCGATCGTGTAGGTGCCGGGGCCTGGGACCGCCACCGAATAGGAGCCGTCCTGGCCTGTCGACGTCGAGATTCCCGGCCCTCCGGCCTTCGGCGCGACGGCGAGGCCGACACCCGGCAGGCGGACCTGGCCCGTTGTCACCGACCCGCGAATGGCGCAGGGCGGCTGGCCCTGCCGCGCCGTGTCGGCCCGCATCCCGGCCGAGAGCGGCAGTGCCAGAAGGGCGGCCGCCAGCGCGCCGAGCGCCAGGCGCCTCCGCGTGCGGCGGCGCGTCGGTGAACCGGGCGTTGTCGAGCACAGCGACCGCATCGTGGGGCACCCCGACTGTGTGATCCGACCAATCATACTTACGACGGCCGGTTTCTCTTCGCTTCCCGCCTGGATGAGCGGCAGACCCTCCCCCTCGAGGATCAGACTCTCTGCGGCATGATTGGACAGGAACGGGGTGGCCCGGGCGTGGCGCGGCTGTGAAGAAACTGCGGCGGGCCGGAACCGTGGCGTTGCGCGCCGGTGGCCGGTCTACAATGGCAGCCTCGGGGGAACCGATGGATCGCGAACGCACGCAGACTACGGCCGGCCGCGCGCTCATCGTCGAAGACGAGCCGCACATCCGCGAACTGGTCGCGCTCCACCTGTCGCTGGAAGGGCTGACCTGCATCCAGACCGGCGACGGCAACGAGGCGCTCCGGCTGGCCAAGGACGGGCACTTCGACCTCATCGTCCTGGACCTGATGCTGCCGGGCCTGGACGGCGTGACCGTCTGCCGGGCGATCAGGCGGGACTCGCCGAACGCGGCGACGCCGATCCTGATGCTGACCGCGCGGTCGGAGGAATCCGACAAGGTGCTGGGGCTCGAGAGCGGCGCCGACGACTATCTCACCAAACCGTTCGGCATCCGCGAACTGGTGGCCCGCGCGCGCGCGCTGCTCCGGCGCGCCGGCGCCGGCCGCGCCGCTCAGGAGGCCGAGCGCGCGGAGGCCATCAACGTGCCCGGGCTGTCGATCGACCCGGCGAGGCGCCAGGTCAGGGTGGACAATCGCGCCGTGGACCTCACCGCGCTCGAGTTCGAGCTGCTCCACCTTCTCGCATCGCGCCGCGGCCTGGTGTTCTCGCGCGAGATGCTGCTCGGCCGGGTCTGGAAAGACGACCGGCACGTCACCGAACGCAGCGTCGACACGCTCATCAAGCGCATCCGCAAGAAGATCGAGCCCGACGCCGAGAACCCGAAGTACATCCTCACCGTGTGGGGCGCGGGCTACAAGTTCGCCGACGCCGATGTCTGACAGGTCCAGCCGTGAGCCGGTGTGGTACCGGAGTCTGTACTGGCGTATTGCCCTGGGGTCAATCGCCGTGCTGGCGGTCCTGCTCCTCGTGCAGGCCGTCGTGTTCCTCTGGATGAGCGGCACGATTGCCACGACGCTCCTCGGCCAGTCGCCCGACCGGATCGCGGCGGATGCCGCCCGGGAAGTGGCGGCGGCTCTACAGAAAGATCCCAACACCGACATCGAGAAGCTCGTGCGCGACCGGTACGGCAGCCTGCCCCAGCCGCTCATGGTGGTACTGGAGGACGGCCGGGCCGTGCGCAACCACGAACTCCCGCCGCCGGACGGCATGCGCCGGTGGCCGGGGCGGTTTCCCGGCGCCACGGGACGTGGCGGCGACGCGGGCAGAGGCGCTCCCGCTGACGCGCTGCCGCCTGGGGGTGTGGCGCCAGGGGCGGTTGACCCTGAAGGGAGCCCGACAGGCGGCCGGCGGCAAGGCGGTCAGCCCGGCGGTGGCACGCGCCCATGGGGCCCGCGGATGGGACCCGGCCGCGAAGGCCCGCCTGGCGAGCGCGCCGCGATCGAGGTCGAGGGCAACCAGGTCGGCGTGGTCTTCGTCGCCGGCCGCAACCCGCGGACGACGATGTTCCTTCGCGAGTTCGCGCCGACGCAGGCCGTCATCGGCGTCATCCTGCTGATCGTCGGGTCCGCCGTGGCCTCGCTGGCGATCTTCCGCCCGGCCCACCGCCGCCTTCGCGGCCTCGAGAAGGTGGCCAAGGCGATAGGCGAAGGCGACCTGACGGCCCGCGCCCCGGAGGCCGGCGGCGACGAAGTGACGGCGCTGGCGCGGGCCTTCAACCGGATGGCCGGCGACCTCGAGGCCCGGACACGTGCCATGGAGCTGTCTGACCGGACGCGGCGGCAGCTGCTGGCCGACGTGTCGCACGAGCTGAAGACGCCGCTCGCGGCCATTCGCGGGTATGCCGAGACGCTCTCCATGCCCGAGGTGCGGCTCGACGAGGACACGCGCCGCCGGTACCTGGAGATTGTCGGCGACGAGACCCTCAAGCTCGAACGCATCGTCGGAGATCTGCTCGACCTGGCGAGGCTCGAGGGAGGAGGCCTGACGCTGACGTGCGGCGAGGTGCCCGTCGCGCAGCTCTTCCGGCGCGTGGCCGACCGGCACGAGCGTGAGATGGTCGAGAAGCAGGTCACCCTCGACACATCAGTGGCTGCCGACATACCCGCCGTCTGGGGCGATGCCGCGCGCCTGGAGCAGGCCCTGCAGAACCTCGTGGCGAACGCGCTGCGGCATACGCCCGAAGGCGGGCAGGTTTCGCTCGAGGCGGCGAGGGCCGGCGAGGGCGTGCGCCTGACCGTGCGCGACACCGGTTCCGGCATTCCCGAGGGGCACCTGCCGCACGTCTTCGACCGCTTCTACAAGAGCGACGCGTCGCGCACCGACCCGTATTCGAAGAGCGGATCGGGACTCGGCCTCTCGATTGTGAAGGCCATCGTCGAGCGTCACGGGGGCACCGTCGCGGCGGCGAACACCCCGGCTGGCGGCGCGGAGTTCACGCTGACGCTGCCGCCGCCCCAACCATAGGGGTCGGGTCTATTTACGCGCGCGCCCTCGACGCGGCGACAATTCTGTCTGCAGCGTGACAAGGGCCTCGCTATAATCGCCATTGGGGTCAGACCCGGGTCTGACCCCAATCGACAGGAGAACGAATGAGGCCCCTGTTACTAGCGTGCGCGGCGGTGGCGACGCTTGGTGCCGGCCCGCAAGCACGCGCCCTCCAGCCCGGAGACCTTGCGCCGGATTTCGCCCTGCCGGCGTCGGATGGCAAGACCTACAGCCTGGCGGATTACCGGGGCGTCAAGCCGGTCGTGATTGCCTGGTTCCCAAAGGCCAATACGAAAACCTGAACACGCGAATGCGATCCGCCCCGTGAGGGCGTCGAAGAGATTCGGGCGTTTGACGTCGCGTTTTTCGAGGCGAGCGTCGACACGGAAGAACGGAACCGCGAGGTGGCGGAGGTGCTCGAACTCGAGCACCCGATCCTCAGCGATCCCGGGAAGCGGGTCGCTGACGCCTATGGTGTGCTCTCGGGCGGGCGGCGGGCAGCTGCCCGGTGGACGTTCTACATCGGCGTGGACGGGCGCATCCTCTACATCGACAAGTCCGTTGTCGCCGACGGACATGGCGAGGACGTGCCGGCGCGCCTCGAAGCCCTTGGCATCCCCCGGAGATGAGCTGGGGTCAGACCCGGGTCTGACCCCACGGGTCACTGCTTGCGCTTCTTGGCGCTCCAGGCGGCGGATCCCATGCCGCCCATCTCGAAGATGCCCGCCATCGACTCGCCCTCGACCTTGCCCGCGAAGGCGATCGACATCTGCTGACCGCCCATGTCGAGGTTGAGGATCCACTTGATCTCGTTGCCGACCACCGTGCCTTCGAAGGCAAGCTCGCCCATCTGGCTGGCCAGGATCCCGGTGAGCTTCTCGCCTTCCTGCTTCAGGGTGCCGACGTTTTCGATGATGCCGTTCGGCGTTTCGACGGCCATGTCCCACACGCCGGTGACATCGACCGTTGCCGGCGTGTCCGCCGGTTTGGGCGCTTCCTGGGCATAGGCTGGCGCGGCCGAGACCGCGACGAGGCAGATGAGGGCAAAGGCGAGCACGTGCTTCATGGGTATCCTCCCCGGGGAAGCCGCGCGGCCTCCACCGCATCCGAGAGAGGCTACGTCGGGAGGCGCGCCCGGTCAAGGGCGAATCGGCCCTTTGTCAACGCTCGTTAGAAATGTCCTCAGTCTCCCCCCATTAGAAATGTCCTCTCTCTCAGGTTGACGATGAGGGGCTCGTGGGAATGTGGGACGGTCGCCCGGCGGGCGAGCGTTCCAAGACGGGCGGGACGGCGTCCTTCACCTCGCCGCGCTCGATCCCGCGTAGTTGCTCGCGGCCATTTCGAAGGTCGTCTCGGCCGTCGATCCAAACCTGCCCGTCGAGCACCTCCGCACGCTGCCGCAGCAGGTGCAGGAGAACGTCTTCGTGGACCGGCTCATCACAACCGTGCTGTCGGCGGGGTTCGCCCTGCTCGCCACGCTGCTCGCGGCGATCGGGCTGTACGGCGTGCTGGCGTACACCGTCGCGCAGCGCACACGGGAGATCGGCGTGCGGATGGCGCTCGGCGCCGGAGTGATCCCCGCGCACCGCGCTTCGCAGGTCGACCCGATTCGCGCGCTGCGGTACGAGTAGCGGCCCCGACCCCTATTCCTGGGAGAGGGCGGCGACGGGGTCGATGCGCGTCGCGCGCCGGGCCGGGATCACGCAGGCCGTGACCGCCGCGGCTCCGAGGAACAGCACGGCGATGGCCAGCACGCCGGGATCACTGAGCCGGACGCCATAGAGCTGCGCCTCGAGACCCCGCCGGATCGCCACCACGCCGATCGCGCCCACGACGAGCCCGGCGCCGACCAGGACCAGCCCTTCCTTCAAGACGAGGTCGAACACCGACCGCGGCGTGCCGCCGAGCGCCATCCGGATCCCGATCTCCTTCGTACGCTGCGTCACCAGGTACGCCAGGACCCCGTAGATGCCCACCGCCGACAGCAGCAGGGCCACGACGCCGAAGCCCATCGACAGCAGCATGGGCCAGCGCCGCGTCACCAGCGACTCGCCGATCCACTCCTCCATCGTCTTGGCCGAGAACACGGGTAGTTCGGGATCCAGGGAGGCGACGGCCTGTCTGACCTCGTTCGCGAGCGCCCCGGGGACGGTCGTCGTCCTCATCGCGAATGTCATGGTGCGGATCCCGCCCTGCTCCACTGGGAAGTAGTAGGCGCCCACGGAAGTCCGGGACTCGACCAGCCCGTGCTGCTTGATCTCGCCGACGACGCCGACGACGGTGAACCACTCGGTTCGTTCGTTGGTCGCGAGAGGATCGGCCACGTCGCCCGGCCGGTACATCCGCCGGCCGATCGGATCACGCGCCGGCCAGAACTTCCGTGCCAGGCGTTCATCGACGATAACGACGCGCGGCGCGTCCCTCGCGTCGCGCCCGTCGAACAGGCGCCCCCGCTTGAGCGGAATCCCCATTGCCTCGCAGTACCCGGGCGTGACCCGGAGCCGCCAGGGAGAGATGAGCGACTCGCCGGGCATCATCTGGTAGCCTTCGGCGAGGATGACGCTGTCGCTGTGATTGCCGCCGAACGGGATGTTGCTGGTTGCGCCGGCCTGCGCCACGCCCGGCAGGGCCCCGATGCGCCTGACCGCGTCCGCGGCAAAGGTCCGCAGTTCGTCGTCACCCGCGTAGCGGGAAGCGGGCAGCGTCACGGTGGCCGTCAGGACGTTGCGGGGATCGAAGCCCGGATCGACCGCGGCGACTTGCCGGAAGCTGGCCATCAACAGGCCCGCCCCGATCATGAGCATGAAGGCCACCGCCACCTGCGTCACGACCAGGCTCCGGCGAAGCAGGCTCGCCCCGCGCCCGCCGGCGCGCGTGCGCCCGCCTTCGTGAAACACGGAGATCATGTCGACATGAAGGGCGCTCGCGAAGGGAAACGCGCCGATGACGACGCCCAGCAGGGCGGCGACACCCATCGTGAACGCGACCGCCACGGCGTCGAGCCGGATCTCGCCGCCGCGGGGGATCTGATCCAGGTTCAGCGTGCCCAGCACGCGCAGCGCGGCCCAGCCCAGGAACAGCCCCAGCACGCCGCTGGCCACGGTGACGATGAGGCTCTCGGTGACGAGCTGGCGGGCCAGCTGCCAGCGACCGGCTCCGAGCGCCAGCCGCGTCGCGATCTCCCGCGCCCGGACGCGCGCGCGCACCAGCGCCAGGTTGATGACGTTCACGCACCCGATGAGGAGCACGAACAGGGTGCCGCCCCAGAGCAGGTAGAGCGTCCCCTTGACGTTGCGCACGAGGTCGTCCTGGAGCGGCACGACGACGGTGTGGAACCCGGCGTTCACCAGTATCTGCTTGAAGGCCGGGAACTGCTCCAGACTCGCCGCGTTGATGGCGTCCACCTGCGCCTGCACCTGGCCGATGGTCGCGCCGGGCTTCAGCCGCCCGATGCTGGTCCAGTTGTTGTTGTGCCTGGCGTTGTCCGACCGCTGGTCGGGCGTGAACGCCAGCGGCGTCCAGAGCCGGACGTCCGCGTTGATGAACCGGAACTCGTCCGGCATGACGCCGACGATGGTGAACAGCGTGCCGTCGAGGCGCAGCTGGCGGCCCACGGCGCTGCGATCTCCGCCGAAGCGTTCCCGCCAGAACGCGTGGCTGAGCACCACCTTGTCGTCGTGGCCGATCTCCCCCTCGTCGTCCGTGAAGGTCCGGCCCAGCAGGGCTTTCACGCCCGCCACGCGGAAGAAGGACGGCGTCGCACTCATGCTCAGGACGCGCTCGGGCCTTCCGTTCTCGCCCTCGCTGCGGCTCCTCGTGTTGAACAGCGAGAGCGACTCGAGCGCCGTCACGCCCTTCACGCGATCGAAGTAGTCGGGCGCCCCGCTCGATCCGCGCTCCGCGCCCGCGCGCGGGTAGCTGTTGTAGAGGAGCAGGAGGCGGCCGGAGTCCGGAACGGGCAGCGGCTTCAAGAGCACCGAGTAGACGATGCTGAACAGGACCGTGTTCGCGCCGATGCACACCGCCAGGGTGAGGAGCGTCGCCACAGTGAACGCCTTGTCTTTCCAGAGCAGGCGGAGTGCGAACCTCGCATCGTGGAGTGCTGAACTCATACACATACCTAGACGGAGCCGACGGTTGAAGGTTTCAGCGGAAACGAGGCGGCGCGGCCCTGTCTCGAGCGGCATGGCTCGCGGTGCGGGCAACGACCCGCCTGTCAACTCCGTCCAATCCTGTGGCGGCAACGGTGCGCGCCCGGCCCCCGGGAAACGGAGCGGCGGTGTTCTCGAACCTGTGCTCGGACCTTCGGGTGGCCGCGCGGTCCGCGCGCCGGCAGCCCGGCTTCACCGCCGTGGTGATTGCGACGCTGGCCCTCGGCATCGGATCGACCACGGCGATGTTCGCCCTCGTCCACGCGGCGCTGCTCAAGCCGCTGCCGTACCAGGATCCCGGGCGCCTCGTGCTGGCCCGACGCACGGTCGGCACCGCGGTCAGGATGTGGTCGTCGGCACCCGATTACTACGACTACCGCGCGCAGACCGACGCCTTCCAGTCGCTGGCGGCCGCGGGTGCCGGCGCCAGAAAGGTGACCATCACGGGCGGAGAGCGCCCCGAGCGCTTGCCGGCGACGCCCGTGTCCCACGACCTCTTTCGCACGCTGGGCGTCGCGCCGGCGGCGGGGCGGTGGTTCACGATCGATGAGGGCAGAGCCGGAGCGCTGTTTGTCGTGATGGTCAGTGAACGTTTCGCGCGGCGCCGCTTCGGCGACGCGCAGGCGGCCGTCGGGCGCACGCTCTCCCTGGTGGGCGTGGCCCCCCAGGCCGTCTCCGCCACCATCGTGGGCATCATGCCGGCGGCGTTCCGGTTCCTCGACGAGGTCGATCTCTGGGTGGCCATCCGCGAGGGCGAGAACGACGGGCCCGTCACGCGGCAGTTCCACAACTGGGTGCTGGTCGCGCGGCTGAAGCCCGGCGTGTCGCTCGAGGGAGCCCAGCGGCAGGCCGACGTCGTGTCGAAGCGGCTGCAGCGGCTCTACCCCGAGACGAATAAAGAAAAGGCGCTGCGACTCGACCCGCTTCAGGCGGCCCTCGTCCAGCGACAGACGCCGCGGCTGATGCTGCTCACCGGGGCGGTCGGGCTGGTCCTGATCCTCGCCTGCGCGAACGTCGCCGGCCTGCTGCTGGCGCGCGGGGCCGCACGGCGCTCCGAGTTGGCCGTCCGCGCGGCCCTCGGGGCCTCCCGCGCGCGGATTGTCCGGCAGATGCTGACCGAGAGCCTCGCGCTGGCCGTGGCCGCGGGATCCGCGGGCGTCGTGCTCGCGGTGTGGCTCCAGCGGCTGCTGCCCATCGCGACGGGGCTCGCCGATCGCGGCGTGGCCGCGACGGGCCTGGAGTGGCCCGTGCTGGGCTTCGCGCTCGCCGTCTCGATGGCCACGGGCCTGCTCTTCGGCATCGCGCCCGCCTTGCGGGCGTCCTCGATCCGCCTCGCCGAGCATCTCGCGCCGGGCGCGCGCGCCACCGACTCCCGAGGCGGCACGCGCCTGAGGGGCCTGCTCGTCGTCGCGCAGATCGCGCTGTCGCTCGTCCTGCTCGTCGGCGCGGGGCTGCTGGTGCGAAGCCTCGTGCGCCTCTCGCGCACCGACCTCGGCTTCGACGCCCGGCACGTGCTGACCGGCCAGATCCAGGCCTCCTCCGCCGGGCTCGAAGAGCGCCTCCGGTTCTTCGAGGGGCTGCGCGACGACCTAGCCGCGCTGCCGGGCGTCACCGCCGTCTCGTTCACGAGCCACGTGCCCATTCGCGACACCGCCGGCGATCCGCCGGTGTGGGCCGCCGAGCGCCCCCCGGTCGATTCGTCCGAGCAGCGGACCGCGGCGATGCGGGTCGTGCTGCCGGGCTACTTCGCGGTCCTCCGCATGACGCTCGCGGCGGGACGCGACCTCACCGACGCGGACAGAGCAGGCACGCCGCGGGTGCTGGTGATCAACCAGGTGATGGCCCGCACGCTCTTTCCCGGCGTGAACCCGCTGGGGCGCCGCGTGATGGTGGCTTCGGCGTCCGAGCCGCTCCCGTTCGAGGTCGTGGGCGTCGTGGGCGACGCACGGATCTACGGCGTCGGCCAGCCGGCCCCGATGACCATGTATGCGACCGCACACCAGTTCTCGCAGGCGATGTCGCTCAATCTCGTCCTCCGGACCGACCTGGACCCGGCCACGCTGGCGGGTCCGGTGCGCAAACTCGTCGCCGCGCGCGACCGCGACGTTCCCGTGGAGAATCTGGTCAGCCTGGAATCGCTCGTCGGCGAATCCGTGACGGCCGAGCGGGTCACGGCGATCATCCTCACGCTCTTCTCCGCCGTGGCCCTGCTGCTCGCGTCTCTCGGGCTCTACGGCGTGCTGGCGTACTATGTCACCCAGCGCACGCACGAGATCGGCGTGCGCATGGCGCTCGGCGCCGGCAGCTGCACCGTGCTCGCGCACGTCCTGGCCCGGAGCGGACGCATGGTAATCCCGGGGCTCGCGACAGGGCTGGCCGCCGCGTTCGCCGGCACGCGCCTCATCGAGCGGCTGCTCTACGACGTGGCTCCCACCGACGCCGTCGCCTTCGCGACCGCCACCGCGTGCCTCGCAGCGGTCGCCCTCGTCGCCAGCGCGTGGCCCGCGTGGCGCGCGGCGCACATCGACCCGGTGCAGGCGCTTCGAGGCGAGTAGGAACCGGCGTAGAGGACCGAAATGCCAAGCGTGAGGAGGACCGTCAAGGCGAAGACGTGTTCGGGGGGATGGTGTGTATCATGTTCCTGCCCTGGATCGTCGCCAACTACCAGGAACAGGAGCCTGCCGATGCTGCCGCGTGCTGACCGATCTTCCGCCCGGACACTCGTTGTCGTGCTGTTGCTGGCGGCTCTCGCCGCCGCTGCGCCGCTCGCCGCGCAGGAGCGGCCGGCCAGTGCGCCGCCCGCCCCCACCGCTGACGATTACGCGCGCGCCGAGAAGTTCCTGGCGCCCGCCGTTTCTGCGCTCGTGGTCGGCGGCAGCGTGTCGCCGACCTGGCTGCCCGATGATCGGTTCACCTACCGGAGCACGACGGCGGAAGGCGTGCAGTTCCTGCTGGTCGACCCCGTCAAGGCCACGAAGGCGCCGGCCTTCGATCACGTGAAGCTGGCGGCGGCGCTCGGCGCCGCGGCCGGCGGAACGTTCGACCCGAAGAAACTGCCGTTCCAGACAGTTGATCTCTCTGCCGACGGAACGTCGGTGGCGTTCGACGTCGGCGCGCGGCGCTGGTCGTGCGATGTCGCGGGCGCGGCGTGCAAGGACGCCGGCTCGGCCAGGGGCGGCCGCGGCGGGGAGGAAGGCGGCAGGGGAACCGGCCGGGGCGTCGGCGCGGGGAACGCGGTGACGTCGCCGGACGGCAAGCGGGCGGTGTTCATCAAGGACTGGAACCTCTGGGTCCGCGACGTGGCGACGGGCCAGGAGAAGGCGCTCACCGCCGACGGCGTGGAGCATTTCGGCTACGCCACCGACAACGCCGGCTGGCGGCGCAGCAGCCGCCCCGTCGTCCTGTGGTCGCCGGATTCGAGGAAAGTCGCCACCTTCCAGCAGGACGAGCGCAAGGTCGGCGATATGTACCTCGTGGAGACGAAAGTCGGGCACCCGGTGCTGCAGCAGTGGAAGTACCCGCTGCCCGGCGACGAGCACGTGGCCATGCTCCACCGCGTGATCATCGACGCCGACTCCGGCGCGACCGTGCGCCTGAAGATGGATCCGGACTATCACCGCGCGATGCTCGGCGACGACTTCAGCGTGAGCGACATGATCTGGAACCCGGACGCCTCGAAGCTGGCGTTCGTGTCGACCTCGCGCGACCACAAGTCGGCCGTGGTTCGCATGGCCGACGCCGCCACGGGCGACGTGCGCACGGTGTTCGAGGAGAAGGTGGACACGCATTTCGAGTCGCTGACCGGCTGGCGCGTGCTGTGGGAGACGGGCGAGATCATCTGGAACTCCCAGCGCGACGACTGGAGCCACCTCTATCTGTACGACCTGGCGAGCGGCCAGCTCAAGAACCGGATCACGTCCGGCGCGTATCGCGTCAGCCCGATCATCCGCCTCGACGAAAAGTCCCGGAGCCTGCACTTCGTCGCCATGGGGAGCGAGAAGGGGCAGGACCCGTACTTCCGGCACGCGTACCGGATCGGGCTCGACGGCAAGGGCCTCGTGTCGCTGACGCCCGAGGACGGCGAT
>Ga0209391_10001717_pt1 | contig 11443 bp, 12 predicted proteins | sample PPLLak3March2015_FD_187246 | JGI IMG/M metagenome (GOLD analysis project Ga0209391, IMG submission 187246) | Freshwater sediment microbial communities from Prairie Pothole Lake near Jamestown, North Dakota, USA - PPLs Lake P7 Core (1) Depth... | ecosystem: Environmental > Aquatic > Freshwater >... | reverse complement strand
GAAGATATTGATCTGCGGCGCCACGCGCGAGATCGCGCCGAGCGCCAGGTTGACGAAGAGCAGCATCGTCACCATCGGCAGCGCGATCCACAGACCGAGGCCGAAGACCTCGGCACCCCAGCGGTGCGGCTGCATCTCGCGCACGAAGGCAAACGGCTCCGGGCCGATCGGAAAGGCGGCGAAGCTCTGCCCCAGCGCCGCCACCACCAGCAGGTGGCCGTTGATGACGATGAACAGCCAGGCCACGATGGCGCCGAAGAAGCGGCTCGCCGCCGTGGCGGTGCTTGCCGACACGGGGTCGAAGAAGCCGGCAAAGTTGAGTCCCATCTGCAGCCCGATGACCTCGCCGGCAAACTCCACCGCAGCGAAGACGATGCGCACCGCGAAGCCCAGCGAGAGCCCGATCACCACCTGCTGCGCCACCAGCAACAGCGCCAGCGGCGAGTCCAGGGCAATGGCGGCGACGGCCTCGGTCGGTGCCGGCAGTGTGGGCTGCGCCGCCAGGGCGATCAGTGCCGCCAGCCCGATGCGCACCCGCACCGGCACCATGCGCGTGCCGAGCACCGGCAAGGCGGTGAACAGGGCCAGCGCACGCAGGAAGGGCCACAGCAGCGGCGTGATCCAGGCCAGCACCTGGGCTTCGGAGAAGGTCAGCACCTTGCGCGTCAGCCGACGGCCGACGGGATCGCCTGCAGCACGCGCTGCAGATACTCGACCAGGGTCGCCACCATCCACGGCCCGGCGATCGCCAGCACCGCGGCCGCGGCGACGATCTTGGGCACGAAGCTCAGCGTCGCCTCGTTGATCTGCGTCGCGGCCTGGAAGATGCTCACCACCAGGCCCACCGCGAGCACCACCAGCAGCACCGGCGCCGCCACCATCAGCAGCATCGTCAGGCCCTGCTGGCCGGCGGCGAGGACTTGTTGCGCGTCCATCCAGAAGTGCCTTCAGGTGGCGAAGGAGGCTGCCAGCGAGCCCAGCAGCAGGTTCCAGCCGTCGGCCAGCACGAACAGCATCAGCTTGAAGGGCAGCGCCACCAGCACCGGGCTCAGCATCATCATGCCCAGGCTCATCAGCACGCTGGCGACGATCATGTCGATGATGAGGAAGGGGATGAAGATCATGAAGCCGATCTGGAACGCGCTCTTCAGCTCGCTCGTCACGAAGGCCGGCACGAGCACGCTCAGCGGCACGTCTTCGCCCTTCACCTCGGCCGGCAGCTTGGCCAGGCGGGCGAACAGCATGACGTCGCTCTGCCGCGTCTGCTTGAGCATGAACTCGCGCAGCGGCTGCGCGCCGGTCTTCAGAGCCTCGTCCGCCGGCATCGTGCCCGCGGCATAGGGCGCGTAGGCCTGGTCGTAGATGCGGTCGAAGGTCGGCGCCATGACGAAGAAGGTCAGGAACAGGCTCATGCCGATGATCACCTGGTTCGGCGGTGCGGCCTGCGTGCCCAGCGCCTGGCGCAGCAGCGACAGCACGATGACGATGCGCGTGAAGCCCGTCATCAGCAGCAGCACCGCGGGCAGGAAGGACAGCGCGGTGAAGAACAGCAGCGTCTGGATCGGCACCGAGTAGCTGGTGCCGCCCGCGCCCTGCGCCACCATCAGCGGCAGGCCTGCGGGCTGCTGCGCCAGGGCGCCGGCGGCGGCGGCGGCCAGCAGCGCGGCCAGCAGCGGTCGGCTAGCGCGCATCGCCGGGTACCGCGCCGGGGCGCAACCTGTGCAGCAGCTGCGCGAAGGCGGCCGGCGCAGGCTGCGCCGCAGCGCCCGGCGCCGCCGCCTGCGCCGCCATCGTGTGCAGGGTGCTGATGCCCTGCGGCGTGACGCCGAGCACCAGCCACTGCCGGTGTTCACCCTGGCCGACCTCGACCGTCACCAGCCGCTGCGACGCCGACAGCGGCAGCACCGCCACCGGGCGCGGCGCGCCCACGGCGCCGCTCGGGCCGCCGCCGACCGGCGTGCGCCTGAGCAGCCACAGCACCAGCGGGATCGCCGCGATGATGGCGACGAACCACGCCAGCGAGGTCCAGCCCGGGGTCATGCGGTGCTCATCCCTTGGCCAGGCGACGCATGCGTTCGCTCGGGGTCACGATGTCGGTGAGCCGGATGCCGAACTTGTCGTTCACCACCACCACCTCGCCCTGCGCGATGAGGTAGCCGTTGACGAGCACGTCCATCGGCTCGCCGGCGAGCGTCGCCAGCTCGACCACCGAGCCCTGGGCGAGCTGCAGGATATTCTTGATCGGCACCCGCGTGCGGCCGAGCTCCACCGTCAGCTGGACCGGGATGTCCAGGATCATGTCGATGTCGTTGCCGGCACCGGCGGTCGCCGTGCCCGAGGCGGCGAACGATGCAAATGGCGCCGGGGCCACCGATTCGGCGGGCTCGGCCAGTTCGCTGGCCAGTTCGCGGCTGGCCGCGGCGCTGGCCGAGCGGGCAGCAGCCCAGTCGGCGGCGGCGCGGTCTTCCTGCGTCTCGACGGGCAGGGTCATTCCGGGTTCAACGCTCATCGGGTTGGGCTCCAGGGCGGCGCGATGGCGCGCCGGCAAAACGGCGGTCGAAGGGGGCAGTGATGCGGTTCCCGGCCAGGCGGTCCATGCCGCGCCTACTGGATGATGAAATTGGAGAAGTGCACCGCCTTCACCGGCAGCACGGTCGCGGCCGCGGTGCGACGTTTCGTCGTCTGCGCAGTGGTCCCATCGGCGGCGGCGGTGGCGGCTTCGGCCTCGACGGCGTAACCCAGCGCGCGCGAGGTCTCGCGCCTCACGCGTTCTGCGAGTTGCGCCTTGCCTTCGCGCGCCTGCAGGTCGGCCGCCGTGCGGTCGGCGATGGCCATCAGGATGTTGTTGCGGATCGCCGGCATGTAGGTCTTGATCTGGTCGCCGGTCCTGGAGCCGTCGACCTCCAGCGTGATGCCGACCTGCACATAGCGGTCGGCGTTGCGGTCGGCGAGGTTGACGGTGAAGGGGTCCAGCGGCACGAAGACCGGCGTCGGCCGGCTGTCGGGGTCCGCCGCGACCGCGGCCGCCGCCCCGTCTTCGTCGTCGGCGAATTCGGCTTGCGCATTCTTCTTCAGCATCAGCGCGCCCGCACCGCCGGCCGCGGCCAGCACCAGCGCCGAGGCGGCGACGATCAGGATCAGCTTCTTCTTGCCCTTGACGGGCGTGGGCAGCTCGGCAGCCGAGGCGGTGGACATGCAGTCTCCTGGGAGCAGGGCGCCGGAGCCCGCCGCGCTGGCGGCTCTCGGCCGGATGCAACCATTATTGAGACCACCGCCGCTGCGCCAAGGCGCGAAAAGCGCGGTTTAAGCGGCCCTTCACGGGCCGCCGCACGAGCTCAGGCGACGAGGTCGACGACGCCGCGGCGGCGCACCGCGGCGGCGGCCGGATGCGGCGCGGACTCGGCGCTGATGTCGTCGCCACTGCGGCTGCCGCCCGTCCCGCCGGGAGCGCCTTCACGCGGCTGGCGCGGCTGCTCGAAGACGCCGCCGCCGCTGAGCGTGAGCCCGACCTCGCGCAGGCTGCCGGCCAGCAGCGGCATCGAGTGCTCGAGCGCCTGGCGCGTCAGCCCGTGCTCTGCCGCCATGTGCACCTGCGCCGACTGACCCTCGAGCTGGATCTGCACCGTCACCGGTCCCATCTCGGCGGGATTCAGGTGCAGCCGCGCGTGTTGCACACCGTCGCGCACGAAGGTCGTGAGCTGCGCGCCGAGCTGGGTCGAGAACTCGGCACTGCCGGGCGTGGCGGGCAGGTGGGCTTCGAAGATCGGCGCCACGGCCGCCGCCTGCAGGGTGGGGGCCGCCAGCGCCGGCTGTGGCAGCCCCGCTGGAGCGAGCGCGGGCGGCGGCGCCGAGGCCTCCGCGGCCGCTGCGCCGCCGGCGACGGGGTGTGCGTCGATCGTCGCGGGGGAGGGCTGGCGTGGCGGCACGACGACGGTGGATTCACTGACCGGCGGCTGCGATGGCAGCGCTGTGGAAACTGCGGACAGCGAACGCCGCGCCAGTCGCGGCGCGACGGCCGCCGTCGCGTCGCCGTTGTTGTCGCGCTGCGCGAGTGCGGGCGGGACGGGCGCCGTCTCGCGGGGTGGGTGCCGGGCGCGCAACTCGGACAGCAGGGTGGCGGGATCGCCGTCGACCGGGGCGGCCGTCGGCGCGCGGACGGCCGCCGGTGTCTGCGACTGGAGGTCGGCAGCTGCGCCATGCGGATCCTCGCCATCGGGCTTTGCCGGTCCACTGGCGGGGCCGGCTGGCCGCCCCTTCGATGCCGCAATGGCAGCGCCGGGCTGGGCAGGGCGGTTCGCCCCCGCCGACGTGGCTGCCGCCTGAAGTTGGGCAGGGAGCGCAGGCGCCGCGGCGAGCGGGCTCGACGGCACCGCGGGGTCCGCGATCGTCGTTGCTGTCGCGCTCCTCGCCGGCGTCGCGGGTGTTGCTGGCGTTGCAGGTGTCGCAGGCGTTGCAGGTGTCGCAGGTGGCGCAGGTGTGTCGGGTGCTTCGACGGTGGCAGGCGTTGCGGGGGTTGCGGACACCGCCGGGCCTGCCACGGTCGCAGCAAGAGCGGGAATTGGAGCATCTGCGGAGGCCATGCTCGTTGCAGGTGCTGGCGGCACGGTTGCGGCGGGTGCGGCCGGGTGGGACGCGGGAAGGGCGTGGGCGACGACAACCGCCCGGGCTGCGGGTGCATGCGAGCTTGCTGCATCCGCAACCGCAAGGGCGGCTGCCGCGGTCGCCGTCGGTGGTTCGCGCGTGCCCGCTCGCACGGCCGGATTCAGAGGGGGCTCGACACCCTTCTGGACATGTGCCGCCGCGCTGCCGGCGTCGTCGACCGGCTTGCCGGTGCCCGCGGCCGGCGCCGCGCCGGCCGCGCTGAGTGCGCGCGCGAAGTCGCCCGACACGGGCATGCCGGCAGCGTTGCCGCCGGACACGGGCATCGCGAGTTGCACCGGGGTCACCGGCGCCAGCGCAGTGGCAGTGGTCATCGGGTCGCCCTCAGCGGATCGCCGGCAGGGCGTCCGTGCCCATCCGCCACAGGCCCTGCGGCACGGCATCGTCGCTGCGCCGCTGCTCCAGACGCGCGGCGGCCAGGCGCTGCTCCTGGGCGCGGCGCTCGATCAGCTTGCGCACGGCCGCCACGCGGGTCTCGCGCGCCAGCAGGGTGGCGCGCAGCTGCGCCAGGCGTGCGCCCGCGCCCTGCAGCTGGCCCTGCTGCTGCAGTACCGCCTGGTCGAGGCGCAACATGAAGTCGCGGTGGCAGTGCAGCAGTTCGATCGGCGAACTGCGGCCGCTGCGGGCGGGCCCGCGATCGTCATATTCGCCGCGGTAGGCCTGCAGCTGCCCGGCCTGCAGCTCCAGGCGGCGCAGGGTCTCCTCGGCGCGCAGCAAGGCGGCGAGTGCCTCGTCGCGCTGGCGCTCGGCCTGGTCGAGCAGGGTGTGCAGGGTCTGGGTCAAGTCTCACCTCGTGTCACATTTCCATCAGCTGGCGCAACCGGGAGCGGCTGCTGTCCAGCGCGGCGCGTTCGTGCATGTCCTGCTGCAGCAGCGCGGCCATCTGCGGCTGCAACCGCACCGCGGTGTCGAGCTCGGCGTCGTGGCCCGGCTGGTAGGCGCCGAGCTGGATCAGGTCGCGCGCCTTGTTCACCCGCGCCAGCAGCTGCCGCATGCGGCGTGCCGCCAAGGCATGTTCACGCGTCGCCACCGCCGTCATCACGCGCGAGATCGAACGCTCGACGTCGATGGCCGGAAAGTGCCCGGCCTCAGCGAGATCGCGCGACAGCACGATGTGGCCGTCGAGGATGCCGCGCGCAGCGTCGGCGATCGGATCCTGCGGGTCGTCGCCCTCGCTGAGCACGGTGTAGAAGGCGGTGATCGAGCCGACGCCGCGCAGGCCGTTGCCGCTGCGCTCGACCAGCTGCGGCAGCTTGGCGAAGCAGCTCGGCGGATAGCCCTTGGTCGCCGGCGGCTCGCCGATGGCCAGCGCGATCTCGCGCTGCGCCATGGCGTAACGCGTCAGGCTGTCCATCAGCAGCAGCACGTGCTTGCCGCGGTCGCGAAAGTGCTCGGCGATCGCCGTCGCGTAACCCGCGCCCTGCATGCGCACCAGCGGCGGCGCGTCGGCCGGTGCGGCGACGACGACACTGCGCGCGCGACCTTCGGCCTCGAGGATGTCCTCGATGAATTCCTTGACCTCGCGTCCGCGCTCGCCAATGAGGCCGACGACGATGACGTCGGCCGCCGTGTAGCGCGCCATCATGCCCAGCAGCACGCTCTTTCCCACGCCGGTGCCGGCGAACAGGCCGATGCGTTGGCCGCGCCCGACCGTGAGCAGGGCGTTGATGGCGCGCACGCCGGTGTCCAGCGGCGTGCGCACGGGGTCGCGGTCCATGGCATTGATCGGGCGGCGCACCATCGGTTCGGCGTGCACGTCGGGGATCGGGCCCAGCCGGTCGAGCGGCTGGCCGTGCGAATCGACGACGCGGCCGAGCAGACCGTCGCCCATCGGCAGGTGCAGGCCGCGGTCCTCGCTTCGCCGCCAGGGGTGGTTCTCGACCCCCCAGCGCGGCGGCTGGCGCGGTGCCGGGCGGGGCACGACACGCGCGCCGCTGCTCAGTCCGTGCAGTTCGCCGGTGGGCATCAGGAAGGCGCGGTCGCCGCTGAAGCCCACGACTTCGGCGAGCACCACCGCATCGGGTCGCGTGCCCTCGGCAACGACCTCGCACACCGAGCCGACCGGCAGGCGAATGCCGGCGGCCTCGAGCACGAGCCCGGTGACACGCAGCAGCGTGCCGGTGGATTCCAGCGGCTGTGGCAGCGCGGCGTAAGCCTGCAGGTCGCCCAGCCAGCGCGACCAGCGCTTGCCGCGTGTGTCCAGCCGGTCCTGCAACGACGGCGGCATCGGCATCAGGGCGCGGCTCCGGCCTCATCGGCGAGCGGCAGCTCGGATCCGAGCGCCGCGGCGGCCTGCGCCCAGCGGCTGGCGATGCGCGCGTCGATGGCACCGACGTCGCTGAGCACCATCACGCCGCCGCGCTCGACCGCGGGGTTGGCCTGCAGGCGCGCGCCGCGGGCCTCGAGTGCCTCCGCGGCCCCCTCGGCCACCAGCGGCAGGTCCTGCGGGTGCACCTGCACCGCTATGTGGCGGGCGCTCAGCATGACCGCGTTGACGGCCTCGGCCGCCACCTGCGCCACCAGCTCGGGCCGCTGCTGCAGTTCGGTGCGCAGCACCTGGCGCGCCAGCTGCACCGCGGCCTGCGCCAGGGCCTGCGCCGCCTGGCGGTCGACCTCACCCAGCTGGCGGTCGAAGGCTTCGAGCAGGGCGCCGATCTGCGATGTCGCCTGCTGGGCAAAGCTCTGCTTGAAGGCGTCGAGTGCGACGAGCCCGTCGCGGTAGCCTTCCTGGTAGCCGGTCTGCCGCGCCGCCGCCACGCGGGCCTGCCAGTCATCGGCACTGGGCGGCGATGGTTCCTGCGTCGGCGCCGCTGCCGCATCGGGCGTGGTGCCGAAACGGCCCGGCTTCCAGCTCGCGAAGTCGCCGAGTTCCTCGCGCGGGATGAAGCGGGCGTAGGGCGAAGCCGGCCGTGCCCCGGGAGGCGGCGGCACGTTCCTCGCTCCGCCGGCCTTAGACGAACCCGTCATCGCCGCCTCCGCCGAGCACGATCTGGCCCTCGTCGGCGAGGCGGCGCACCGTCTTCAGCATCTCCTTCTGCTCGGCCTCGACCTCGGACAGCCGCACCGGGCCGCGCGATTCCAGGTCCTCGCGCAGCGTCTCGGCGGCGCGCGTGGACATGTTCTTGAAGATCTTCTCGCGCAGCGACGGCGTGGCGCCCTTGAGCGCGATCACCAGCGACTCGCTCTGCACTTCCTTCATCAGCGTCTGGATGCCCTTGTCGTCGATCTTCTCCAGGTCGTCGAAGACGAACATGTTGTCCATGATCTTCTGTGCCAGGTCGTTGTCGTTCTCGCGCACGAAGTCGAGCACCGCGGTCTCGATCGCGCCGCCCATCATGTTCAGGATCTCGGCCGCCGTCTTGGCGCCGCCCAGGCTCGACCGCCGTACCGCCGCGCCGCCGGCCAGCACCTGGCTCATGACCTCGTTCAGGTCCTGCAGCGCCGCCGGCTGGATGCCGTCGAGCGTGGCGATGCGCACCATGACCTCGTTGCGCTGGCGCTCGCCGAAGAGCCTGAGCACGGCCGCCGTCTGCTCGGCGTCCAGGTGCACCAGGATCGCGGCGACGATCTGCGGGTGCTCGTGGCGCAGCAGCTCGGCCACCGACGCGGCGTCCATCCACTTCAGGTTCTCGATGCTGGCGATGTCGCTGCCCTGCACGATGCGGTCGATCAGCAGCGCCGCCTTGTCCTCGCCCAACGCTCGGCGCAGCACGTCCCTGACGTAGGCGTTGTTGTCCTTGACGAGCAGGGTCTCGCTGGCTGCCACCTTCTCGAAGCGGTCCATCACGGCGTCGACGCGTTCGCGCGTCACCGTCTTCATGCGCGCGATCGTCTCGCCCAGGCGCTGCACTTCCTTGGGTGCGAGATGCTTGAAGACCTCGCCGGCGTGCTCCTCGCCCAGCGCCATGAGCAGGATCGCCGCACTCTCCACGCCATCGTCTTGCTGTGCTGCAGACACGTCGGTCCTCTTCCTCGTCCGGCCCGCTCAGCCGGCTTCGCCGTTGACCCAGCCACGCACCAGCTGCGCCATCGCCGCCGGGTTCTGGCGCGCCAGCGCGCGCGCGGACTCGATGCGGTCGGTCTGTTGCGGCGCGGCCAGCGCCGGCACGGCACCGGGGGGCGCGGGCAGGGCGGGGTTGCCGCCGACCACCTCGTCGATGCGGCCGCCGATGGCCGGGGCCGGCGCCAGCACCGCCTTCAGCGCCGGCCGCACGAGCGTGAGCACCAGCAGCAATGCCACCAGGGCCAGCGCCGCCGGAGCGGCCGCCGAACGCAGCAGGTCGATCAGCCAGGGCTGCTGCCACAGCGGCAGCTCCTCGACCGCCGGTGGGGACTCGACGCGGAAGGGTGCGTTGATGACCTTGACGACATCGCCGCGCCCGGCGTCGAAGCCGATGCCCTGCTGCACCAGCGCCGTCAGCTGCTCGATCTCGGCTGCGCTGAGCGGCGTCGAGGCGGGCTTGCCCTTGGGGTCGATCGAGCTGCGGTGGTTGACCACCACCGCGGCGCTGAGGCGGCGCACCGTGCCGGTGGCGTTCTTCGTCACGGTGACGGTCTTGTCGACCTCGTAGCGTGTCGCCGCCTCGCGGCGTGCCGCGGCCCCGGCGGTGCCGCCGCCGGCGGCCTGCAGCGCCTGCGCCGGGCCGGTGATGGGCGCCGTCGCCGGTGTCGGCGGCTGGTTGCTGAGCGCGCCGGGCACGCCGCCGGCGACCGCGCTGCCGGGCTGCGTCGACTCCTCGCTGCGCTGCTCGCGCACCGCCACCGGGGTGTCGGCGCCCTGGTTGGGGCGGTAGGCCTCGGCCGTCTGCATGACCTGCGAGAAATCGATCTCGGCGCTGACGCTGGCGCGCACGTTGTCGCGGCCGACCACCGGCTCCAGCAGCGCCAGCACACGCTTGAGGTGGCTGGCCTCGACCTCGCGGCGGTACTGCAACTGCTGCGTATCCAGCCCCTGCGCGGCCTCGTCCTCGCTGGGCGCCGACAGCAGAGCCCCGGTGCTGTCGACCACGCTCACGGCGCGCGCAGCCAGCTCCGGTACGCTGCCCGAGACGACGCGCACGATGCCGGCAATCTGGCTGCGGTCCAGCGTGCGGCCGGGATGCAGCGTCAGCACGACCGAGGCCGAGGGTTTCTGCTGTTCGCGGAAGAAGCCGTTGAGCTGCGGCAGCGCCAGGTGCACACGCGCCGCCTTCACCGACTCCAGCGACTGGATGGTGGTGGTGAGCTCGCCCTCGATGGCGCGCTGCACCTTCATGCGTTCCTGGCCCTGGGTCTGGCCGAAGCTGTTCTTGTCCAGCAGTTCGTAGCCGGCGCTGGCGGTGCCGGCGCCGCTGGGCAGGCCGCCGGCGGCCAGCTTCATGCGCAGTTCGTGCACACGCGCTGCCGGCACCAGCAGCGTGCCGCCGCCTTCGGTGAAGCGGTAGGGCACGTTCAGCTGCGTCAGCCGCTCGATGACCTGGCCGCCGTCCTTTTCCGACAGGTTGGGGAACAGCACGCGCCAGTCGGCGTTGCGGGTGCCGGACCACAGCGACACCAGCACCACCACCAGCCCGGCCACGCCGACCAGCCCCAGCATCTGCGTGCGCGCCGGCAAGGCCTGCCAGCGCGCGGCGATGCCCGGCGAAGCAGGTACGAGCGGGGTCGGGGCGGTTGGTGTCAGGGCGTTGTCCATGAGGGCGGGCGGCATGTCCGGGGCTGGCGGCATTGTTGGCCGCGTGCCGCCGCCCGGTGGCACGAGAAGCCGGGCGAAGGTTTGCCTGTTTGCACCATCGCGCAGCCGCCGCCGGATCTACAGTGGCGCTGCCATGTCGGATCTCAGGCTCGCCCCCTTCAATTTCCAGCAGGCGCTGTCACGCGCCGGCCTGGGCCCGGACGGGCTGCCGCGCCACGCGCCCGTCAATGGCAGCGGCGGCACCGACTTCCGCGCCGCCATGGCCGATGCGCTGAAGGGCGTCAGCCAGAGCCAGTTCGAGGCCCAGCGCCTGCAGCGCGAGCTGAGTCTGGACAACCCGGCGGTCGGGCTCGAGGAGACGATGCTCGCGATGCAGAAGGCGCAGCTCGGCTTCCAGGCCACGCTGCAGGTGCGCAACCGGCTGGTCCAGGCATATAGCGAAATAATGAACATGCAGGTTTGAACCTGCAGGTTCGTCAGCCTTGCTGAGTTGGCGGCCTCGAGCTTCAGTCGGCGGTGCCCGCAAGGGCGACGAGGGCCGCGGCGGCCGGCGCCACAGCAGCTTCGCGTGCGTGGTGCGGGAGACGTTCCGGCGGCATCGGTCGGCCCAGCAGGAAGCCCTGCAACTCGTCGCAGCCATGTCCGCACAGCGCCAGGCGCTGGGCGTCGGTCTCCACGCCCTCGGCGTTGACGCGGATGGCCAGCGAATGGGCCAGCGTGATGATCGAGTGCACGATCGTGTCCACCTTGCCGTCGCCGCCCAGGCCCTGCGTGAAGGCGCGGTCGATCTTCAGCTTGTCGAAGGGAAAGCGCCAGAGGTAGGCGAGGCTCGAATAGCCGGTGCCGAAGTCGTCCATCGCGATGCGCACCCCCATGGCGTGCAGGGCGTGCAGGGCGGCCAGCACCTGGTCGGTGTGGCTCATGAGCAGCGATTCGGTGATTTCCAGCTCGAGCCGGCGCGGCGCCAGCCCGGAGGCCTCCAGCGCCGAACGCACTTCGTCGACGATCGCCCCTTCGCGGCGGAACTGCACCGGCGACAGGTTCACGGCCACCGAGACCGTGGCCGGCCAGGTCGCCGCTTCTCGGCAGGCCCGGTGCAGCACCCAGCGGCCG
>Ga0209391_10001716_pt1 | contig 11449 bp, 8 predicted proteins | sample PPLLak3March2015_FD_187246 | JGI IMG/M metagenome (GOLD analysis project Ga0209391, IMG submission 187246) | Freshwater sediment microbial communities from Prairie Pothole Lake near Jamestown, North Dakota, USA - PPLs Lake P7 Core (1) Depth... | ecosystem: Environmental > Aquatic > Freshwater >... | reverse complement strand
GATTTGCGTTTATACTTTCTGTTATTCGCGAAGCGGTAAAAGATATGGAGGATATTGAAGGTGATAGCAAATATAATTGTCGTACCATGCCCATAGCATGGGGCATAAGAGCCAGTAAAGTTTATACCGCTGTTTGGATCTTTGTATTAGGCGCCGCACTCATGATACTCTCTATCTTTGCGCTTCAGATTAAGTGGTGGTGGCTGGCTGTTTATATTATCGTGACTGTTTTAACGCCTTTATATTATATATTCAGGAAGCTGAGAACAGCCATGATCAGCCGGGATTTCGGCGCCATTAGTACGCTGGTAAAGGGGGTCATGTTATCAGGTATTTTATCCATGCTGTTTTTTAAATTGTATATCGGATGACGAAAATTGTATTAGCCTCAGCATCACCACGCAGAAAATTGTTGCTTGAATGGGCAGAGTTGGAATTTGATATACTGGTACGTGAAACAGATGAAACTTTTCCGCCAGGGATAAGTCCACAGGAAGCTGCTATTTATATTGCGCGGGGCAAAGCCATCGCTACCCGGGAACTGGAAATCTATAAACGTTATGAATATCGTATTCCCGTATTAGCCGCAGATACGATGGTAGTATTAAATGGTGAGATCATTGGCAAACCTGTTGACAGGGATGATGCCATCAGCATCCTCACCCGGTTGGCAGGTAATAAACACCAGGTGGTTACCGGAGTAGTTATCCTGCATGATGATAAAGAAATATCTTTTGCAGATACAACAGAAGTTGTTTTCCATTCTATTTCGCATAGCGATATCTGTTATTATGTAGATAAGTATAAACCCTTTGATAAAGCGGGCGCCTATGCTATCCAGGAATGGATTGGCGTTGTTGGTATAAAATCCATTAATGGCGACTTCTATAATGTAATGGGATTACCTGTTAGCAGAATAGTTACTGCACTGTCAGAAAATTTCTGATTTACGACGTTTTTTTCTCCTGATTTATGGGTGATTTCTCCTTTTTTGCCTGATCCGGCGAAGTTAAATTCGTTCATGCTCAAAATGAACGAACAATTGTTGCAGTTTGTATGGCAACACCGGTATTTCGATCAGTCGGAATTATGCACCACTAACAATGAACCTGTCATTGTAATTAACCCGGGAACCCACAATTCCAACCAGGGGCCGGATTTCTCCGGTGCCCGTATCCGGCTGGGTGAAACCGAATGGGCGGGAAATGTGGAACTGCATGTTCAAACTGTTGACTGGCTAAGGCACGGACACCAGCACGACAAACAATATCAGAATGTAATACTGCATGTTGTTTGGGAACATTGTGAACCCGTTGTACAGGGTATTCCTGTTTTGGAATTACAGGGAAGGGTTCCTGCTTATTTGAAGAAACAGGTGATGGAATGGATGGATAACCAATTGCTTATTCCCTGTGTAAAGGAACTCCGATTGTCTGGAATTCAACCTGCCAAAAACTGGAAAGAATTACTCATCAGGGAAAGGTTAAGCCGTAGATCGGTAGAAATAAATGATCAGCTGAATCAACTGAAAGGTCATTGGGAGGAAGTCTTTTGGTGGTTGATTGCAAAAAATTTTGGTGTATCAGTTAATGCTGATGCCTTTGCAGAAATGGCCCGTACGCTGCCTCTCGCATTAATTACAAGACATAAGAACCAGATCCAACAGGTAGAGGCATTATTACTGGGTCAGTGTGGTTTACTAAATGAAAAATTCTCAGACCCGTATGTACGGTTATTGCAAAAAGAATATCAGTTCCTGCGCGATAAATACAAGCTCAGGCAAATTAAAACACCCGTTCAGTTTCTAAGAATGCGCCCTGGGAATTTTCCCACCATCAGGCTTGCACAACTGGCTATGCTGATACATGAATCCATCCACCTGTTTTCGAAAATCAAGGAGCTGAAACTTGCAAGCGAGGTAGAACAATTGTTCCGCGTTACGGCAAATGATTTCTGGCACTATCATTACAGGTTGGGAAATACATCGGCATATTTTGAAAAAACCTTGGGAAATAAGATGATCCAAAACCTGTTGATCAATACGGTGATACCTTCTTTGTTTACTTATGGACAATATATGAAGGATGATCGGTATGTGGAAAAAGCCATGCGCTGGCTAGATGAAACAGAACCTGAAAACAACAATATTATAAGGATATTCCAGCAGGAAGGAATCACTATCAAAAATGCAGGTGATTCTCAAGCCTTGCTGGAACTAAAAAAAAATTACTGTGATAAGAGAAGATGCCTGGAATGTGAAATAGGCATGAAATTGTTATCTCCAAAACCTTAAAGGATCAGGATCCATTGAAGGCTAATTACCGAAGAGTTCATATTTAGTCTTAGGCCTGCGGTTCTCCTGCCAGTTAAAATTGCGCAAGGTTTTTTTATCTTCCGGTATCTGCCGGAAAGGGTAGGTGGTACCTTCCACGCCGTTGACCCAGGTAACTTTTTTTAACTCTTTACTTAAAAAATATAAGCTGATGGCATCGGCCCTGGCATAATTCATTCCCAGGTAAGCACTGTCATCATCCTGCAAATAATAAACACTTTCCGCATTGCCCTTGGCCCTTATGTAATCTATTGAACCTTCCCTGAAATATCCGTTAAGTGTGTTTCCCCTGATCTGGTTGAATAAATCATCCGGTGTTTTATTTATGGAGTATGCATTTTCAAAAACAAAAATCTGATCTGCCGTTTTATTCTTCGTAAAAAGATAGATGGTATCACCAGATATCTGACTGTCTTTTGCCCATATTACCGGGTCCTTATAAAAACGGAAAACAGAATCCAATGCGGAATAGGAGAGGCTGTCGCATACCCCCTGCAATGAATCAGAAAAAATACGCACATGGTGAAAGGCTTTGAAGAAACGGATACTGTCGGCAGAAGCTTCATTTTTTACCAATACCCCTTTTAAGGTATCTGATGCAGGTAACAAGGATAAACTATCGGGTGGCGGGATGTTTTTTGCCTGCTCTTTATTCAGGGTATCTGTTACCGGTAGTGAATCATTTTTAGGTTGAATAGTATTGGCAATTAATACGGAGACCAGCGTATCGCCCGCGATATATATGGAATCAGTATTTTGTTTCAGGATCATCACCGGTTTTTGGGTTGCCAGAACCTGTTTCGTATTGCTGTTAAATTCAGTCAATCCCGCCAGGATGGTAGTTCCCTGAGCCGTATCCCGGTAAATAACAGATCCTTTTGCAGTGCCACTGCCCGTTTTTTTATCATACTGTATATCTTCAGCTATGATCGTTTGAGTACTATCTTCGATGATCGGCCTTTTGCCAAATTGGGCTGATCCATTTTTAAGATCATAGAATCCTGATCTTGTTCGGATGGTTGTTTTTCCATCGTTGATGGTTGTGGCAGCAATAAAGGTGGCTATTTGCTGATCAACATTATACAATAATGTATCTGTTGCCATCGTATACTCCGGATCCACCAGTTTAACATTATTTGTAAAGTAGGCTTCTCTTGTATCAGCATAATAATACCCTTCCTTGCTTGTTAAAACGGTTGATCCATTCACCAGTTTGCCACCATTTGAATAAGTACCAATCTTCGAATTAAGGTCATAGTCCAATTCCTCTGTTGTAAGAACTCCTTTGCCGTCGGTAAGTTTTACTTTCTTTCTCAGGGAGGCCATCCTGGTATCACCAATAAATTTCAGGTATTGAGAATAGGTGTGCACACTATCTCCATCATTGATATGAATATTGCCAAAGGCTTCAATGATATTGAGTTTATCGTCCTTTACAGCACTATCGCAGGAAAAAAGTGTATTACCCTGCTGAAGTAAAACATGCCCCACCAGTACATATTTTTCAGTAAGGCTGTCCAGCTTGATCAGTGAAAATTTATCAGCCTTGAGGATTCTCACTAACCTTCCGGTATCTTCAACCGGACTTGTGGGTATTGTTGTTTGTTGTGCATAGACAATAGATCCTGTGAAGACAAAAAAGTAAAAAAGTAATGTGAGGCTTTTCAGGCGCATTATTTATTGGGAACTTTTGTTGCAGAATCGCTCAATGGTTCCATGAGAGGTCCTGTTTTATCTTTTTTGCCAAACACGGAAACATTTACGTATCGCTTTGGATGCAGCCTTAAATCCTGTAAAAGGATATTTAAACTATTGGTAGTTGCATTGAGGTTATTATACAGTTTAGGATCGTTCATCAGCAAGCCAAGTGTTCCGTCGCTTTTGTTTACTTTATTTAAGGTTTGATTGAGATTATCAACCACCGCCTGTAATTTTGTCATTGTTTGTTCCAGATCAAGTGCAGCAAATTTCTGGGTCATCACATCCACATTTTTAATGATGCGGTTGATGGAATCATTATTCTTTTTGAGATTACCTGTAAAGGAACTCATATTATTTAATGATGCTGCAAGGGCACCATTTTGTGCATTGAGTAAACTGGTCAAAGAATTACTTGCTGTAGCCAGGTTGGCAATTACATTCTGCAAATTGGCTTTAGTTTTGGGATCCAATACCACACCTACCTGCTCAACCAATGAATCAAGCGATTTTAAGGTACCATTTACCCTGTCAACGGTTGGCGTTAAAGCACCTTTCAGGTCTTCCATAATACCTCCGGATGCCCGGCTTGTTAATGTATCACCATCTTCAAGGAATTTAGTAGATGTACCCAGCACAATGCTCAGGGTTGATGTACCCAATGGATTAGACAGGATCATTGCATATGAGTTATCCGGAATATTGATCTTTTTAGTGATATTCAGGGCAACAATTACGCCGGAGAGGTTTTCATCTTTTTCTTCAAGATCCGCTACAAGCCCTACCTGGAGTCCGTTTATTTTGATAGGATCAGAAGGGCTCAGCGCGTCTACTCTGGGAAATACGGCATAGATCGTATCCTTACTTTCCAGTAGGTTCTTTCCTTTTAGAAAATTAAATCCCAGTATTAAAAGGGTTATTGCAATGGCTGCTAATACACCCACTTTTGTTTCGTTGGAAATTTTCATGGTCTAAAGATACATGGCTTAACTGAGTGAACAAAGAAGTAGTCTGTATGATTGAAAGCGATTATCCATAAACTTATGCAGGCTGATCAGAAATCAAACCAGGGCCCCACTAATTCCTTTTGGTAGAAGCGGGCATGATGGCTACAGGTTTTTGTGTTGATTTTTGTTTTTCAGGAGTCGGCGGCGGAGTTGCACTCTTTTTGGAAGTACTGCTACTGTCGCTTCTGGTTGTTTGCCTGCTTTCTACCAGCTGTTTATATTTAAGTACCCCATTGGCGATGGCCCTTACCATCTCATGCTGACCTTCTTCACTATTTAGGTAATCCTCTTCTTCTTTGTCTGTTATAAACCCTGTTTCAATTAAAACAGCAGGCATATTAGTTGCCTGGAGAACCCAAATACCTTTATGGTTCCGTTGTAATACACCCTGGCTGCTGCGGCCGATTTTTACAAATTCATCTTCGATCATCGTACCCAGCCTTACACTATTCTTAAAAAATTTTTGCGACCATAAGCGGGCAGCAATAATGGCTTCGGTACTTTTAGGATCAGGCACATCTTCGGTTTCTGCTGCTGATTCATATCTTTCTTCCGTTAACAAACCACTTGCTTTCTCGTCTGCCCGATCGGCTGCAAAAACATAAGTGGAAGTACCATGCATGGGATTAGGGGTGGTCCAGTAACGATAAACCGGTTCTTTACGCGTATATTTTTTCCTGTTGCTTCCTTTTCCTTTATAATAAGTAACGGTTTTGTATCGCAACAATTCCTTATGCTTTTTATCCGGTGCGGCGTTAACATGAATACATACGAATAAATCGCCATCCTGATCATTGGCAATTTTAGCTTTCTCCCTTACATTATGAAAAATATCGGTTTTACGGGTCATCACAATCCTGGTGTCAGGAAGTTCTTTGCGTAGTAGTTCATCGAGCTTTAAGGAAAGTTTGAGGGTAATTTCCGCTTCAGTGGAATACTTGCCACGGGCACCAACATCAGTGCCGCCATGACCGGCATCCACAATGATGGTGCGAATCTTAGGCCCACTCCGGGTGCCTTGCCCGAAAGCCGTCACAAATGAGCTAAAAAATAACAGGAGAAATACTCCGGAATAAATAAAATGACGCCGCATATTTTCAAACAACATTTAACGGGTTAGTTTAAAAGTTGAATCTTCACAAATTCTTACCAGTATAATAGCTATTTTTGTTCGCCTGCTATGACGATGAATCAACGCAAAGTTAGCCTAAAATATCATTCCCTTTTGTATTTGCTGATATTTGCTTTGACTGCAATAACGGTAAAGGTTACTGCCCATTCTCATAAACGACAGCGATTTTACAATACTTTAACAGCCTACAGGGATACAGTTCCCGTTCCATCGACCAAAAAAAATCCTGATTCCCTCTTACTTAATAAAAAGCAAATACCAGACACCCTTCCCGTTAAAAACGACAGTGCTTTGTTATTCCAAAGGGTCGATACCATGAATATTAAGATGTCTGCAGACTCTATGGATGCCCCGGTTAATTACAAGGCACAGGACTCCATGGTACTTGAAGTTGATACCAAAAGGATTTTACTCTATGGTAAAACAGAAGTAAAGTATACGGATGTTACACTCACTGCACCGACCCTTGTGTTTGACCAGGCCGATCAGGTAGTAACTGCCAGGATGGGGAGAGACTCTGCCGGTACAGTCTTAGGTTTGGCTAAACTTATACAGGACCAGACCACTACGGTGAGTGACAGCATCCGGTTTAATTTTAAGACTCAAAAAGGCCTTACCTACAGTTCCTTTTTTCAGCAAGATGAAATTTACAATTTTGCAGAAAAGGTAAAAAAGATTGATGCCCAAACCTTTTATGCTGCCAGGGGAAGGTTCACCACCTGTAACCTGGATACGCCCCATTTCGCTTTCCGGTTTGGCAAAGCAAAGTTTGTGACAAAAAAAGTAGCTGTAACAGGTCCGGTTCATCCGGAGTTTGAAGGAGTTCCCGTACCTCTCTGGTTACCTTTTGGTATTTTCCCTCTTGCCACCGGCCGGCATTCTGGTTTTATTCCGCCGCAGTTCACTGTTACAGAAAATTTTGGTGTTGGTCTGGAAGGGCTGGGGTATTATAAAGTATTTTCCGATTACCTGGATGCAAAATTGTGGGGCGATATCTATTCGTACGGAAGCTGGCGAATAAACCTGGCACCCAGCTATAGAAAACGTTACAGATATACAGGTGGATTTAATATCAGTTTACAGAATACAAAATTCAATTTTAAAAGTGATCCTGATTTTAGTCAGACAAAGACTTTTTTCGTTACCTGGAACCATAGCATGGACAGTAAAGCAAGGCCTGGTGTTACTTTTAATGCCAGTGTAAATGCGGGTAGCAGTAAGTTTTTATCTCTGGTACCTAATGGAGCCCTCGTAAACCCCGGAACTCCGGGCGGGGTAAGTGGTGGCAGCAATTACCTGCAACCCATCAACTTCACCAATCAATTAAGTTCATCCATTTCCTATCAGAAATCCTGGCAGGGAAAACCTTATAACCTCTCGGTGAATATGAACCACAATCAGAATACAAATACCAGGCTGGTTAACTTAAACCTGCCGGATGTGGCTTTTATTGTAAATACGGTCTATCCCTTTCAACAAAAAGAAATGGCAGGACAAGGAAAATGGTATGAAAAACTGGGGATTGGTTACAATGGAAACGTAAGGGGACAGGTTTCGTTTTTTGATACGGCCTTTCAATTCAAACAGCTTATTGATACTTTCCAGTGGGGTGCGGTGCATGATATCCCTATAATATTATCCTTACCGCCGGTGGGCCCTTTACAATTTGCTCCCAATATTTCTTACAGGGAAAGATGGTATGCACAAAAGTTTTTTCGCAAATGGAACGATCAAACACAGAAGCTTGACACAACTGTTCAAAAAGGTTTTCATAGTGCCAGGGAAACATCCATTGGATTATCTTTAAACACCGCCTTTTTTGGAAAATACCAGGCAAGGAATAAAGAAGCCAACATACAGGCCATCAGGCATATTTTAAGACCTACCATAGCTTTTAATTTTAAACCCGATTTAATGGAGCCTTTTTATTACAGGGAACAGGTGGATACTTCGGGGAACGAAGTGCTGTTCTCTGTTTTTGATGGAAGTATTTTCGGGCCTTTTGCTCCGGGCAAATCCGGTGGCATCAGTTTTGGTTTAGATAATAACCTGGAGATGAAAGTTCGATCCAAAGATGACACCACCACAAATGATGGATTAAAAATAGTCAAACTGATTGATGGCTTTGGCATATCAGGTGGATATAATTTTTTAGCAGATTCATTCAAACTCTCCACTTTTAATTTATACGCCCGCAGCTTTCTTTTTGAAAAAATTAGTATCACCGCCAATGCCTTACTGGATCCCTATAAAAGAGATGATTCAACTGGAAGGCCTATTAATCAATTAGCCTGGGAGGGAGGCGGAAAATCTCTTGGATCAATTGTAACCGGGAGCATAAATGTATCCACCACTTTACAAAGTAAAAAAAATGATAGCGACAAAAAAAGTAATGATGAAATCATAAAAGATAATAGTGAAAATATGAGCCAGGACCAGATGATGCAGCAGTTGGATTATGTTAGAAGGAACCCGGCAGAATTTACCGACTTCAATATCCCATGGTCGGTAAGTATTGGAGCTAATCTCAGTTTCGCTAAAGTTTTACAACCGAATTTTACGTATAAAAATGAAGTTACTTCGAGTTTCAATTTTACCGGAGATTTCAATATTTCCCCCAAATGGAAAGTTGGCGCAACCGGTTTTTATGATTTGAAAAATTTCAAGATGCAATCACTCACTACTTTTATATCCCGGGATCTTCATTGCTGGCAGATGTCAATTAACATAACCCCTATTGGCCTTTTCCGGTCATTTAACATTTCGATTAATCCTAAATCCGGATTACTGAGAGATCTCAGGATCAATCGTACGCGATATTTTTACACCAATTAAACGGGTTTATTATTTTCATAATAGTCCCACATGATCCTGAAAGCCTTTTCCCGTAATACCTGGCTGGTATCTCCGGGATTAACTTCAATTGGATCCAGAAAATGCATTTCCAGTTTGCCGGGCCAGAAATAAAATGATTTTGTTGGAGGCAGCATTTCACGCGTACCAAAGATAATGGCAGGCATTAATGGTTTTCCGGTATCGGCAGCCAGTTTAAATGCCCCGTCATGAAATTCTTTTAAGGGCTTTCCTGTTTTATTACGGGTACCTTCCGGATAGATGCACATATGCATTCCCATATCTAAAACCCATTTCATTTTATTGAAACTTTCCCTGCGGCTTTGATCACTTTTACGGTCAACTAAAATTGATCCGCGCTTATATATGATATTAAATATGGGAATTTTTGCCATTTCTGATTTGGCGATCGTTTTGTTGGCACCTGGAATACCCGGACTGGTGATGGGTACATCCATCAATGAATTGTGGTTACATATTACGATATAGTTTTGACCGGCCTTGAATTTTTCTTTACCGCGAATAGTTAATCTTATTCCGGATATAAAAAAGAAAGTACTGATCCAGGCTTTTGCAAGCTTGATCAACAGATCAGTTCTTTTTGTCTCCGGCCAGAATCCGGTTATCCATATTGGTAGTAAAAAAATAAGCATGGAGCCTATGAAAGCAATAGCTGCCCAGACGACTAAGATTTTTGCCAAAAAATTTTTCATATTGAGTTGCGAAAATAAGCAGGTTAATCAACTTTCCAATCGATCGGATCAAAACCGGCTTTGGCAAGCAATTCATTTGTTTTCGAAAAATGACGGCATCCAAAGAAACCCTTATCTGCCGAAAAAGGGGAGGGGTGTGCCGCTTTAAGCACATGATTCCTTTTAGTGTCTATCAGCAATTGTTTTTCCTGTGCAAATTTCCCCCAAAGCAGGTAAACAATATTCGACTTTTTATCAGACAGTATTTTTATGACTGCATCCGTAAATTGCATCCACCCAAAAGTAGAATGGCTCATGGGTTCATTAGCGCGGACGGTAAGAGCGGCATTCAACAATAACACCCCCTGTTTTGCCCAGGCACTTAGGTCGCCGCTGTTACCAGCGATCTGAATACCAAGATCAGACCGGATCTCCTTGAAAATATTCATCAACGATGGCGGGGGCTTGATCCCCGGCGCAACTGAAAAACAAAGGCCCTGTGCCTGTCCGGGGCCATGATAAGGATCCTGGCCTATAATCACCACTTTCACTTTATCAAATGGGGTTGAATTAAAAGCGTTGAAAATTTGCGGACCGGGAGGATAGATGATACGTCCGGCCGCCTTTTCCGTTTTCAGCATACGTACGATCTCCCCGAAATAGGGCTTCCTGAATTCTTCCTTTAATACCCCTTTCCAGCCCGATTCAATTTTTACATCCATAAGGGTTAGTTAACAGTCAATTTGCCCACAAGCTAAAAAAAATTATCTTTGCCACCGTTTCAAGAGGAAACAGTGAAAAATAAGTTCTTTTTCGTACTTTTTTAATTGATTTACCTCTAAGGGTCCCGTAGCTCAGTTGGATAGAGCGGCAGCCTTCTAAGCTGTAGGCCATTGGTTCGAATCCAATCGGGATCACTTTTTACTTCTGAGACCCACTATTGATGCGGGTTAATTATATCATGAAATGCAGATATTTAATTGTATTTCACTGAAATCAGGGCATATTTATGTAAGGGCTTAAGGTGACTGTATTATTCAATCAGTCCACTTTTATTTATCCTTAATGTTATCTATTTTGTACCAATTTTAATGGTATTCAAAAACTAAATGGAATGATGTTTCTGGTATATATGCTTTTGCCTGTTTTAGGAGCTGTTATTGGCTACCATCTGGGACAAAAAGATTTAATATTTAAGAATCCGGTAAAGGGTGTCCATCAGCGCAGGATTGTAAGATTGGGCGTTATGGCAGTACTTTTTTTAGCCTTATTAATTTTTACAAACTATTTATCGGATCAGGCAAATCCGGCCTATTATGAATCTGCAAAAATATTCTTTGCCGGAATTTTAATCATTGGATTGATATATGCAGTAATAAATTATGAATTTAGTTTGAATAAGAATGAATCGGATCTTAAAATAAAAAAATCTTTGGCTTCTTTCGACACAATAAATAATTGGCATAAAGAACCCATGGTTTCCCATATAAGTGAAATAAAAAAATTTGAAAAAAGTAAGAACTATAATTTAATAAATGGTGATATAGATGAATTAATGGCGTTTATGCATGATGATAAAAATGCCCCTTTATTAAATTCACTGGTTAGCATTTTAAATTACTTTGAAACGATAGTTTCCGGCATGAATGAAGGCATTTTGGATGAACAATATATCAGGCGTTATTATGAATTAATCATGCTCGACTATTATCAGCATTACAGTTCGTTCATAACT
>Ga0209391_10001715_pt1 | contig 11451 bp, 10 predicted proteins | sample PPLLak3March2015_FD_187246 | JGI IMG/M metagenome (GOLD analysis project Ga0209391, IMG submission 187246) | Freshwater sediment microbial communities from Prairie Pothole Lake near Jamestown, North Dakota, USA - PPLs Lake P7 Core (1) Depth... | ecosystem: Environmental > Aquatic > Freshwater >... | reverse complement strand
GCGCCAGCGAAGCTGGGACTTGGTCGGACTCGCGACGCGCGACTAACGAAGGGGTCTTCGCGGATTCAGGGCGACTTCCCGTTTGCTGTAGAGCACGATGACCAGGGCCAGAATCGTGGTCACTTGGGGCGAATAGAGTACGTGCCCCGCGAGGAGGCTATGCATCAAGGTTCCGGCGATTGCCAGCACGACCTCCAAGGGTGCCCGCCAAAGGCCACCCCTGCCCATGAGCATCCGAATCAACATGACGTATAGCAAAAGGCCAATCACGCCGTGGCAGGCGACGAGATCGAACAGGTCCATCTCGAACGTCGTGCCCTCCAATCTCTCCAATCCGAGCGGCACGACCGATAACTCACGCACGAACCACTCACCTGCGCCGAACAGCACGAAGGCGCCAGCCAGATCGTGGTCAACAAGGCCCGGGACGATGGCCTCGATGTAGCTTTCCCTGCCGCGCATTAGAAACGCAACCGGCCCGTCATCAAGCAACGCGGCAAAGAACGTTTGGGCGAGCGCATCCAGCAACGGACCGACGTAATCCGCAATCCGGAGAGCCGCGAAAACAATCCCGACGACAAGGACAGTGTTGACCACGAGCCTTAAACCCGGCCCGCCACGCATGAACTGCCGATAGGCAGCAACGGTTCCCAGCAACGACGCAGCGAGCGAGGACTTCGTGAAAACGTATCCACCAGCCAGAAGATAGACGAAGATCCCGGAACACGCGCCGACGACACGCGATCTCGACCGCAATACCAGGTCGGCAACGACAAACGAACACGTCAGGAGCAACATGAGGCCCACCTCGTTTGCGCCGATCATGAAGCCTTTTCCTGCTTCGATACTGGAACCACGCCCACCAATCGTGCCACCCAGACCCGACCACTCCCCGAGCGCCAGCGACGCGAGAACCAGGTAACCATACAGGAGCAGCCCCCCCATTACGGCGTTTGGTCCGAGCGCACCCTTCTCGGACTCCTTCAGGAGATAGTTGAGCAACAGCGGAAAATACAGCAGCCGCAAAGCCGAGCTGACTTCGACGCCCAGTGCGCGTTCGTCCAACAACAACAGGTAATGAACGATCGGTGAAAAGAGAAAGTAACCAAGTGCCACTACCCAGATCAGAAGCGACCCGCTCGTACCGACCGGAGAGTTCGTGCGGAACATGTATGCGATGAAATAAACGATAAGCATCGCCCTGATCAGAAGGCTCACCGGAAGGAATTCGTGAACGAGCCCCCCGAAAGTATCGGCGATCGCGGTAAGGTAAATCGGCAACGCCGCCCATTTGAAGGAAGCGGATGCCCTCGAGGCAGGACGTTGGGTGGTCAGGATGCTCACAGCAGGTCGCGAGCGCGGGATTATTGTCGGATGTAGTTCAAGAAGTGCTCGACGTGCTGATCGAGACCATAGCGAGCCAGTGACAGGCGGCTGTTCGAAACTCGCTGCACAAGCTGCGCCGTGTCGTCCCGAATTCTGACGAAAGCCGCGCAGAGTTGTTCGACGTCGCTTTCGTCCACAAACAATGCTTGAGACTCATCCAGTACCTGCCTGAATATCTCCGAATCCCAGGCAACGACCAGGCGGCGAGCCGCAATCAACTCGAGCAGCGCATTCGAGACGCCTCCGCCGCCGGACTCCCCCGAATACGTCAGGCAGACTCCCGCGTCAATCGTTTCGAGATAATCCAACATTGCTTCGTTCGGGACAGGCCCGATGAAGTTGACCAGGCCGGGGTGTCGTTCAGCACACGATTCCGCCAGGTGCTTCAATGGGCCGTCCCCGACAATGTCAAAGACTATCCGACCGTCGATGCTCGACTCGGCAAATCGCTCGATCGCTCGCACGAAATCACGGAAACCTTTCTCCTCGCTCAGCCGTCCTACGAACGATACGACCCTTCGACTATCCGTGAACGCCTCCCGCGAGACGTCTCGATATTTCGCGACATCAATGGCATTTGGAATTGCCTCGACATGCCGGCCGAGCAACTTCTCGTAGTGCACCTTGGTGTCGGTGCCATTCGATATGACCTTGTCCGCGCTGCGCAGAAACGCGGCCTCCATTCGACCGATGAGGTACCTCGCAGCCGGCCCATGGCGATGGCTGATCTCCTTGGACCACACACCCCGGATCCATGCTATCAACCTGGGACGACGCAGGCAGAAGTGGCGCATCAGCCCGACGACGGCCCCTTCGTAGAAGCTGCCAACCGCAATGACACAATGTCCTTTCGCGTGCTGCCTGGACAACTTTATGAACACACTCGCGCAGAAGATCAGGATTCTCACCAACGACGTCAACTTGCCACGCCCGCGGGGAAGGCGCGTCTCGATGAATCGAACTCTCCTGTCCGAGTAGACCGCGATCTTCCTGTGGACGTCGGTATCCGCGTCGGCGACGTAGTAGACGTCGACCGCCGGCGCATTGGCGCGCGCCAGAATGTGCGGCAAGACGTTATTGAGCCATGTCTCCCTGCCCCCACCGTGGGCAAGTATCGCGGAGAACATGACGAAACTCACTCGTGAGCACTTCAGCATTTAGCGGGTGGGATTGACCCTTATCTGGAGAGCCGGCACGCCGGCCACCACTGAATAGTCCTCGGTGCTCCGTGTCACGACGGATCCAGCCGCAACCGTACAGCCCCTACCAATCGTCACACCCGGCAGGATAATCGACCGGGCACCGATCCATGCATCGTCTGAAATCGTGACGGGCGAGCGAACCTCGCCCTGTTCGTAATATGTTCTGCGATCCGGATTCCAAACATGGTTCGACGTGAAGATCATCACGCCCGGTCCCATTAAGACACGATCGCCGATGACAACCTTTTCCGCACAACTCAGATAGCAGCCCAATCCGATGCCCGAGTTGCTGCCAATCTGCAGATTCTCGGGACAACCAATGTCCACGCCGGAAAGAACGTTGATTCCTTGCCCGCACGACGATGCAAGTCGCCTGAGGAGCAGGACGCGCAATCGGCAGCCGAGCGATGTTCGAGAACTGCCTGGAAGGACCTTGGCCAGGAAAAAAAGCAGCTGCCAGAACCGTTTCACTCCGCAGGTTCCCCTTGGTTTTTGAGCTTCCCGTGAACGCTCGGTCCATCGACTCGAGGGGCTGCGCACGAACCCAGCATGGCGATGCGGACGCGATACTGGTTGATCTGACCCAAAGAAGGCACCGATGCAGAACAATCGACCGGACGTTTCATGAAGCCGGCATTCCACAGACATTCCTGACCAGTTCAACTTCCCGGGCTATCGTAGCCCGATACCCGGCCTTCTCGCGAACATAGGCGGCTGCACGGCCTGACCTTGAGATGAAATCATCCGGGCTTTCCGCCACCCGAATGATCGCGTCGGCAAACTCCGACGCGGATCTGCACAGATAACCCTGACTTTCGGTCAGGAACTCAGGTATCGCTGTATTGTCGGAAGCGATGGGTACCAATCCACTCGCCATCGCTTCGCACATCGAGACCCCCTGCGCATCCTGTCGTGTCGGGCAGAGGAATACCCCGTGCACCCTGTGAAGCGCCCTGATTCCATCGTGATCCAGCACTCGGTTGATCAACGCCACGTTTGGATAGGATATTCGCTTCGTCAGTTCCTTCCAAAGCGAGCCGAAGCCGACCACCGTAAAGTGCAGTTCATCGAATCGGCCATACTGCCTGCGCAGCTGCTGTATTGCCGCGACGGCTATGTCATTAGCGTACTTGGCCGAATTGAACGACCGAATCAGCAGGACCTTCCTGCGCAGATCCGGCGACTTCGTTTCGGCCGCGAAGAAATCGGTATCAATGAAATTTGGGATGATGCTGAAATGGTGCGGCCGCGCCCCTACGTCGCGCGCCGCCGCCTCCATCATCCAGCGGGACACAAACACGAACCTCACACGTCCGTTGCTGGCGTTCGAATAGGCGACCAATCCGCGCATCGCTCGCATTTGAATGAAATTGCGAGCCATATACCTAGCCAGGGCCATCGGGCCCAGCGAGCGAAAGTAGAACAGGCGGCTACTCCAGGACAGCGCCTCTTCCCCATGAATCCACACGATGATCGGGGTCCGGGCCAGCTCGGGCAGTCTCCTGCAGAGGTATGCCTGAATGAAATGCACCAGTATCACATCGGGCCGGAACTCCCGAAAGAAATCAGGAAGACAGGCGCGCCCAAGGTGCCTGACCGAGATTCCGTTCAACTCATAGTCCAGTTCCTGCGCTCGATTCCGCCCCAGTTTGATGACGCAAATTTCCACGCCCAACGCCTCTCGGTAGGCCTCCAGGCGCGTCCTTACAAAGGAATCCGCATATCCCGGCCCGGCTGTCGGATAGTTGTCGTTGAAGACCAGTATCCTCGCGGTCACGACAGCGCGATCCGGGTGGCTGCCGCCACTTCCTTCATGGCTCATCGGCCACCGGCCGACGCGCGGATCGCCTTGTAGGTGCGTTCGCACCGCAACCATAGCGGCCGTTCGGTTGGATAAGCATCGTGCGGGACTTCCTTGCGAGCGAGGTAGTTCTCCAGTGCGGCTTCCGACCAGCCCATCTTCTTCAGAAAGTACTGTCGGTCCTCCTGCAACTGCATTTCGCTCGAGTATGGGAGCCGCGCCAGATCGGCCAGCGCCAGTGCCCGGGTCATCTGGCCGGATGCCACCAGAGTACCCAGATGGAGTTTTCGCTTGTCCACATTGAACTTCGTAGGAAGTATGTAGCCCTGATAAAACCTTGTGAATATCGACTCGTAGTGCTTGTACGGATACGGCTTGTAGCCGAATCGCCTTTGCAACTCACCCAGGACGTGCTCTTTATTGTATGGCATTAGGTCCAGAACCGGCGTCCAGCGTATCCCGTTGACGAAGCGGAACCTGAAAAAATCGAAAGTACCAATCGCCGGAAACGTGCGAATCCGCGTCCTGGTGAACCTCTTCGCGATCGCCTTGATGTTCTTCTTGTCGAACTTCAGCCAGTTCCATCCTTCGGGCATGCGCATGCCTTCTGTTGCCGAGTTGTTACCGGCCAGGATGTACTTGACACCGTACTTCGCCGCCTGCGCATAGTTGACGGCCAGCGCTGCGTTGTCATAAAGCAACTCGACGTCGATGACATCGGCATCGAAGAATGCCTGCATCAGGTTCCGATACTCTTCCCAGTCGATTACGTGGGTGAACAAGTCCACGCCGAGCGACTGCACGAGAGCTGCGATATTGTGCTGCGCGAGTTCCGAGTTCCAGCCGTTGTCCATGTGCACCGCAAGGGGCCTCAGCCCCAGTTCGACTGCGCGCACCAACACCCACGAACTGTCGACCCCTCCAGAGACGCCCACGACGCAGTCATAGGTCTTGCCGCGACCGGCGCGCTTCACTTTGTCGATGAACTCCCGCAGCTTGGCCTCTTTCTGCTCGGCCGAAACATCGAGCACGTGCTTACAGAGCTCGAGGTACTCCGTGCAGTAACTACAGACTCCTTCGCTGTCAAAGCGGATACCGGGCACCGTGCGGTCCATGATGCAGCGCGTGCAGATCTGAGGGTCCCGATTCATGCCGTACTTCCAATCGCATTCTCAAGGTCTTCGTAGCGCGGGTAGGTGATCAACACAGCCCTGTGTGGCCCGTGGAACACGAACATGGCACCGGCTGCAACTGCTGCGGCGCCCGCATCGATCGCAGACCGGAAATCGTTCAGCCCGCCCGCGCCACCTGCGGCTATCAGTGGCACCGATACCAACGTAGACGCGCGGCGAATGATCTCGAGGTCATAGCCACATAGCTCGCCGTCACGATCAACCGAGTTCAACAGGACCTCGCCGGCTCCAGATTCGACGCCGACACGCAGAAATTCCGTCCAGGAACGCGGGTCGTGGGAGCCGGTCCTCGAGCTGTACAGGCGTATACGCCGCAGCCAGTCGCGTCTCGTATCCACAGACAGGACAACAGCCTGGCTGCCGAATCGATCGGCTATCTGTGTGATCAACGCCGGCTGCTCGAGCGCGGCGGACTGAAGGCTGACTTTCTCAACACCGGCGTCGAAAATCCTTGCGGCGACATCCAGCGAACTCACCCCTCCGCCGTAGCAGAGAGGCATGAAGCACTCGCCTGCGATCCTGCCGATCATGTCGAAATCCGGCTGACGCCTTTCCCTGGAAGCCTGGATATCCAGGACGATCAGCTCATCGACCTCCTTGTCGTTGAAGATCCTGATCGCATTGATCGGGTCCCCGACATACTTCGGATGCCGGAACTGCCTCGTCTTGACCAATCCTTGATTGCTGAGCAACAGAAGAGGAATTACCCGATGCTTAAGCACGCTTGAGCTCCATGAAATTCCTTAGCATGTCCATGCCGAACTTATGGCTCTTCTCCGGGTGAAACTGCGCGCCGAAAATGTTCTGGCGCGAGAACAACGACACGAATTCCCCTCCGTAGTTCGTGGTCGCCACCACATCATCCGGGTCGTTGCAGATGACTTTGTATGAGTGAACGAAATAGTAGCGCGCACGCGGCGAAATTGTCCTCACCAGCGCATCCGGGCGTACCAAGTTCAACGTGTTCCAACCCATGTGCGGAATCGGCAGCTTCTCGGCATCGTCAAAAGCGAAGCGGCGGACCTGGGCGTCGATCCACCCCAGACCGGGCAGTCGCCCCTCCTCACTGCTCTTGCACATCAACTGCATGCCAAGACATATCCCAAGAACCGGAACTTTTCGAACGTTGGCTGCGGAATTCAATGCATCGATCAACCCATCGTTCGCCAACTGACTCATGCCGTAATCAAATGCACCGACGCCCGGCACGATGATCTTCTCCGCGACATCGACGTCGGCGGCGCTACTGGCACGTCGTGCTTGACCGCCGATCTTCTCGATCATCCGGATGACCGATCCGCAATTTCCCGCTCCGTAGTCGATGACTGTGATCATTTTCGCTCGCGCTCGGTGGAATCCGGCGTCAAATTCCTCAAGGCAGTGTGCGGCAGGTTCCGTCGGACCCGAAGAGGCCTTGTCGTCGTGCCGAGCGGGGCCCCTCGCAGCTCGTCCGTGCGCTTATGCGGCCGCCGGCCTGGAGCACCTGCTGGCGGACCCCGACCATTTCCGGCCGGCATCCCCTCGACCGATAGCGGCAACTGTGCCGCGGCATCCGCGTACCCGCTCGCCAGTCGGCGCGAGGGGCGCGCTCGAACGTGGTGCCGGCGCTCTCCTTCGAGACAGCGCCTGAGATCGTCGGCAACTCGCGTCGTTGGCCATGGTCCCCGGGCTGCGCCGGATGCCGCTCTTCACGATACGGGCGCGCACCAGCCTGGCTTGAACCCGCTCTGTCCCGCGCTTCGCAGCATGGGCGCGATGATATCCGATTAACCGCCGGCCGGCCGCCATAGTGGTGATCCTCCACAGCATGGCCGCCGTGGGAGGCAAACTCCAAGAACCGAAGCACGGGGCCGCCCGCGACGGCTGGCGCCGCGCGCGCCACCCCGCGCCGGATTCGCTTCCCTCATTCCGTGAGGACTCGATTTCGCCCCCGCACCACACCTTCAGCGGGTCGGTTCGCTCCCTGCGCTCGTCCGCAAGCGCCAATTCGCGTCGTCTCCGTTCAATCGATCCGCTCGGCATGCCAGATACGCTCCACCCGCCTACGAACATTCGCCACCCCAGGCGCCTTGCGTCTGTTGAACCGCCATTGCGACCGGGATCCCGGCGGAGTCCAACCGGCGTGGGCCGCGAAAATCGCCGCGGGTGATTGGGCAACGCCGGTGACGCTTCCACCCGGACCACTCCGAGTGGTTCGCGTGGCTGATAAGTCACGCTTGCGGCCGTTCCGCTGCCCCCGCGCAACTGCTGGGCAACATTCAAAATGCACTGGCAACGTGGCCTGCCGGCAAAGTCTCGTTGAGACCGGTACTCGCAACAGTCCTCACCACTGGGTCCGCTGGCCGCCTCGAACGGCTGCGCAAGCGGGAGCCCCGCCTCACAGATGTCGCCTGCTGACAAGACTCGTACAATGCAGCGCAACGACTCATCGGCCGTCATCGATTCAATGGCGATGCAGACGTTGGATCCCTCACCGGGCCCGCCAACAACATCGCGACATACCGGGCAGCTACGCAGCCAGTTTCGAAATCCAATTGCCCGTATGCTCACATCGTTCTTCGGCACATGAACCGTAACAGCTTCCTGAGGTTTTCAATTGGCCCGATCGGAGCGGCACTCCTCGGCTTAGTGAGCCTGCCGGCTTCGACCTGGCTATTCGACGTATCCGACATCGGTCGCATTGGTTTGCTGCAGACCGTGACCAGCCTGAGTGTCATTCTTTTCAGCCTGGGGTTGGATCAAAGTTACGTTCGCGAATATCACAACACCGACGATCGCCGCAGTCTCTTTCGGACCGCGCTGGCTCCCGGCCTGCTTGCAATTATCGCGGTGGGCGCTTTCCTGCTGCTGGCAAAGCCGACGATCATATCCCGGGCCATCTTTCAGATGGACAGCTGGCAGGCCGGAGCGACTGTTGTCCTCGTGGCAGTATCGGCTTACTGCTCGCGCTTTTTTTCGCTGATCCTCCGCATGGAAGAGCGAGGCTTGGCGTTCTCCATGAGCCAGGTACTTCCCAAGGCGTTCTTCCTTCTGATCCTGCTTGCACTCTATTTTCATCAGGCGGAAAGGCAGTTCATCCATCTTCTCGCGGCTCACGCGACCTCGATCCTGGCCGCTGCATTGATATTCGCCTGGAATACTCGAGCAACGTGGCTCCCATCAACGGCGGCGACGCGCGAGGGCCCAAGGCTGAACCATATGCTCACCTATGGCGCGCCACTGATGGTTGCCGGGGTTGCCTCGTGGGGCATGGAGGCTCTGGACAAGGTGTCCCTCCGCATCCTGGCGACGTTCGAAGACCTGGGTATCTACTCCATCGCCGTCAGCATCGCGGGCGTTGCCAGCACTTTGTCGATAATATTCACGACTGTCTGGATCCCAACGGCCTATCGGTGGGCCCGCGAACCGGACTGCGCGGGTCGCATAGAGGCGGTCGGGCGCAAGCTGACCGCACTGGCCGCCACGCTCATTGCCGCCACGGGATCGTTCTCCTGGCTGTTGGGCTTCGTGCTGCCGAAAGAATACGAGACGGTGCAATATCTGGTTTGCATCTGCATGTTGCCCCCGCTTCTGTACGCCATCTCCGAAGTCGCCGGAATCGGGACCAACATCATGCGGAAAAGTGCACCGATCATGGCCGGCTCGTTGGCAGCCTGCCTTGTGAATCTAATCGGCAACTACTTGCTCATTCCCCTGATCGGAGTACAAGGAGCAGCGATTTCGACAGTCATTGCCTTCCTGGTCATGATGACCATCAGGATCGAAGCTTCCATCCGATGCTGGCATCCAATGGGCCGCAGGTTCATCTACGTTCCTATTGCCGGCATGATTGCACTTTGTGCAGCCTACTCATTGACGGGACACGCTTACCCTGTCGCCTGGAGTGCGGGTTGGATGATCTTGTTGGTAACGGTCTCTTATGTTTACAGAGATCACCTTGGCGAGTTCTTTGCACAGGTCGTTCGTGGCGGCAGGGGTAATTCAGGGGCAGGCAAGGTCTGATCTGCCGTCCCTGGCTTCAGTGGCGGCGGGCGATCATTGATGTCCGCATTCCGTATCGGCAGCAGATCTGCGCGTCCCACGAGCATCCGGCACCCGGGTGTCCGGAATGGCGTTCACGCTGCCACGCAATGCGGGGCAGGTGCCTAAGGGAGCCACGCGAGTCACTTGTGGCATTCGCGCGACCTGGGCCGGGACAGGCCGTCCTGGGCACAGGCAAGGTTCGGTCAATCCTCTCCATCACCTGCAGCGCCTGATGTTGCACGCGCGGCCGTAACAATGCGCTTCAACGGATCGGCAATTACAGCTAGAAATGCCGAAAGGCCCAGTCCAAGTGCGAACGTCAAGGCCACAATCAGCCCTCTTTTCGGCCTTTCGCGCCGAGCTGGCGGCTCGGCCGCATCGATGATGCGGAAAGCGTACTCACTGGTTCCCCTGGCCAGCATGACTTTCTGCATCTCCGACTCTAGAACCCGAGAGATCGATTGCTGCATCGCTACCAGTCCCGTTTTTTCCAGCTGTCCACTCAGGTAGTGGATGTTGCTCTCGGCCTCGTGCAGTGCACGCATTCGCATCTCGTCGTTGAGCTGCCGCACCATTCCATTGGCCCACAAGGCCGCGGTGTCGGGGTCCTTCCACTCCACGGCAACGGTCACCAAACCAGACTTCTTGTCCTCCGTGACACTCATGACGGAACGCGTGAAATCATCGACCACGCGACGGATATCGGGGGACTTTCCGACAGCCGAGTCGTCGCCGGTCGCGCGGGAATGTGACTCGGCCGCGAGAGTATCGACAAGCTTGTTCTCGGCAATAAATCGACGAGCAAAGCCCTTCGACCGCAACACACCAAGTGGTTCCTGCTTGCCGGCCGAACCGACGCTGACTCCCGCGAGCTCCGCCAGTCCCGCAAATTGCGAAAGTTGCGCTGACAATCCGAATCCGGCGTTGTTCTCGCGCGGCAACAGCACGGCCTCGGCGCGATAAATCGGTACCACAAGCAGCGCATATGCCACGCCCGCCGCAGTGATAGTCGCCGTCAGCCCTGCAATCCACCACCTGCGCCGCCAAATGACCCGGATGAGTTGCCCAAGGTCAGCTTCATCATCATTCTGCGCCGACTCGGATTGCTGCAGTACGTACACCACCTTCTGGTCCGCCGACCCTTCCTTGAACTGGTCACCTTGTGTCACGGTCATGCACGAGACTCGACTAGATACCTGCCACAGCTGCGACAGCCACGGCGAGGTTGAAGACGATCGTCGTCACCGCGGTCCAGAGCGGCAACGGCCTCATCCTTTCGGCATCCAGCGGCACGACGATCGTATCGCCAGGCTGGATCGAACCAGCGCTCTGGAACCAGCGGCTACCACTGCCGGTCTCGACACTGCCATTGGCCCTGACCACGTAGATCCGTTTGTCGTCGGCCTTCTGTGTCGTGCCACCGCTCAGGCCGATGTAGTCATCCCGTCCCAACGCAGGGTTGTAAAGGTGCGACGTGGCACTCTGCACCTCGCCGATGACCGTGACTTCCTGGGCCGTTTGCGGCACGCGCAGAATGTCCCCGTCCTTGAGAATCACGTCGGCCACGGAACCGGGTTCATCGGCCATGATCCTGTCCAGATCGATGACGAGGCGACCCACCGGCTCGGCATTCCGCAGGTCGTTGAGCAATGACTGGCCGATCGCCAGTGTTTCCGACGCCTGTTGCGCACTACCGCCGGACGTCTGCGTCGCCTGCAGGGCCAACGTGCCGAGATCCTGCTTCAATCGGTCGACCAGGATCTCGACCTGGCGCCTCTCGCGCTCCTTGAGCGACTCACGCGTGAAGACGCTGCCCTGCGGGAAGGCGAGTGGCGTCAAGCCTCCG
>Ga0209391_10001714_pt1 | contig 11451 bp, 9 predicted proteins | sample PPLLak3March2015_FD_187246 | JGI IMG/M metagenome (GOLD analysis project Ga0209391, IMG submission 187246) | Freshwater sediment microbial communities from Prairie Pothole Lake near Jamestown, North Dakota, USA - PPLs Lake P7 Core (1) Depth... | ecosystem: Environmental > Aquatic > Freshwater >... | reverse complement strand
TTAATTGATATTTTTAACGATGCTTATTGTAGCGGAAAAATCGGCACCGCTATAATCCGGCGATGCCGTCCTTACCCGCCCGCATTCCCGTATGCCTGGTCACCGGCCCCACCAGTGCCGACAAACAAACCTTTCTCCACGCGCTGCTGGCGGCGCGCCCCGCAAACGAACGCTGGGCCGTGCTCGATAACGACGGCGGCGGTCTCGCAGGCAACGCTCCGCCCATGCAACTGACCGTCTCCGAACTCAACGGCTGCGCCTGCTGCACCGGCCAGGTCGCACTGCAGGCCGGCATTGCACAGCTGGCCCGCAAGGCGCGACCGCAACGCCTGATCATTGCCGTGGCGGGTGTTGCAGAACCTGCGGCGCTGGTACACGCATTGCATCAGGAAGACCTGGCGCGCGGCATCAGGGTCAGTCACCGGCTGTGCGTGGTCGCTCCGGAATTGCTGGCTGCCCTGCCACCAACGGCGTGCGACCTGCTGCAGCGCCAGATGACTACCGCAGATCATGTGGTCGCCGTGAATGCGGGTGCCGCCGCGAGCTTGCGCGCCACCGGCATCACCGGCGTGATTCAGATGGAAGACGCGATAAGGCTGGTTAAAGCCTGTTAATCATCACTTCATGAGCACATCGGCATCCAGCGCCAGTTCGCGGCGAATCTCCTCGTAACGCTGCTGCAGGTCGGCGGCATCACGCCCGCCGAGGTTAAGCACGGCATAACGATGGCTCCCCAGCCATTTCATTTCGCGAGCAAGTCCGGCACCGCGTTTCAGGTACAGGATCAGCCGTGCGTCGGGATAACGGCGGTGCATGGCCGCAATCTGCTCCGTGCTGGGTACGCTGCCCGCGGCGCGTCCATCAAAACGGCGGAACACAAAACTTGCCGCCGCACGGAATTCGCCCGCACCCCGCACTGTCTGCGGCACATCGCCAATGGCCAAGTCGAGAAGCATGCCATAGGGATCACAGCCGTCGACACGCCGGTAAAGGTTGGCGATCTGCGATGCCATGCGCGGATTGATTTCGATGATGCGGATTGCACCCGACTGCGGATCGAGGATCAGCTCGACGTTGAAAAAACCGTGACTGTAATCAATACCGGCGAGGAGTTTTTCGGTGAGCGCAATCATGCGCTGCCGTACATCGGGCGCCAGTTGCGACGGATATTCGAAACGCATGAACGCCTGGGTCCCCGGGTACATCACTTCGTCGACGATGCCGAGCACGGTGATCCTGCCCTGGTGCACGAAACCGTCGATATTGACCTGCACGCCTTCGAGGATTTCCTCGGCAATCATCGCCCGAGCGCCGATGCTGAACGGGGTGTACATCTGCATCAGGTCGTCAAACGGCTGCACCAGCTTGCGCAGGATCAGGCCTTCCAGCGGTGAAAAAGCCATCAGGGCGCGCAATTGGGCAAAACTGTCAATGCGTCGCGCCAGCACCGAGTAGGTGGCCTTGACCGGTTTGACGAAACACGGAAAGCCGAGTTTGGGCGGACTGTTTATTCCGCCTGCGTAAGGCAGTGCCTCAAATCGCGGCGTGGCTTCGGGAACGATGCGGCTTTGCAGGCAGCGCGAATAATATTTGTGCTGGGTGGCGATGATCAGCGCTGGATCCGCCCCCGGAAGACCCAGACGCTGGGCCAGCACGGCGGCGATCAGCGCGCCGAAGTGTTCGTTGTTGCTGATGATGCCGTCGATGCGGCCGCGGTATTTGCGCGCCAGCCGGTCGACATAACGGCGCGCATCAAAGGTCAGCAACCGCGCGTTGTCGGGAAAGCGGAAAAGATCGAATCCTTCGTAAAAAAACCGGAACCGCCCCCGATAACGCGGATGGTCGAGTTCGATACGATCCCAGTCCTTGGGAAACAGCACCAGTATGTTTTTTGCAAGCACAGCGGTCTCTCAGCGGTTTTGCTGACTCAGTCGGGGTGCCGGTACAGTCCTTACAACAACGATCCCTGCCGGCTTATTCCGCCGCCCGCGCGGCCCCAGGCAATATAACCGGTGCCTAACAGCGTGGATTCGACCTGCAGATCCGGCACAAAAGGCGCCAGCAGGTCCCAAGGCGTGTCCAGCCCTTCGAAGTGCTCGTAACAACCGCGCGACTTGAAACGCCGGTACAGGCGCAAGGGGTCAAGCCAGCGCGGAGGATGTTTGATGCCGGCGACGGCAACAACTGCGCCGGAACGGGACTGCCGGAAAATATTCTTCAACGCTGCCGGTGACCGCAGCACATCATGGGTGTAATTGAACAACACGGCATCGACGGCGCAAGGCAGTGCTGCAATTTCCAGCGCGGCCTCGATCACCACCGTGTTCCGCCAACCCGCAGCGGCAGCACGCTCGCGGGCCAGCACCAGCATGTCGGGGCTCGATTCGACACCAATGACCCTGCCAGATGTGCCAACCGCGTCCAGCAGCAGCGGAAAACTGAGCCCGGTGCCACAGCCGGCATCGAGCACCACATCGCCCGGCCGCAAGCCGAGTCGGGCAATGGTGCGCCGGCGCAGTGCCATGGTACGCTGCGCGCTGGCGTCATAGCTGCGGGCATGTCTGCGGTAATACGCCGGGCCGGACGGGTTATCCATGCCGACCATCATAACTGCATGTGATACTGGAGCATGCGCATGTCCGATCCCGACACCACCCCGCACCACATTGTCATCGTCGGCGGCGGCTTATAGAATTACATCAGACTGACTCGCAGAACGCGAACCTGGCAAGGGCGGATTATCCATTGCGCGGTAGGTGAATACCACCGATAACTTGGTGTGCGCGGCACGATTGCTCCCTGCAGCATGAAACAGCCGGCAATGGAAAAAAAGCACATCGCCGGGCTGCAATTCAGCGCATACCTGCGTCTCCAGCAACGCCGAATTCTCTGCAACATCCGTACGCAAAAATTGCGCGGCATCAAGTTGTGTCGCATCAAAATCCATCACATGCGAACCCGGCAGCAGCAACAGGCAGCCGTTGTCCCGGCGTTCTTCGCCCAATGCCAGCCACACCGACACCAGCTCGGGACGTTCAAACGACCAGTAACGGATGTCGCGGTGCCAGCTGGTGAGACTGCTGTACGCCGGATCCTTGGTCATAACGCAGTTGTGATGGGCCTGCGACAGGGCGATCTGGGGCCCCAGCAATTGTTTCAGGCGTGTAACGATGGGCTCAGCGGTGGCCCACTCGCGGAATCCCGCACCGCGGGCATAAGCCTGCAGCAGCCGCCGCACCGTGCGCCCGCCGGGGGCTTCGAGCGATTCTGGCGCGCCGGGATAATGGGTATCGGCCTCGTATTCGAGCGGCGGTTCGGCGGCGGCCAGATCGCGTTCGGCGCAGATGCGTATGCGCGCGCAGGCTTCGGCTGGCACCAGGCCGCGCACGATCTGGTAACCGTCACGCGAAAACTGCGCAACTTGTTCCGGTGTAAAAGAGGGATTTAAATGATTGGAATCACTCATGACTGCGGGCAATCTGCGAAAAAACCACCAGTAAAAAAACGCCGCACTGAGCAGCAGCGTCACCAGAGAATACACGGGATCAAGCGCACCGGCGGTGAACACCGATTCCGTTTCAAACACCGAATCCTCGTAACGAACGACCAGCGCAAGCAGCAGGTTGTTGCCGGCGTGGGCGCCGATCGCCAGCTCGAGCCGGCCGTCGCGCAAAGTCACGCCAGCGAGAAACAGGCCCATCAAAAAATAATTGGCGGCCATGATCGCCAGCCCGTATGCCACGACCTCGGGGTTGTAGAGATGGGGCAGGGTAAATATCACGCTGCTGAGCAACGCCAGCATCACAGGATTGCGCAGGAACCGGCCGAGGCCCTGCAGGACATAACCGCGGAACACCAGTTCCTCCGCCGCACATTGCAGCGGCGTCAGCAACAAGGCCGCCAGCGCGAACGGCAGCCAGCGCGCAAGATCCAGACTCCAGGCATAACGCCCGGGATAGAGCAGATGTTCGATCAGTGAAAACACCAGCGCCAGCGCAACCCATACCGCAGCGCCCTGCGCAATCCGTCGCCAGTCGATGCGCACATATGGCGTGACCAGCGTGCGCCAGGAACGGCGATGTATCACGGTCACAACAAACACCACACCAAGCAGCAGCATCAGGATGCTGGCATTGATGGCGACGAATGCGGTGACAGCGCCCAGCGGCAGCTGCAGTGCCATCCCGTACGCATAAGCACCTCCGATCAGCCAGCTCGCGGCGATTACGGTGATGCCCAGCAGGTAACGCCACCAGGCGTTGTGGCCGTCGTCAGCCAGCGCAAGATACTGCACCGCGGACGAAGTGAAGAACTGCGACGCGCGGAACAACGTCAGGCCGGGTCGTAGCCCAGGGCAGGCGCAAGCCAGCGTTCGGCGTCAGCGGCCGTCATGTCCTTGCGGCGCGCGTAATCGGCGACCTGGTCGCGATCGATTTTGCCGACGGCGAAATACTGCGCCTCGGGATGGGCCAGATAAAACCCGCTGACCGATGACGCCGGCAGCATGGCAAAGGATTCGGTCAGACGCATTTCGATGGCACCGGCGCGCAGCAACTCGAACAATCCGGCTTTTTCGGTGTGGTCCGGGCAGGCCGGATAACCGGGCGCCGGACGGATGCCGCGGTATTTCTCGGCAACCAGAGCATCAAGGTCCAGCGTTTCATCCTTCGCATAACCCCAGAACTCGCGGCGCACCCGCAGGTGCAGCAGTTCGGCAAAGGCTTCTGCCAGACGGTCGGCCAGCGCCTTCAGCAGAATAATCGAATAATCATCATGCTGTTTCTCGAACAGCGCGATGCGTTTTTCAATGCCCAGCCCGGCGGTCACCGCAAACGCACCGATATAATCGGCAACACCCGAATCAGCAGGCGCGACAAAATCCGCCAGGCACTGGTTGGCTCGCCCCGTGGGTTTCTGGTTCTGCTGGCGCAGGTTGTGCCATGTCATCAGCGGCGTCTTGCGCGATTCGTCGGCATAAATAGCAATGTCCTCGTGATCCACACGCGCCGCCGGAAACAGTCCAAACACGCCGTTGGCCGTCAACCAGCGGCCCTCGATGATCTTTTTCAGCATTGCCTTGCCGTCAGCGAGCACCTTGCGCGCCTCCTCGCCGACCACTTCATCCTGAAGAATGGCCGGGTACGCACCGGCAAGATCCCAGGTCTGGAAAAACGGGCCCCAGTCGATGTGCTGCGCGATTTCCGCGAGGTCGTAATTTTTCAACACCTTGATGCCGAGCATTTCCGGTTTGTGCGGAACCGCCTTTTCCCAGTCAGCCTGCAGCGCATTGGCACGTGCAGCCGCCAGCGGAATCAGTTCCGGGCCCTTTTTGTTGGCGTGCTGCTCGCGGACGCGCTGGTAATCCGCCGCGAGGTCGTTGAGATAACCCTTGCGCTGGTCGTCCGACAGCAGGCTGGAACACACACTGACGCTGCGCGAGGCATCCGGCACCCACACCACCGGTCCCTGGTAATGCGGTGCAATCTTCACCGCGGTATGTACGCGTGACGTCGTCGCACCACCTATCAGCAATGGGATGGTCATGCCAGTGCGCTGCATCTCGCGCGCGTTGTGCGCCATTTCTTCCAACGAGGGCGTGATCAACCCCGACAGCCCAATGATGTCGGCCTTTTCGCGGACTGCGACTTCGGCAATCTGCGTCCACGGCACCATCACGCCGAGGTTGACCACCTCGTAGTTGTTGCACTGGAGCACCACGGCGACGATGTTTTTGCCGATATCGTGCACGTCACCCTTGACGGTCGCGAGCACAATTTTGCCCTTGGCCCGGATGTCGCCCATCCGCGCCTTTTCGGCTTCGATGTACGGCACCAGGTGTGCCACCGCCTGCTTCATCACCCGCGCCGACTTGACCACCTGGGGCAGGAACATTTTGCCGGCACCGAACAGGTCGCCGACGACATTCATGCCGTCCATCAATGGTCCCTCGATGACCTGGATAGGTCGGCCACCATCCTTTTCGATCTGCAGGCGCATCTCTTCGGTGTCTTCGACGATCCAGTTGGTAATGCCGCGCACCAGCGCATGGGTCAGACGTTCACCGACGGGAGCGTCGCGCCAGGCCAGATCTTCGACCACGACGCGGCCCTTGCCTTTGACGGTTTCAGCGTACGTCACCATGCGTTCGGCGGCATCCGGCCGGCGGTCGAAAAGAATGTCTTCGACATGCTCCAGCAGTTCCTTCGGGATTTCGTCATAGACGCCGATCTGTCCGGCATTGACGATGGCCATGGTCAGTCCGGCCCGGAAGGCGTGGTAGAGGAACGCGGTATGGATTGCCTCGCGCACCAGATCGTTGCCGCGGAAGGAAAACGACACATTCGACAAGCCGCCGCTGATCCGCGCATATCGCAGGTTCTGGCGGATCCAGCGCGTCGCCTCAAGGAAATCAATGGCGTAACGGTTGTGTTCCTCGATGCCGGTGGCGATCGCGAATATGTTTGGATCGATGATGATGTCTTCGGCGGCGAAACCGATTTCATCGACCAGAATGTCGTAGGCCTGTTTTGCGATGTCGATGCGGCGCTGATAGGTGTCGGCCTGGCCTTTTTCGTCGAAAGCCATCACCACCACCGCGGCACCGTAACGTTTGGCCAGCCGCGCCTGATGCTTGAAGGGTTCGACACCCTCCTTCATGCTGATCGAATTGACAATGGCCTTGCCCTGCACGCACTTCAACCCGGCTTCTATGACCTCCCATTTCGAGGAGTCGATCATCACCGGCACCCGCGAAATATCCGGTTCGGAAGCGATGAGGCTGAGGAAGGTGGTCATCGCCGCCTTCGAATCAAGCATCGCCTCGTCCATGTTGACATCGATCACCTGCGCGCCGTTCTCGACCTGCTGGCGCGCAACCGAAACAGCTTCGGCATAGTTGCCGGCGAGGATCAGCTTGGCGAAAGCGCGCGAGCCGGTGACGTTGGTGCGTTCGCCGACGTTGACGAACAGCGAATCGTCGCCGATGTTCAGCGGCTCCAACCCGGACAGCCGGGTCTTGTGTTCGATCTGCGGCACTTTGCGTGGCGGCACATTTTTCACCGCCTCCGCGATGGCGCGGATATGGGCCGGCGTGGTGCCGCAGCAGCCGCCGGCGATGTTGATGAATCCGCTTTTGGCGAAGTCGAGCACGTACTCCGCGGTGTTTTCCGGCAACTCATCGTAACCGGTAGGCGCCAGCGGATTGGGCAGGCCCGCGTTCGGATAGGCGCAGACCCAGGTGTCGGCGACCTGCGAAATCTCTTCGATGAACGGCCGCATCAGTTGCGCCCCGAGAGCGCAGTTAAGCCCAATCGTCAGCGGCTTCGCGTGACGCACCGAATTCCAGAATGCTTCCGGCGTCTGTCCGGACAAGGTACGGCCCGAGGCGTCGGTGATGGTTCCGGAAATCATGATTGGCAGCTTCACGCCGTGTGTTTCGAAATACTGGTCGATCGCGAACAGCGCGGCCTTGGCGTTCAGCGTGTCGAAAATGGTTTCGACCATCAACAGGTCGGCGCCGCCGTCGATCAGGCCGCGGATGGCTTCGGTGTAGGTCTCCACCAGCTGGTCAAAGCTGATGTTGCGAAAACCCGGATCGTTGACGTCCGGCGAGATCGACGCGGTACGGTTGGTCGGGCCCAGCGTGCCGGCGACAAAACGCGGGCGCGACGGATCCTTCGCTTCATATTTATCCGCCGCCGCACGCGCGAGTTTTGCTGCCTCCACATTCAACTCGTACACCAGGTCTTCCATGTGGTAATCCGCCATGGCGACCGCTGTCGAGTTGAAGGTGTTGGTCTCGATGATGTCTGCGCCAGCCTCGAGATACTGTTCGTGGATTTCGCTGATGATCTGCGGCTGGGTCAGCGTCAGAAGGTCATTGTTGCCCTTGACGTCGTGCGCGAAGTCCTTGAACCGTGTGCCGCGATAGGCCGCTTCATCCAGTTTGTAGTTCTGGATCATGGTGCCCATGGCGCCATCGAGAATCAGGATGCGTTGCGACAGCAGCGCGGGCAATTGCTGGATACGGGGAGTGCTCATCGACGTCAGGAGGCGCCGGGAGGGCGCGATCCGCCTTGCAGAGTGAGGGGGAAAGGCGCGGATTTTATCATGGGCACGTCACCGCCCCGGCGTATTTGGCCGGGTTGCCGCCCCCGCCTATAATGCGTTTATTCTCATTTCCTCCATTCGCGACAGACCGCCATGAAACATCTGGAACCCAAAGCCGCACACGAGTTTCTGAAAAAAAATCCGAACTCGGTGTTCATCGATTGCCGCAGTGAAATGGAATACCTGTTCGTCGGTCATCCGGTGGGGGCGATCCTGGTGCCGTGGAACGACGGCCCGAACTGGGAAATCAATCCGCAGTTCGTCGCCCACGTCAAAAAAGCCGCCAGCGTGGACCGGCCGATCATCATCATCTGCCGCAGCGGCAACCGTTCGCTGGATGCCGGCCATGCGCTGGAAGAAGCCGGTTTCACCCAGGTCTGCAACGTTCTGCATGGCTTCGAGGGAGAACTCGATGACAACCATCACCGCAATGAAAAAACCGGATGGCGCCATGATGGCCTGCCCTGGGAACAGTGCTGAGCCGCCACGCAGAATAAAATATCAATAAAACAAATACTTATATACTTCCCTGCTGGCGCACTGAAACCAGCCAGTCGCGAATGTAATCGCGCACGGCATCGTAACGATGCCCCTTTTCGAAATACCGGTGGATCTCGCCTTTGCGCAGGCCCGCCGCCATGTCGTCATTGATCGCCTGCCCGCTGACGATAATGCGCAAGCTGCCCGGATATAACGCTGCCACCTGCGCCAGCAACTCCGCACCATTCATGCCCGGCATTGAAAAATCGGATACCACGATGCTGATCTGGTGTTCGCGCAGCAAAGTCAGCGCGGCTTCACCGCGTTCCGCCGTCAGGGTCAGCACATCCGGGTCATCATCAACCAGCAGGATCACCGGATGCGTGGCAATTGGAGACGCCGGCACATCCTGCCGCGCCATAAGCGTCAGCGCAGGCCGCGGGAGCATCGCGCTGCGGACTTCGGGCCGCGCACCCAGCGTAAAGAAAAATGTTGCACCCTTGCCGACCGCTGATTCAGCCCAGGCATCGCCACCGTGACGCCTCATCACCCGGCGCACTGTCGCAAGACCAATGCCGGTACCGGGAAATTCCCGCTCGGAGTGCAGTCGCTGGAACGCGTCGAACAGCCGCCCGGCGTGGACCATGTCAAAGCCGATACCGTCATCGCGCACAAAATAGGTTCTGCGCTTAAACAAGCAAAGCCGCAGCAAAGGCTACCACTACCGGGTACTGCCAGCCACCCGCATATAGAACAGCCACGACAGCCAGCCCAGCAGCGCCATGCCACCCATGCTGCAGGCAAGCATCAGTGCGCTGTGTGATACAAACGGCGACACCACCCCGGCAGTGATCCCTGCGAACAGGCTGTGTGCGAACCCCTGCAACGACGATGTCATGCCGCGCAGTTGCGGAAACAGATCCAGCGCGATCAGCGAAACGCTGGGCATCGCCAATGCCATCCCGATGGTATAGATCATCACCGGCAGCACCGTCCATGGCAGCGACGGCGGGAAAATGAGGCAGTACCCAATATTAAAAACCGCTGCGCCGAACATGATCAGATAACCAACGAACACCGTTCGTCGCGGCGACAGGCGTTCGGCCAGCCGGCCGGAAAGGAACGCGCCGAACATCACGCCGGAGATGCCCGGCACAAACAGCCACGCAAAATCCTTTTCAGACATTTTCAGCAGGTCGTAAATCACCGCCGGCGCCGACACCACGTAGAGGAAAAAACCGGAAAAGTTGAACGCGATGGTCAAACACAGCAGTACCAGTTTCGGATCACTGCCCAGGCGCAGGTAATTGCGCAGCAACGGTCGCGCCTGGAATGGCTGCCGCGCCGACACTGGATGGGTTTCTGGCAGACGGCGCATCACTGCAAAAAACAGGACGACACCATAGGTCGCCAGAAACCAGAAAATAATCCGCCAGCCAAATGCGCCCTGCAACCAGCCGCCGATCACCGGAGCAATCGCTGGCGCAAGGCCGAATATCATTGTTACCAGTGACATCAGGCGCTGCGCCTCGTGCCCGGAGAAGCTGTCGCGGATGATCGCGCGCCCGACGATGATCCCGGCGCCGGCGGCCAGCCCTTGCACTGCGCGCCAGAACAGCAATTGCGACAGGCTGGCCGCCAGTGCACAGCCCACTGCTGTCACGACATACAGTGCGAGGCTGGCGATGATCACCGGCCTGCGGCCGAAGGAGTCGGACAAGGTGCCGTGGAACAGAGTCATAAACGCCAGCGTGAACAGGTACAGGCTCAGCGTCTGCTGCATCTGCGCGGGGGTCGCCTGCAGGTCGGCCCCGATAAACGGAAATGACGGCAGATAGGTGTCGATTGTGAACGGGCCGATCATCGCCAGCGCGGCGAGGATGAACGCCAGCGCCGGCACGGTCACCGGCGGCGCATGCCGGGGTGATCCAACGCTCACGAACGATCCAGCCTGCGGTACTGGATGGCTTCGGCGATATGCGTCCCGGCGACCCCGTCCACACCGGCAAGGTCAGCGATGGTGCGGGCGCACACCGTTAACGAAGATTCACTGCCGGCGTTGCGAGTCAGGTCTTCTTCGGCCAGTGCCGGCACTTCAATCTGCAGGTCGACGCGCTCGAGTAGCCGGCCCGAAATGCGCGAAGGGTAACGCGCCACCGGGTCCGGCATGTAGTGGCAACGCCCGATGTAATGTCCGAGCAAACCCCCGGGACGTAGAAGCATTGCCTTTTTGTCATTTTCCCCGGTCACTCCCAAGTCATTGAGAAATAAGGATTTTGACTGTGAGCCCAAGACACCGGGCGGCCAAATCCGAAAGCAACGCCTTGAATCGGGGTTGAGCCAAGGCCAACCCGCCGATCGCCTTCGCATCGAGACTTGGACGATCCTGAACAGGGAAAAGAACCACACCAGACCGCCTATTGAATCCATGCCGGGCATTCTACCGTTCTTGGACTACGATCCTTTCCGCAACCAAAGAGTCGGCCCGGCCAGCTGTTGGTCAGGCATCGACACATGGGCTGGTCGATCAGGGTGCCGCCCGGTTGTTAGTCGTTGATCCGGGGGCTTGGTGTAATCGGAGGCGGGGATATACGATTCTTTCCCGTTGGCACTGGGCATTGGTTATTGGCGTCCAGGCTCCTTGCCTCGCCGCCAGATAAACTCAACCTGGAGAGTTGGCGACACTGGAACAAGACGTATTGCAGCAAGAGGCCGCAGAAGCCCAACGCCGGCATTTTAAAGGCGGATATCGGGAACGCGAACAACCGGTGCCAAGAAGCTCAAAAATCATTTAAATATGCAATTCAGCAAGCCGGCCCCCATATCCTTCAGCAGTGACCCTTGATGAGGTAGCCGGGAAAA
>Ga0209391_10001712_pt1 | contig 11452 bp, 11 predicted proteins | sample PPLLak3March2015_FD_187246 | JGI IMG/M metagenome (GOLD analysis project Ga0209391, IMG submission 187246) | Freshwater sediment microbial communities from Prairie Pothole Lake near Jamestown, North Dakota, USA - PPLs Lake P7 Core (1) Depth... | ecosystem: Environmental > Aquatic > Freshwater >... | reverse complement strand
GCACGCGCTTGAGACCGAGGCCTTTTTTCACGGTGTCGGACAGCAGGTCGCCCAGCGCGCCGGTGCCGGAAAGCTGCACGTTGCCATGTGCGTCGCGTTCCTCCACACCCATCAGCTTGGTGATCATCGGCGTGTGGTCCTTGTCGGAAATCCCCTCGGAAACGGCGATGCTGCACATGCCGTGTTTCGAATAAACCCGGTCCACGTCGGCGAGAAACTTATCCGTGTCGAACGGGCGTTCCGGCACATAAACAAGGTGCGGACCATCATCGACGTATTTGCGTGCCAGGGCGGAGGCAGCGGTGAGGAATCCTGCGTGGCGACCCATCACCACTCCGATATAAACGCCCTTGAGCGCGCGGTTGTCGAGGTTCACGCCCATGAAAGCCTGCGCTACATAGCGCGCCGCGGAGCCGAAGCCCGGGCAGTGGTCGTTTTCCATCAGGTCGTTGTCGATGGTCTTGGGGATGTGGATCGCGCGCAGTTCGTAATTCGCGGCCTTGGCCTGCTCGTTGACGATGCGCACGGTGTCCGATGAATCGTTGCCGCCGACATAGAAGAAGTAACGGATGTCATGGGCCTGCATCACCTTGAACATGCGGGCGCAGTATTCCTCGTCCGGCTTGTCACGGGTGGAGAGCAGCCCCGAGGACGGCGTGTCCGCCACTTGTTCGAGATTATGGGTCGTCTCACGGGTGAGATCGACGAAGTTTTCATCCACGATGCCGCGGACGCCGTGGACGGCACCGTAAACGGCGGTCACTTGGGTGAACTTGCGGGCTTCAAGAGCGACACCCACGACACTTTGGTTGATCACATGGGTGGGGCCGCCACCTTGTGCCACTAATACTTTTCCTTCCAATCGGCTCATGCGGCGCGAAGGATTGATGATCATCGGGCGGATGCAAGTCTTGAAACCGTGTGAATCCGCTGAAAAACTCCGCATCGTTTTTGTCTGGCACCGCCGCAGGGCGGGACGGAGATTCGCCGCAATGAGCGATCACACGCCCGCAGCCTGCCGGAATCCACCGTGCCCTTGGCTTCCGCAAGTGGCGGAGCTCCATGATTTCACCATCACCCGGCGGCACGGCGGCGCGCGCGGCGCTGCGTTCTATCAGGATGCCCTCCGCTACGCGCAATCCCAGTGGCTGGCCGGCAAGCCCGCGCAGGCGGTGCTTCAACTCGACAAAGCCTGGATGGCGGACCTGTCCGACGGCGCTCCCGTGCTGCTCGTTCATCCCCCGCCCTATCAGGCGCTGGCTTGGATTCTGCGCCAGTCCGCGGCCGGGCATTGCGGCTACCTGGGCAATCCCGTGCGGCATTTCCAGCACCTTGCCAGCCGGATGAGCGGCCCCCGGGCGGAAATCCGCGAATGGCGTGCCTGGCTGTGCCTGCATCTGGCGGAGCGCATCCTGCCGCGCGCGGGCTTCCCGCGGGACGGCCGCCAGATCGCCCGCGAGGGGCTGTGGATTCCCGGAGTCCAGCGGGCTCTCGGCGAGGTGGCGGCACGAGGTTGGCGCGGGGAAAACGCTGCCGCGGAATTGGTGCTGGCCGCTTCGTTTCCAGTTTGATGAAAATTCCCGGCAACCCATCCGCTTCACCGGGGTTCAATCGCCGCAAAATCACCAACCTCATGAAAAATCTCTGGTTTCTTCCTGTCGCCGCCTTGCTCGTGGGTGCCCTCGGTGGCTACATTTCCGGCAAAAACACCAACTCCACCGATGATGCGGCGGCCCGGGAAAATGCAGCGCTCAGAACCCGCTCCTCGGCCCGCAGCGATGCCTCCGCGGCCGACCAAGCCGCCAAGCGCGCCAAACGCGTGGCCGGCACGGATGAAATCAACCGCCTGCCGGGCAGCTCCAACCGCGTCCAGGCGCTCATCGATTTTTACGCCGGCCTCACCGCGCAACAGCTCGAAGACGAAGCCCGCAAACTTGAGGATCTGCCGATGAACGAGCGGATCATGGCTTCCTTCCTGCTCTTCGGCCGCTGGGCGGAACTGGATCCCACCGCCGCCATGTCGTTCTCCAACACCATGGGCTTCGCGGGCATGTTCGTCCGCCCGACGATCCTCCAGAGCTGGGCCAGCGTGGACCCTGCGAACGCCGCCAAGTATTATGCCGAAAACCCGCGCGAGTTCGCGATGATGGGCATGATGGGTGGCGGCCGCGGGCCGATGGGCGGGCAGGGAGGTGCCGCCATCATCGCCGGCGAATGGGCCCGCCAGGATCCGGCATCCGCCCTCGCCTGGGCCGGCTCGCTCACCACCGAGAAAGCCCAAGCCATGAGCGCCGTGATCGGCGAGGTCGCCAAGACCGATCCCAAGAAAGCCGCCGCCATGCTCACCGGCATGAGCGGTGCCGATCTGGGCGATGCCTACCGCGCGGTGGCCGCCCAATACGGAGCCAGCAACTTCGCCGAAGCCCAGGCATGGGTGCGCACCCTGCCGCCCGGGGAACAGGCCGAGGCGCTCGCCTCCGCCATCGGCGGCCTTTCTAACAAAAACCCGGAGGAAGCCGCGCGCCAATACGCACTCATGCAGGATGGCGAGGCCAAAAACGAAATGCTCGGCGAGATCATCGGCGACTGGTCGCGCGTCAATCCCGCCGCCGCCGCGGATTTGCTCAAAAAACAAACCAACGAGGAGGCCCAGCGCGACAGCATGCGCCAACTGATGCCCGCATGGGTCGGCCAGAACCCGGCGGCCGCGCTTGAGTATGCGAATTCCTACCAACCCGGCCCGGTGCGTGACAGCGCGCTCCAGTCCTACGTTTGGAGCAATCAAACCGGAGCCCCCGCCGACCTCGTGCGGGTGGCGGAAAGCATCACCGACGAAGGCGACCGCAACCGCACCATCGGCATCGCCGCAGCCCGCTGGATGCGTGAGGACGAAACCGCCGCGAAGACCTACATCCAGCAATCCACCACCCTCTCCGACGATGCCAAGGAGCGCATCCTGGAAGGCCGCGGCTGGTGGGGCGGCGGCCGCGGCCGGCGCGGCAACTGAGTTCACCTAACCGTTTTCCCGGCGTGCCTGATCGAGCACCATGAAGGCGCCGCCGGCCCCGTGCGGATCTGTTAGATCGCGGTCGGCCTGATTTCCAGCAGCCCGCGATGACGCGAGAAATTCCGCAAGCGTCCGCAGTTTGGCATCACAGGTCCAAGGCGCGGACCAGTCGATGAGGTCGGTGAAATTCACGTCGGCAGTGAGATCCTGGCGGCCGGGATTCTGATAGATGGCCGGGCCTTCGAGGCGTTGCTGCAGCAGGTAGGCGCGCAGCGTGCCGTGCGGGCGGCGCTGATAGAGCGTTTCCGCAGTGCTGCCGTAGTCGATGGTGAGCATGCGCCCGGCCTGCCACTGCGGCAGCCAGCCGGCCAGCCAGCGGCGGTAGGAATCGTGCACCTCGATGCGCTGCCCCGGCGGGTGGTTTTCCAAAAAACCGGAGGAAACGGGCAGTTCGGCGGGCGGCTGCAGGGATTCGCTGGCGGCACCGGCGGCATCGAAGCTCACCACGATTTCACGCCAGCCATCTGGTGATTTTTGAAAGCAGCGCACCGGGAAGGCATCGACGAGTTCGTTGGAGAAAATCACCGCGCGGCCATCGCAGGCGGCGAGTGCCGCAGCGGGCGAGTCATGCCATGCAGCCCGCCAGCCAAGGCGCTTCTTCTGGATCTCTCCCAGTGGAACGGAGGTCTCCACCAGGTGCATGCGCGTTTTCCAGCGGACGCGCCACGGCAAGTGCTCGCGCACGGCGGCGGCGAGCACACCCTCGCCGGGACCGATTTCGATCAAGTCCCGGCAGCCGCTTTCGCGCAGCGCCCGCGCGGCCCACGCCGCGATGGACCGGGCCAGTGCCACGGACAACATCGGCGCGGTGGTGAAATCCCCTCCCCGGCCGACACCGCGGATCCGCCGCGCGTAGTAGCCACGCTGCGGGTCATGGAGTGCCCGGCGCATGAATTCCTCAAAGGTCAAGCTGGTGCCCGATTCGATCATCTGTCCTGATCGGTTCATGCCAAATCGCGGCTTGCATGAAAGGAAAATCCAAGTCCGCGTATCCGTCCATACCATGTCACATCGATCTCTCATGAAAACCCTCAGCTTCCTACTCTTGTCCTGCGCTCTCCTCATCACAGCGATCGGCGCGGAAACGCAAAAGCCCAACATCATCCTCATCATCTCCGATGACCACGGATACAGCGACTAAGGGTTCATGGGCGACAAAGTGGTCAGCCCCCCAACCTCGACCGCATGGCATCCCAGAGCCTGCTCTACACTCGCGGTTACGTCATGCCCGTTTGCCCGCCTGCCTCCTCACCGGCAAGCTCCCCCGCCAAAACGGCATCACCGGCAACGACCTCGCAAAGGGCCGGCAAGTCAAAGCCAAGCGCCTGCTCGGAAATTCACTGATGCTTCCCAAGACCCTCACCGAAGCCGGCTATCTCACGTTTCAAAGCGGCAAACACTGGAATACCACGTTCAAGGATGTCGGCTTCACCCACGGCATGACCGACACCGCCCGCCGCCACGGCGACGCCGGCCTCAACATCGGCCGCGAAGGCATGGGCCCGATTTTCGAATTCATCGACCTCGCCAAAAAAAGAGGGAAAACCGTTCTTCATCTGGCATGCCCCATTGCTCCCTCACACCCCTCACACCCCTCACAATCCACCACAAGAACTACTCGCAAAATAACAAGGCAAAGGCCCCACCCCCGCCGCTGAAGTTTTTCATGGGATGATGGCCTCAAGCAAAACAACCGCGTTCCTTGCGGAGCGCGGTTGTCGGAAATCAAAATCCTCCGGTGAGGCGGAATCAGGCCTTGGTCTCGGCGGTGCGCGCCTTGCGGATCATGCTGTTGACCGTTTCCGAGGGCTTGGCACCCACGGCCAGCCACTTGTCGGCCAGCGCCAGATCGATGGTGAAATTGGTGCCCTCCTTGAGCGGATCATAGGTGCCGATCTGCTCGATGTAGCGGCCGTCGCGGCGCTTGCGGCTGTCCACGGCAACGATTTTGTAATAAGGGCGGTCCTTGGTGCCCTTGCGGTTGAGTCGGATGGATACGGACATGATGGAAACTCGATTGGAGAGTGCCCGGAAACGGGCGGGCGCGGAAATTGGAAGATCCCGGCGGGCTTGCCAAGCAGAATCTTGCTGAAATTTCCGCCGCCGGAATTTCCGGCCGGGGCTTGGAAACCCGCTCACAACAGGTCCTTGCTGATCACGCTGCCCGGCGAGGTGGTGCGGGCGATGCCGATCTTGACGCCCGCCTCAAGCGAGGTGTTCACGCCGGTGCGCACGCCGTCGCCAAGAATGGCGCCCAGCTTGAGGCGGCCGGTGTTGACGGGTTTCCCCCGCACGATGGAAACGTGGTGGCGGCCGTCGTGCCGGTGGTTTTCCGTGCAGGTGCCGGCTCCGAGGGTGACGTGGGTGCCAATGATCGAGTCGCCCACGTAGCACTGGCGGGAAATGTAGGTGTTGTTGTAAATGATCGAGTTTTTCACCTCCGCGCCGTTGCCGACGTAGCAGTTGGAGCCAATGCTGGTGGCCCCGCGGATGTAGGCGTTCGGGCCGATCTGGCTGTTGGCTCCGATGAGCACCGGCCCCTCGATGACGGTGCCGGGCAGGATGCGCGAGCCATTGCCGAGGCGGATCACGCCGGACAGGCTGGCCAGCGGGCTGACCTCACCGAGCAGCGAGGTTTCGTCCATCAGGGCGAGCACCTCCTCGTTCATGCGCAGCAGATCCCACGGGTAAATGACCGGGAAACAAGTGGCGTCCGTGACGATCTTGTCCACGCAATCCCCGGGATTGGCGGAGCCTTTCCAGGCCAGCGTGTTGCCCTCGGTATCGAGCAGGCAGGCGGAATTCGGATTGCGGCCCAGCAACAGCAGGGCACCGAGTTCGATCCAATTGTCGATGGGGATGCGCAGCGTGCGGGGGCCGGCCTCCTTGATGTCCACCAACTGCAGCCCCGCGCGGGAGAGATCCGCCGCGAGCAGATCGCGCATCGGCAGGTTGGCGATCAGGCACGCGCCGAGCTCGCGGTTGGAAGTGATGGGGGCACAAAGTGCGGGGTTGCGGGGAGGTAGAAGCGTCGCCTGCATGGGTTGACGACAGTCCATCATGATCCCGCTGCGGCATCACGCAAAATCTGCGGAATTTTGCATCCCGGAAAACGCCGGATCAGGCGGATTTCCCGCCAGTCGCGGGCAACGGCGGCGGGCTCTTGGTGAAATAGCCGCGCCAATCGGTCTTGGCCGTCAGGAACATCAGCAGCGCGAGCGTGGCCACGGCGAGCACGGCGAGGGTGATGCCCGTCAGGCCATCGATGAAAAACGAAGCGCTGAATGCGACCATGTAGATGCACTGGGCCGGCAGGGCGATTGCAAACAGGCTCCGGCCGGCCACTGCCTTGAGATAGCCGCTCACGAGTAGCAGCGAGGCGGCTGCGGCGATGGCGAAACTTTGCGCCAATGGCAAAAGATCCACCAGATAGGCGAACAGCAGGTGGAAGGCGAAGAAGCCTGCGGAGATGAAGAAGACATGCATCGGATGCAGCGGGATGCCTTTCATGCCACCGATCAGCAGGACGACGGTGACGAAGAACAACAGCGAAACCGGCGCGAAGAAGGCGATGCGCGCGGCCACCGGGCCGGCATTGAGTCGCTTGGGCATGTCCATGCCGATGGCCTGGGCATCCAGCACATCCGGATAGTTCCAGGCGAGGTCGTAGCCGTTGGAGTCCTGACGGCGCTCATCGGCGGAGCCGGTGCCGACGGGGAAATTGATCTCATGGAAGTTGGTGCGCATCGCGAGCTTGAATCCCGAGATCCGGCGCTTGTCGGGAAAGTCATATTTCCACGTGTCGGTCCCGCGGGTGCCGTAGGCGGTGTGCAACGTGACCGAGCCCGACGCGGGAAGCAGGATGGCGCGGATGACCTCGCAGGATGCACCGGGCATGGCTTGGGACGATGAATCGTCCTCACCCAGACGAAAATCGAAGCCATGCAGCCCGGCGGTTTCCGGCGGCAGCGGAAACGCAATGTAAAAGGTCTGCGGAATCCTGGTCGGATTGGTGAACGTGTAATCACCGACGAAACCGACATCATAAGTGCGGTGCCAGAGCAGTCCGCGCCGCATGGGATCGTAGTTGAGGTTCACCTTGATCCGCGAGGAAGATGGCAGCACCTGTGCCCTGCCGCCAGGTGCGTTGGGTGTGTCGAACCAGGCGTGCGGATGTTGCTGCGTAATGGCCGGCCCCCACACGCCGGAGACTTCATTGCGCAGGGTGTTGAAGGAACTGTGGGTGCGTTGCGAAAGCGCGGCTCCGAGGATGAACCAGGCGATGGTGGTGCAGCCGATGATGGCCAGCGAGGCAAGGAGATGGGTGAGTTTCATGATTTTTGTTAGATTTTAGCGGCGGTTCTATGATGTGGATGAAGTGAGAATGATTTATCTGTCGGTGCTTCGGTTGAGATCGGTGCGTTGATAGAAGACCTGGATTTCCGGACGCTCGTCGCGGCAGAGGTTTTTCCTCAGCGAGATGCGCGAGGGAGGTCCTCCGGTGGCAGGAATGCGCGTGAGGTTGCCATGGGTTTCCGCCTGATAGCCCGGCGGCAGGTCGATGTGCCAGAGCAGCGAGTGAACGAAGAGCGGCGTCTGCGGCAGTGACGACTTCAGCGTGCCCTCCACCGGATCGAGCGAGGCCCCGGTGCGTGTGAACGAGCAAACAAGGCGGGAGTCCGAGCCTTGAGGCTGCAGAGAGACCTTGAGCCTGCCCTCACCGAGATCGACCGGCGAGACCGGCCTGCCCGCAAGTTCGCAGGACAGCAGTTTCATGTCCGGCGGAGTGTCGAACACGAAACCCAGCGGGCCCTTGTGTTCGATCATCAGGATTCCGGTGGCGAGCATCGAGCCATCGGGTTCGATTTTCACCGACCACTCCGCTTGTTTCACCACGCCTTCCTCGGTGGCGGCCACCGGGATGGGGGTGGCTGTTAGTTCGGCGGATGGGCCGGCTTCGAGTTGATGGCAGGTCGCGCCCCTCAGGGATTCCACCAGTTTGGCGGGCAGTCCCTGAGGTGAGAGTGGGCCGCTGAGCCCCTCCGCCGCAAAATCGAGTAAAGGTGAGCTGGCGATGATGAAGCGGGTTCGCGTGTCTTCACCGCCCGGTGCCTGGAGTTTCCATGTGCGGTCCAGCGGCCGCAGCGGCATGCGATAGGAAATCATCAACTGCCGGTCGAGAATGCCGCGGGTTTTCCAAACCAGCGAAAGGCCGAGCGCGCGGTTCTCGCCACGGATCTTCACGTCGGAAACAAGATCGTCGCCGGAAACCGCGATGTCCTGTGCGTCGGACGGCAGCGGCAGCAGCGCCTCCACGCCGGAGCCGCTTGCGGCGGACGCGCGGGCGATGATCTGATAGACAAGATCGCCGTCGGCGGGAACCACCACGGCCTGATGCTGCCATGACCATGCCGAGGGTTCCGGCGGGCTCAGCGCCTCGCGGGTCTCCCGGCCGTCCAGCAGGCGGATGTGGAGAACCTGGCCCTTGTTGGGCAGCGGGCGAATCTGTCCCGCGGCAAGCGCTTCTTCCTTGGAACCGGAATTCAGAACCACGGACTGACCGGCGGACAGGTCGCCCGTTTCGAAAACCACCGACGGGCAGGGCGGAACCGTGATCAAGAATCCATCCTCGCCGATGATCGGCAGCAGGCGGAGCTGCAGCGTGTGGGTGCCCGTCTTGCCGCTTGCCAGACACAGTGAGTCATTCTCAGTGATGACCACGGCTTCTGCGGGGATTTGGGATTCGAGCGAGACATCGCCGGAGATCAGCGGCACGAGCGCGATTTCATCGCCAAACCCCAGAGTCCTGAATGTGGCGTTGATGACCGGTTGCCCATGGTCCATCGAAAGCCGGAGCCTGGCCGAGAGCAGCGCGGGCGGCGGGGTCTCCGGTTTTTTGACAGGCTCGGAGCGAGCGAGGAGTTGTTTGAGTTCGCCGTAGCTGATGCGGACTTCCGCGTCGTCAAGCTTTTGCGCCTGGGCATGGATGCCGAGCGCGAGTAGCGCGCTCCCGATGAGTGGATGAATCTTTGCCATGCGCAAACCCATCCCGCGCTTCCGTGAAACGATGATGAAGCCTGTGTGAAAAAACCGGGAATGCGGTGGCTCAAGCCGCTGGCATCGTCAGTCTGGCATCGGTGCCGCCGCCGGGAGCGGGATCGAGCGTGATGGTTCCGCCGTGGAGCTCGGCGGCTTCTTTCACCAGCGTGAGGCCGAGGCCGGTGCCCTTGCGGCCCGCGCCGTGGTGGCGCAGCGAGTAAAAACGCTCGAACACTTTTTCCCGCGCGTAGTCCGGAATGCCCGCGCCATGATCGCGGATGGAAAGCAGGACCTTGCCGTTGTTTTCCGAGAGCGTGAGATGAACCGGCTCTCCGCGCGGTGAGAAGTCGATGGCGTTTTCTAACAAATTCGTCACCGCCGCGCGCAGGATGAAGGTGTCGCAATGGACGGGCAGCGGAGTGGAGGGAAATTCCGTGACGAGTGGGACACCGGCGATTTCCGCGAGCGGCCGGGCTTGGTCGATGGCGCCGCTGACGATGTCGCGGAGATCGCATTGATCCGCGCCATCGAGCGACTTGCGGCTTTCGATGGCGGCGAGTTCGAGCAGGCGGCTGATGAGACGCTCGCTGCGGGAGGTCTCGGCGAGGATGTTTTCGAGGAAATGCTTGCGGGTCCCGGCGGGCATTTCCTCGTCGATGAGTTCCGCCGCACCGCGGATGGCGGCAAGAGGGCTCTTCATTTCATGGGTCAGCGTGCGGATGTAACGCTCGACATACTTGCGGTCCTCGAGCGCGTCGCGCATGGAGTCGAGTGCGCTGGCGAGCGTGTTGACCTCGCGGCCAATCCCGATGCGGGGCTTGGGCGGGCGTTCGCCGCGTCCGACGGCGCGGGCGTATTCGGTGATTTTTCCGATGGGTTGGAAGAGCCAGAGGAACACGGCACCGATCAGGAAAAGGATACCGCCGCCGATGAGCCCGCAGGCGGTGTAGATGATGCGGCGGCGCTCGCGAACGAGCGGCATCACGTCGAGCTGCGGCTTGTAAACGGTGAGAACGCCCTGCGGTGCGGATGGATCGCCGATCGGTGCGGCGACGTAGAGCACGGAGGTGGATGAGTCATCCGGATCATCGCGGCTGCTGCGTGCGCCGTAGTGGCCCGCGAGAGTGAGGCTCACGTCTCGCATGCGGCGCAGGTTTTGTCCTTCGCGCCGGCCATTCCGGGAATCGAAGAAGACCACGCCGTCAGCATCGGTGAGATAGGCATGGATGCCGACGCCTTGTTTGAGATGATCGAAAATCCGGGCTTCGAGCTTGCGGGCATGTGCGGCGTCGAACGCCTCGCGCAAATTTCCGGAATCCATGGAACCGCCGCGCAGGTCCTGCTCCACGATTTCGGCCAGCAGGTTGGCGGTGTCCACCATCATTTCCTCGGTGGCCTGATAGGTCTGGGGCTCGACCTCCGCGAGGAAATGACGCGCGAGCTGATAGAAACCCAGCGTGATGATGCAGGCGATGAAGAACAGCGTGACGCGGGTGAAGCGCATTTGATGGGTAAAAGCTGAGAATCTGAAATGCTGAAAAGCTGAGATTAAGACTTTGGAACGAGGCTGTAGCCGAGACCGCGGCGGGTTTCGATCAGGTTTTCCGCGCCGCAGCACGTAGCGCGGAGTTTCGAGCGGATCGATTTGATGTGCGCGTCCACCGTGCGGTCGGTGACGGCACCCGGGTCCTGCCAGGCGTGGTCGAGCAGTTGATCGCGGGTGAACACGCGGCCGGGCTGCTCCATCAGCACAAGCAGCAGTTTGTATTCGTGGGCGGTGAGGTCGAGCAGCGTGCCCGCGCAGTGGATGCGCATCGCGGCGGTGTCGTGATGCAGGCCGGAGTGGGCGGCGGCGGGTGCGGAAGGCTTGGTCCGGCGGAGAATGGCACGGACGCGGGCCACGATTTCGCGGGGCGAGAAGGGTTTGGTCACGTAGTCGTCGCCGCCGAGTTCCAGACCAAGGATGCGGTCGAGTTCGCCATCGCGGGCGGTCAGGAAGAGTATGGGAATTGCGGAAATTTCACGCAGGCGGCGGCACAGATCGAGACCGGTCATGTCCGGCAGGCCGATGTCGAGAATGGCGAAGTCGAAATTCCCGTGACTTGCGGCGGCGAGGGCGTCGGTCCCGGTGAGCGCGTGCGTCACGGTGAAACACTCGGTTTCCAGGGCGTAAACCAGCGTGTCGGCGATGGCCGGCTCGTCTTCCACCAGGAGAACATGGGGCATGTCCGGCATTTCAATCGCCCCTTTGGAAATGCCAATGACGAAAATCGGGTGCTTGACGGAAATGAATCATCACAATATTGTGATCTTATGAAAACAGCGACCGTAAGGGACTTGCGTTAT
>Ga0209391_10001711_pt1 | contig 11453 bp, 8 predicted proteins | sample PPLLak3March2015_FD_187246 | JGI IMG/M metagenome (GOLD analysis project Ga0209391, IMG submission 187246) | Freshwater sediment microbial communities from Prairie Pothole Lake near Jamestown, North Dakota, USA - PPLs Lake P7 Core (1) Depth... | ecosystem: Environmental > Aquatic > Freshwater >... | reverse complement strand
GCCGCGAGTACACGCGAGAAACACGTCCTCGTCCATGTCGTTGTCGAAGTCACCGGTGACCACGCTCTGGCAGCGTACGCTCGCGCCAAGCCCTGCTGCGTTGCGTGGCACGAAGCCCGAACCCGCGTTGCGAACCAGCAGCGGCGGGTAGCCCCGATCGGCCTGGCTGGCACCGGAAAACACGAGCCCGCTAATCGGTTCCGTGGACACGACCTGGACGTATGCGTAGCTGTATCCCGAGTTGCCCTGCCTGATCATCCACTCGCGACTGGCGGTCAGGAAGCCGACGTTGATCCCCGGCGAACCCGAGCCGATGCCCCAGTTGCGCGAGTCATCGCTGCGCAGCTGGAACGTCAGGCTGCCCGGACTCCATTTCGTGGCGCCGATGTCCACGTACGCGGGGTCGCCCTGGGGGTCGGCTCCCACACTGAGACTTGCGGTGATCGTCACGACACCGGAGGTCTTGAAGCGGACCGACTTGGTGTTCCTCGCAGCAGTCACGAACTGCGCCTCGAAACGCCGGGCAGACGGCTGGAACGCGTCAGAGGGCCGCTCGGATCCACGCAGGATGAGCAGATCCGGTCGAGGTCACGGTCGTAGTCGAACGTCGCGACGTCGATGACCGGCGAGAACTGCGGAAACTGACCCGACACGTCGACCGGGGTGCCGCTGCCGAACGCAGTCACCCTGGGGTAGCTGCCGTTGCGCGGGGCACAGAGCAGTTCGAGCCCGGGGGAAGGATGCACGTCGGCGAGGTGGGCCCATTGCCCATCGTCGGCACACGCAAGGACAGTCTCGGGGCCGAACGTGTCGTCCGCAGACTGGCGCGACAGACCCGGACCCGATAACGCGATCGAGGCCAGGTCGAGGCGACCGTCGCCGGTGAAATCCAGGAACACGTTGTGGCGCGTTGCGCGATGCGCGAACCGGTCGACGTGGTAGTCGAACGTACGATCCCACAGCACGCCACCCTCGTTGATGTGCAGCCTGTCCGTGCTCGCTTCGACGGACTGATACAGGTCGTCGTCGCCGTCGCCGTCGATGTCCGCCCACGTTGCCCCGTGGGTGTCCAGCGTCGCCCTGGGCCCGGTCCATCCCGGAGTCGCAGACGCATCGACCTGCTGCGAGACCTCGCTGAACGTGCCGTCGCGGTTGTTCCGGTGCAGCGTCGCCCGAGTGCGGTGGTTGCTGGCAAATAAATCCGGGTATCCGTCGCCGTCGACGTCGCCCCACGCCGCACCCCAGGTCTCGGAATGGGTACTGCCGAATCCGGCTATTCCAGACACATTCTCAAACGCGATCTGGGCGGCAGCCGGCTGGCAGGACAGGCAAAGCGCAGCGAGCAGTGTCGGCGTTTTCTTACGAATCATGAGGCGACCGAGGAATGACTTGTATATGCGATGCTGTCTGTCAGCGGGTCATCGGCCGTCGCCAGGCACAGCGTCAATGTAGTCGCGACACTTCGATGGCTCTGTAAGCACTACCGCGAAAAGCGCGTCAGAGGGACCTCAACGTGAAGAGCCCGCGCAGACTGCAGCACGACAATCGCCCCACACGCACCGGCCAGCACCTGCTTGCGGCGAGCATTGCCGCCTGCCTGTGTCTCCCGGCGACGGCCCAGGATGCGCGCCCGATCGGCACGCCCGGCACGCCCTGGACGCCAGGCACGGCCAGCACCCAGGGATTCCAGCCTTACGCATCGCTCGGTTACGGGTACGACTCGAACATCTTTCGCATCGACGACGACGCGCCGTCGGTCGGCGGGCGATCCGACCAGTACGCGATGCTCCAGGCCGGTTTCGACTTCAACCACCAGCCCGGCCTGCAGAAATACCAGTTGAGCGCGGAGATCGGCCACACGTTATTCAACGAGTACGACGATCTCGACTACACGGGTGGCCTGGCACTCGCCCGCTGGCAGTGGCAGACGGCGGAAGGCGCAACCGGGGACCTCGGTTATCGCTTCAAGCGCTCGCTGCGGGATTTCGCCAACCAGAACCGGCTCGAAAAGGTCAAGGACATCCGCTCGGAGCACGCCGTGTTCGCCAGCGGGAACCTCGACGTGGCCGAGCACTGGCGCGTCGGGGTGCGGGGAGCGCTGGCCGACATCGCTTACAGCGAGACCGGGGCACTCGACTTGCAGCGCACGACGGTCGGCGCGCGTGCCGACTACATTTCCGGCGCGGGCAACAGGGTCGGGCTCGACGCGGAATACGTCCTCGGGCGCTACGACACCAACCAGGGCGCCGACTACGACAGATACACGGTGGGTCCAGCGCTCGACTGGGCGCTGACCGAACGCACGAGCATCAGCGCGAAGCTCGGATACACCGTCCGCGACAACGACAGCCCCCTGCTCGAGGATTACGACGGCTTCACGGGCAAGCTCGAAGTCGACGTTCACGGCAAGGGTGGCCCCACCGTGAAAGCGAGCCTGTACCGCGAGCTCAGCAACATCGGGGACGAGGTCGCCGAATATGCCATCGTTCACGGAATCTCCATCGAGCCGCGCTGGCAGTTGTCGAGTGCCGTCGAACTGCGGCTGGAAGCAATGTACGAGAACCGGGACTTCCAGGTTTCGGACGACGTATTGTTCGCCGATGCCCGCGAAGACGACGTCTATGGCGGCGGCGCGTTCGTCGACTGGAACGTCCGCCCGAACGTCACGGTGACGCTGGGTGTCGACGCGGAACAGCGCTCGTCCTCACGGGCATTCCGCGATTACGACTTCGCGCGCGCCGAGCTCCGGGTCACCGCGAGGTTCTGACGACACATATCCACCAGAGTGGATGCGATCACAGCCGTTCGCTTGGCTGTTTGCGCCCATTGCGCGTTGATCCTGGCGCGGCGAATCCCGAGACTGCGCACTAGCTGAAGGCAAACCCGTCGAAAGGCGGGGGCGCAAAGCCACCGGTCTGACGGCGTCGAGCCCATGACAGCGGGGTTGCCGGGGTGTCCTGCACCTCGTTATCGGGGCACGTCATCCCTGCCCCAGGCAACCACCTTGCGTCCAGGCTCTCCCGACGACCGCCATCAAGGCAACTCGGGAGAAACAAGTGACCAGCAATCTGTGCGGGATGCGAGCGCTGTTCGCAATGGGGTTCCTGGCGTTCATCGGTGCGACCCCGGCACTGGCTGCCACGGCACCCGTGATCCGGGGAACTCCGAGCCCGTCCGCCACCGTCGGCGAGTCGTACGAGTTCCGGCCGAGCGCAACCGACGCCGACGGCAACACCCTTCGCTTCGGGATCTCCAGCAAGCCGTCGTGGGCTTATTTCAGCCCGAGCACCGGCCGGCTGTGGGGATCCCCGACCGCAGCGGACACCGGGGTCCACGAGCAGATCAAGATCAGCACCACGGACGGCGTCTACTGGCGCAGCCTGCCGGTCTTCTCGATCACGGTAACGCAGCCGCACAAGGCCAACTACGGCCACTACTTCGCGACGCGGTATTCCGATACGCCTGCGGACGCCGCGATGCTCTGCGAGCAAGCCGGGGTCTCGGGCATCGTCTGGCGGCGCACCTGGAACCAGGTCGAGCCAGCACGAGGCGTGTACGACTTCACTTCCTTCGACCAGGTGCTCCGCGCCATCGCCGGCTCACGCAACCCGCGATGCCAGCTCTGGATCTTCGTCGAGTTCAAGAGCTTCGCCAACAGCCCGGTGAAGAACCCCTGCCCGGCGTATCTTCAGGCCGGCCATTCCGGGCCGAACGCCGATGGCAATCGTGCGGCAACGTGCTTCATGTGGGAGCCCGTCGTGCTCGAAGCCTACCTTGCGATGGTCCGGGCCGCCGCCCAGCGCTACGACGCCCATCCGCGTGTCGAGGGCTTCGTCCTGCAGGAGTCGGCGCTCGGCTTCAATGGGGACTACTCGCAGGACGTCGCCCATGGCGGCACCTACACCGCCGTCGCCTGGCGCGACGCGCTGGTGCGGATCGTCGGGCAGTGCGCGAACGCGTTCGCACAGAGCCGCTGCATGGCGTTCCTGAATTTCATTCGTAACGGCCAGCAGCACGTGCGCGACGTTGCGACGGCGATCGCAGCCGTGCCTGGTAACCGGGCGTGCCTGTCCGGTCCTGACCTGCTGCCGGACGAAACCGAGCTGTATGCAAACGACGCCGGCATCTACGAGGTGCTCACCCGGCACCGGGGCTGCCGTGCGAACAGCGCGCAGAACCACTCCTTTGCGGTGGCAGGATGCGACCTCGACTGCATCTTCCAGTTCGCCACGCGCGGTACGTTCGGCGACTTCGACCAGCACTCGCCACGCACGAGCGGGGTCTGCGTCAATTCGTACCTGTTCTGGAATAACCGGGCCGGGACGAGCCGGACAGGGCTCGACTGGACCGATGCCCTGACCGTGATCGCGGCGTACCCGTATGGTCGCAGCTGGACGGACCAGTGTGTCGGGGGCGGCGGCCGACCCTGAGGACCTTACAGCCATCACGGTGCGGTTGCGAAGTTGAGCGCAAAGCACCGTGGTGTACGGCCCGCTCCGTCAAATTAGCTGCATCGCAGCGACAAGAATTCCTCGTCGATTTCACGGTGTTTCCGCAGCCAAGCGGTCGGGTGTTGTCGCGTAAGCTTCTTCCTGCACGGCAACGACGCACCCACTACTCGTCCCCGTGCAACTCAATGCCACGCACCATGGTGTCGCCAAAAGGCGACAAGGAGAGCTATTGATGCCGTTTAAGTGGAATGGCCTGTTCCTGGCCTGCTGCCTGGGCGTCAGCGCCCTGCTCGCCTCGCCTGCCGCAGAGGCAGCGCGAAAGTACAACCCCGGACACTACGTGGCATTGCTGCGCAGCCAGGACAGTCAGGCCTACATGGCGGCCTCGCTGAAGCCGGGCGTCAAGGGATTGATGAAGCGCTACGCCTGGAAATCGCTCGAGCCGACGCCGGGAAATTACAACTTCTCGGAGATCCAGTCGGACCTGCACTGGGCCGCCGCCTACGGTGTGCGCCTGGTCGTGATGATCGAGGACAAGACCTTCGTGCCCGAACGCGCCACGCCCGGGTATCTGGACAGCTACACGCGCAAGAACCGCAAGGGCGGCTACACGCTGCTGCGATGGAATCGGTACGTCGTCGACCGCACGCAGCGGCTGTTTCGCGCGCTCGGCCGATTCGACGGACACTGGGCCTTCGAAGGCATCGCCACGCAGGAATCCGCGCTCGGCCTGGACGAATCCGTGCTGACCCAGAACGGCTATACGCCCGAGAAATACCGTGACGCTTACCTCGCGATCTTCAATACCGCCAGCAGCGCACTGCCGAGTTCGCGCATCTTCTGGTTCATGAACTATTTCCCGCGTAAGCAGGAGTACATCGCGCACATCGCCGGCGCGATGGCCTCGAAGGGTCTCGTGCTGGGCGGCCCGGACGTACTGCCGGACGATAAGGTGCTGAAGGAAATGGCGTATCCCTTCTACGAGAAGTTCCGCGCGAAGATGCCGCTTTTCGGGCAGGTCGAAGGCGAGTGCTACTCCCACCTGCACAAGACCTGCTGCTACCCGAACAAGTACTGGACCGCACCCGAACTGTTCCGCTTCGCCAGGGACAAGCTGCACGTCGATTACATGTTCTGGGTTCGCGTACCGAAGCCGACGCCCAGCGACGCGCAGGACTGGTTCGATGCGCTGCCGGTGATCGAGAACAATCCCCTCTTCAACCAGTAGCGCCCCCAGCGCGGGTACGGCGCAGCGAGCCTCGAACGAAGGCTCGCTGCGCTACGCGTCCGCTGCCTGCGTGTGGGTAAGCGCCTGCGGCTCGCTTCACACAAACGTAAAGCACGAAAGCCCTTCTGAGATGTTGATGCGGCGAAAAAGTCACTAAAACAGCAGCGTGTCCCAGGGATCAAGGAAGCCCGCACGCATGTCGCCGATTTCCATGACTGGTAGCGTGATCGTCCGGAACGGATTCTGGATCGGCTTCGCTGCGCTGCTGCAGACGGTCGCGCCGGCGGCCGTCGCCATCGCGTTCCTGTATTTCCTCGTCTTCGCGTTCGACGCAGAGCTGGCCGCGTACTTCAACTCGATGGCAGTGATGGTCGGGCTGCTGATGCTCCTGCTGCCGTACCCGGCGAACCATCCGCAGCGCCCGGTCTTTTCCGGCAGCGCCCCGATCGTCGTCTCGGTGCTCGTGCGCTGGGCGATCCTGCTCGCGTCGCTGCTGGCGATCGCGTATTTCACCAAGGCGACGGCATTCTATTCACGTCGGATCGTGCTGACCTGGGCCGTCGTGACCCCCGCACTGCTCGTGCCAATGACGATCCTGCTCCAGGAAATCACGCGACGCCTGGTGTGCCATCCCCAGAATGCGCGCCGCGCCGTGTTCGTCGGTTACAACGAAGTGAGCCGCTCCCTCGCCCGCCAGCTGCGAGCCAGCAGCGAATACGGCATGTCCGTGCAGGGCTTCTTCGACGATCGTGGCGATGACCGGCTGAACATCGAAGGCCAGGACCGGGTGCTGGGGCGACTCACCGAGCTATCCGACTGGATCAAGCGCAACAGCGTCGAAGTGATCTTCATTGCCCTGCCGGTCGGCCACGTGCAGCGCATCACGCATCTCCTCAACAGCCTGCGCGACACGACGGCCTCGGTCTATTACGCGCCGGACCTCGTGCTGTACGACCTGATCCACGCCCGCTCGGGGTCGATCAACGGCATTCCCGTGATCGCAATGTGCGAAACGCCGATCTACGGCTTCCGCGGCTTCACCAAGCGCCTGACCGACGTGATGGGATCACTGTTCGGCCTGGTCGCACTGCTGCCCGTGTTCGTCGGAATCGCGGTCCTCATCAAGGCCACCTCGCCGGGACCCATCATTTTCAGCCAGCGCCGTTACGGCCTGAACGGGGAGGAGATCGTCGTCTACAAGTTCCGCACGATGCGCGTGACCGAGGACGGCGCCGAGATCACGCAGGCCAGCCGGGACGACCCGCGCATCACGACGGCGGGCCGCTTCCTCCGCAAGTATTCGCTCGATGAACTGCCCCAGCTCGTCAACGTGCTGCAGGGACACATGAGCCTCGTCGGACCCCGCCCACACGCCGTAGCCCACAACGAGATGTACCGCAAGCTGATCGACGGCTATATGGTGCGGCACAAGGTGCTGCCCGGCATCACCGGCCTTGCCCAGGTCAATGGCCTGCGCGGGGAGACCCAGACGCTCGAACAGATGGAAGCACGCGTACGCTGCGACCTGGAATACCTGAGGAACTGGTCGGTTGCCCTGGATCTCCAGATCCTGGCAAGAACGGCGCTGCGCGTCTGGAACGATCGCGCCGCATTCTGACTGCAGTCCAGGCTGCTGCTGCAGGCACCGGGGCCACTGATGCGACGCTCGTGGACTGGAGGACGCTGCTCGGGGTGTCCCCCGGGGACCAGGTGCTCTGCGTCGGCACGGGCGCGGAACGCATGCGCCGGGCGCTGACTCCCCGGATCTCCGGGCAGGACGCACGCGACCGCCAACCGGCACCTCACCCTGGCCGGCTGGACTGGGTCATCTGCGGCGATCCCTTGCACGTGGATCAACATAGCACCCGAGGCGAGACCTGGACGGCACACGTCGAGTCGCTGCGCCAGGTGCTGCAGTACCTGCGGCCTGGCGGACACGTTGCAATGCGCGTCTACAACCGATGGGGATTGCACGGCGTGCTCGGCATGCAGCGGCGGGGCCCGCAGGAACTGCACGGCGTGCGCGACAGGATCTACTCGCTGCGTGGCTGGCAGCGCCTGATGAGCGCCGCAGGGGCCGACGACATACGCTGCTACGCCCTGCTCCCCCATCCCGACGCGCCACGGGTCGTGCTCCCGGTCCAACCCGCCTGTACGGCGGCAGCGCAGAGGTTCGTCATCGACCAGGTATGGAAACGTCCCACGCGCGCCGGGACGCTTGGTCGCACGCTGCTGGGCGTGTTCGCGCACCTGGGTTTGATGCCGCACCTCTACCCGTATTACCTGCTCGTAGGTCGCAATCCGTGCTGAACGAGTCGCTGGCACGCAAGATCGCCGACGCCGCCGGCATCAACCGCGACGCCCGCCTGCACTTCCTGCAGTGCAGTTCCACCAGCGCGACCGGGGCGATCATCCTGCAGGCATGGGTAAACGGGGACGGCCACCCGCGCGCAGTCGTGAAGGCTCCCCGCGACCCGCGGCGCGGCGCCTCGCTCGAGCACGAGTGGGCAACGGTGCAGCACCTGCGCGCGAGAGGATGGCTCGATGACCTCGTACCTGCGGCCGTTGCGCGCTTCGAACTCGGTGGCGTACGTTACTACCAGTACGCCGGCCTGCCCGGCCGGACCATGTTCTCCCATTTCCGGAATCGCCTGCTGGGCTCGCGCGGTGCCGTACTCCACGGCCTCGCCCTCCAGGCGTTGCAGGTGGCGGTTGCCATACACCGGCCGGAGAGCCGATCCGCGGCACCTGCCGAGATCGCGCAGGATCTCCTCGACGATCTCGACTGGCTGGAAGCCACGGTGCATGACCTCCCCACGACGATCTCGGCACGCGCCCGACGGGCAGCGTCTGCCATCGGGTCGGCGAGAGGGCTGAAACTGCCGTTCGGGCGCATCCACGGCGACTTCAGTCCCTTCAACCTGCTGACGAACTCCACGAGGCGATCCGCGAGCGCGCAACTGATCGACTGGGAACACAGCGAACCGATGCGCCCCCAGCATCTCGACGTGTTTCGCTTCATGGGCACCAGCGTAATGATGGGTCGGCAGCGCGACGCCAGGCTGGCCACGTTCGAACAGGTGCTCCACACTCCGTTGCTGCAGCAGTTGCTTGGTCCATGGCTGGACCTGATGCACGCCACCCCGCTGTCCTCCCTCTCGCCGACGGTGCGGGACGCGCTGTGGTGGCATTACTGGATTCATGCGGCGCGGCGCGAGGAGGAGCGGCGCGGCGAGCAGCAGGACGCCACGTTCCTGGGCCGCCTTGCGCAGGTCGCTGCTTCCTCCTGAAGGCTATGTGTCGGCGGGCCCAGCGTCGGGCAGTGCGGCGCTATCCGTTGCGAGCGTATCGCGTGTCGGTGGTGGCTTGTCCAGGTCGCGCCGCGACCCGAACCGGTGCGCATAGACCCAGGTGAACTCGGCGCCGAGCAGCAAGATCTGCGCCGAGTAATAAACCCAGACCAGGAGCACCACGAGCGACCCGGCCGTCCCGAAGCCGGAGGCAACCTCGCTCTTTCCTATGTACAACCCGACGAGGAACTTCCCAGTCGTGAACAGCAGTGATGTCGCGATCGCGCCGACCCACACGTCGCGCCAGCCTATCTTCACGCGGGGCAGGATCTTGTACATCAGCGCGAACAGCAACGAAGCCACGGCGATGCTGACGGCGAAATCGAGCACGTGCAGCAACCCCGCCAGGTTCTCGAGCCGACTGCCCCACCACTTGCCGACCGCCGCAAGGGCCGCACTCATGACCAGCGACACCAGCATCAGGAAGCCAATGCTCACGACGAGCCCCAACGACAGCACGCGCCGGCGGACCAGCGCCCACAGGCCACTCGCCTGTCTGGCCGCGGGGGCTTTCCAGATGCGGTCGAGGTCGCTCTGCAGTTCGGCGAAGACCGTAGTCGCGCCGATCAGCAACAGCGCGACGCCGACGATCGGCCCGATGATCCCTTGCTCGGTCCGACCGGCACTCTCGACCATGCCGCGCACGGCCTCGGCCCCAGGGGGTCCGAGCAGGTCGGCGAGCTGGGCATAGACGTGACCGCTGGCCGCGTCGGTGCCGAGAAACAAGCCTGCGACGGAGATCACGATGACGAGCAGTGGCGCCAGCGAAAAGACCGTGTAGTACGCGATGCCGGCACCCATGCTGGGCGCAAAGTCGGCCAGCCACGAAGCGAGGGACTCCTTGGCCATCGACCAGAGCGTCGCGGGCGACAGTGCAGCTAGATGCATGGATCGTGACACTCGCAAAACGAATCGACCGTCGAATGTCGGCCAACCACTCTCGATGCAACCATCCCGGTGCCATTTTGTTCATTGCTCGCTTGGCTGTTATCGGTTTTATGCGTTGACCGGGGCGAGGCGAACAACAAGAATTTCACCCTGTAGCTAAAGGCAAATCCGTCGAAAGGCGGAGACGCAAAGCCACCGGTCTAAGGGACCAGACGGGTCTACGACAGCGGGGTTGCCGAGGCACCAGAATGCCTCGTTAAAACGCAATTGGGCGGCCGCCACCGGCGATCGCTCGTGCGCACCCCCATGTCCACGACCCCGCCCCAGACCGTTGTCGCACTGAACGGCTTGGGGAGGGATTCGTGTCCACTACGACTCGGCTTCACACGGCATTGATTGCCGTGCTGGCACTCGCACTGCTTTCGGCCTGCGGTGGCGGCGCTGCTGGCGCGCCTGTCGCGACGTCGCCTGCGACATCGCCAACGAGCGGGTCGACACCGCCCCCGGCCGATCCCGCTCCCGTGAACCCTGTGCCCTCGCCGGCACCGGAGCAGAACGCACCGGCAGATCCAACGCGAGCGCCGCCAGTCGAGGACGCAGCCGCTCAGGCGCGAAAGTCGGCCCCGCAAATCAGCGGCACGCCTGCTGCGACGACGAGCGTCGGACAGCGCTACAGCTTCCGGCCGCAAGCCTCGGATCCCGACGGCGACGGATTGACGTTCTCGATCGTCAACCTGCCCGGATGGGCGAGCTTCGACCGACTCACCGGCGAAGTTGCGGGTACGCCCGGCGAACAGCACATCGGCAGCAGTCCCGACATCCGCATCACCGTCTCGGACGGCAAATACCGCAGCTCACTCGCCAGTTTCACCGTCACGGTGCGTCCCGGCCGCAAGGGGACCTACGGCCACTACTTCGCCACGCGCTACAGCGACACACCCGCAGACGTCGCGATGCTGTGCGGCAAGCCCGGCGTCAGCGGCGTCGTGTGGCGCCGGACCTGGAACGAAATCGAGTCCGCACCCGGCGTCTACGACTTCACCTCGTTCGACACGGTGCTCGACTCGATCTCGGGATCCGCCAACCCGCGCTGCCAGTTGTGGCTCTTCATCGAGTTCAAGAGCTTCAGCAACAGCCCGGTCAAGAATCCCTGCCCGGCTCACCTGCAGGCCGCCCACTCCGGACCCAACGCCGATGGCAACGGAGCGTCGACGTGCTTCATGTGGGAGCCCGTCGTCACGCAGGCGTACTTGAGCATGCTGCGGGCCGCCGCCGCACGTTATGACGCGAACCCGCGCGTCGAAGGCATCGTCCTCCAGGAATCCGCGCTCGGCTTCAACGGCAACTACGCGCAGGACGTGAGCGCCGGCGGAACCTACACGCCAGAGGCCTGGCGTGACGCCCTCATCTCGCTGGTCCGGGGCTGCAGCGCGGCATTCCCGAACAGCCGCTGCCTGTCGTTCCTGAACTTCCTGCGGGGCAACCAGGGTTACCTGAACGACGTCTCGGCAGCGATTTCCGCCGTGCCGGACAACC
>Ga0209391_10001708_pt1 | contig 11455 bp, 13 predicted proteins | sample PPLLak3March2015_FD_187246 | JGI IMG/M metagenome (GOLD analysis project Ga0209391, IMG submission 187246) | Freshwater sediment microbial communities from Prairie Pothole Lake near Jamestown, North Dakota, USA - PPLs Lake P7 Core (1) Depth... | ecosystem: Environmental > Aquatic > Freshwater >... | reverse complement strand
AAGCTCAACCTCTTCCTGCACGTGGTCGGGCGGCGCGCCGACGGCTACCACCTGCTGCAGTCGGTCTTCGTGCTCGTCGACTGGACCGACACGCTGCACTTCGAGTTGCGCGACGACGGCGCGATCGCCCGTCACGACCTCGGCCCCGCGCTGCCCGCCGACGACCTCTGCCTGCGCGCCGCGCGCGCGCTGCAGGTGGCCAGCGGCACCACGCTCGGCGCCGACGTCTCGGTGCTGAAGCGGGTGCCCTGGGGGGCCGGCATGGGCGGCGGCAGCTCCGACGCCGCGAGCACGCTGCTGGCGCTGAACCGGTTGTGGCGACTGGACTGGCCGCGCGCGCGCCTGGCGGCACTCGGCCTGCGGCTCGGTGCCGACGTGCCCTTCTTCGTCGGCGGCCAGAACGCCTTCGTCGAGGGCATCGGCGAGCGGCTGACGCCGCTGGCGCTGCCGCCGGCGCGGTATGCGGTCGTCAAGCCTGCGGCGGCGATCGTCACGCGCGACGTCTTCGAGCACCCGCGCCTGTCCCGCGATACCGAAGCTGTTATACTTGCGGGCTCTTTCGACGAGGCGGGGCGCATCGGAGCGCCGGCCGGGTGGACGCAAGGTTTCGGCACCAACGACCTGCAGCCGCCGGCCGAGGACCGATGCCCCGAGGTGGCGCAAGCCGCCCGCTGGCTTCAGGCACGTTACGGCAACAGCCGCATGACGGGTTCGGGCAGCGCGGTCTTTTCGAGAGTCGGTGCAGCCGAGCCGCCCGTGGCGACGTTTCCCGAGGACGAACTTCCTCGGGGCTGGGTGGGGCGGATGTGCCACAGCCTGGTTGCGCACCCGTTGGCGGGGTGGGCCGGTTGAAACGGTTCAGAGGGGGCGGTGGCGAACCGCTTCCTGTGTAGGGGAGTCGCCAAGTTGGTTAAGGCATCGGATTTTGATTCCGACATGCGAGGGTTCGAGTCCTTCCTCCCCTGCCAGATCCTGCCCTGAAGCCGGCGCCGCGCCGGCTCGCCACGCGGAGTCCCCATCGTGCTCTTCAACACCGTGCTCTTCACCGGCAACGCCAATCCGGCGTTGGCGCAGGAAATCGCGTCGCACCTGGGCATCGAACTCGGCAAGGCCATGGTGGACCGCTTTTCCGACGGCGAAGTCACGGTCGAGATCCGGCAGAACGTGCGCGCGCGCGACGTCTTCGTGCTGCAGCCCACCTGCAAGCCGACGAACGAGAACCTGATGGAGCTGCTGATCATGGTCGATGCGCTCAAGCGTGCCAGCGCACGCCGCATCACCGCCGTGATCCCGTACTTCGGTTATGCGCGGCAGGATCGCCGGCCGCGCAGCACGCGGGTGCCGATCAGTGCCAAGGTGGTCGCCAACCTGCTGGAGACCGTGGGCGTCGAGCGCGTGCTGACGATGGACCTGCACGCCGACCAGATCCAGGGTTTCTTCGACATCCCGGTCGACAACATCTACGCCAGCCCGGTGCTGCTGTCCGACCTGAAGAGCAAGGACTATCCCAACCTGGTGGTCATCTCGCCCGACGTCGGCGGCGTGGTGCGCGCGCGCGCCCTGGCCAAGCAGCTCGACTGCGACCTGGCCATCATCGACAAGCGCAGGCCGACGGCCAACGTGTCCGAGGTGATGCACGTCATCGGCGAGATCGACGGCCGCAACTGCGTGATCATGGACGACATGATCGACACCGCCGGCACGCTGGTGAAGGCGGCCGATGTGCTCAAGGAGCGCGGCGCGCGCAGCGTCTACGCCTATTGCACGCACCCCGTGTTCTCTGGCCCGGCGGTCGACCGCCTCAGGGCGTCGCAGATCGACGAGGTCGTCGTCACCAACACCATTCCGCTGTCCGACGAAGCCAAGGCCTGCCCCAAGGTGCGGCAGCTGTCGGTCGCCTTCCTGTTTGCCGAGACCATGCGCCGCATCAGCGACGGCGAATCGGTGACCAGCCTCTTCGCGGAGCAGAACAGCAATTTCTGATGTCGAGGCGGGCTTCTCCTGGGGGCCGCCTCTTCACCTGTCGCAGGCCACCGGCCTGCACTTTCCCAAGGCAGCCTGGTCGCGGGCGCCTCAACCAACTGGAGTCAACATGGAATTCACAGCCTACGCGCGTACGCTGCAGGGGACCGGAGCGAGCCGCCGCCTGCGCAACGCCAGCAAGGTGCCGGGCATCGTCTACGGCGCCGGCGAGCCGACGATGATCGAGCTCGACCACAACGCCCTGTTCTTCGCGCTGAAGAGGGAGGCCTTCCACTCGTCCATCCTCGAGATGACGCTGGACGGCAGGACCGAGAAGGTGCTGCTGCGCGACTACCAGATGCACGCCTACAAGCCGGTCGTGATGCACATCGACTTCCAGCGCATCGACGAGACGACCAAGCTGCGCAAGAAGGTGCCGCTGCACTTCGAGGGCGAGGAGAACTCGCCGGCGGTGAAGACCGACAAGTGCCTGGTCAGCCACGTGCGCACCGACCTCGAGATCGAGTGCCTGGCCGCGCAACTGCCGGAGTTCGTGACCATCGACCTGTCGGGCCTGGTCAAGGGCACCAGCCTGCACGCCAGCGACCTCAAGCTGCCGGCCGGCATCAAGGCCGTCAAGCGCGGCACGCTGGACCCGGTGATCGTCGCCGTCACGCTGCCCAAGGCTGAGGAAGAGGTCGTCGCCGCGCCCACCGTGGTGGTGCCGGCCGAGAAGGGCAAGGCCAAGCCGAAGAAGGACGAGAAGCAGAACAAGAAGTGATCGGTCGCGCCGTCGCGGCGCGACCCTCCTCCTCCCCCGCAAGGAGGCCCCCTCGAAGCCCCACCCCGGTGGGGCTTCGCCGTTGTGCGGCGCCGGGATAATCCCGCCCCATGATCCGACTCTTCGTCGGCCTGGGCAACCCGGGCGCTGAATACGAGGCCACGCGGCACAACGCGGGGTTCTGGTGGCTGCAGGCGCTGGCCGACAAGCTCGGCGCGCGGCTGGTGCCCGAGCGCGCCTACCAGGCGCTGGTGGCGCGCGTGAACACGCCGGCCGGGCCGGTGTGGCTGCTCGAGCCGATGACCTTCATGAACCGCTCGGGCTTCGCCGTGGCCACGCTGGCGCGCTTCTTCAAGATCGAACCGCAGCAGATCCTCGTCGTGCACGACGAACTGGACCTGCTTCCAGGCCAGGCCAAGCTCAAGTTCGGTGGCAGCGCTGCCGGGCACAACGGGCTGAAGGACATCCACGGCATGCTCGGCACGCTCGATTTCTGGCGCCTGCGGCTGGGCATCGGCCACCCGGGCGTGAAGGCCGAGGTCGTGAACTACGTGCTCAAGCGGCCGTCGCCCGACGACCGCGAGGCGATCTCGAAGGCCATCGACCAGTCGCTCCAGGCCAGCGAGCTGCTGATCGCCGGCGACATGGCCAAGGCGCTGGCCCGCATCCACGCCCAGCCGCCGCGGCCCAAGCCGCCACGTCCGGCACCGCCGGCACCGCCCCCCGCCACCGATCCGGGAGAAGCCCCATGAATGCGCTTGCCCTGCTGGCCCTGCTGACTGCCGCCGCCGGCCTGCTGCCGGAGGCTCAGGCCCAGGGCGTCTGGCGCTGCGGCGCCGACGGGCGCAGCTTCAGCGACCGGCCGTGCAGTGATGGCCAGCCGCTGCCGATGGCCGCGCTGTTCGCCGAACCGTCGGCCGCGCAACGGCTGGAGGCCCTGGACGTGGCGGCACGCGAGCAGCGCCTGGCCGACGAGTTGCGCCGGCAACGCCTGCAGCGCGAGCGCGCGGCCGATCCGTCGGCCTTCCGGCACACGGCAGTGCACCGCCACCACGGCGACCTCGTCCTCAGGCCGTCGGGGGAGGCGAAAGAAGCGAAGGCGCCGGCGTCGCGTCGGGCGATTGCAGCCGCCGGTACCTGGCCAGCAGTTGCTCGCGCGTCTCGACGAACGAAGGATTGACCGGTATGCAGCTCACCGGGCACAGCTGGACGCACTGCGGCTCGTCGAAGTGGCCCACGCACTCGGTGCAGCGCTGCGGATCGATCTCGTAGATCTCCGCGCCCATCGAGATCGCCTGGTTGGGGCACTCGGGCTCGCAGACATCGCAGTTGATGCACTCGTCGGTGATCCACAGGGCCATGGCGCGGATCTCAGCTCTCGGGTTGCGCGACGCGCTCCTTCAGCCGCCGCAGCACCGAGGGTGCCACGAACTTGGAGACATCACCGCCGAGGCCGGCAATCTCGCGCACGAAGGTCGCGCTGACGAACTGGTACTGGTCGGACGGCGTCATGAACACCGTCTCCACGTCGGGCATCAGCTGCCGGTTCATGCCCGCCATCTGGAACTCGTACTCGAAGTCGCTCACCGCCCGCAGGCCGCGGATGACCACCTTGCCTCCGTTCTCGACGACGAAATCGCGCAGCAGGCCGCGAAACGGGACGACCTGGACATTGGGATACGGGGCCGCGATCTCGCTCGCGATCTCGAGTCGCTCGCCGGGGCTGAACATCGTGCGCTTGTGATGGCCCGCAGCCACCGCCAGGATGAGGCGGTCGAACAGGCGCGCGGCACGCCGCATCAGGTCCTCGTGGCCCAGCGTCATGGGGTCGAAGGTGCCGGGGTAGACGGCGGTGAGCGGGGCGGTCGCGGTCACGGCACTCTCCTCAAGGGTTCAGGGCTGGAAGTGGGTGGCACGGCGGGCTCATCCGGCACGCCGGTAGAGCTGGGCGTGCACGGCACCGGCCCTCAGGTGGCGCCAGGGCTCGAGGCCCGGCGGCGGCTCTGCCAGCGCTTGCGCCGACTCGAGATAGACGAATCCACCCGCGCAGACCAGCGCCGCAGCCGCCGCGGCCGCCGGCGCGCCGAGCGCGCTGTCGAACGGCGGGTCGAGCAGGACGAGCTCGAACCGCCCCGGCGTGCCGCGGGCCATCCAGGCCAGCGCGTCGGCGCGCTCGACACGCACCATGACGCCGCCCAGGCGCTGCCGCGTCGCTTCCAGCCCCTTGGCCAGCTGCGGGTCGTTCTCCAGCAGCACGACCTCGGCCGCCCCGCGCGATGCGGCCTCGAAACCCAGCGCCCCGGTGCCGGCGAAGGCGTCGAGCACGCGCCAGCCGCCGAGATCCTGCCCGAGCCAGTTGAACAGCGTCTCCTTGACGCGGTCCGGCGTCGGCCGCAGCCCGGGGTGGTCCGGCACCGCCAGCTTGCTACGCTTCCAGAGGCCGCCGATGATCCGCACCTCGCCTGGCGGCGCACGGCGGGCCGTGAGGCGCGTCGTGGGCCGGGCCATGGGGCGGGCGGGCTTGCTCACAGGCGCACCGGGATGCCGTCGCGCGCCAGCAGCGCCTTGGCCTGGCCCACGGTGAACTCGCCGTAGTGGAAGATGCTGGCCGCCAGCACGGCGTCGGCACCGCCGATGCGAATACCTTCGGACAGGTGCTCCAGTGCGCCGACGCCGCCGGAGGCGATCACCGGCACCGGCACGGCGTCGCAGACGGCTCGCGTGAGTTCGAGGTCGAAACCGATCTTCGTGCCGTCGCGGTCCATGCTGGTGAGCAGGATCTCGCCGGCACCGAGCGCGGCCACGCGAGTCGCCCAGGCCACGGCGTCGAGACCGGTGTTCTGACGACCGCCGTGGGTGTAGACGTCCCAGGCGCGGTCGCCGCCCGCGCGGCGCTTGGCGTCGATGGCGACGACGATGCACTGCGCGCCGTACTTGTCCGCGGCCTCGGCGATGACCTGCGGCCGCGCCACCGCCGCCGAGTTGAAGCTGACCTTGTCAGCGCCGGCGTTGAGCAAGCGGCGCACGTCGGCGACGGTGCGCACGCCGCCGCCGACAGTGAGAGGAATGAAGACCTGCGAGGCCACCGCCTCGATGATCGGCAGGATGAGGTCGCGGCCGTCGCTGGTGGCGGTGATGTCGAGGAAGGTCAGTTCGTCGGCGCCCTGCTCGTTGTAGCGGGCAGCGATCTCCACCGGGTCACCGGCATCGCGCAGTTCGACGAAATTGACACCCTTGACGACGCGGCCGCCGGTGACGTCGAGGCAGGGGATGATGCGCTTGGCCAGCATCGGGTCAGGCCTGCGCGCCGAGTTCGTCGGCGCGGGCCTGGGCGGCCGCGAAGTCGAGGTCGCCGTTGTAGATGCTGCGGCCGCAGATCACGCCCTCGATGCCTTCGAACTCGACCGCGCAGAGCCGTTCGATGTCGGCCAGCCCGGACAGCCCGCCGGAGGCGATGACGGGGATGGTCAGCGCCTGCGCCAGCTTCACGGTGGCCTCGACGTTGATGCCGGTGAGCATGCCGTCGCGCCCGATGTCGGTGTAGATCACACCCTCGACGCCGTAGTCCTCGAATTTCCTCGCCAGGTCGATCACCTCATGGCCGGTGAGCTTGCTCCAGCCGTCGGTGGCGACGCGGCCGTCCCTGGCATCGAGGCCGACGATGATGTGGCCGCCGAAGGCGGTGCAGGCGTCCTTCAGGAAGCCCGGACTCTTGACCGCGGCGGTGCCGATGATGACGTAGCTCAGGCCGTCGTCGAGGTAGCGCTCGATCGTGTCGAGGTCGCGGATGCCACCGCCGAGCTGCACCGGGATCTCGTCGCCGACCTCGCGCAGGATGGCCTTCACGGCCGACTCGTTGACCGGCCTGCCGGCGAAGGCACCGTTCAGGTCCACCAGGTGCAGCCGCCGCGCGCCGGCGTCGAGCCAGCGGCGCGCCATGGCCGCGGGGTCCTCGCCGAAGGTGGTCGAGGCCGTCATGTCGCCTTGTTGCAGGCGGACGCACTTGCCGTCCTTGAGGTCGATGGCCGGTATCAGCAGCATGGCTCGGGCGGAGCGTGGTGGGAGTGGGGGGCGACGTGGAGCGCGGCGAAGTGGACCGGTCGGGTCTGTCGGCTAGGGCTTCCAGCGCAGGAAGTTGCGGTACAGGGCCAGGCCGTGGTCGGCGCTCTTTTCGGGGTGGAACTGGGTGGCAAAAATGTTATCCCGGGCCACGGCGCAGGTAAAGCGCGAGCCGTACTCGGTGACGCCGGCAGTGTGGCACGGCTCCGACGGATCCGCCCAGTAGCTGTGCACGAAGTAGAACCAGGCGCCGTCGGGCACGTCGGCCCACATCGCGTGCGGGCGTTGCTCGACGCGGTTCCAGCCCATCTGCGGCACCTTGTAGCGGCTGCCGTCGGGCTGCCGCCGGCCTTCGAGCCGGAAGCGCCGCACCTCGCCCGGGATCAGGCCCAGGCCCGGCGTGTCCTGCTCCTCGCTGTGGTCCAGCAGCATCTGCATGCCCACGCACACGCCCATCAGCGGCTTGTGCGCCGCGGCGTGCAGCACGGCGTCCCGCAGGCCCGAGTCGTGCAGCTCGCGCATGCAGTCGCGCATCGCGCCCTGCCCCGGCAGCACGACGCGTTCGGCGGCGATCACGACGGCGGGATCGGCGGTGACGATCACTTCGGCACCGGTGCCGGCAGCCACGTGCATGACGGCCTGCGACACCGAGCGCAGGTTGCCCATGCCGTAGTCGACGACGGCGACCGTGACCATGGCCCTACAAGCTGCCTTTCGTCGACGGGATCACTCCAGCACTGCGCGGATCGGGCGCCAGGGCCATGCGCAGCGCCCGCGCGAAGGCCTTGAACACGGTTTCGCACTGGTGGTGCGCGTTCTCGCCCTTGAGGTTGTCGATGTGCAGCGTGACCCCGGCGTGGTTGGCGAAACCCTGGAAGAACTCGTACGCCAGCTGGGTGTCGAAGGCGCCGATCATGCCGGCCTTGAACGGTACCTGCATGTGCAGCCCGGGGCGGCCGGAGAAGTCGATCACGACGCGCGACAACGCCTCGTCCAGCGGCACGTAGGCGTGGCCGTAGCGCGTGATGCCCTTCTTGTCGCCGACGGCTTGCGCCACCGCCATGCCGAGCGTGATGCCGACGTCCTCCACCGTGTGGTGGCCGTCGATGTGCAGGTCGCCGCGGGCCTCGATCTCCAGGTCGATGAGGCCGTGGCGCGCGATCTGGTCGAGCATGTGGTCGAAGAAGCCGATGCCGGTGGCCAGCCTTGCGGCCCCCGTGCCGTCGAGGTCCAACGCGACGCGGATCTGCGTTTCCCTGGTATCGCGGCTGAGGTCTGCGGTGCGGTTCATCTAGAGGCTTTCCTTCAAGGCGCGGATCATGAGCTCGTTGTCCTGCGGCGTGCCCACGGTCAGGCGCAGGCAGTTCCGCAGCAGCGGGTGCAGCCCGGCGATGTGCTTGACGAGCACGCCGCGCGCCTTCATGCCGTCGAAGGCGCGCTGCGAGTCGGGCACGCGCACCAGCACCATGTTGGCCTCGCTCGGAAAGACGCGCACGCCGGGCAGGGCCTGCAGCGCCGCCATCAGCCGCACGCGTTCACTGCACAGCAGCGCGGCCTGGCGGGCGTATTCGCCGGCGTGTTCCAGGGCGAACAAGCCGGCTTCGGCGTTCAACACGCTCACGTTGTAGGGCGGCCGCACCTTGTCGATCTCGTCGACGAGCGCCGCGGGCCCGCACAGGTAGCCCAGGCGCACCCCGGCGAGGCCGAACTTCGACAACGTGCGCAGCACCAGCACGTGGTCGTGCTGCCCCAGGCGCGGCAGCCAGGTGCGCGACGAAAAAGGCTGGTAGGCCTCGTCGAAGACCACGAGGCCGTTCTGCCGGCCGATGGCGGTGACGATGCGCTCGATCACCGCGTCGTCGAACAGGTTGGCCGTCGGGTTGTTCGGGTACGCGATGTAGGTGATGGCCGGACGGTGCCGCTCGATGGCTGCCAGCATCGCCACCTCGTCGAGCTCGAATTCGGCCGTCAGCGGCACACCGACGAAATTCAGGCCGCGCAGCTTCGCCGACAGCTCGTACATCACGAAGCCGGGCAGCGGCGCCAGCACGGTGGCGCCGGGCACGTCGCAGGCCACCGACAGCAGGTCGATCAGCTCGTCGGAGCCGTTGCCCAGCATCAGCCGGCAGCCGGCCGGCAGACCTGCGAAGCGTGTCAGGGCGGCGGCGAAGTCGGCCACGCGCTGCGACGGGTAGCGGTTGATGGCCACGCGGCCCAGACGTTCGCCCAGCTCACGCTGCAGTTCGGGCGGCAGCGCGAACGGGTTTTCCATCGCATCGAGCTTCACGAAACCCGCGCTCGGCTGGATGGCATAGGCGTGCATGGACGTCACGTCCTGGCGGACGGTGCGGGCGATGCGGTCGGCGTTCCGCGGCAGGTCTGCCGCTGCCGCACTCGCCTGCAGCCGCATCTCGGCCGCCCGCGCGTGGGCCTGCAAGCCCTCGCCGTAGGCCAGCTCGGCGGCGACCGGCCCCAGCACGTTGGCGCCGGCCTGCGTGACCTCGATCAGGCTGCTGCGCTTGACGAAGTCGTAGACGCCCAGCGGCGACGAGAAACGCGCCGTGCCCGAAGTCGGCAGCACGTGGTTCGGCCCGGCGCAGTAGTCGCCCAGGCTTTCGCTGGTGTAGGCGCCGAGGAAGATCGCGCCGGCGTGGCGCAGCAGCGGTTCCCAGCGCCCGGGCTCCTTCGAGCTGACTTCCAGGTGCTCGGGGGCGACGCGGTTGCTGATCTCGCAGGCCTCTTCCATGCTGCGGGTGTGGATCAGCGCACCGCGGCCCTCGAGCGAGGCACGGATCACGTCGCGGCGCGGCATGCCGGGCAGCAGGCGCTCGATCGCCGCCTGCACGGCGTCGATGTAGGCGGCGTCGGGGCACAGCAGGATGCTCTGCGCCAGCTCGTCGTGCTCGGCCTGGCTGAAGAGGTCCATCGCCACCCAGTCGGCAGGCGTGCTGCCGTCGGCCAGCACCAGGATCTCGCTCGGACCCGCGATCATGTCGATGCCGACCTGGCCGAAGACACGCCGCTTGGCGCTGGCGACAAAGGCGTTGCCGGGGCCGGTGATCTTGTCGACACGCGGCACCGTGGCCGTGCCCCAGGCCAGCGCCGCCACCGCCTGCGCGCCGCCGATCGTGAAGACGCGGTGGACGCCGGCGACATGGGCGGCGGCGAGCACGAGGGCGTTGCGTTCGCCGCGCGGCGTGGGCACCACCATCACGATCTCGCGCACGCCGGCCACCTGTGCTGGAATGGCGTTCATCAGCACGCTCGACGGATAGGCCGCCTTGCCGCCGGGCACGTAGATGCCGACGCGGTCCAGCGGCGTCACCTTCTGGCCCAGCAGCGTGCCGTCGGCGTCGCGGTAGCTCCAGCTGGTGCAGGCGGCGTCGCGCTGGCGCAGGTGATAGTCGCGCACGCGTGCCGCGGCGGCCTGCAGCGCATCGCGCTGCGCCGGGGTGATGGCCTGCAGCGCCGCGTGCAGCTCGGCGGGACCGATCTCCAGCGCCGCCATGTCGGTGGCCGCGACGCCGTCGAAGCGCGCCGTCAGCTCGAGCAACGCCGCGTCGCCACGTGTGCGCACGTCGGCAATGATCTCGGCGACACGGGCCTCGATGGCGGCGTCGGTCGCGGCCGACCAGTGCTGCAGGCGCTGGAACTCGGCCTCGAAGTCGGCCGCCCCGGTCGCCAGCCGGCGCACCTTCACGTTCATGCGGCGGCTCCCACCGCCGCCTCGAAGGCGTCGATCAGCGCGCGCAGCGGCTCGCGCTTGAGCTTCAGCGCCGCCGGGTTGACGACCAGGCGCGACGAGATGTCCATGATGCGCTCGACCTCCACCAGCTGGTTGGCCTTCAGCGTGCTGCCGGTGGAGACGAGGTCGACGATGGCGTCGGCCAGCCCGGTCAGCGGCGCCAGCTCCATCGAGCCGTAGAGCTTGATCAGGTCGACGTGCACGCCCTTGGCGGCAAAGTGCTGGCGTGCGGTCTGCGTGTACTTGGTGGCGACGCGGATGCGCGAACCCTGCTTGACGGCGGCGGCGTAGTCGAAGTCCTCCCGCACGGCCACGCTCATGCGGCAGCGCGCGATCTTCAGGTCCAGCGGCCGGTACAGGCCGTCACCGTGCTCCAGCAGCACGTCGAGCCCGGCCACGCCGAGGTCGGCGCCGCCGTGCTGCACGTAGGTCGGCACGTCGGAGGCCCGCACCAGCACCACTTGCAGGTCGGGCCGCGACGTCGGCAGGATGAGCTTGCGGCTCCTCTCGGGGTCTTCCAGCACCTCGATGCCGGCGGCGCGCAGCAGCGGCATCGAGTCGTCGTAGATGCGGCCCTTGGACAGTGCGAGCGTGATCATCGGTGGCAGTTGCGGTGCCCGCCGGGGCCGCGCGAGCGCCGCCGCGGCAGCGGGGACGCCGGGGCCCCCCGCGGCGTGCCGCAGGGGTGGATCAGTGGTGGCAGGCCGGCGCCGAAGGGCCGGGCGAGGCATTCGCGGCGTACTCGGCCGGGGTCAGGGTCTGCATCGACAAGGCGTGGATCTGCTCGCGCATTCTATCGCCCAGCACCGCGTAGACGCGCTGGTGGCGGCGCACGCGCGGCAGGCCCTCGAATTCGGCCGCCACGATGGTGGCGAAGAAGTGCCGGCCATCGCCTTCGACGGCGAGAT
>Ga0209391_10001706_pt1 | contig 11455 bp, 12 predicted proteins | sample PPLLak3March2015_FD_187246 | JGI IMG/M metagenome (GOLD analysis project Ga0209391, IMG submission 187246) | Freshwater sediment microbial communities from Prairie Pothole Lake near Jamestown, North Dakota, USA - PPLs Lake P7 Core (1) Depth... | ecosystem: Environmental > Aquatic > Freshwater >... | reverse complement strand
ATAAAAACAAATAGTTAATAAATTATTATGTCGTAATTGGGGTCATTTTAAAATCCAGCTATTAAGTTTAACGCTATGATTTATATACAAGACATCCGGTTGTCTGATCCTGGTGTCCTTCTAAAAAAAATCTGACGAGGTTGCCTGCGGTATTCGTAGCAATAAAGCACGCGGGCAAAGCCAAGATTTAACTTGTTTTGGGCATTGGAAAGCGGATATTTGGGTCATTTTTATAGTAAATCTGTAACGCCACTCATTGGCAAGGACTACCAAATTTCGGAAAAACCAGCCTGCCATTCAACCACGCATTTATTCTCCTTTCGCAGCAGGGTAAATAAGTCATTCAATCAACGATGTCGTTTATCATCAAAATCTAAAATTGATTTTTCGATAGCCGAATATTTTTTGTAAGGTTTGCTCCTCTCCTAACGACTTACAATAAGGTCGGTCCAATTAAGGAGATTTTCCATGCTCACCAGCATTTTATTCATCAGCGTTTGCTTCCTGGCTTATGCCAACGGTGCCAATGACAATTTCAAAGGCGTCGCGAGTTTGTTTGGCAGCGGCACCCTCAGTTACCGGATGGCTTTGGCTTGGGCGACGCTAACGACATTAGCCGGTTCGATTGCTGCGCTGTTTTTAGCGCAGACTTTGATGATCAAGTTTTCCGGCAAAGGCCTGGCACCCGATGAGCTGATTCACAGTCTCCCGTTTAGGATAGCGATTGCGGGTGGCGCCGGGATGACGGTAATTCTGGCGACACGTTATGGGTTTCCGGTTTCTACAACGCATGCTTTGTTGGGCGCCATGGCCGGTAGTACCTTGTTGGCAACATCCGGCAACATTAACCTGGCGCCTTTGCTGGACAATTTTGTGCTGCCTTTGCTATTGAGCCCGTTTGTGGCGCTGTTGTCGGCCGCATTGTTGTACCGGGTACTAAACATGTGGTCTCGTCATCGGCGAATTGAGGACACCCTGTGTTTGTGCGTGGAAACCGCCGGCACTCCTGCGCTCACAGGTAGCGCGAACATGACCCTATCCATCGAGTCGACAAGCAGTCCGGTAGTGAGCATCGCCCAACAAGCCACCTGCGCCGAGCGACAAGCCAGCATGATTTTGGGTTTTGACCTTGGACCACCTGCGCGACAGTCTGCATGTTTGTAGTGCTGGTGCGGTTTGCTTCGCGCGTGGTCTCAATGATACGCCGAAAATAGCTGCTTTACTGTTGCTGGCTCCTGGCGTTGATAGGCAATGGATCATCATTACCGTAGCTTTGGCCATGTTACTGGGTGGTGTGTTCAACGCCCGAAAAGTTGCGGAAACCATGAGTCATAAAATCACAACTAATAACTAAAAACACGAGGCATTACATGACTACCAGTATCGAAATCAGCGAATCCGTCCGTCATTATTATGGACAGGTTTTGCAATCCAGTAATGACCTGAAAACCAGCGCCTGTTGCAGTATTGACGCGATGCCAGGTTACTTAAAAGCCTTACTGGCCGGTTTGCATCCGGAAGTGCTGGAGCGCTTTTACGGCTGTGGCTCGCCACTGCCTCCGGTTTTAAAGGGCAAGACAGTGCTGGATTTGGGCTGCGGTTCTGGTCGCGATTGCTATTTGTTGTCGAAACTGGTTGGCCCGGAAGGCAGGGTGATTGGCGTCGATATGACGCCGGAGCAGCTGGAAGTGGCAACGCGTCACCGCGATTGGCATGCCGAACGCTTCGGTTATGCCAATGTCGAATTTTTGCACGGACATATCGAAAATCTCGCAGCTATCGGTATCGACGATAACAGCATTGATGTCGTGGTTTCCAATTGCGTGATTAACCTGTCACCGGAAAAGTCACAGGTACTGGCGGAAATATTCCGGGTGCTGAAACCGGGCGGAGAACTCATTTTTTCAGACGTCTTCGCCGACCGCCGCATCCCTGCCGCCTTGCGGCAAGACCCAGTTTTGCTGGGCGAATGCCTGGGCGGCGCTTTATATTGGGAAGACTTCCGGCGGATTTTGCACGAACTGGGTTGTCCCGATGTGCGTGTCGTCAAACAAAATCCCATTAGTCTCGACGATTCGGAGGTTGCTGCCAAAATCGGCATGGTCAAGTTTAGCTCGATCACTGTCAGCGCTTTCAAGCTACCGCTGGAAGATCGTTGCGAGGATTACGGCCAGGTAGCCTACTATCTCGGCACCATCCCCGAGCATCCCCATGCTTTTGATTTGGACAACCATCATCACTTTGAAACCGGTCGGCCGCTTCGGGTATGCGGCAATACCGCCGACATGCTGGCCGCCAGCCGTTATGCCGAGCATTTTCAGGTGTCGGGTGATAAATCCCGCCACTTCGGATTGTTTGACTGTACACCAGGGCCGCAGGGTGACTTGGCAGAGACCGGCTTGTGTTGCTGATTGGGGCATCTATGTGATGACAGACACTTTAATCACCGAACAAACATTGGCTGAACAAAGGCCGGTATTATTTCGCTACGCGCTGCTGCAATTACGTGATAGCGAATTGGCCGACGATGCTGTACAGGAAACGCTGTTGGCGGCCTTGCAATCGGCATCAGGATTTGAAGGCAAGGCGGGGGTGCGTACCTGGCTGATTGGCATTCTTAAACACAAAATCGCCGATCACTGGCGGCGTAGCGCCCGTGAAAGCGCTGTCCCGGAGTTTACCCAAACTGACGAAAGTGATGACGAAACGGAGCAAGACGAATTTTTCATGAGTAACGGTCATTGGAACGGCGGCCCCAAGGCCTGGGCCGATCCTGAAACAGCGGTGAAACAGCAGGAATTCTGGACGATATACGAAACCTGCCAAAACAACCTACCGCCGAAAATGGCCAAGGTCTTTATGCTGCGTGAACTGGTCGGCCTGGAAGCCGACGAAGTTTGCCGGGAAGCCGGACTTAGCGAAGCTAATTACTGGGTCACAATGCACCGGGCGCGACTCAGGTTGCGTGAATGCCTGGAAATCCGTTGGTTCAATAATACAAAAAAGGAGAAACACCATGCGTAACTGTCGAGATATTTCCGCCCTGGTTTCCCAGGGGTTGGATAAAAAATTAAGTTTGCGCGAACGTTTTGCGGTGTGGCTGCATGTAATGATGTGTAACCGCTGCCGCAACTTTCAAAAACAGATACAGTTTATCCGCAAGGCGGCTCGGCATTACACTGATGATCTGCAAAGCCGATTAGGTAAAAAATCGTAAATCGCGATATCGCGTGATGTTTGGAATCGCGGAACGGTATAGGGCTGAATAGTTACTACCCAGCCAGGTAAAATTATCACAAAGCCACTGGTGTTTATTAAATTTGAGGGATATTGACGGCTTCATAGCGGCCAACTGCTGATCCAAGTGTTTCTCGATAGCTGTTATTGATTTTGTGCTGTGATGACGGGCAACTGCCGGTCAGGTGCAGACAGTCGATTTATTTTTCAATATAGAGAACTTCGAATTATCGGGTTAGGCAACATGTCATGATCTCCAGAACTGTATATCAAATCGTTTTAAATTGATATACAGTTAGAAAATGGGCTATAAAAACACATTTTTTTGTCGTGGGGACTTAATTTGGATAATTTGCGAAAACTTTATAATCACTTATTATGCCGTAGCGACAGGTCCAGTTGGCGAAGTGCTGCATCAAACACGGAAAACTTAAATTAATGGGATTTCGGTTTCGCCTCACGTTTCATCATATGACCAGTGGATTCTTCTGTTTCGAAGAAGAGTCAAAAACGTTTTCGCTTAACGAGGGCATAGAACTGACATTGGTTGCTCGCGATGCTGACATTCTCTCTAAGGCGTCTCGATTCCACCTAGAAGCGCATGGATTTCCTGACGAAGATACAGCAAGAGCAGAAGGTGAACGACTGAGGCTTCGTCTACGTGTGCTGAACAGTCTACTCGGCCTTGGTATCACGGTTCCCATTATAGATACCACTTCTGCGAGTGTTTCGGCTGCAATCAAAGAAAAGGTCCTTCGGGAAACGGGGGGTGTCGCCCTCGACAGTATCGTGGGCCTTGGTGTTTTTCCAGATGATGATAACTACTTCGAGTATGTGTTGGCGGGAACTGCCAATGTGCATCCGAGCGATCCGTCGTATCTGTTCAGAGCACTGGCTCAGGTTTGGCTAATTGAAATGCACTTTGATGAGCGCACGGAAGACGCCCTCGAGATTCTCGGGCGCGCTACGACAGAGACATCACTCAGGGCTAAGTTTCTATTGACATATCTGGCAACTGAGCGAATGGTCGATCGCGCAGCGCGAGGTGACGCTGCAAAAGCCTTAATTAAAGAGTTTCAAGAGCGTGTCCGCTCCGTAGGCCTCGATAAACGTGAAGCTGATTCACTGTGCGGATCGCTTGCTCACCTTAATGAGCAATCTTTTGGCAGCGCACTAACAGCCTTAGCAGATCGTATTGTTGATCCGCAAGAAATCTGTGGAAAGCCTCTTCGCAAATTTCTGTCAGAGTGTCTTTCCGTAAGGAATACAATTGCACATAACGCTGCCCTTGGACCAGAAACAAATCTACAAGAGCTATCTGATGGTTTACGCCACTTCGTAATGACGCTGATTTGGACGGCTAATTGTATTCCTTCCGTCTCTATTGACGTGCCAGCTTCAGCTATTTCCATCCCGGAGAATGGGTTGAGTATTCGGGTCAGGTAACGAAGATAGGTAACCTAACTTATCAATGCACCGGACCTTCAAAAGCTTAACTTTTGCCGGCCAGCGATTTCAGGTGTTATCGTTCAAAATAAACACCCACCGTCCGCTGAGGGTCGTAACCGGCCGACTAGCAAACTTAAAATTTGATGATTGCCAATGGCTGCATTCGAGTAATCAACTGTGGCTGGCTTCCCTTTGAGCGAGTCGTTTTGTTTCTGCTATAGCGCCGTTTTGTTAGTTTCTCAGCGAATACAATTTGGTTCTTGGTGGGATTTTATTCGTTAATAAATTTTTTGTTAGCTGTATTAGGCTTATATTTGCATATAAAGTCCCGGTTGCACTCACCGGCACAAGGTTCCACACTTTCCTGGTAGGTATAACCACGGGGAAGGCGAAGCAAATACTCTGCGATGGGTTTAAGGTCAGTTTTTCCGGAAGATGGATTTAATTTCCGGCAGTTCAGCACTATCGTTCCGCAGATAATAGCAGCCGATATAAGTCGAAACAAAATCGAATTCCTTACAACTTTCTTAAATAGTCTGAACAGTTTGGCCGGTGCAGCAAATCAACCGGGCGTATCAACCTGATGAACCGCCATCGGTAGCCACGCACATTCTTGGATTCCGCGATGCAGCGGACCACGTGCAGTTTATCGACCTTAATCCGGCGACCGCCAGTCTGGTGTTGCAATTGCAAAACCAGTGCACGGCAAAGCAAGCACTGCAAGAGTTGGGCAAAGATTTTACGCCTTTAGAACTATCGAATTTGATGCTGTTTGGGAAAGACATTCTGGCGGATTTGTATCGCCAGGGTGCGATTATCGGTATCAACGCCAATTAACTATTTTAAAATAGACCTTCACTATGAACGAGCATTCTTTATCCGACCCTAACTGCGCCGCTTGCGCTATTTCTTCGACGATCAATCGCATCTGCGCTTTTCCTGGTGAACTGTCCCGGTGCTTCGATAGCAATGTCCAGGGCTGGTCGCCATTGTTTCTGAGGGTGCTACTGGCTTATGAGTTCGGCGAAGCCGGGCTGGAAAAACTCAACGGTGACAACTGGTTTGCCGATTTGACGTTTCCGTTTCCGGTGAACCTGTTGCCTGCCGACGTCAGTTGGACATTGGCTACCGGCCTGGAAATGATTGCACCTGTCGCACTGATTCTGGGCTTAGCGACCCGTTTTTTCAGTTTGGCGTTAATACTGTTGACTGTCCTGGCGATTGCCGCTGTTCATTGGCCGACCGAATGGCACGGTCTTGCCGAACTATGGAAAGGCTACGCTATTACCGATCAGGGCTACGGCAATTACAAACTGCCGCTGATGTATTTACTGATGCTGGGTTCGCTGGTGTTGAGCGGCAGCGGTCAGTTAAGCATTGACGCCTGGCTTAAATCACAACGACAGCCTGTCCAACGCTAATCCAAGGATTAACCATGCACGATACTAAACCGCACCTGCTCAACAGCGACTTTCCGGCCATTTTTCGCAAGCCGCTGGAAATTCTGCAAGTCAATCTGGGCTATCTGTGCTATCTGAGTTGTGTGCATTGCCACGTCAACGCCGGGCCGAAACGCACCAAATCGATGAGCCGGGTGACAATAGAACAGCTGTTGGCGCTAGCCGAGGCCGCCAATATCCACACCCTGGATTTGACCGGCGGCGCACCGGAAATGCATCCTGACTTTCGTTATCTGGTACGGGCTGCGCGCAACCGGGGGATAGTGGTTATCGACCGCTGCAATCTGACCATCCTGGAAGCGCCAGGTTACGAGGATTTGGCCGGATTTCTCGCCGCGCAACAGGTGCAAATTACCGCTTCATTACCCTGTTATCTGGAAGAAAATGTCGACAAGCAGCGCGGCAAAGGCGTATTTCGCGACAGCCTGACGGCCTTGCAACGGCTTAATCGCCTGGGTTACGGCCAGCCAGACAGCGAATTGCAGCTGAATTTGGTTTTCAACCCGCAAGATGCGGTGTTGCCGCCCAATCAGCATAATCTGGAGCAAGCATACAAACAGCATCTCCAGGACCAATACACCATCGTCTTCAACCGTCTCTACGCCATCGCCAATATGCCGATCCAGCGCTTCGGCAGCATGCTGATCAGTCAGGGTCGATTCGATAGCTATCTTCGCTTGCTGAAAGACAGTTTCCGCGCTGGCAATCTCGATAACCTGATGTGTCTAAACACCCTCAGCATCGATTGGCAAGGTTATGCCTATGACTGCGACTTCAATCAGATGCTGGCAATGCCAGTCGGGGCAGTTGCCAAACCCAAGGTTCACATTAGCGAGTTGAGCCTGGAACAACTGAAAGATGCGCCTATTGCCACTGCGACCCATTGCTATGGCTGTACCGCCGGTCAAGGCAGCAGTTGCGGCGGTGCGTTGGCTGACGCAAAAGCTTGATAGTCCAAGTCGAGATTCACCAAGTCTAATCTTGTTCTTCGGCTGCTCAGCCACGAAAATTCAATTCAAACGCTATGGAGAAACCCCATGTTTAACAAAGTGCTATCGATATTACTGGCCGGACTGATATTTATCTCTGGTTTAGCTTATGCTGAAGAGCCGGACTGGAACGATTATCGCGCGGTGTTGACCCACGTCAAACCCGGCACTAAAAACGGTGTCAAGCTGATGCTGGTCGATTATCCGGCGCTCAAAGCCAATGGCAGCCTGGAGAAAGCCTATCAGGCATTAACCGGCTTCGATCCCAAACGTCTGTCCGGCCGCGACGAGCAATTGGCGTTTTATATCAATGCCTACAATATTTTGGCATTGAAGACTATAGTAGACCACTGGCCGATCGATAGCATCAAGGATGCCGGCAGCTTGCTGAGTCCGGTGTGGGACAAGCCAGCCGGTGAACTGGGAGGCAAGACGGTGAGTCTGGGTGAGGTGGAGCACAAGATTTTGCGTCCGATGGGCGAGCCGAGAATACATCTGGCTATCGTCTGCGCCTCGGTGAGTTGCCCGGACTTACGTAATGAGCCTTACACTGCGAGTAAATTGTCAGCGCAACTGGACGACCAGGTCCGGCGTTTTCTCGATAATCCCGGCAAGGGCTTGATCGTCGGCAAAAACAAGGTGCAGGTTTCGCAAATCTTCGACTGGTTTGAAAAGGATTTTGCAGCAGGTGGTGGAGTAACTGTGTTCATCAAGCGTTATAAAACCGATTTGCCCGATCTGAAGATCAAGGCTAACATCGATTACGACTGGACCGTCAACAGCAGCCGCTAGTTTAAATAAGACATCCCTCTAGCTTTAAATCAACCGATCTGTAAGGAACAACGCGTTAACGCGACCAACAGTCATACTTGTGATGTTTAAGGAAATTTAAAATGTTCAATCGATCAGACCTGTTTAAACCATCCAAAATGCCGAGTTTGGCGATTGGGTTAATCGCTGAGGAGAGGAGGGTATGAAAACCTCCAAAATCGTTTTGCTAGTGTTCATCGCGGTGTTGGTCGCCGTGTTTTTCGCGTTTGACTTGCAGCACTATTTGTCTCTGGAGAGTCTGAAATCGCAGCAGACGGCGATAGCCAGCTATCGCCAGAGTCATCCGCTATGGGCAGTTGCACTCTATGCTGCGTTGTATATCGCCGTTACCGGTTTGTCGCTGCCAGGTGCCGCGGTATTGACGCTGGCCGGCGGTGCGGTGTTCGGGGTAATGTTGGGAACCGTCATCGTCTCTTTTGCCTCAACTATAGGCGCAACGCTGGCGTTTTTGGCGGCACGGTTTTTGTTCCGCGACTGGGTCAAGTCCCGGTTCAGTGCTCGATTACAGAGCATCGATGATGGCGTGAGACGTGACGGTGCGTTTTATTTGTTCACGCTGCGCTTGGTGCCGGTGTTTCCATTTTTCATGATCAATCTGGCGATGGGATTGACGCCGATGAAGGTGAGGACGTTTTACTGGGTCAGTCAGGCCGGGATGCTGGCCGGTACATTGGTTTACGTCAATGCCGGTACGCAATTGGCGAAACTCGATTCGTTATCCGGCATCCTGTCACCCGCCTTATTAGGTTCATTTGCCTTGCTGGGACTGTTTCCATTGCTGGCTAAAAAAATTGTCGAGGGAGTACAAACCATGAAAGTCTATGAAAAATGGCAAAAACCTGAACACTATGACAATAATCTGGTCGTCATCGGCGCCGGTGCCGGTGGCCTGGTGTCGGCCTATATTGCCGCTGCCGTCAAAGCCAAAGTCACCCTGATCGAAAAACACCAAATGGGCGGCGATTGCCTGAACACCGGCTGCGTGCCGTCCAAGGCGCTGATACGTTCGGCCAGGTTTCTGTCGCATGTCAAACGTACCAAAGAGTTTGGCATCGAAAAAACAGAGGTCGATTTTGATTTCGCCGCCATCATGGAGCGCGTGCAACAGGTCATCAAAACCGTCGAGCCGCACGATTCTATCGAACGCTATACCGAACTGGGTGTGGATGTGCTTCAGGGCACGGCCAAAATCGTTTCGCCCTGGGCAGTTGAAGTGACCACGGCTGAGGGCGTCAAGACGATCACTACCCGTTCGATTGTCATCGCGGCCGGTGCCAGACCGTTTGTACCACCGATTCCCGGCATCGAACAGATCGACTATCTGACTTCGGATACGGTCTGGAATCTGCGTGTGTTGCCGAAACGCCTGTTGGTTTTGGGTGGCGGCCCGATTGGTTGCGAATTGGCCCAGACTTTCGCCCGTTTGGGCAGTCAAGTGACGCAAGTAGAAATGGCGCCGCGCATCATGGTCCGTGAAGATGCGGACGTATCGGCAGCCGTGATGGTCCGTTTCCAACAGGAAGGCGTCGATGTGCGCGTCGACCATACCGCCAGGCAATTCATCGTCGAAAATGACGAGAACATCCTGCTGGCGGAATATCAGGGGCAAACGGTCAGGGTCGCTTTCGACCGGGTACTGGTGGCGATTGGCCGCGCGGCCAATCTGCAAGGCTATGGTCTTGAAGAACTGGGCATTACTTTATCGCCGCGTAAAACCATAGACACCAACGCCTTTCAGCAAACCAACTATCCCAATATCTATGCCGTCGGCGATGTTGCGGGACCTTACCAGTTTACCCACACTGCCGCGCATCAGGCCTGGTATGCGGCTGTCAATGCCTTGTTTGGGCAGTTCAGGAAGTTTCGCACCGATTATTCGGTGATTCCGTGGGCGACCTTTACCGATCCGGAAGTCGCCCGCGTTGGTTTAAATGAACAGGACGCCAATGCCCAGGGCATTGCTTACGAAGTCTCGACTTACGGCATCGATTACCTGGACCGGGCGATTGCCGACAGCGAGTCGCATGGTTTTGTCAAAGTATTGACCCAGCCCGGTAAGGATAAAATTCTCGGGGTCACCATCGTCGGCGAACACGCCGGCGACTTGATTGCGGAATTCGTGCTGGCGATGAAACACGGTATTGGTTTAAATAAAATTCTGGGCACGATCCACATCTATCCGACAATGGCTGAAGCCAATAAATATGTGGCAGGCGTCTGGAAACGCAATCATGCACCCAAGACATTACTGGAATGGGTAGGCCGCTATCATAGATGGCGGCGCAATCATTAAAATGTTCGATAAGCACTCAAGTTACCGGTCGTAAACCCTCACCTTCAACTGAGACAATGGCATTGGTGACTTTGCTGATGATTTCCCGCTTTTGTTGCAGCGATAAATAACCGCTAATACTTTTAATTTGTAAGAGTGGCATGGTGTTTCTCCTAATTTAAATTAAACGTGAGTTGTTGGGGGTTAAGCGCATTGTTTACTGTCCCAATCAGTCGGGGCTTCCCAGGCTTCGACCTGGAAGGCTCTATCCAGAGGCGTATCGATGACATGGTTGGTGTAGTTGCTGAGAGTTTTCATCGTCACACCCAGCACCACTTCCAACACGTGCACCAGGGTGTAGCCGGCCGTGATAAAGTTATCCAGCGTTTTGCCGCAGACCACGCCGCGGTTTTTCACCACAGCGCGAGTAAACGTTGCCAAGGCATCCAGCTTAGGATCCGGTAGCGGTTCGAAATTTCTGAGCGTATTAACAATGGACGGATCGGCCTTGATCATGTGCTTGGCAATCACCGAGTGGGCGGCCACGCAGTAAGTGCAATGATTCTCGGCGCTGGCGGCCAGCAACACGACTTGCCGTTCAGTCGGACTAAACAATGTTTGGTCGAACAGCGCTGTCAATTCGATATAGGCCTGCAATGCCGTCGGCGCTTCGGCCAAGGCACCGTGCAGATTGGGCACGAAACCGTATTTTTTTAACGACCCTTCCAGCAGTGGTTGAGCAGGGATAGGCGCAGTCGAAATAGAATGAATTTTGAAGTGGGACATGGTGTCTCTCCTATGGTTTTTGAATCAAAGTTAGGGTATTTGCCGATGCGAAATAGTTGCTTATTCACTGATCTTGCCGGCTTCGGCAATCATCGTTTCGACGCGTACAGATTAAGCAAAGCGGGCCGGTTAGCCCATGCCTGCAATTCCGGCATTGTTGTCCGATCTTTCGGGAGTTAGCTGTGGATGCGTTAACTTCGCTGGTCAATGCGCTGAATCTGCATGCCAAACTGGTGTATTCCGGTGGCGTTTGCGGACGTTGGCTGATGGATCACAACTCTGAGACGTCGGTGTGGTTTCATTTAGTCAGCAAGGGACAGAGCTTCGTCCATTCGCCTCGTTGGCCAACGCCGCTGGCATTGGATAGCGGCGACTTGGTTCTATTCCTGCCCCATGCCGCCAGGCATTTTTGTCCTACAGCGCCGAGCATT
>Ga0209391_10001703_pt1 | contig 11465 bp, 9 predicted proteins | sample PPLLak3March2015_FD_187246 | JGI IMG/M metagenome (GOLD analysis project Ga0209391, IMG submission 187246) | Freshwater sediment microbial communities from Prairie Pothole Lake near Jamestown, North Dakota, USA - PPLs Lake P7 Core (1) Depth... | ecosystem: Environmental > Aquatic > Freshwater >... | reverse complement strand
GAGCTGCAAGTTGGGGCGGTGGACACCGGCGCTCGTGCTCGCCATGGGCGTGGCGCTGAGCGGATGCGAGGCGTCGAAGGATGGACAGGTTCCGTTCCCGGAGGAGCCTGCCGGGACATTCAAGGCACTGTATTTCAGTACGACGGCGCTTGGCGTTCCGTACCAGCCCTGGCCCTCGGATATCCTGTTCCTCGGTACCACGGACGGCACGGTGAACATACCCGCGTCGCTGACCTCGGCACCCATCGGCACACCGCTCGGCGCCGCCCTGAACACGCTCGACGGCTTTTCGACGACGGCCTACACGAGCACGAACTTCGGTGCACCCATCGACCCGGCATCCATCACGGCTTCGTCGGTGCGCGTGATCGAGCTGAACATGGTGGCCCCGAATACCCCGAGCTCGACGGCCCCGGTGAGCCGCGTGCTGGCGTTTGGCACCGATTTCAAGGCCGAGGTGTCCCCGGACGTCGACAGCGACGGCAAGATCCTGCGGATCACGCCGCTCAAGCCGTTCCGCTACAGCAAGGGCGCGCAGGGTGTCGGCTACCTCTTCGTCGTCACCAACGGCCTGAGGAGCACCAGCGGCGAAGCTGCCGTGCCCGACGATCTCTACGCGAGCAGCAAGGCGGTAGCGAGCTGCAGCTCGCTGCCGGCAGGCACGGCGCAGGGCATCTGCGCGGTCGTGAAGTGGCAACTCGGCGTGGCCGGCGCCGTCGGCGTGACTGCCAACGATGTCGTGGTGAGCTGGAACTACACCACGCAGTCGGTCGACGATACGTTCGACGCGCTCACCGCCACGGTCGGCCCGCAGACGATCACCGTGCAGATGGTGCCCGGCGCCAGCAGCCCGCTCGGTGCCGCCGATCTGTTCGCGGGTACCCTGCAGGTGCCGTACTACTCGAAGGTGCCGGCCAACGCCAACGATCGCTCAATCCTGTCGAGCTTCTGGGTCGCTGGCGCGCCGCCGCCGGCCGCGCTGTTCCCGAACGCCACGGCCCCGCATTTCCTGACGCGCTACAACCCGGTGCCGGTGGCGCAGGGCGGCCTCCGCACCATCCCGGTGATCGGCAGCGTGCCGAAGGCGGCCACGGGCTGCACCAAGCCTGCATCCGGGTGGCCGGTGGTCATCGTCATGCACGGTCTGCAACGCGACCGCACCGACGCCCTCGCGTTGTCCGACAGCTACGCCTCGCGGTGCTACGTGGTGGCGGCCATCGACCAGGCGCTGCACGGCATCACGAACACCGCCAACCCGTTCTATCAGGCGGCCAACGAGCGTACGTTCAACGTCGACCTGATCAACAACACGACCAATGCGCCGACGCCCGACGGCATCATCGACCCCTCTGGCATCCACGGCCTCGCCGCGTTCATCAGCAATCCGCTCGTAGCGCGTGACAGCCTGAGGCAGTCCGAGGTGGACCTGGGCGTGTTCGCCAAGTCGATCGCCGCCAGGCTGGATCTCAACGGCGACGGAGTGCAGGATGCCGACGCGAACCGCATCCATTTCGCCGGGCTGTCGCTTGGCGCGATTGTCGGCATCGCGCACGCGAAGTTTTCGCCGGGCGTGAAGAGCGCGGCGGTGTCGGCGCCGGGCGGCGTGCTGACCGTAAACGCCATGCGTTCGCCGACCTTCACCGCCGTCTTCAATCCGGCCCTGGCGGCCCAGAGCACGTTCTTCCTGCCGAACTCGACCTTCTACAACAACTTCTACCGGGACGTGCAGACGGTGCTCGACCCGGCGGACCCGATCAACCACATCTGCGACTGCTCGGTGCAGCAGCCGATGGTCCTGTTCCAGGTGCGGGGCGACCGGGTCGTGATCAACGAGAGCACCCAGTTGCTGGTCACCGCGGGCGACATCCGCCAGATCAAGACGCTAGGTCCCAACCCGATCGCGGCGAACGAGTCGGTTTGGGTCAACTTCATCAAGGGCGACCACGGCACCTTCTTCAACCCGGCCAATAGCCCGGAGGCGACCCTGGAGATGCAGAAGCAGGCGGTGGGCCTGGCGGTGTCGAGCGACGCCGGTACCCCGGCCGTGGTGATCAGCGACCCGACCGTCGTCGAGGTCACCCCGTAGCGGGGTTCATTCGAACGGCCATCGAAGGGCGGGTAGCGATACCCGCCCTTCTTCTTTTGCTCCGTTACAATCCCCGCTCCGCCCTGCATCGCTGAGCCATGTCCCTGTTCAACTTCAGGTCGAAAAAGGCCGGCGAGGCCGCGCCGCCGCCGGACGCGAAGCAGCCGGGCTTCATCGCGCGCCTGCGCGCGAAACTGAACAAGGGCGACTCGTGGCTCACCTACGATCTCGCCAACCTGCTGCCGGGCGGCAAGATCGACGACACCGTCCTCGACGAGCTCGAGACGCGGCTGATCGGCGCCGACGTCGGCATCGAGACCACCGAGAAGATCCTCGGCGGGCTGCGCGGCAAGGTCGCGCGCAAGGAGCTGGCCAACCTCGAGGCGCTGCTCGCCGCGTTGCGCCAGTCGCTGCTCGATATCTTGACCCCCGTCAGCCGGCCACTCGTCGTGGACGAGGCCCGACGGCCCTTCGTGATCCTCGTCGTGGGCGTCAACGGCTCCGGCAAGACCACCACGATCGGCAAGCTCGCCCGCCGCCTGAGCGGCGAAGGCCGCAAGGTCGTCCTCGCCGCCGGCGACACCTTCCGCGCGGCCGCCATCGAGCAGCTCGAGATCTGGGGCGAGCGCAACGACGTGCCTGTGATCGCGCAGGCTGCGGGCGCCGACCCGGCCGCGGTGATCTTCGACGCGCTGCAGTCCGCGCAGGCGCGCGGCGCCGACGTGCTCGTCGCCGACACGGCCGGGCGGCTGCACACCCAGAGCAACCTGATGGATGAGCTGCGCAAGGTTCGCCGCGTCCTCGGTCGGCTCGACGAGTCGGCGCCGCACGAGGTGCTGCTGGTGCTCGACGCCGGCCAGGGCCAGAACGCGCTCACCCAGGCGCAGCAGTTCCACCAGGCGCTCGGCGTCACCGGTCTCGTGCTCACCAAGCTCGACGGCACCGCGAAGGGCGGCATCGTGTTCGCCATCGCCGACCGGCTCGGCATTCCGCTGCGCTTCGTCGGCGTCGGCGAGACGGCCGAGGATTTCGGCGTGTTCGACGCCGAGGCGTTCGTGGACGCCGTGCTGGCGCCGCCCCGCACCGGCGGCGCGACGGTATGATCCGCTTCGACCACGTCTGGAAGCGCTACCCGAACGGACGCGAGGCGCTCTCGGACCTCACGCTCGAGATCGACCGCGGCGAGATGGCGTTCCTCACCGGCCACTCCGGCGCGGGCAAGAGCACGATGCTCAAGCTCATTGCGCTGATCGAGCGGCCTTCGCGCGGCACCCTGGTCGTCAACGGCCAGAACACCGCTACGGTGCCGCGCGGGAAGATCCCGGCGTTCCGCCGGCAGGTGGGCGTGGTGTTCCAGGACCACAAACTGCTGATGGACCGGCCGGTGCACGACAACGTGGGGCTGCCGCTCGTGATCGCGGGCGTGCCCGAGAAGGAGATCGGCAAGCGCGTGCGCGCCGCGCTCGACCAGGTCGGACTGCTCGGCCGCGAGCGCAGCCGGCCGCTCGAGCTCTCGACCGGCGAGCAGCAGCGCGTCGGCATCGCGCGGGCCATCATCGGCAAGCCCTCGCTGCTGATCGCCGACGAGCCCACCGGCAACCTCGACCCGGACCTCTCGCTCGAGGTGATGAACATCTTCAAGCGCTTCAACGAGGTCGGCGTCACCGTGCTGATCGCCAGCCACGACGTCGGCCTGATCGAGCGCTTCGGCATGCGCCGCGTGATGCTCGAGGGCGGCCGCGTGGCCGGCAGCGTCGATCCGATGCCGGACCTGCTCTCGATCGTGACGGAACGGCCGTGAAGTCCTGGCTGGAGCGCCATTTCCAGACGATGGTCGGCTCGCTGGGCCGGCTCTGGACACAGCCCTTCGCGACGCTGCTCACGATCCTGGTGATCGGCATCGCGCTGGCCCTGCCCGCCTGCCTGCACGTGCTGGTGCAGAACGTGCGCGAGGCGAGCGGCGGCTGGGGCAACGCGCTCGACATCTCCGTCTACATGAAGCCGCAGGCCACGCTCGAGCAGACGCGCAAGGCTGCCAAGCGCGTGCGACAGCGGCGCGACGTCGAGTCCGTCACGGTGGTCGAGGCGGACGACGCGCTCGAGGAGTTCCGCAAGGGCTCGGGCTTCGGCGAGGCGCTCGACGCGCTCAAGGACAACCCGCTGCCGCACGCGCTCGTGGTGCGCCCGGCGGCGGAGTTCCGCGAGCCCGCCCAGGTCGTGAGCCTGACCACCGAGCTGCGCGCGCTCGAGGGCGTGGACATCGTCCAGCTCGACACGGCCTGGGTCAGCCGTTTCAACGCGATCCTGGACGTAGTCCGCCGCGTGGTGCTGCTGGCCGTGGGACTCTTCGCGCTGGGCGTCCTCGTGATCGTGGGCAACACCATCCGTCTCGACATCGAGAACCGCCGCGACGAGATCGAGGTGACCAAGCTCGTGGGCGGCAGCGACGCCTTCGTGCGCCGGCCGTTCCTCTACAACGGTGTCTGGTACGGACTGGGCGGCGGGTTGATCGCCTGGCTGGTCGTGACGATCGTGATCACGGTGCTGGGCGAGCCGGTGCAGCGCATCGCCGGGCTCTACGGCAGCAGCTTCGAGCTGCGAGGGCTCGGACTCGAAGGCAGCGGCGCCCTGCTGCTCGGCGGGATCGCGCTAGGCTGGGTGGGGTCATTCATCGCCGCCACCCGGGAGCTCCGGGGCATCGAACCCCAGTGAGTGGATGCACCGCGATGGGTCAAGCGGCCCGGTGATCGGGTGTGCGGTCGAGCCGGGCCCGCCGACCGGGTGTGCGGTCGAGTCGCTCCCCGATACTCGCTTGGTCGACCGCACACCCGATCAGCGGGCCTCCTCAGCTAAGTTCCAAGCTGTTGTTTTTGAATGCTTTTCTTCGATCCGCCGATTCGCTCGCGGCATGAACTTCCCAGCCCCTTAGCACTCTAAAGACGTGACTGCTAGTATCGGTAGTCGCTGATATGGAGACCCCGACACACATGACCGCCGCCCTCGTCCGCCGCAATCCTTCCGACCTCGCGCTGGTCGGCCCGATCGGCAGCTTCGACGCCTATGTCGAGGCCGTGAGCCGCATCCCGGTGCTGAGCCGCGAGGACGAGTCCGAGCTGGCCACCCGCTTCCGGCGCGACAACGACCTCGACGCGGCCCGGCAGCTGGTGCTTTCACACCTGCGCTTCGTCGTGCACATCGCCCGCGGCTACCACGGCTACGGGCTTCCGATGGGCGACCTCGTTCAGGAAGGCAACGTGGGCCTCATGAAGGCCGTCAAGCGCTTCGACCCGGCGGTCGGCGTGCGGCTGGTGTCGTTCGCCGTGCACTGGATCCGCGCCGAGATCCACGAGTACGTTTTGCGCAACTGGCGACTGGTGAAGATCGCCACCACCAAGGCGCAGCGCAAGCTGTTCTTCAACCTGCGCAAGTACAAGCGCAGCCTGGGCTGGCTGACCGCGGAGGAGACGCAGGCCGTCGCCCGTGACCTCGGCGTCAGCACGGACGAGGTCACCGAGATGGAGCGGCGGCTCGCCTCGCGCGACCTCTCCTACGACCCGGCGCCGGACGCCACCGAGGACGACGAATCGTATTCGCCGGCCGCCTACCTGCCGGCACCGGACGCCGACCCCGCGGTGGCCGTCGAGCGCGCCGAGTGGGACGACGACGTGACCGATCGCGTCGCCGAGGCAATGTCGCAGCTCGATGCCCGCAGCCAGGCCGTGCTGCGCGCCCGCTGGATGGGCGAGCACAAGGCGACGCTGCACGAGCTCGCCGACGAGTACGGCGTGTCGGCCGAGCGCATCCGCCAGATCGAGGCGAACGCCATCAAGAAGCTGCGCAAGCTCGTGGTGGCGGAAGCGGCCTGAGCGGGCTGCCGTCTCTCCAACAACCCGCTCCCGCCCCAGGCGGGAGCGGGTTCGCGAATCAGCCCTTCTTCGCCTTTTGCAGGCTTTCCTCGGTCACCGGGACGATGGTGATCTCGACGCGGCGGTTCTCGGCGCGCCCGGCCTCGGTGGAGTTGTCGGCAATCGGGTGGTCCGGGCCGGCGCCGACCGTCTGCATGCGCTGGGACGGCACGCCGCGTCCGGCGAGGTAGCTCTTCACGCTGCCGGCGCGCTGCTGCGAGAGGTTCATGTTGTAGGCGTGAGCGCCGGTGCTGTCGGTGTGCCCGGCGATCTGGATCACGGTCTGGTCGAACTCGGTCAGCGTCTGCGCCACCTTGTCGAGCACGGCGTTGAACTGCGGGTTGAGTGCCGCGCTGTCGAAGGCGAAGGTCACGTTGCCCGGCATGTCGAGCGTGATGTTGTCGCCCTTGCGCACGACGTCGACGCCGGTGCCCGCCATTTGCTGGCGCAGCTTTCTCTCCTGCTTGTCCTGGTAATTGCCGACGGCGCCGCCGGCCAGCGCGCCGACGCCGGCGCCGATCAGCGCGCCTTCCCAGCCGCCGCCGATCAACAGGCCCGCGACCGCGCCCGCGCCGGCGCCGATCGCCGTCCCCTGGCGCGTCTTCTCCTTCTCCGGGTTCTTCATGAAATCGTCGGTCGCGGCGCATCCGGCCAGCGACACGGTGGCGGCGACGACGACGAGCAGCGCGGACTTGCGATGGATCATGGCTGGAGGGCTCCTGGGGGTTGAGGCGGGATCCCGTCCGTCGGGATGCCCGATCGAGGCTTCTATGATCGCGCTCGGCGGCCGCCGCTGACAACCGCGACCGACGCTTTCGGCTCGAACGCCCGGCGGTGCGCCTCGCGGAAGACGATCGAGTGCAGTTCCGCCGTACGGCCGGGGGTCGGCGCGTAGCCGCCGGCGATGGTGATCGCGAGCGGAAGGCCACGACCTCGACACGCCTCGAGGACGTGTCGGTCACGGCGCGCAATCCCGTCGTCCGACAGCGCCAGGCGTCCGTAGCGGTCGCCGCGCGCCGGATCCACGCCGGCGAGGTAGAAGACGACGTCGGGAACGAACTCCTGGAGCACGCGACCGAGGTGCCGCGTGAGCAGGTCGAGGTACTCGTCGTCGCCGATACCGTCCGCCAGCCCTACGTCGAGGGTCGAGCGCATTTTGTTCAGCGGATAGTTGCGCTCGCCGTGCATCGAGAAGGTGAAGACGTCGGGGTCGCCCTGGAAGATGGCCGCCGTACCGTTGCCCTGGTGCACGTCGAGGTCGATCACCAACGCGCGCCGCAGCCGGCCGTCGCGCTGCAGGACGCGGATCGCCACGGCCACGTCGTTCAGGAGGCAGAAGCCCTCGCCGTGGGCGGGAAAGGCGTGGTGCGTCCCGCCCGCGAGGTTGGCCGCGACACCGTCTTCGAGCGCGGCCCGCGCGGCCTCGAGCGTGCCCTGCGCCGCGAGCCGCGACCGGCGCCACAGCGCCGGTGACCACGGCACCCCAATCCGGCGGACGGCCGCCGCGTCGAGCGTGCCCGCAGCCAGCCGATCGAGGTAGTCGTCGTCATGGACGAGCCGCAGGTCTGCGAGGCAGGCCTCGCCGGGCTCGATGAGGTCGCCCTGCTGGACGAGCTCCTCCCGCCGCAGCGCCTCGAGCAACAGCGGGTACTTCGCCATCGGGAAGGGATGCGTCGCCGGCAGCGCGACGAAGTAGTCTGGGTGATAGGCGCAACGCATTTCGACCACCCGATTCGCACGGCGCGCGGCGGCGGGTTCGTTGCACGCCGCTTTGCGGCCCGTGCCCCGATTAACCAGAATAGCGGCTTACCCTACCCCATCCTCACCGGGAGCCGTTCCTTGGCCACCTCACCCGCCGACCTGCCGAAGAAGAAGAAGTCCGCCCGCGCGCTGGACCCGCTCGACCTCTACGACGTCCGCAGCCTGCTCTCCGAAGAGGAGCAGATGGTGAAGGATTCGGTCGGCCGCATGGTGGACGAGAAGGTGCTGCCGATCATCCAGCATCATTTCGAGAACCACACCTTCCCGGCCGAGCTGGTGGGCGAGCTCGCGGGGCTCGGCCTGTTCGGCAGCTCGCTCGAGGGCTACGGCTGCGCCGGGATGAACGCCGTGAGCTACGGCCTGATCTGCCAGGAACTGGAGCGCGGCGACTCAGGGCTTCGGAGCTTCGTCTCCGTGCAGTCCAGCCTGTGCATGTACCCGATCTACACCTACGGCAGCGAAGAGCAGAAGCAGAGGTGGCTGCCGCGCATGGCGACGGGCGAGGTGATCGGCTGCTTCGGGCTCACCGAGCCGCACGGCGGCTCCGACCCCGCCAACATGAAGACCCACGCGAAGCGGCGCGGCCGCGACTGGGTGCTGAACGGCGCCAAGATGTGGATCACGAACTCGCCGCTCGCCGACCTGTTCGTCATCTGGGCGAAGACGGAAGAAGGCATCCGCGGCTTCCTCGTCGAGAAGGGAGCGAAGGGCCTCGCCGCGCCCGAGATCGAAAAGAAGTTCTCGCTGCGCGCCTCGGTGACCGGCTCGATCTTCCTCGAGGACGTGGTCGTGCCCGCCGAGAACATGCTCCCGGGCAGCGCGGTGGGCATCAAGGCGCCGCTCTCCTGCCTGACGCAGGCGCGCTACGGCATCACCTGGGGCGTGATCGGCGCAGCACAGGCCTGCCTCGCGCAGGTGCTCGACTACTCGCAGTCCCGCATCCTCTTCGGGCGCCCGCTGGCCGCGACGCAGGCCATCCAGATCCGGCTCGCGGAGATGGCCCGCCGGATCACCACCGCGCAACTGCTCTCGCTGCAGCTCGGCCGGCTCAAGGACGCGGGCACGATGTCGCCCTCGCAGGTGTCGCTCGCCAAGTGGAACAACTGCCGCATGGCGCTCGACGTGGCGCGCGACGCGCGCGACATCCTCGGCGGCGCCGGCATCAGCGCCGAGTACGTGCCGATCCGCCACGCGCTCAACCTCGAGAGCGTGATCACCTACGAGGGCACGGAGACCATCCACCAGCTCACGATCGGTCGCGAGCTGACCGGCATCAACGCGTTTTGATGCGCCCGGTCTTCCGCGGGCGGCAGACGACCCGCCTCGAGACCTTCGTGGACGCGGCCTTCGCGTTCGCGCTCACCATGCTCGTGGTGTCGGTGGACAGCGTACCGCAGTCGTTCGAGGAACTCGTCGACGCGATCAAGCGCGTACCCGCCTTCGCAGCCAGCTTCCTGATCACGGTCATGTTCTGGCTCGGCCATTATCGCTGGAGCCGGCGCTACGGCATCGAGGACACCGGCTCTGTGGTGCTGAGCCTGCTGCTCGTGTTCCTGGTGCTGGTGTTCCTGTATCCGCTGCGACTCATGATGTCGGGCGCACTGCAGTCGATGAGCGGCGGCTTCCTGCCCGGCGAGATCGAGATCACGCGCATCGTGCACCTGCAGTTCCTGTTCGTGCTGTACGGCGTGGCCTTCATGCTCATGTCCGGCGTGCTGCTGCTGCTCTACGCGCGCGTGCGCCGCATGCCGCTCGAACCGGCGCTGTCGGCGGAGGACCGTGCGGTCGCCGACGTCGAGGTGCAGGCGTGGGGCATCCTCGCGGCGATGGGGGCGATGTCCGCGATGCTCGCCCTCGTGCTGCCGCCGAGGCAGATCGGCTTTGCGGTGTGGATCTACGCGTCGCTCGCCATCGTCATGCCGCTGATGGGCAGGGTCTGGCAGGGCCGGGTCGAGCGCGTCGTGGGCACGCAATCCGCGATCGACGCGATTTGACCTGACCGCGATTGCCTGCCTCGTTCGCGCGTTGCAACGGTGGCAGGACGGGGATCCGGGTCCCGTTTCGAGTCGCTCCACGTAATTCGCTTGGTCGAAACGGGACCCGGATCCCCGTCTGACGTTTGACGGCTGAGCGAGTGGCCGATTCCTCCGGCCACTCGCTCAGGCGCCGCGTGCCGGACGGACGTACCGGGCCGTTTTCGACCAAGCGAATTACGTGGAGCGACTCGAAAACGGCCCGGTACGTCCGTCTCGGATGCGTCGACTGAGCGACGCAGCCGCCAGAGCCGCGTCACTCCCGGGCGACGGAGTACTCCACCGTAACGACCGCCTTCACGACCTTCTCCACCGTCGACGTGTCGTAGCTGCCGTAGTCGGCCGTCTCCGTGGAGTTGGGGCGCGTGATCTGGAACACGCCCTGCGAGGCCGAGCGCAGCGGGCCGACCGTGACGCCGCTGCCCGCCGCGAACTGCTCCGCGCGCAGCTGGGCGTCGCGCGTGGCCGCGCCGATCAGCCGCACCTTGACCGCGTTGAGATCGTTGTAGAAGTACTGCGGCGGCCACGAGTTGATGCTCACGCCCTCGCTGATCAGCGACGAGGCCTGCGCGGCGACCCGGCCGATCAGCGCGACGTCGGTCGAGCTCAGCTCGAAGTTTCGGTCGAGTTCGTAACCGGTGATCCGGCCGGTCTGCACGCCGCCCGGACCCATCTCGTACTGCGGCCGCGCCGCGACCGAGGAGACCGCCACCCCGGCGGACGCGCCGGCAACGGACTCGAGCAGCGCCTGCACGCGGGCGGTGTCGGCCTCGAGCGCGCGGTAGCCGGACTGCAGGTCCCCGGAGCGAACCGTCACAGTCGCGCGCCAGGTGCCGGCGTCCGAGACGACCTTCTCCTCCGCATAACCCTTGACCGTGATCTTGTCGCCCGCGAGCTTGATGCGCTCGAGGCTGCGCGACACGAGGCCCGCCGCAGCGACGAGGCCGACGGCGAGCGCGAGGCCGAGCAGCAACAGGCCGAGGGTGGTTGCGCCCGACTGCCGGCGCCGCATGGCAATTACAGTTCGCATGGAGCGCCATTCTCTCCGATGGCGTGCCGCCCGTCAGGGCAAACCGAGGGCGTCGAGTGTCGGCATTCTTTACGACCGGAGCGGCCGCGGCGCCTTCGGACCGGACCGATCACGCATAACCCGTTGTTTTTCATCGGTCCGGCAGACGTTGGCACGTTCATTGCTCTGTAATCATCCGAGCCGCGACAGTGGGTGGCCGCGGCGAAGTCAGGTGGTAGTGGGAAGTGGGCGATTCGGTACGGGTAGCAAGGATCCAAGACATAGAACAGGGACAAGGGTGAGCAGAACCCCAACCGGGGCATCAATCAACAAGAAGACAAGAACAAGAATAGCGATGCCCCTGCAATGCAAGACGACCCCGCGCAAGCGGGGTTTTTTTTTCGGTAACCTGCACGGGTGAACGAACTCATCGCCAACGCCCACGCCATCGCGGTCCTCGCGTTCACGGTCGTTGCGTTCATCCTGTTCACCCGCGAGCGCATCCCGATCCCGGTGACCAGCCTGATCGTGATCACCGGGCTGGCGCTCGGCTTCCACCTGTTTCCGTTCCAGCACGACGGAGGCGAGCTCGGCATCCAGCAGATCTTCTCGGGCTTCGGCCACGAGGCGCTGGTTGCGATCTGCTGCCTGATGATCATGGGGCGCGCGCT
>Ga0209391_10001702_pt1 | contig 11467 bp, 12 predicted proteins | sample PPLLak3March2015_FD_187246 | JGI IMG/M metagenome (GOLD analysis project Ga0209391, IMG submission 187246) | Freshwater sediment microbial communities from Prairie Pothole Lake near Jamestown, North Dakota, USA - PPLs Lake P7 Core (1) Depth... | ecosystem: Environmental > Aquatic > Freshwater >... | reverse complement strand
GTCGCGGGCGACCTCGCGGCGCTCGAGGACACGTTCACGACACGCTCGGGCCGACCGGTCCATCTCGCGATCTACTCGACGCCGAAGAACTTGCCCCGCTGCCGCCACGCGATGGACGCGCTGAAGGCCTCGATGCGCTGGGACGAGGAGCGCTTCGGCCGCGAGTACGACCTCGACCGCTTCATGATCTTCTGCGCCGACGACTTCAACATGGGCGCGATGGAGAACAAGGGGCTCAACATCTTCAACAGCCGCCTGATCCTCGCCGATCCGGACACCGCCACCGACGACGACTACCAGGCGATCGAGGGCGTCGTCGGGCACGAGTACTTCCACAACTGGACCGGCAACCGCGTCACGTGCCGCGACTGGTTCCAGCTGTCGCTCAAGGAGGGGCTCACCGTGTTCCGCGACCAGGAGTTCTCGAGCGACCGCGGCTCCCGCGCGGTCGAGCGCATCGCCGCCGTCGAGTACCTGCGCCGCGACCAGTACGCCGAGGACGCCGGCCCGATGGCCCACCCGGTGCGACCCGACGAGTACCAGGAGATCAACAACTTCTACACGGCGACCGTCTACGAGAAGGGCGCCGAGGTGATCCGCATGCAGCACACGCTGCTCGGGCCCGAGGCGTTCCGCCGCGGGATGGATCTCTACTTCGCGCGCCACGACGGCCAGGCGGTGACCTGCGACGACTTCGTCAACGCGATGCAGGACGCCTCGGGCGTCGACCTCGCGCAGTTTCGCCGCTGGTACTCGCAGGCGGGCACGCCGCTGCTGCGCGTCACCGGACGACCCGACCCGCTCGGCCATGCGTACACGCTCGACGTCGCGCAGGCCTGCGCGCCGTCGCCGGGCCAGCCCGACAAGGCGCCGTACCACATCCCGCTCGCCGTCGGCCTGGTCGGCCCCGACGGGCGCGACCTGCCGGTGCGACTCGAGGGGGGCGACGGCACGCCGCGGACGACGCACGTGCTCGACGTGCGCGAGTCGCGGCAACGGTTCCGCTTCCTCGACGTCCCGGTGCCACCGGTGCCGTCGCTGCTGCGCGGGCACTCGGCGCCCGTGCGCGTCGAGTTCGACTACACGGACCGCGGGCTCGCGCTGCTCGCCGCGCACGACGCCGATCCGGTGAATCGGTGGGACGCGGCGCAGCGGACGTTCGTGACCGCGCTGCTGTGGCTCGCGCGGCAGTGCCGCGCCGGCGCGCCGCTCGTGGTGCCGGCCGGCATCGAGCACGTCGTCGCCCATCTGCTCGACGACACGTCGAGCGACCCGGCGCTGGTCGCGATGGCGCTCACGCCGCCGGACCTCGGCTACGTCGCCGCGCTGGAGCCGGTACAGGACGTCGACGGCATCGTCGCCGCTCGCGCGTTCCTGGTCCGCACGCTCGCCGCGCGGCTCCGTCCGGCCTTCGAGGAGGTGGTCGCGCGCCACCGGCCGAGCGAAGCCTATGCGCCGGTGCAGGCACAGGCTGGGCCGCGCCGGCTGCGCAACGCGGCGCTGCGCTACCTCGGAGCACTCGACGACGCGCCCTCGCGGGCGCTGGCGATCGCGCAGTACGACGCGGCCGACAACATGACCGACGCGATCTCGGCGCTCGCGGCGCTGAAGGACAGCGACGCCGCGGAGCGGCACGATCTGTTCGCGCGCTTCGAGGCCCGCTGGCGCGAGGAGCCGCTCGTGCTCGACAAGTGGTTCGCGCTCGAGGCGACGGCGATCCGCGACGGCACCCTCGCCCGGGTGCGTTCGCTGCTCGCCCACCCGCGGTTCAACGCGCGCAACCCGAACCGGGTGCGCTCGCTCGTCGGCGCATTCGCGCTGCGCAACTACGCGCGCTTCCACGCCGCCGACGGCGCGGGCTACGCGTTCGTCGCCGACCAGGTGCTGGCGCTCGACCCGGCCAACCCGCAGCTCGCCTCGTCCGTCGCGAGCGCGTTCAATCTCTGGAAGCGCTTCCCGCCACCCCGACGCGCGCTGATGCAGGTCGCGCTCGAGCGCGTCGCCGGCACGAAGGGGCTGTCGAACGACGTCGCGGAGATCGTGTCGCGCACGCTCGACGACTGAACGATCGGGGCCGCCGTCCGCGGCACCTGCGCCAGCTTCACCAGTAGGTCTCGACAGTGATGTGGCCCGGCTCGCGGCGGCGGTGCCGGCGCATGCCACGACCCCCGAGCAGCGCCTGCGTGTCGTCGACCATCTGCGGGTTGCCGCACAGCATCGCGTGCGCGGTGTCGGGGCCGAGCGCCAGTCCCGCGCGCGCCTCGATCTGCCCGTCCGCGAGGAGCGCCGGAATGCGCCCGCGCAGCGCCTCGGGATGATCCTCGCGCGAGACCACCGGCACGAAGCGGAACGCCTCCGCATGCGCCCGCGCGACCTCCGCGATCTCCTCGGTGTAGACGAGCTCCCGCGCGTACCGCACCGCGTGCACGAGCACGACGCGTGGGAATTTCTGCCACGGCGCGGGCGTGCGCAGCATCGACAGGAACGGCCCGAGGCCGGTGCCGGTCGCGAGGCACCACAGCGACGGGGCGGGCGGCACCTCGTCGATGGTGAAGAAGCCGTTGGCCCGCGCGAGCAGCCAGAGTCGATCGCCGGGGACGAGCGCCGCAAGGCGCGGGGAAAGTGGGCCCTCGGGCACGACCACGAAGTAGAACTCGTGCGCCGGCGCGCCGGGAGGATTCACGAACGAATAGGGACGGCCGAGCATCGGGTCCTTCGCGCCGGGCGGTGCCGGAAGCGCGAGCTTGGCGAACTGCCCGGCGGTGAACGTGACCTCCGGGGCGTGCACGCGAAGCGAGAACAGGTTCTCGGTCCAGCGCCGCACGTCGACGACGCGTCCCTCGACCCACGATGACATTGGGGGAATCCGGCATTGATAGAATGCGGCTATGGTAGCGCGAGCCTGCCGCACGCCGCCTTCGGGCTTTCGCATCGCGCTCGCGCGGCCCACCCTGCGGTACGAGGCGGCGTTGCTCGCCGCGGTGCGCGCGAGCCGGGCGTTCCATGCCGGCTTCGTCGTGCCGCCCACGACCCCGGCGGCGTACCGGGAATACCTGGCGCGCTTCGCGTCGCGGCGCGCCGGTGTGCGCAATCTCGGCTTCTTCGCCGTGCGGCTCGAGGACCGGGCCATTGCCGGTGTCCTCAATCTCTCCGAGATCGTGCGCGGCGCCTTCGAGAGCACCTACCTCGGCTACTACGCGCTCGCGCCCCACGCCGCCGCGGGCTACATGGCCGAGGCGATGGTGCTCGTCCTCGACACCGCGTTCGACGAACTCGGCTTGCACCGCGTCGAGGCCAACGTGCAGCCGGTCAACGCCCGGTCGCTGGCGCTCGTCGAGCGCGCAGGCTTCTCCCGCGAAGGCTATTCGCGCCGCTACGTGAAGGTCGGCGGGCGCTGGCGCGACCACGTGCGCTTCGCGATGCTCGCCGAGGACTGGCCGGGGGCGCGTCGGCGCGTCGTCGCCGCGCTGAGGGCGGGCCGTTGATTCGCGTCCCGCCCGTCGCCGTCGCGATCGCAGCCGCGCTGCTGCTCGCGCTCGCTGCTTGCGCCGCGACGCCGGCGATCGAGCCGGGCAAGCCGCTCGAGGTGCGAGCGCATCCGTTGCCGCCCTATCAGGTTCACGAGGAGTGCGCATCGCTGCGTCCCGGCGACCGGCTGGTCTACCGGTTCGAGTCGAAGGCGCCGCTTGCCTTCAACATCCACTATCGCGAGGGCAAGGCGGTGGTGATGCCGGTGACACGCGAACGCGCGACCGCCGACGAGGGCACGTTCGTGCCGCGTGCCGCGCACGACTATTGCCTCATGTGGGAAGCGGGCGCCGAAGGCACGACGATCGACTATTCGGTGCGCCTGACGCGGGGCAGCGGAAAGTGAAGGGTTCCCTCCCCGTGCTGCTGTTCGATCTCGACGGCACGCTGTCCGACAACTACGAGGGCATCTCGCGCAGCATCCGGTACGCGCTCGAGAGCCGTGGCGTGCCCCCTCCCGACGAGACGACGCTGCGCGCGTGCGTCGGCCCGCCGCTGCGCGAGTCGCTCGCGCGCCTGCTGCCCTCCCCCGATGCGACGGCGATCGAGGCGGCGCTCGCCGCCTATCGGGAGCGCTTCGGCGACGTGGGCTGGCGGGAGAACATCCTGTACGACGGCGTGCTCGAGGCGCTCGCGGCCCTCGCCGAGGCCGGTGCGCGCATGTACGTGTGTACGACCAAGCCCGAGGTGTTCGCAACGCGGATCATCGCCCACTTCGGCCTCGACGCGCTCGTGACCCGGGTCTACGGTGTCGATCTGGCGGGCGCGCTCGACGACAAGCGCACGTTGCTCGCACACCTGCTCGCGACCGAGTCGCTGGAGGCAGCCGGCGCGATCATGATCGGCGACCGCCACCTCGACGTTCGCGCCGCGCAGGCGAACGGCACGCGCGCGGTGGGAGTGCTCTGGGGCTACGGGTCGGCCGCCGAGCTCGAGGGCGCCGAGCGGCTGCTCGCGGCCCCGCCCGAGCTCGTTACGCTGTTTGCCTGAGTCGGCAACGTCGACCGGCACGCCTCGAACCGGCTGCGCCCGTCACCGTCCGGAGATCGACGCCATCACCGCGAGGAACACGAGGACCGCGACGACGAGCGCGGCGATCTTCCACGGGCTCTTCGGGTACTCGCCCTCGATCCTGCCGGTGACCCCGTTCATCACGCACTGGTAGCTCTTGCGGCCGTAGTCGTAGGTCAGGAGCCAAACCGGCATGAGCACGTGCTTGAACGTCTGTCCGGACCAGTCGGCCGCAACCCGGAGATTGCGCTGCGTGTCGCCTGGAACCCGGGCGGCGCAGGCCGCCAGGAGCTTCTGCTGCATCGCCTCCCGCGCGCGCAGCACCGCCGCGGGGAGTTCGACCTGGTAGCGCTCGACCACCCAGCCGGCGACATAGGCCGGGTCGTACGGCGCGAGGTCGGTGGTGGGAAACGGCTCGATGCCGCGCACGAGCGCCGGTTTCACGCCCACCGAAGCGCAGACCAGGTCGTCGTCGAAGCCGAGCGTCAGGGTGCCCGACGCCGGCGTCCAACGCACCTTGCGCACCTGCTCCGCGCGCGGACGCCCGTTGCGGAGCCGCATCTCGGTCTCGTAGTAGTAGTGTCCCGCCTCGGCGGTCCAGCGCGCCTCGGCGCGCGCGTCGAAGGTCCAGTACGGCAGGTAGACGCCATGCACGGTGTCGGTCAGCGCCTTGCGTCGCAAAGCCGAGGGCGCGAGCCAACGCTGCCCGTACCAGCGGCGGATGCGCTCCCGCGCGTCCGCCGCGCCGACGGCGAACGGCAGCACGCTGCCTGGCCGGAACGCGGGCTCCTCGTCCGTGTACTCGAGGAGCTGTGCCGCGCCGCAGAACTCGCAGTGCTGGGCCTGCCGCGAGGCATCGAGCACGGACACCGCGCGACAGCTCTGGCAGCGGACGCTGCGCTTCTGCGCGTCCCAGCCCCGCGGCGCGGCTGCGAGCACCGCCAGCGCGGCGCCGAGGTCGTGCTCGACGACCGGTCCGCCCGCGCCCTCCGGCGCCGGCGATGCCGTGCCGCAGTGCGTGCAGACCAGCATCCGGCGCTGCGGATGCCACGCGGCATCGCCGCCGCACGCGGGACACGCGAACCGGGCGCGGGCCGTTTCCTCGCGCATGCCGGAAAGGGGCGCTAACGGATCGTGTAGCCCACGACGCGCCAGACGCCGTCGGCCTCGCGCTCGAGTGTCACGGTCTCGGTGCCGCCCGCCTCCTTCTCGAACGCGGTGCGGAACGCGAGCACCGCGTACTCGCCTTCCGGGGCGCCGGGGAAGCTCTTCTCGAAGCGCGTGCTCGCGAGCGTCCGCTGCACGACGGGTCCGCGCGGCCCGCGCTGCGCGGCGAGTGCCTTGGCCCAGCGATCCTCGGCGGCCGCTTCCCGGAACTTGACTGCCGCGCGGTCGCGCGCGGCCTTGGCGTCGCCGCGGTCGACGAGAACGAGCCACTCGCGTGCCGTCGCGGCGACCACGCTCGCGCGGGGGTCCTGCGCGTGGACGGGCGCGGCCGCGAGGGCCATCGCACCCAGGAGGCCCGCCAGCAAGCGACGGCGGCCACCCACACCTTTCGCCGCCGATGTTCCTGCGGGGTCGGTGGTCATTGCAGGAACGCGTCGAGCGCGGCCCGGGTGATGCGCCACTGCGTGCCAATCCGGCGGCCCTTGAGATCGCCGGCCGCGAGGCTCGCGAGCACGTCCGACTCGCCGACACCGAGCTGCTGGGCGACCTGCGCAGGCGTGAAGAGCTCGGGCGCGCCGACCGGCGCCGCCGCCGGCGCGGGCCCCGCCACGCCGGGCGTCGCCTGCGCGGCGATGCCGCCGGGCTGGTTCATCATCTGCTGCGCCATCGCCATGCCGATCGCGAGCTCGGCGCCGGTACCGGCGACGCCGCTGCCCCCCTGGGCGAGCCCCTGCGCCATCTGGTACTTGACGTAGTCGTTCAGGTTGCCGACCGCCGCCATCGACGAGCGCTTGTCGATCGCCTGCTCGACCTCGGGCGGCACCGAGACGTTCTCGACGACGAACGTGGTCATCTCGAGGCCGTACTTCTCCGCGAGCACCGGATTGACGAGCGGCAGCAGCGCCTGCCCCAGCTCGCCGTAGCGGGAAGCGACGTCGAGCGCGGGAATCTTCGCGGTGGCGAGCGCGTCCGAGAAGACGCTGACGATGCGCGAGCGCATCGTGTCGGCGAACTCGTCGAGCCGGAAGTGGTGGTCGGTGCCGGCAACCTCCTTCAGGAACCTCGGCACGTCGACGATGCGGAAGTCGTAGGTACCGAACGCGCGGAGCCGCACGACGCCGAAGTCGGCGTCCCGCATCATCACCGGGTTCGCCGTGCCCCACTTGTTGCCGGTGAACACCCGCGTGACGACGAAGTACACGTCCGCCTTGAACGGGCTCTCGAGCGCGTACTTCCAGCTCCTGAGATTGGTGAGGACCGGGATGTTGTCGGTGACGAGGCTGTGCTTCCCCGGGCCGAAGCGATCACCGAACTCGCCGAGGTACACGAACTGCGCCGCCTGCGACTCGCGCACGATCAGCTGCGCGCCGTTCTTGATTTCGCGGTCGTCGTCGGGAAAGCGCCACGCGAGCGTGTCGCGCGAGTCGTCGGTCCACTCGATGACGTCGATGAACTGCTTCTTCAGGAAATCGATGATCGCCATGTTCCCCCCTTGGCCGAGTCGGTTGCCGGTACGCCGGCGCCGCGCGGAAGCGGCGCCGGGCGGTAACGCGATGCGCCGCTACTTGGCCGCCGCGAGCCGCTTCGCCTCGGCCTCGGCGCGCGTCAGTTCCGACTCGAGGCTCTGCGCCGGGATCGCGCCGGGAACGATCGTGCCGTCGGCAAAGACCAGCGTGGGCGTGGCGGTCACGCGGAGCTTCTGGCCGAGCGACTGCGTGGCGGCGATCGGGTTGTCGCAGTCGCCGCTGTTCGACGGCAGCGCGCCCGAGACGAAGAAGTCGTCCCAGGCCTTCGCCTTGTCGGGCGCGCACCAGATCAGCTTCGACTTGCGCGCGGCATCCGGGTGCAGCTGGTCGATCGGGTAGAGGAACGTGTAGATCGTGACGTCATTCACGTCCTTCAGCGTTTCCTCGAGCCGCTGGCAGAACGGGCAGTCGGCGTCCGAGAACACCGCCAGCCTGCGCGAGCCGTTGCCCTTCACCTTCCTGATCGCGAGGTGCAACGGCAGCTCGTTCCAGGCGATCCGGTTCAACTCGCGCGCCTTGCGCTCGGTCAGGTTGACCTTGGTCTTCGTGTCGTAGACATTGCCGACGAAAATGTACGCGGCCTTCGGGTCGACGTAGATCATCTGGTCGTCGAACATCGCCTCGTACAGTCCGAGGAACGGCGCCTTCGCGATGTGGCGCACCTGAACGCCCGGGAAGCGCTCCTCGACGAGCTTCTTCACCGCGGCGGCATCGGCCGTGAGTGCGGGCACGGCAGCGGCCGGCTTGGACGCCGGCGCCTTCGGCGGCGCGGACTGGGCCGCGGCGGGCAGGGCGATCGCCAGGGCGAGAGCCACTGCAGCGAGCGGGGCAACGAGCATGGGGTGCATCTGTGATCTCCGGAAGTTCGAAAGGTGACTGGCGTCAGACAGCGTCAGCGCAACGCAGGTTGCGCGAGCGCCCGCTTGACGAAGGGAAGCCGATCGGCGGCGGCGAGCCCGAGATTGCGCAGCACCGAGACCCACGCGCCACGCGCGCCGAACAGCCGGGCGAGCCCGTCGGTCACGGTCTGCATCGCGAGCACCGGCTCGGCACGGCGACGGGCGTACCGCTCGAGCAGCACGGACGCGCCGGGATCGGTGACGGGCCCCCGCTCCGCCAGCACGGCGGCCAGCGCCTCGGCGTCGCCGAAACCCAGGTTCACGCCCTGCCCGGCCAACGGATGCACGCCATGCGCGGCGTCTCCAGCAAGCGCAAGGCGATGGGCGACGAGCGCGGGCAGGCGCAGGAACTGCAGCGGGAATGCGGCCGGCGGCGTGACGACTTCGAAGTCGCCGAGCCCGTGCTCGCCGGCCGCGGCGACGCGCGAGGCGAGCGCGGCGTGATCGAGCGACATCAACTCGGTGGCGAGTGCCGCGGGTGCCGACCAGACGATCGAAACGCGGCGTCCCGGCAAGGGCAGCCAGGCGAGAATGCCGCCGTCCTTGCGGAACCACTGCCGTGCGCAACCGCGGTGCGGGCGCTCGCAGGCGAAGTTCGCCACGACCGCGGTCTGCCCGTAGGGACGGGGAACCGCGTGCATCCCGGCAGACTCTCGCACCCACGAGCGCACGCCGTCGGCGCCGACGACGAGCCGTGCCTCGACCCGATCTTCGTGCTCCAGGATCAGCGAGGCGAATTCCGGCGCGAACGCGAGCGATGCGAAGCGGCGCGGCGCCAGCACGACGACACCTTCGTCCCGGACGCGCGGCACGAGCGCGGCACGGATCTCGCGTTCCTCGACGATCCAGGCGAGCGCGCGTACGCCTACATCGTGGGCCGAGAACTCGAGCACGGCACCGCGGTCGCCCTCGACGCGCATCGACTCGACCGGCTGCATCCGGCCCGCCGGCAGCGCGGCCCAGGCCCGCTGCGCTTCCAGGAAGGCGACGCTTCCCGGCGAGATCGCGTACACGCGGGAATCGATCGTCGCCGGGTCGGCTGCCACCGTGACAACGGGCACCCGGTCGGCGAGCGCGACCGAGAGCCCGGCGCGAGCGAGCGCGGGCGCGAGCGAAAGCCCGACCAGCCCCCCGCCCGCCACCAGCACGTCGACCCGCGTCGTCGTCATCGCGCGACGCGGCTCACTGGACTACCCTCCGCGCCAACGCGCTTCGGGGCGGATTCGCCCTCGGGGCGGCCCTTCGGGCTCATTGGACTACCCTCCGCGCCAACGCGCTTCGGGGCGGATTCGCCCTCGGGGCGGCCCTTCGGGCTCATGCCGACCACTCCAGCGACTCGATGACCAGGTTGCGGTTGGTGTAGATGCACAGGTCGCCGGCGATGTCGAGCGAGCGCTGCACGACGTCGCGCGCGGAAAGCGCAGTGTTCTCGACCAGCGCGCGCGCCGCGGCCTGTGCGTAGGGTCCGCCCGAGCCGATCGCGACGATGCCGAACTCCGGTTCGAGCACGTCGCCGTTGCCGGTAATCACCAGCGACGCGGTGCGGTCGGCGACCGCGAGCATCGCCTCCAGCCGGCGCAGGATGCGGTCGGAGCGCCAGTCCTTGGCGAGCTCGACCGCTGCGCGCGTGAGGTGCCCCTGGTGCTTCTCGAGCTTGCCCTCGAAACGCTCGAACAGCGTGAACGCGTCCGCGGTCGCGCCCGCGAAACCGGCGAGCACGCGGTCCTGGTAGATGCGCCGCACCTTGCGCGCCGACGACTTGACGACGACGTTGCCGAGCGTCACCTGCCCGTCGCCCCCGAGGGCTACCGCGGAGTCGCGACGGACGGAGAGGATCGTTGTGCCGTGGAACTGTTCCATGGGAGGCGGGGCCATCAGCGTGGAGTCGGCATTGTACGATTCGGCCGCGGCCGCCTTCGCCGCGTCGCACGGCGGGCTTTCGGCGCGACGGCGCCCGGCACACGCCGGCGCAGCGCGCGTCCCGCCTCAGACGTTCTTCTTGACGAAGTGCCGGGGTGGCAGGCCGATCAGCAGCAGCAGCGCCCGGATGATCGGCGTGGCCCCGACGATCTGCACCGATTTGCGCTGGCCTTCGATGCGGCTCACGGCGTTCAGGAACGCCCCGGCGCAGACGAAATCGATGCGCTCGACGGCGCTCATGTCGACGGCGACGATGTGGCGGCCGTGCGCGAACTCCTGCACCTTGGCGAATTGCGGCGTCGCCTGGCCGGCGAGCATGCCGGACAGGTGCACGGCCTCGGCGTCCGGCGCCAGCGCCCCCCCTTCCGCGGTAGCGTCGGTGGCGACATGGATGGGCTTCGGCGGCTCGGGCGGCGGCTCCCACGACGGCGGCGACATCTCGAAGGCGATCGCGTACTCGATCGCCCGGTCGTCGAACGCCGCCTGGTCATGGTTCCACTGCATCAGCTCGAGCGAGAGCAGCCATGCGCCTGATCCGCCTTCGCGTCCCTGCTTGACCGCGGCGTCGAGCGCCGCGTGGAGCTTCTGCGCACGCTCGATCGTCAGGCCGAGCCTGGCCTTGCGCGCGTCCGCGAGCGCCCCGGTGAGGAGCCGGGCACCGGCGTCGTCGAAACCCGTGACGGACCCCAGATCGAGCCGCGCCTGCGCGACTTTCTTCGCGATCGCGCGCCGCAGGCCCTCGACCTGCGGTGCCGAGTCGGCGGAGAGACGCCCGGCGACCGCGACGAAGCCGGCCGGCGCTACCGCCACCGCCTTGGACGGCGTCCTCGCCTCCCACATCGGGGCGGAACGCTCGAACTGCACCGAGTAGGAGAACGCATGCTGCTCGAAGGCGGCGCGGTCTCCCGAGCGCTGCAGCAGATCGAACAGTGCGAGCCAGGCGAGCGGCGACTGCTTCGTGTCGTGGTCGGAGGCCACCCCCTGCTCGAGCAGCGCACGCGCCGCCGGGGCCTGGCCGCTCGCGAACAGCAGCGCGGCGTTCTCGAGCACGGCGCAAAGTCCCGGATTCGCCTGCGCGACCTCGATCGCCTGTTGCTGCGGCGACCACTCGACCAGGCTCGAGCCGGTGATCGACTCGTCCACCTGGTACGGCTCCATGCGGGGCTTCTCGCTCTTGCCGCCGGCGCTCGCGGCGAGCGTCCGGGCCGAGACGACCTTGCCCTCGCGCGCGGGACTCGGCGTCGACCCGGAGGACTTCCGGACAGGAGGCTTGGAGAAAAGCGCCATCAATCGAGATTCGTTGCCCGGCTCGCGGCAGGACGGATGATTATGAGCTTGTCATATGCAATCAACAAGCTGCGCCGCCGTTGTTGCGGCGCAACCCAGGAGTTGCGGCCCGGTTCGTCGTACATGCCT
>Ga0209391_10001701_pt1 | contig 11467 bp, 11 predicted proteins | sample PPLLak3March2015_FD_187246 | JGI IMG/M metagenome (GOLD analysis project Ga0209391, IMG submission 187246) | Freshwater sediment microbial communities from Prairie Pothole Lake near Jamestown, North Dakota, USA - PPLs Lake P7 Core (1) Depth... | ecosystem: Environmental > Aquatic > Freshwater >... | reverse complement strand
GCGATGATCCGCTCCGAGCGCCTGGCGGCCATGGGCCAGATCACCGCGGTGCTGGCCCACGAGGTGCAGAACCCCTTGCAGGCGATCCACACCAATCTGGAGCTGCTGAGTAGCGCGCTGCTGGAGGCTGACGAGCAAGAGGAGTGCCTGGCCATCTGTCTGAGCGAGGTCGAGCGGCTGCGCGAGATGACGCACAACGTGTTGAGCTTGAGCAGCGTCCAGCCGCAAGCCTTCAGCACGGTATCCATCAGGGATGTGTGGCGCAAGGCGCAGCACCTGCTGAGCGAGCAGATGCGCAGGGCCGGCGTCGAGGTGCTGGTCGACCTGCCTGAGGACCTGCCGCCCGTGCATGGCTTGGCGGAGCATCTGGGCCAGGTGTTGATCAACCTGGCCTTGAACGCCATCGACAGCATGCCCAACGGCGGTCAGATGCGCATCGCCGGCCAGGCCAGGGAGGGCTGGTTGGAGATCACGTTCGCCAACGACGGCCCGCCTATTCCGCCGGAGCACCTGGCGCGGCTGTTCGATCCCTTCTTCACCACCAAGCCCAGCGGCGCGGGCCTGGGCCTGTTCGTCTCCCACGGGATTGTCCAGCAGCACGGCGGCGATTTGAGCGTGGCCAACCTGTCGGAGGAGCAGGGGGTGTGCTTCACCATCAGCTTGCCAGCCGCTGCTGAGCAGAAATCTCCCATCGAGGCGTCCACTGGCGCCGCAAGGATGTCCAGCCGTGAGTGAACCCACTCGCCCGTCGCACATCCTGATCGTCGAGGACACCCTGGGCATCGCCCGCTCCTTGAGCCTGGGGCTGGGGCTGTACCCGCGGGGCGCCTACCAGGCCGAAATCTGCGGCTCGGGCGAGGATGCGCTCAAGCGGCTGCTGGAAATCCCGATCGACCTGTTGATCACGGACCTGCGGCTGCCTGGCATCGACGGGCTGACGCTGTTGGAGCGCACCCGCCACTTCAGCCCGGCCACGCGCAGCATCCTGATCACCGCCTATGGCTCGCCCGAGGTGGAGCAGCGGGCGCAGGCGCTGGCCGACGCCTACATCACCAAGCCGTTTCTGCTGCAGGACGTGTTGGGCGAGGTGGAGCGTATCTTGCAGCAGCCGGCTGAGCAGCCGGCCCGGCCGGCCGCAGCCGCAGCGCCTGCGCGTCCCATCGAAGGCATGGCGGAGCAGATCGAGCAGCGTCGGTCGGTGCATCTGACCGTTTTCGCCTGCGACTTCGATGGTACCCTGGCCGAAGAGGGCCAGGTCGACGACGCCACCTGGGACGCGCTGCGGGCCGCCCGCATGGCTGGCATGATGCACATCCTGGTCACCGGCCGTACCCTGGATAGCATCATCGGCAGTGGGCCCTTCAGGGAGCTGTTCGAGGCCATCGTGGCCGAGAATGGGGCTGTGGTGCAGTTAACCCGGCGCAACCAGGTGACGCTGCCCTTTGGCGCGCTGGACGCTCGTCTGTTGCAGCAGTGGCACACCATGGACCTGCCACTGGAATGGGGTCTGGCGATCGCCGCCACGGTCAAGCCCCACGACGAGGCCCTGCTGCGCACGCTACGCACCAGCCGCGCCTGCGCTACGGTGGTCTACAACCGCAACGCGGCTATGTTCCTCCCTCCCGGCGCGACCAAGGGCAGCGGCCTGCTCTATGCCCTGGAGGAGCTGGGCTATTCGGCGCACAACGTGCTGGCATGCGGCGACGCCGAGAACGACCGCAGCCTGTTCGAGGTGGCCGAGCTGGGCGTGGCCGTGGCCAACGCGACTCCTGACCTGCGCAGCGCAGCCGATGTGGTGCTGGCGGAGCCGGCCGGCGCAGGCGTGCGCAAGCTGTTGAACGACCTGTTGGCGGGCAGGCCTCCTATCCACCGGCCGCGGCCTGAGCGGGCGCTGGTGCTGGGCCAGCGGGCCAGCGGCTCGCCCGTGCGCCTGGACCCCTACGCGGTGATCGAGAGCAATGTGGGCATCCTCGGCGGCAGCGGCAGCGGCAAGTCGTGGCTGGCCGGGCTGGTGACTGAGGAGCTGCTCAAGCAGAAGTACCAGGTGTGCATTATCGATCCGGAGGGGGACTACCGCGCCCTGGCTGCGTCGCCGCGCACCCTGCTGCTCGGCGGCCCTGAGACCCCCTTGCCCTCGGTGGCCAGCGTGCTCAACGTGGCTGAATGGAACAACGTCAGCCTGGTGCTGGACCTGTCGATGTATGAGTTCGAGCGCCGCCACGCCTACCTGGGCGATTTCCTGCGCGCCCTGCGCGGCCTGCGGGCCAGGCGCGGCCGGCCCCATTTCTTCCTGATCGACGAGGTGCAGAGTTTCTGTCCCTCTGAAGGTGGGGAATTGACCGATCTGCTGCAAGAGGCGATGCAGTGGGGCGGCTTTGGCCTGGTCAGCTATCGCCCCAGCCTGGTGGCCCGGCCGTTGCTGGAGCGCCTGGACCAGTTGCTGCTGACCCGGCTGGCCCTGCCGGAGGAGATCGAGACCGTGGCCCCCTGGCTGCATGGTTACAAGGGCAGCGACGAGGTACTGGAGGCGCTGCCCACCCTGCCGCGCGGCCAGGCCTACCTGTGCAGCGGCCTGCGCCCGAACGGCGTCGCCAGCCGGCCGGCCCTGGTGCGCTTCCAGGTGGGCGGCCGCGCCATCCCCCACATCCGCCATCTGCACAAGTACCTGCGCACCCCCCTGCCGGAGCCCAAGCGCTTCTACTTCCGCACGCGCCAGGGGGAGGCGCTGGGCACGGCCGCCAGCCTGTGGGAGTTCCGCGAGCGGTTGGCCGGTCTGCCGGCCGACGCGCTGCGCTATCACATGGCGCGTGGGGATTTCGCGGCCTGGATCGAGGGCGCGCTGCACGACGAAGAGCTGGCCCGCCGCGTCAGCAAGATCGCCAACCGCCAGTTGCACGGTGACGCCCTGCGCCAGGCGCTGCTGGAGACGGTGGTCGAGCGCTATGAGGAGTTGGAGATGCTGGTGTGACGGTGAGGCGCTCCACGAGCAGAGACGGCATTCCCACCGGGAGTGAGACCTTGAGCAGTGTGACCCCCAGGGCAGCATCACGGCCGACTTGATCGAACTGACGCCGGAGTTGGGCGAGTTGTTCGCGGGCTACTGGTCGCGCGTGACACTTGCACCTGCGGCGCAAGCGCAGGTGTGCCGCCGCACCGCCACGGCAACATAGCGATGCCCTTCTTCCACCTGCGCGCCGACGGCTTTTGGCGCCTGGTCGCCCGGCCCGGCCAGAAGGAGGCGCTGGCCGCGCTCACGACCATGAGCTCCATCGGCCAGGTGCGCACGGTGCTGTTGGGCGCGCGGCTGGACGACGAACTGGCCGCGCTGTTGCGCCAGCCTGGGCCGCGCGCGGCGCAGCGCCGCGCGCTGGTGGAGACTTGCTTCGCCCCGGCGTTACAGGCGCGGCTGCTGGAGCAGGGGCTGGTCAACGTGGAGGCCTACCGCTACGGGGAAGAGCTGCTGGCGCAAGCGCCGCCCCAGGTGCTGCGTCAGACGCCCGAGGCCTACCGCACCGCCGTGCGCGACCAGGGCTTCCGGCGCGTCATTGTCAGCGCGTACGATCACCGCTGCGCGTTCTGCGGTATCCGCATGTTGACCGTCGGCGGCCACACCGCGGTCGACGCGGCCCACATCGTCCCTTGGTCGGTCAGCCACAACGACGATCTCTTGTACTGAGTGCGCCCAGCAGCGCGGGGCTGATTGACTCAACGCGGCTCCTGTGCTATCATGCAGCCCCGTGTATCACGGGCTTTTTCTTTTCCAGCCCCGGTCGCCGCGTCCGGGCATAACGCCATCGATCCCTGCGTCGCCTGCGACGCCAGGCTGGTCCTGCTTCTCACCCCAAGACACGGCGAGCGATCTCCGTGTCTCTTGTTTTGTTGCAGAAACCGGGTTTCTTCGGAGAAGCCCGGTTTCTGAGCGCTCTGCGCGGAGGCTCTCATGACCAAGTACATCTTCATCACCGGCGGCGTCGTCAGCTCCCTGGGCAAGGGGGTGACGGCCGCGGCCATCGGCCGGCTGATCAAGGGCCGCGGCATCTCGGTGTCGATCCAGAAGCTGGACCCCTACCTCAACGTGGACCCCGGCACCATGTCCCCCTACCAGCACGGCGAGGTCTTCGTCACCGAGGACGGCGCCGAGACCGACCTGGACCTGGGCCACTACGAGCGCTTCACCGACGAGAACCTGAGCCGGGCCAGCAACGTCACCTCCGGTCAGATCTACGCCGAGGTGCTGCGCAAGGAGCGGCGCGGCGACTACCTGGGCGGCACGATCCAGGTCATCCCCCACGTCACCAACGAGATCAAGCGCCGCATCGCGCTGGCCGGCCGCGACAACGACGCCGAGGTGGTGATCGTCGAGGTGGGCGGCACGGTGGGCGACATCGAAAGCCTGCCCTTCATGGAGGCCATCCGCCAGATGCGCAAGGACGTGGGCCGCGACAACGTGCTCTACATCCACGTGACGCTGCTGCCGCACATCGGCGCCACCGGCGAGCTGAAGACCAAGCCCACCCAGCACAGCGTCTCCGAGCTGCGCGGCATCGGCATCCAGCCCGACGTGATCGTCTGCCGCTCCGACTACCCGGTCGAGAAGTCGATCCGCGACAAGATCGCCCTCTTCTGCGACGTGGAGCCGGAGGCTGTGGTGCCGCTGGAGACCGTCAAATCGCTCTATGAGGTGCCGCTGATGCTGGAGGAGTTCGGCCTGGGCAACTGGCTGACCAGCCGGCTGAGCTATGGCTGGCGCGTGGCCGACCTGAGCGAGTGGCGCGATCTGGTGCTGCGCCAGAACACCCTGGGCCAGGCCGAAGACGTTGCACCGCTGCGCGTGGCGTTGGTGGGCAAATACGTCGAGCTGCAAGACGCCTACATCAGCGTGCGCGAGGCGCTGATCCACGCCTCGGTCGCCCTGGGTCGCCGCCTGCATGTCGAGTGGATCAACTCGGAGGATCTGGAGCGCGGCCGCAGCGTCGAGCGGCTGGCCGGGGTCGATGGCATCGTGGTACCGGGCGGCTTCGGCTACCGCGGCATCGAGGGCAAGATCGTGGCGGCCCGCTACGCCCGCGAGCACCAGACGCCCTACCTGGGGCTGTGCCTGGGCATGCAGGTGATGTGCATCGAGTTCGCCCGCCACGTCACCGGCTCCGACCGCCCCAACAGCACCGAGTTCGATCCGCACACCAACTACCCGGTCATCGACCTGATGCCCGACCAGCGCGGCATCGCCGACATGGGCGGCACCATGCGCCTGGGCGCCTACCCCTGCGTCCTGCAGGCGGGCACGGCTGCCGCGGCCGCCTATGGACAGGAGCAGGTGTCCGAGCGTCACCGCCACCGTTTTGAGTTCAACAACAGCTTCCGCGAGCAGCTTAGCGAGGCCGGTCTGACGCTGAGCGGTCTTTCTCCCGATGGTCGACTGGTGGAGATCGCCGAACTGCGCGATCATCCCTGGATGCTGGGCAGCCAGTTCCATCCTGAATTCAAGAGCCGGCCCAACCGGCCGCATCCGCTCTTCCGGGCCTTTCTAGAGGCTGTGCAGACTCGCACGCAGCAGGGTAGCCCGGTTGCCGCTTAGGCGTACCTTGTGCTATAATCGGACCAAGCTCGTGCAGCGTAACGCAGTCAACAGGAGAAGAAACGATGTCAGGTCACTCAAAATGGTCAACCATCAAACGCAAGAAGGGTGCAGCCGACAGCAAGCGCGGCGCGCTGTTCACCAAGCTGGCGCGAGAGATTCAAATCGCGGCGCGTGAGGGCGCTGACTCCGACTACAACTTCAAGCTGCGCCTGGCCGTCGACAAGGCCAAGGCCAACAGCATGCCCAAGGAGAACATCGAGCGGGCGATCCGGCGCGGGTCTGGCCTGGAGGCCGGCGAGGAGTTGATCGAAACGGCCTTCGAGGGCTATGGCCCCGGCGGCGTCGCGCTCTACATCGAGGTGCTAACCGACAATCGCAACCGAGCGGTGTCCGAGATTCGTCATGTGCTCAGCCGCGGCAACGGCGCGATGGGCGAGAGCGGCTCAGTGGCGTGGCAGTTCGAGCCGCGCGGCTACATCACCGTGGCGCTCAACCAGCACAGCCAGGACGACGTCTTCGAGGCTGCGCTGGACGCGGGCGCCGAGGATGTGGAGTTCGGTGAGGACGTGGCCGAGGTCTACACTGAACTTGCTGACCTCAAGATCGTGCAGGATGCTTTCCGCCTGCGCGGCTTGCCGGTGGAAAATGCTGAGCTGACCATGAAGCCCAAGACTCCGCTCAGCGTGGACGACAAGACTGCGGTCAGCGTGATGAACCTGATCGAGAACCTGGAAGAACTGGACGACGTGACCAACGTCTACTCCAACCTGGAGATCAGCGAGGAACTCCTGCAGAGAATGGAGGAGTAGCTTGCGGGTACTGGGCATTGACCCTGGCACGGCGATCACAGGCTATGGGCTGGTAGACTACGACGGCGATTTGCACTTGGTAGACTGCGGCGCGATTGTTACCCCGGCTGGCATGGAGCTGCCGCAGCGCCTGCTGGCCATCCACAGGGAGCTCAGCGCCGTCATCGCCCGTTTTCAACCCGAAGCCGTGGCTGTAGAGGAGTTGTTCTTCAGCAAAAACGTGCGCACCGCCATGAGCGTCGGCCAGGCCCGCGGGGTCGTGCTGCTGGCAGCCGCTCAGGCTGATCTGCCGATTTTTCACTACAAGCCTTCTGAGGTCAAGCTGGCTGTGGCGGGCTATGGCGGCGCCGGCAAGGCGCAGATTCAGGAGATGGTGCGGCTGCTGCTGGGGCTGGATGTCGTGTTGAAGCCAGACGATGTGGCGGATGCTGTCGCCATTGCCATCTGCCATGCGCATGGAGCTCACCTGAGCCAGCTACTATTGGACAATTGACCCCCTGACCTTGACAACGAGGCGGCGCCGGACTTTTCTAGTTGCGATGAGCCTGGGTTCCGAGCGCCTCACATGGCTCCAGTTGGAGAGTTCGCAATGTCCTTTCAGGCACGCATCTTGATCGCAGAAGACGAGGCGCCGCTGCGCAACCTGGTGCGCATGTCGCTGGAGGCGACAGGCCATCATGTGACCACCGTGAACGACGGCGAAGAAGCGCTGAGGGTCTTTGCTTCCGAGCCGTTCGACCTTGTCATCGTAGATATCATGATGCCGCGCGTCGATGGCTTCGGCGTGTGCCAACAGATCCGAACGCAGTCCGACGTGCCGATCATCATGCTGACTGCGCTGGGCGGCGCCGACGACATGGTCAGAGGTTTTGAGCTGGGAGCCGACGACTATATCGCCAAGCCCTTCGCTTTCAAGGAAGTGCAGGCGCGCATCCGCGCTATCCTGCGCCGCGATCAGTGGATCAAAGAACGGCAGGCGCCGCCATTGTTGCAGAACGACATGATGACGCTGGACGTTCAGCCCCAACCGATCAGCATCGAGGCCAACGCATGATTGCCAGCATCGAAGGGATCATCCTCAGTCGCCAGCAGGAGTCGCTGGTTCTTGGCCTGGGAGGGCTGGGGGTACGCGTCTATGCCCCGGCCGATCTGTTGGCTGCTGTCCGGCCGGGGGACGAGTTGTACCTGCACACCTATTTGCACGTGCGTGAGCAGGAACTGGCGCTCTATGGCTTTGCCAGCGAGCAGGACCTGGCCTTGTTCCAACTGTTGCTCGGCGTGTCAGGCATCGGTCCCAAGTCTGCGCTGGGCGTACTCTCCGGCATGCCCGCGGACGCACTGCGGCTGGCTATCAGCCAGGAGCAGCCCGGCGTTCTGGCCCGCATCCCTGGTATCGGCAAAAAGACGGCCGAGAAAATCGTGCTTGAGCTGAAGGATAAGGTGGGGTCGCCCGATGGGGCGCCTCCTGAGCTGGCCGCACTCAGCGAGGCTGACGCAGAGGTGATCGACGCGCTGACCGCCCTGGGCTATAGCATCATCGAGGCCCAGCGCGCCGTCCAGGCCCTGCCGCGCGACGTGCGCGATGTGGAGGAACGGCTGCGCCTGGCGCTAACAAGTTTTGCAAAATAAGCAGGGGGTTGGTAGCTTGCCAGCCTGGTAAACGGACGGGGCGGGCGCTGACGGGCCATTTTGGGAATTGCTGGCGTCTGACGCCTGTGGTACAATGCACATTCCGCTGCGGCGGCGGCGATAGTGTCCAATAACCCGTGGAGCAAAGCGATGAGATCCATCGATTGGGGCCAGATCAACTGGCCCGCGGTAGCCCTCAACTCCATCTACGTCCTGGCGCTAGCCTTGACTGCGGCTTTTTTTGCCCAGGTCTTCGGTCTGGCTCAATGGAACGAGTTCCATGCCGCCCTCACCTTGACCATCGCCCTGATCGTCGTCTGGGTCAGCTTCCGGGTGGCCATGCGGGCCGGCAGCGAGCCGTTGATGCACGGCCTGCTGATCGGACTGGTAGTGGCGGTGACCATCCTTGTGCTCAACTACCTGACTGTCGGGCTGAATGTGCCTGAGATCGCCGGTTTTCTGATGCAAGTGCTGGGTGGATTGATCGGCGGCCGCATGGCGCAGCGCACCCTGGAAGGACCCCACCGATGAGCCGACTCGCCGGCGTCTTCGCCGCCATCGTCACCCCCTTTGACCGCGCCACCCTGGCCATCGACCACGGCTGGATGCCGCGCCACCTGGCTTACCTGCGAGCACGCGGCTGCGATGGAATCGTTCCTCTGGGCACCAACGGCGAGGGGCCGGCTATGAGCGTGGCGGAGCGCAAGAGCGTCATCGACACCGCCTTGGCTGCGGCCGATGGGCTGGCGGTCGTCCCTGGCGCCGGCTGCGCCAGCCTGCCCGACACGATTGAACTGACCCGCTACGCCTTGCAGGCTGGCGCCGACTCGGCGCTGGTCATCCCCCCCTTCTTCTTCAAGAACGTCTCCGATGCCGGCGTGCTGGCTTACTACCAGCGGCTGTGCGACGCAGCCTTGCAGCCTGGCCAGCAGATTCTGCTCTATCACTTCCCCAAACTGAGCGCGGTGCCCATCGGCGACGCAGTAGTGGCCGGCCTGCGCCAATCGCATCCTGGCTGTGTGGCCGGCGTGAAGGACTCCAGCGGCGACTTCGAGAGCATCGTTCATTGGAACAAGCTCTTCCCTGAGCTGCGGGTCTTTGCGGGCAGCGATTCGCTGGCCAGTGCAGCCTTCGCAGCGGGCGTAGCTGGCGCCATCACCGCTGGCGGCAACCTGGTTCCCGACTTGCTACAAGGGGTGCGCCAGGCTGTGCTGGCCGGGCGTGACCCGGCGCCGATCCAGGCGCGGCTGAACGAGGTGCGCGGCTGGCTGGAGCGCTCCCCCTCCATGCATGCGGCCACCAAGTTCCTCTTGACGCGCTTCGCCGGCCTGCCCCAGGCCGCGGTGCGTCCGCCGCTGATCGATCTGAACGATGCCCAGCGTGCTGAGTTGGCCGCTCTGGCCGATTCCTTCCTGGCCCAACCCACCGCCTGACCACAGAAGTTCCCAGGAGTTCCCATGAGTTCCCCCCACTTCCCCCAGTTCCCCCAAGGAGACCCCATGCGCAAAGAAGTCCTTTCCTGGAACGACGTCGACCGGCTGATCCAGGAGTTGTTGCCCCAGTTCCGCGGCTCCTACGATGCTCTGCTGATGATCACGCGCGGCGGCATCGTGCCCGGCGGCATCCTCAGCGAAGCTTTGGGCATCAAGTACATCCTGACCGCGGCGGTGGAGTTCCACACCGGTGTGCAGAAGCGGCTGGCCTGGCCAACCTTCCTGCAGTTTCCTGGCGATTCGCTGTTGCGCGGCCGGCGTATCCTGGTAGTGGACGACGTGTGGGGCAGCGGTCGCACCATTATGACGGTCAAATCACGCCTTGAAGCGGCCAGCGCCACCCCAGAGCTGTGCGTGCTGCATTATAAGCCAAGCGAGAGCATGTTCCGCGACGCTGCGCCGGACTACTACGCGGCCGTGACCGATGCCTGGATCGTCTACCCATGGGAAATTGAGCGCGGCGTTGATCGTGAACTGCTGGTGGCCGGCGTCGGCTAGACGTGGATTCGCTGCGGAGGCCAGGCATGTCCCCAAGTGACTTCGAGTATGATGTTCTTTGCTACGGCACCATCAGCGCCGACGACCTGATCTACGTGCCCTATTTGCCGACGCCGCGGCGCGACAGCCAGGTGCAGCAGGATTTCCAACGCCTGGGCGGCGAGGCGGCCACCGTGGCCCGCGTCCTCAGCACCTGGGGGCTGCGGGTGGCCATTGTCGGCAATGCCATCGGCGAAGATAAATGGGGACGTTACATCCGCCAGCAATTGGACGCGCTGCCGGGCGTCGACACCCGCTATCTCGTCCAGCGCTCTGACGTGCGTACCCCGTTCTGCCGCATCCTGGTGACGCCCGACGGCGAGCGCAGCATCCTGGGTTACTGGTTCGACGAAGCGCCCAAGACCGCGCTGACCGAAGACATGATGCGCCGGGCGCGCCTGCTGAGCGTCGATGTCTACGGCAAGGACGAGCGGGATGAGGCGGCCAGGATTGCCCGTGGGCTGGGCCGGCCGGTGGTGTCGGCCGACGCCATCTGGCCTAACTATCCCCTGGCCAGCCTGAGCGACCTGATCGTCATCTCGCGCGATTTTCTGGTCGGTTACTTCCCAGGCGTCTATATCTACGACCACGCGCTGGAGCTGCAAAAAACCGGCGCGGGTTCGATCATCATCACCCACGGCCAGAAGCCGGTGCTGGTGGTCGATCGCCATGGCCGTCCCTCCTACGTCGAGCCCTTCGCCGTCACCGCTATTGATACCACCGGCGCCGGCGACGTGTTCAAGGCCGCGGCCATCTATGGCCAGTTGCAGGGCTGGGACCTGGTGAGCTCGACGCGCTTTGCCTGCGCGGCAGCCTCGCTCTACATCGCCCAGCCGCGCGGCCAGGACCAGGTGCCCGACCTGGCCAAGGTGACCCAGTTGGCAGGTGTGTGAGGCTGGGGTGAGCGACGACGTCTTCTGGGGGGTGATGCTTGGCCGCCGCTCGGTGCGCCGCTATGCCGCGCAGCCGGTGCCTGCTGAACTGGTGGAGAAGCTGTTGGAGGCTGCGCACTGGGCCCCGTCGGCCCACAACCGCCAGCCGTGGCGCTTCGTGCTGCTGAACGACCAGGTCCTGCGGCGACGGTTGGCCGAGAGCATGGCGGCCGATTGGCAGGCAGACCTGCTGGCCGACGGCGCTGATCCGGCTATGGTCAGCCGCCGCGCCGCCATCTCTATCGAACGCATCAGCACCGCCCCGCTGGCGATCCTCCCCTGTCTCGATTTGGACTCTCTGGACAGCTACCCCGACCCGCAACGCCAGCAGCGCGAGTGGCAAATGGGGGTGCAGTCGGTGGCGCTGGCCTGCCAGAACCTGCTGCTGGCCGCCCATCACCATGGCTTGGCCGCCTGCTGGATGTGTGCGCCCATCTTCTGCCCCGATCTGGTGCAGGCCATCCTCCACCTGCCTGCGGCGTTGGA
>Ga0209391_10001700_pt1 | contig 11470 bp, 9 predicted proteins | sample PPLLak3March2015_FD_187246 | JGI IMG/M metagenome (GOLD analysis project Ga0209391, IMG submission 187246) | Freshwater sediment microbial communities from Prairie Pothole Lake near Jamestown, North Dakota, USA - PPLs Lake P7 Core (1) Depth... | ecosystem: Environmental > Aquatic > Freshwater >... | reverse complement strand
TGTCCACGCCCACCGGGCCACCGTCGAACTTCTCGATGATGGTGAGCATCAGGCGCCGGTCCATCACGTCGAAGCCGTGCGGGTCGACGTCGAGCAGGTCGAGCGCCGCCTGCGCCACCGGCTCGGTGATGTGCCCCTGCGCCTTCACCTCGGCGAAATCACGCACGCGGCGCAGCAGCCGGTTGGCGATGCGCGGCGTGCCGCGCGAGCGCTCGGCAATGCGCGCGGCCCCCGCCGTGTCCGTCGGCACGCCGAGGATGCGCGCCGACCGCTCGACGATGCGCTGCAGGTCCTCGTGACCGTAGAACTCGAGGCGCTGCACGATGCCGAAGCGGTCGCGCAACGGCGAGGTGAGCAGCCCCGCGCGCGTGGTGGCCCCCACCAGCGTGAACGGCGGCAGGTCGATCTTGATCGAGCGCGCGCCGGGGCCCTCGCCGATCACGAGGTCGAGCTGGAAGTCCTCCATCGCCGGGTAGAGGATCTCCTCGACCACCGGGCTGAGGCGATGGATCTCGTCGACGAACAGGATCTCGTTCGTCTGCAGGTTGGTGAGCAGCGCGGCGAGATCGCCCGGCCTCTCGAGCACCGGACCCGAGGTCTGCTTGAACCCCGCGCCCAGCTCGTTCGCGATGACGTGCGCCAGCGTGGTCTTGCCGAGTCCAGGCGGCCCGAAGATCAGCACGTGGTCGAGCGCGTCCTTCCGCTGCCGGGCCGCGGTGATGAAAATCTCCATCTGGGCCTTCACCGCCGGCTGCCCGACGTAGTCGGCCAGCGTCTTCGGACGCACGGCGCGGTCGTACGCTTCGTCGTCGCGTTGGTTGCCCGCGGAAATCACCCGGTCCTGCTCGATCATTCAGGCACCCGCATCACGAGGCCGCCGCGCGCAGGGCGTGGCGAATGAGTTCTTCGGTGGTCGTCACGGACGCGTCCACCTTCTGCAGGAGGCGCGTGACCTCGGGCGGCTTGTAGCCGAGCGACACGAGTGCCGCGAACGCCTCGGCCTGCGCCCCGGCTGGTCCGGACGCCGGGCCCATGCCCGGCACGAACGCCGGGCCGGCAAGGCCCTTCAACCGGTCGCGCATCTCGATCACCAGGCGCTCGGCAGTCTTGCGGCCGATGCCGGGCACGCGGACCAGGGTGGCGACGTCCTGCGCCTCGACGCAGCGGTGGAACTCGTCCACGGTCACGCCCGAAAGAATGGCGAGCGCGATGCGCGGACCGACGCCCGACACCTTGATCAGCTCGCGGAACAGGCTGCGTTCGCGTTCCGTGCCGAAGCCGAACAGCACGTGCGCGTCCTCGCGCACCACCAGGTGCGTGAAGAGATGCACCTCGGCGCCCGCGGCCGGCAACCCGTAGAACGTCGACATCGGCGCCTCGACCTCGTAACCCACGCCGCCGACGTCCACGAGCAATTGCGGCGGATGCTTGGCCGCCAGCTTGCCGCGCAGGAACCCGATCATGCGCGGCTCCCCGCGGTGCCCACGGCCGCCCGCATCTCGCGCGAGTACGCGTGGCAGAGCGCGATGCCGATCGCGTCGGCCGCGTCGGGGCCGAGCTCGCCCTGCAGCTTGAGCAGCGTCTTCACCATCAACTGAACCTGTTCCTTCTGCGCCCCGCCCGAGCCGACCACCGCCAGCTTCACCTCGCGCGGCGCGTACTCGTAGACCTCGGGGTCGCCCGAGAACACGGCGCACAGCGCCGCACCGCGGGCCTGGCCGAGCTTGAGCGCACTGTCGGCGTTGCGGTGCATGAACACCCGCTCGATCGCGACCTCCCGCGGGGTGTACTCGCGCATCAGCGCGGTCACTCCCTCGTAGATCTGGCGCAGCCGGGGTGGAAACTCCGCACCGCTCGTCCGGATGGCGCCGCTCGTGACGTAGCGTGCGTCGCCGTCCACCCAGTCGATGATGCCGAAGCCGGTCGCCTGCGAACCGGGATCGAGCCCCAGGATACGCACGGAGCCGCCGCGCGTCGTCGTCGGGCCCGGCGCTAGCGTCCAGCGCCGGCCACTGCGATTCAGCCTGGGCAAGGACTTACTCCGCGGGACCAAGGGAGATGGCGCGGTATCATACCCGACGCCGTGAAACACGCCGAGATCGTCATCGAACGACAGTCCCCGCCGGTGCAGGCCGCCTTGGCGTTCCTGCGCGGCGCGCTGCCGCCCGACACCGTCGAACGCAGCCGCGAACTCGCGGGCGTGCTGGACCAGCTGCAGGCGGACGACGAACTGCTGCTGGCGGGCCTGCTGATCCCTGGCTTTGCCTCGCTCCCGGACCCGGCCGAGCGCCTGAACGAAGTGTTCGGCGCCGCGCCACTGCGTCTCGTCAGCGAACTCGAGCGCGTGGCCGACAGCGGCATCCCGGCCGGCTGGAACCCGGGCGAGGCGCTCAAGCCGGCTCAGGCAGAGGGCTTGCGCAAACTGCTCCTGTCGCTCGCCTCCGACGTGCGGCTGGTGCTGCTGCGCCTGGCGGTACAGCTGGTGCGCCTGCGGCACCTCAAGGAGGCCCCGCCCGAGGAACAGCAGCGTGCCGCGCTCGAGACGCGCGAGATCTACGCACCGCTCGCCAACCGCCTGGGCATCTGGCACATCAAGTGGGAGCTCGAGGACCTCGCATTCCGCTTCAGCCAGCCCGAGGACTACAAGCGCATCGCCGGCTGGCTGCGCACCAAGCGCGCCGAACGCGAGGACTACATCGAGGACGTGCGCCGCGAGCTCGCCCGCGAGCTCGACAAGGCCGAAGTGAAGGCCGAGATCACCGGCCGGCCGAAGCACATCTACAGCATCTGGCGGAAGATGCAGCGCAAGGGCCTCGCCTTCGAGCAGGTGATGGATGTGCTGGCCGTGCGCATCCAGGTCGACACCGTCGCCGAGTGCTACGCCGCGCTCGGCATCGTGCATGGGTTGTGGACCTACATTCCCGGCGAATTCGACGACTACATCGCCACGCCCAAGGAGAACCATTACCGCTCGCTGCACACCGCGGTGGTGGGACCCGGCCGCCTGCCGCTCGAGGTGCAGATCCGCACGCGCGAGATGCACGAGCACGCCGAACTCGGCGTGGCGGCCCACTGGCAGTACAAGGAAGGCCGCAAGGCCGAGGCGAGCTTCCAGCAGAAGATCAACTGGCTGCGCCAGTTGCTCGAGCCCGTGACCCGCAGCGGTGCCGAGCCCGACCTGCTCGACGGACTGCAGGCCGAGATCTTCGAGGACCGCGTCTACGCGCTGAGCCCCCGGGGTGAGGTGGTCGACCTGCCGCGCGGCGCCACGCCGCTCGACTTCGCCTACCACGTGCACACCAACCTCGGGCATCGATGCCGCGGCGCGCGCGTCAACGGGCGCATGGTGCCACTCGACTACAAGCTCGCGAACGGCGACAGCGTCGAAATCATCACCGGCAAGCAGCCGAACCCCAGCCGGGACTGGCTGGTGCCGGCGCTGGGGTACCTCGCCTCGCAGCGCAATCGCGCCAAGGTGCGCAGCTGGTTCCGCAAGCTCGACGAGGGCCAGAATCGCGAGCAAGGCCGCGAAATGCTCGAACGCGAACTCGACCGCCTTGGCGTGCGGGCTCCGCCGCTGCCCGATATCCTCGACGAACTCGGCCTGCCCAACCTGGACGCGCTCTACATCGGCCTCGGCGAGGGCGAACTCACGGTCGCGCAGGTGGCGGGCGCCGTGCATCGGCGTCTCAAGGACCACGAGCCGCAGAAGCCGCGCATGTTCAAACCCGCGGCGGCAAGCCAGCCCGGCGGCATGGTCATCGACGGCGTCGGCGACCTGCTGAGCACCTTCGCAAGGTGCTGTCGGCCGGTGCCACCCGAGGCCATCGCGGGCTACATCACGCTAGGCCGCGGCGTGAGCATCCACCGTGCCGACTGCGCCAACCTGTTGCGCATGCGCGACCAGCAACCGCAGCGCGTACTCGCCGTCGACTGGGGCCGCGCCTCGCCGGAGCGCACCTTCCCGGCCGCCGTGGTGATCCACGCATTTGACCGCAAGGGACTGACCCGCGACGTCACCGGCGTGCTGGCCGACGAGCACATCAGCATCACGGCGATGAACGTGGCAACCAACAAGGCCGAGAACACCGCGCACATCGACCTCAGCGTCACCGTGCACGGACTCGACGAACTGAGCCGGTTGCTGAGCCGGTTCGCCAGCCTGCCGAACGTGATCAGCGCGCGGCGGCGGCACTGAACCACCCCTGGGGACGACACGGAGCGAGCGCAACCGATGGCGAAATGGATTCGACTGGCAGCCCTGCTGCTCGTGCTGTTCGTGGCCGCGGAATGGTGGTCGGGACGTTCGCCGGTCGACGGACCCGTCACGAATGCACCGAGCGCAGCGCCGCCCGCCGCCAGCGTCGAGTCGACACGCTATCCGTCGTTCCTGCCACGCGAAGCCGTCAGCACGCTGCAACTCATCGAACGCGGCGGACCGTTTCCCTTCGATCGCGACGGCACCGTGTTCCAGAACCGCGAACGGCGCCTGCCCGACCAGACGCGCGGGTTCTACCGCGAGTACACCGTGGAGACACCGGGTTCATCGGATCGCGGCGCGCGACGCATCGTCACGGGCGGCAATCCGCCGGAAGTGTATTACTACACCGACGACCACTATCGTTCGTTTCGTCGCGTGGAGATCGGCCAATGAATGTCGAGGCAGGATCGGAATCCGCCGCAGTGCCCGCCGCGGTTCAGGTTATCGACCTGCCGCCGGAAGCCGCCGCCGCGCTCGAGCGGCTGGCGGTCGCGCTGGGACTGGACGCCGTGAGGATCGATCTCGACGGCTGCGCCGACAAGGCGGAGTTTCTCGAGCGGACGGCGGCCGCCCTCGGGTTCCCTGCGTGGTTCGGGGGTAACTGGGACGCGTTCTTCGACTGCCTGGCAGACCTGGGTTGGCGCCCGGCCCGCGGTCACGTGCTGGTGTTCGAGAATACCGGCGACATGCGCCGGCACGCGCCCGAATCGCTCGACACGGCGATCACGATCCTGAACGATGCCGCGGCAGCCTGGGACGAGCGCGGCCGGCCGTTCCGCGCTTTCGTCGCCGCCTGAGCGGAAGTCGTCAGCGGTTCGGGATATCGATCGCGCGCTTGTCGGCGTTGAGCGCCGCTTCGTGCACCGCCTCGCTCAGCGTCGGGTGCGCGTGGATCGTGCGCTGCAAGTCCTCGGTACTGGCCGAGTACTCGAGTGCCAGCACGGCCTCGGCAATCAACTCGCCGGCCATGGGCCCGATGATGTGCACGCCCAGGATCTCGTCGTCGTCCTTGGCGGCAATCACCTTGGCGAAACCCGCCGGCGCTTCCATCGCGCGCGCGCGGCCGCTGGCCATGAACGGGAAGCTGCCGACCTTGTACTCCCGGCCGGTCTTCTTCACCTCTTCCTCCGTGAGACCCACCCAGGCGATCTCGGGCGCGGTGTAGATCACCGACGGGATCGCCTTGTAGTTGACCTCCGAGACGAGGCCTGCAATGAGGTCGCCCACCATCACGCCCTCTTCCTTGCCCTTGTGGGCGAGCATCGGGCCGCGCACCACGTCGCCGACCGCCCACACGTTCGGCGCGCCGGTGCGGCACTCGTGGTCGACGTTGATGAAGCCACGCTCGTCGAGTTCGACGCCCGTACCCTCGCCCAGCAGCCCGCTCGTGAACGGACGGCGGCCGATGGCAACCACGACCTTGTCCACCTTGACGGTCTGCGCGCCGGAGGCGTCGGTGTACTCGAGCGTGACGCCCTCCTTGCCCTGCTTCGCGCCGCTCACCTTGGCGCCCAGGCGGATTTCGAGGCCCTGCTTCTTGAAATGCTTGAGCGCTTCCTTGGCGACCTGCTGGTCGGCCATCCACAGGAACTGCTCCATCGCCTCGAGCACGACGACTTCGGCACCGAGGCGGCGCCAGACGCTACCGAGTTCGAGGCCGATCACGCCGGCGCCGATCACGCCCAGTCGCTTCGGCACGGCGTCGAACTCGAGCGCGCCCCAGGAATCGACCACCGCCTTGCCGTCGAACGGCACCGACTTGAGCGTCATCGGCACCGAGCCGCTCGCGAGCACTACGTGCGCAGCTGAGAGCTCCTGCTTCTTGCCATCGAGCGCGGTGAACTCCACGCGATTACCGGCCAGCAGCTTGCCGTGGCCCTGCAGCCCGGTGACGCCCGCCGCCTTGAAGAGACCGGCGATGCCCTGCGTCGACGCCTTGACGATCTTCGCCTTGCGCTTCTGCATGGTGGCGACGTCGAACTCGAGCCCGCCGACCTTGATGCCGTGCGCGCCGAACTCGGCGTGCGCGCGGTGATAGAGCTCGGACGACTCGAGCAGCGCCTTCGACGGGATGCAGCCCGCGTTGAGACAGGTGCCGCCGAAGGCATGCGTGCCGTCGTAGTTCTTCCATTCGTCGATGCAGGCGACCTTGAGCCCGTTCTGGGCTGCGCGGATCGCGCAGGGGTAGCCCGCCGGGCCGGCGCCGATGACGATGACGTCGTAGGAGGTAGCTTCAGACATGGGCACTCCGAACGGAAGAAAGGGGATGGGGGATAGGGGATAGGGGATAGCAAGAGGCGGTGGATTCCGGCAGCGGCATCGCTACGGAGAGCGGTGCCGAGAGCTACTGCCGATCACTATCCCCCATCCCCTATCCCCTCGTTCGTCAGACCTGCAGCAGCAGTCGCGCCGGATCTTCCAGCGCTTCCTTCACCGCGACCAGGAACTGCACCGAGTCGCGGCCGTCGATGATGCGGTGATCGTACGACAGCGCGAGGTACATCATGGGGCGCACGACGACCTCGCCGCTCACCACCACCGGGCGCTCCTGGATCTTGTGCATGCCGAGGATCGCGCTCTGCGGCATGTTCAGGATCGGCGTCGAGAGCAGCGAACCGAACACGCCGCCGTTGGTGATCGTGAACGTACCGCCGGTGATCTCGTCGATCGTCAGCGCGCCCTCGCGCGCCTTGGTCGCGTAGGCCACCACCGACTTCTCGATTTCGCCGAACGTCATCGCGTCGGCGTCGCGCAGGACCGGCACCACCAGGCCGCGGTCGGTCGAGACGGCCACGCCGACGTCGTAATACTCGTGGTAGACGATGTCGCTGCCGTCGACCGACGCGTTGACCATGGGGAACTTGCGCAGCGCCTCGACGCACGCCTTGACGAAGAACGACATGAAGCCGAGGCGCGCCCCGTGCTCCTTCTCGAAGCGATCCTTGTATCTGGCGCGCAGCTCGTTGACGGCCTTGAGGTCGACCTCGTTGAACGTGGTGAGCATGGCGGCCGTCGACTGGGCCTGCACCAGGCGCTCGGCAACGCGCGCACGCAGGCGCGTCATCGGGACGCGGCGCTCGGTACGGCCAGCTGCAGCCGCAATGCCGGCCACGGGTGCCGGTGCATCAGCACCAGCGGATACGCCCCCCACCTTCGGTGCCATGTGCGCAAGCACGTCGCCCTTGGTGATACGGCCGTCGCGGCCGCTGCCCGGGATCGCGCCCGCATCGAGCTTGTGCTCTTCCACGAGTCGACGCACCGACGGCGCGAGCTTGTCGCTGCCCGCGGCCTTGGCCGCGGCCGGCTCGTCCTTCCCAGCCGCCCTGTCGCCGACCTCGGCCTTCGCCGCAGCCGCCTTGGCCGGGGCCGCGGCAACGGCGCCCTCTTCGAGCAACGCGAGCACCTGGCCACTCGTGACGGTGGCGCCGTTCTGCACCTTGAGTTCCTTGATCACACCCGCGGCGGGAGCCGGCACCTCAAGCACCACCTTGTCGGTCTCGAGGTCGACGAGGTTCTCGTCGCGGTTGACGGCATCACCCGGCTTCTTGTGCCAGGCGACGAGCGTCGCGTCGGCAACCGACTCGGGCAGCTGGGGCACGCGTACTTCGATGGTCATGAACTCTTCCTGCTGGCAGTGGCGCGCAGACGCGAGGTCGAGCGATTCGACTCTTCCTTGACGTTGGCCTTGATGGCTGCGGCGACGAGGCCCGTCTGCTGGATCGTGTGGAGCTGGAGGATGCCCGCCGCCGGGGCCGCAGCCGGCGCACGGCCGGAGTACAGCAGCTCCTGCTTGTGGGTGAGCGGCTCGTGCAGACGGTGGCGGATCTGGTACCACGCGCCCTGGTTCTGCGGTTCTTCCTGGCACCACACGACCTCGGTGGCGTTCGGGTAGTGACGCAGCGCGGCCGCATAGTCCTCGCTCGGGAACGGATAGAGCTGCTCGATGCGCACGATGGCGACGTCGCGCAGTTCCTCCGCGCGGCGCGCCTCGAGCAGGTCGAAGTAGACCTTGCCTGAGCAGAACACGACCCGGCGCACCTTGCTGGCCGCGAGGTCGTCGATCTCGCCGATCACTTCCTGGAAGAAGCCGTGCGTGAGGTCGTCGAGCGCGGAGACCGAGAGCTTGTGCCGCAGCAGGCTTTTCGGCGTCATGACGATCAGCGGCTTGCGGAAGTCGCGCAGCATCTGCCGGCGCAGCATGTGGAACATCTGGGCGGGCGTGGACGGCACGCACACCGACATGTTGTTCTCGGCACAGAGCTGCAGGAAGCGCTCGAGGCGCGCCGACGAGTGCTCGGGGCCCTGGCCTTCGTAACCGTGCGGCAGGAACAGCGTGAGGCCGCAATAGCGGCCCCACTTCGCTTCGCCCGAGCTGATGAACTGGTCGATGATCACCTGGGCGCCGTTCGCGAAGTCGCCGAATTGGCCCTCCCAGATCACGAGGCAGTTCGGGTCGGTCGTCGAGTAGCCGTACTCGAAGCCGAGCACCGCTTCCTCGGAGAGGAGCGAGTCGGTGATACGGAAGCGCGGCTGACCGGGCTTCAGGTTCTTGAGCGGGACGTAGCTCGCACCGGTCTTCTGGTCGTGGCCGACCGCGTGGCGATGGAAGAACGTGCCGCGGCCGCTGTCCTGGCCGGTGATGCGCACTTCGTAGCCTTCGTCGAGCAGCGTCGCATAGGCGAGCGTTTCGGCGAAGCCCCAGTCGAGCATCATTTCGCCCGCGGCCATCCTGCGGCGGTCGTCGACGATCTTCTGCACCTGGCGGTGCAGCGTGAAGCCTTCCGGGTAGGCCGTCGCCTTGAGGCCGAGTTCGCGCAGCACCGCCGTCTTCACGCCGGAGTGGACCTGGTCGTTCCAGTCCACGTCGTGGTAGCGGGTCCAGTCGACGGTGTGCACGTTGCCGACCATGCCGATGACCTGATGCGCCTGCGGCTTGCCGTCGTCGAGGCCGCGGCGGTACTGGTCGGCCAGCTTGTCGGCCGCATCGGCGGCGATCACGCCCTCCTTCACCAGCTGCTCGGTGTAGATCTGCCGCGTGGTGGGCCGACTGCGGATCGTGGAGTACATCACCGGCTGCGTCGCGGCGGGTTCGTCGGCCTCGTTGTGACCGAGGCGCCGGTAACACACGAGGTCGATCACCACGTCCTTGTGGAACTTCTGCCGATACTCGACCGCGAGGCGCGTGGCGAACACGACCGCCTCCGGGTCGTCGCCGTTCACGTGCAGGATCGGCGCCTCGATCATCTTGGCGACGTCGCTGCAGTAGAGCGTCGAGCGGGTGTCGCGCGGATCGTGCGTGGTGAAGCCAACTTGGTTGTTGATGATCACGTGCACGGTGCCGCCCGTGAAGAAGGCACGCGCCTGCGACAGCTGCAGCGTTTCCTGGATCACGCCCTGGCCGGCGAAGGCCGAGTCGCCGTGGATCAGCACGGCCATGACCTTCTCGCCCGCGGCGTCGCCGCGTCGTTCCTGGCGGGCGCGCACCGAGCCCTCGACCACCGCGTTCACCACCTCGAGGTGCGATGGGTTGAACGCCAGTGCCACGTGCACGTTGCCTGCCGGCGTGCTCACGTCGCAGGAAAAGCCCTTGTGGTACTTGACGTCGCCCGACCCCTTGAGCTTCTTGAGGTCGTAGTTACCCTCGAACTCGGAGAACAGCTCGGCCGGCGACTTGCCGAGCACGTTCACCAGCACGTTGAGGCGGCCGCGGTGCGCCATGCCGAAGACGATGTCCTCGAGGCCGTGCACGCCGCCGGTCTGGATCAGGTCTTCGAGCAGCGGGATCAGGCTGTCGCCGCCTTCGAGCGAAAAGCGCTTCTGGGCCGGGTAGCGCGTGGCGAGGTAGCGCTCGAGCCCCTCGGCCATGGTCAGGTTCCAGAGGATGTCCTTCTTCTCCTCGGCGGAGAAGTGCTGCTGCACGCGGCCGACCTGGAAGCGGTCCTGCAGCCACAGGCGCTCGGTCTCGTCCGAGACGTGCGCGAACTCCGCGCCGATCGTGCCGCAGTAGATGTGCCTCAGCTGCTCGATGATCTCGCGCAGCCTGAGGCGCGGCTTGATGGCCGCGTTGCGGCTGCCGGTGAGGAACTCGGTCTCGAGGTCGGCCTCGGTGAGGCCGAGGTAGTCGAGGCCCATCACCTTGGGCATCGGCCGATCCATCAGTCCGAGCGGATCGATTTTTGCCACCAGGTGACCGCGGTTCGCGTAGATCTGGATCATGCGCGAGACGGCGCCCTGCTTGGCGGCGCTGCCCGTCTCGGGGCTGGCCATGACGACGGAGCCGCCCGGCTTACGCAACCTGGCGCGCCGCGCCAGTTGCTCGACCACCGGTCCATGGGCCACCTCGCCGGACGGACCGCCGAGGCTCGCAAAATACTCGCGCCACTTCGGCTCGACCGAGTTCGGATCGGCGAGGTATCGCTCGTACATCGCCTCCACGTACGGGGCATTGCCCGCCGCCAGCGGCGTCGAGGTCAGGAACGCTTGGAATTGGCTCATCGCGCCTGCAGGTTCGTCTGCCAAGGGTGTCTGGATCCGTCGCGCCGGGGGCGCTGGACAAGGCCGCGTAGTGTAGCGAAAAGCCCGCGGCGCTTGGAGATGGCGCAGCGGCCACCCCTGCTTCAGTTAGGCAACGTCCGGCACGTGATGCGTGTCGCGAATCCTTGGTCAGCTTGCGACATAAGGCCCGCAAAGTTAGACGCAGGCCCGGTCCTGCCAGGGTCGGATACCTACATTGGCGTGGTGCGGCACCACGAGCCGCGTCCTACACGTCCGGGTGCCCGATCCATGCAGGCGAGCCGACCAACCGAGGCCCTCGATCGAATCGCCGCGCGGCCACTGCCGGCACCTGCCACACCGCGCTTGGCGCCGGCCGACGCGGTCGAACCATCGCGGCATCATGATGCGGACTCCGGGCCCGAAAGCCTGCGGACCCCGCCGTCGCGCCGTGCCTACCTCAGTGTTCGGACGAAGTACGTCACGGCGCTCGCCGTCAGCCTCGCCTGGACCGCGTTCTCGACGGTACTGTCGCTGCCTTGGCTGCAGGATCTCGCGGGCCTCGCCGGATGGCCGCTCGCGATCTTCATCGTCGGCGGCATCGCGCTGATGCCCGGCATGATGAACGCCTTCCTGGTCACCGGCCTGCTGCTCGACCGGCGGCCGCCGCGCCGCGAACTGGTGGACTACCCGAGCATCTAGATCCTGGTCGCGGCG
>Ga0209391_10001699_pt1 | contig 11472 bp, 9 predicted proteins | sample PPLLak3March2015_FD_187246 | JGI IMG/M metagenome (GOLD analysis project Ga0209391, IMG submission 187246) | Freshwater sediment microbial communities from Prairie Pothole Lake near Jamestown, North Dakota, USA - PPLs Lake P7 Core (1) Depth... | ecosystem: Environmental > Aquatic > Freshwater >... | reverse complement strand
TAGGGGATGCCGAAGCCGCCGCCGAGGTTGAGCATACGTACGGGGCCGGGCGCGTGCCCGGCCAGTCGCAGCGCGAGCTCGACGGTCTGGTCCTGTGCCTCGATGAGCGCCTCGACCCGCAGGTTCTGCGAGCCGCTGTAGATGTGGAACCCGAAGAACTCGAGCGGTAGGGCGCGGAGCTCGGCGAGTACCGCGGGGACAAGTTCGGCATCGATGCCAAACTGCTTCGGCCCGCCGCTCATCTTCATGCCGCTGGTCTTGAGCTCGAAGTCGGGGTTGACGCGCACGGCGACCGCGGGCCGCAGTCCGAGGCGCGTGGCGATGCGCGCCAGCCGGCGCATCTCGCCCTCGGACTCGAGGTTCACGACGATGCCGGCCCGTGCCGCCGCCTCGAGTTCGGCGTCGGACTTGCCGGGCCCGGCGAAACTGATCTCGTGGCGCGGCGTGCCGGTGGCGAGCGCGACCTCGAGCTCGCGGCCCGAGGCGACGTCGAGGCCGTCCACCTGCCTTGCCAGGTGCTGGACGACGGCGGGCATCGGGTTGGCCTTGATCGCATAGTGCAGCTTGAGGTCCGCGGGCAGTGCGGCCCGCAGCTCCTGCACCCGGCGGTCCATCACCGCGCGGTCATAGACGTAGAACGGCGTGTGGCCGATCTCGGCCGCGAGCTCGGTGAGCCGGCGTCCGCCGACCACGAGGCAATCGCGGTCCACCTCGTAGTACGGGCTCGGTACGTGCTGCGGAAACTCGACGGTCATGGGCTGGCCTCGAACACGGTCTTGCAGCGCGCGGCCAGCGCAGGCCGGTCGAACTTGCCGTTGGGATTGCGCGGCAGCACATCGAGCCACTCGATGCGCTGCGGCACCATGAAGCCCGGCATCTGCGCCTTGCAGTGGGCGAGGAGGGCGGACGTCAGTTCGTCGCCAGCCGGCCCGGACGCGGGGGCCGAGCAGAGGATCACGATGGCCTCGCCGAGCGCCGGGTGCGGCGCGCCGACCGCCACAGCATCACCCACGAGTCCGGAGGCGTAGACCACTTCCTCGACCTCCGTCGGGCTCACGCGATAGCCCGAGGTCTTGATCATCTCGTCGCGGCGGCCCACGAAGTACAGGTAGCCCTCCGCGTCGCGCCGCACGGTGTCGCCGGACCACACCGCCATCTCGGCGATTGGCAACTCGGCGCGCTGCCCGGGCAGGGGCTTGAAGCGCTCGGCCGTCTTCTCCGGATCGTTCCAGTAGCCGAGTGCTACCAGCGCACCACGCTGCACCAGCTCGCCGGGCTCATCCGCATCACACGCCGAGCCGTCGGGACGGACCACGAGGATGTCGGAATTCGGGATCGCCATGCCCATCGAGTCCGGGCGCAGGTCGAGCTGCTCGGGCGGCAGGTAGGTGCCGCGGAAGGCCTCCGTGAGCCCGTACATCAGGAAAGGCCTGGTCTTCGGCAGCAGCTCACGCAGCCGCTCGAGCGTCGCGCGCGGCATGCGGCCGCCGGAGTTCGTGATGTAGCGCAGGTGCTGGGTGATGCCGGCCGGCCACGGCACTTCGGTCAGCTGGATCCACAGCGGCGGAACCGCGGCGAGCCCGGTGACGCGGTGCCGCTCGACCGCCTTCGGCACGTCGCGGGCGAAGAGGTAATCCATCAGCACCACGCTCGCGCCGACGCGGAACGCGGTCGTGAGCTGACTGAAGCCGTAGTCGAAGCTGAACGGCAGCACGGCGAGCAGCCGGTCGTCGGCAGTGTTCTCGAGGTAGGTCGAGACGCTCTCGGCGCCCGCGAGCATGTTTCGGTGCGACAGCACCACGCCCTTCGGCTTCCCGGTGCTGCCCGAGGTGTAGAAGATCGACACCATGTCGATGTCGATTACGCGGTGCGGCGTGTGCCCGTCGTTCGCCGTCAGCTCGGCCCACGTGATCGTGCGCTGCCGGACGCCGGTTGGCTCACCGTCGCCCACGAGCACCAGCGTCTCGAGATCCGCGCAGTCCTCCAGCGCGGTTGCCAGGTCACGGGCCCGGTCGGGCAGCGTCACGAGTGCCCGCACGTTGCAGTCGCGCAGGATGTGCGTGACCTGCTGGGTCTTGAGGAGCGGGTTCACGGGCACGAATACGAGTCCCGCGCGCGCGATGCCGAAGAACGCCGCGACCGTCTCGAAGCGCTTCGGCAGGTACACGCCGACGCGCGCCTGCTTCTCGAGCCCGAGCGACAGCAGCCCGGCAGCGACCTGCGAGACAAGCTGGTCGAGCTCGGCGTAGCTGAGCGTCGACGAGTCCTGCAGCAGCGCCGTCCGGTCTCCGGCACGGTCGGCCGCGAGCGCGATGAGCGCATCGAGTCGGGTCGTCATGGGGTGTCGCGTCGCTCCGGGATCGGGCTGTGTTCTTGCGCGATTCTAGCAGCCGCGGTTTTCGCGGCCCGCCGGCGGAGTCGCGGAACTGTGAGCAGTCTCTCGCCGGCCGCCCGTCACTTGAACTGCTCCGGCACCACCTCGTAACGGGTCAGCAGCTTGTAGAAGTCCGTGCGATTGCGCTTCGCGAGCCGCGCGGCCTGGCTGACGTTGCCGCGCGTCACTTTGAGCAGCTGCACGAGGTAATTGCGGGTGAACTCGTCGCGGGCCTCGTCGAACGACGGCACCTGCGTGGTGGCGCCCGTGGCCTGCTGCACGAGCTCGGCGGTGACCACCGGGCCGGGGGCCAGCACCGAGGCCTCGCGCAGCACCGCCCGCAGCTGGCGCAGGTTGCCGGGCCACTCCGCGGCGGCGAGGAACTCGATCGCCTCCGGCGCGCAGGTCTTTGGCTCCTGCGCGGACTCCCGGGCAACCTCCTCGAGCGCCTCGGCCGCGAGCAGCGGGATGTCCTCTCGGCGCTTCGACAACGGCGGCATCTGCAGGTGCACGCCGGCCAGTCGGTCGTGCAACGCCGGCGAGAGCATTGCGCCGGCCGACGGCGGTTCGTGCAACGGGTCGCTCGTCGCGACGAGCCGCGGCGGCGCTGCGAGGCGTTCGAGCGCAGCCAGCAGCTCGGCCTGCAGCGGTCCGGGCAACTCCGTCACCTCGTGCAGCAGCAGGGTGCCGCCATTCGCCTGGTTGATTGAGTCCGCGAGACGCCGTTGCCCGTCCGTGTCTGCTTCGAGGTCCGAGCAGTCGAGATCCACCAGCGGACCGTCGCGCCGGGCGCTGCCCCGGTGGATGGCCCTCGCCAACGGCTCACGCCCGGAGCCTGGCTCGCCGGTGATCAGGACCGGCGCGTCGCTCGTGGCCGCCAGGCGCGCGCTGGCGAGCACGTTCTCGACCAGTGGGCTGCGGGTCACGAACTCGGCAGTCCAGTCGTCGGTCGTCCCGGCGAAGCCGGAGGTCTTGAGGGCGCGTCGGACCTCGGCGAGCAGCTGCTCCTTTTCGACGGGCTTGGTGAGAAACGCAAATGCCCCGGATTGCGCGGCACGGACCGCGTCGGGGATCGTCCCGTGCGCCGTCAGCACGATCACGTTGAGGCTCGGCCAGCGGCGCTTGAGTTCCTTGAGCAGCGCGAGCCCGTCCATCTGCGCCATGCGCAGGTCGGTCACGACGAGGTCGGGCCGGAATCCCGCAATCACCGACAGTGCCACGGTGGCGTTCTCCGCCGGCGCGACCTCGTATTTCTCGGAACGCAGGCGGATGGTCAGCAGGCGCAGCAAGCCCGGGTCGTCGTCCACCACGAGGATGCGGGCGGGACGCTTCGGTGCCGCGCGGACCATCAGGGCTGTTCGGGCGGGGGAGCCTCGACCTGCTCGAGCAGCTCGCGCTCCATCTCCGTGATCGCCTGCAGCTTGCGTTCGGCCTGCGCCAGTTCGCGCCGCAGGCGCGCCGTGTCGGCCGAGGCCGAGTTCATGGCCTTCCAATGGGCTTCGCTGGCGGCGGCGAGCCGACCCTCCGCTTCCTCGCGCTGACGGGCCAGCTGTGCGTACAGCGTCACGCGTGCGTCGTACTCACGCAGCAACGCCGCCGCGAGTTGCCGCTCGGCCGGATCGAGATCGCCGGGCGCGGCCAATAGCGCCTGCAGCAGGCGGCGGGCCTCGACCGGGTCGCTCGCCGCGTGGCCGGCGGCCCCGAGCGCGAGGGCGTGGCGCAGTGTGGCACGGCTGCTCGGAGCCTGCGAGAGCTGGTCCCTGAGCTCGCCGAGCAATGCGGCCTCGCGCTGCGGGTCGGCGGCAGCGATTTCGTCGAGCAGGTCGAGGTAGGGCGACAGATCTGCGACGGCCGGCACGGCGGGTGGGGGCGGCTGGGGCGCCGGCGTCGGCGCGGTCGGTGCGAGCGTGGCGCAGCCGCTGAGCGCCCAGGCGAGCAAGACGATCGGGAACCTCATGAGGGCTGCGATTCTACGCCGTCTGCGTGGACAACCATCGGCATGCTGACTCGGAAATGCGCGCCGGTGAACTCGCCCGCGGCCAGTTCCACAGTGCCGCCCTGCGCTCGGACGAATTCCTGCACCACGGACAGCCCGATACCGGTGCCGCGCACGAGGCTGCCCGCCGGCGTGACGCCCTGGTAGAAGGCATCGAAGATGTGATCCCGGTCATGGGCGGCGACGCCGGGGCCCGTGTCGGCCACGTCGAGCCGCATCCGCTGGTCCTCCTGGGTGGCGCGCAGCGTGATCGTGCCGCCGTCCGGGGTGAACTTGATGGCGTTCGAGAGCAGGTTGTCGATGACGAGCCGCAGCTTGTCCCGGTCCGCCTGCAGCTGGAGGTCGGCGACGTCGAGTTCGATCCGGATGTCGCGCGCGGCCAGCGCGAGCTGGTGGCTCTCGATCGTGGCCTCGACCAGGGGTCGCAGGCGAAATTCGCCGATCTCGAGCTTGCCGCGTCGAGCTTGCCACTCGCTGTAGGAGAGCAGGTTCTCGATCAGGCGCTGCAGTCGCAGGCTGTTGTCGCGCAGGATTCCGGCGACCTCGCGCTGCTCGGGTGCGAGCCCGCCCACCGCGCCCTCGATGAGCAGTTCGGAGCCCTCGCGAATGTTCGCGAGCGGGGTCTTGAGCTCGTGAGACATGTGCCGGAGGAAGCGATTACGCTCGTCGGCAATCTCGAGGAGCCGTTGTCTCAGCCACTCGAGCTGCCTGCCGAGTGCCTTGAGGTCGGTGGGGCCGCGAACGGCGATCGGGTCCGCGAGCTCCCCGTGGCCGATGTTCGAGATCGCGGCGTCGATCTGGCCCAGCGGGCGGCCGATCAGTCGAGTGAAGAGCAGGATCAGCCCGAGCGTCACGGGAAGCAGGGCGGCGGCCTGCCAGTACAGCCGGCGTCGCACCCGCTCGGTCTCACCGCGCAGCTCTGCGAGCTCGCGCTGGGTCTGGTCGGCGGCCAGCCGCGAGAGGTCTCCGGCCGCCCGCGACATCTCCGTGAACTGGCGCACTGTCCCGGCGGACACGCCGGAAGCGGTCGAGGCGGTCGCCGTGGCGGCCGCCTCGGCCGTCGCCCGGAGCGAGGCGATCAATTGCTCACGCCCGGGGTCGCCCGGCAGCTTCACGAGCTCGAGCAGGGTCGTGTCGAGTGCGCGACGGTTCTGCTCGACGGCCTCCAGCAGGGGCGGCCGGCCGAGGATCTGATACAGGCGCGCCGCCCGTTCCATGGCCGCGACCTGACGCACGATGGCCTGGGTCTGGCGAGTGGCCAGCACCCCGTTCAGCACCAGCCGCTCGCTGGCGGCGGCGAGGTCGCGCATCTGGACGGCCGCTCCCACGCTGCCGAGCAACAGCGGCAGGGCGACGGCTGCGAACGCCAGGGCCATCAGGCCGGTCAGCGACCGCGGCCGCAGCGCGGAGAAGAAATTGGACAGCACGGTCGCGGGTCGCTCGGGAGGGCGGTGGCGTGAGCATAGCCGCGGTTTCCGATGGCCGCAGCTGGGACCGTCGGGATTTATTACAACCCCGCTTTTTCAACCTAACCGATTGAAACTAAAGCCATATCGGTCCTTCTTGCTGCGCTGCGGCTGTGACACGGGTCTCAAAAGTGTTGTCCCACCTTACACATCCGGTCGATGGCGGTCTGCGAGGCGGATAAGCAGGGGGCCGGAGTCGTCCCGGCCCCGGTCGGGACGGGTCGATAAAAACTGTTTATAAACAATACGATACATTCATTCTCACGGGTGACCCAGGTGGCTCGGATTCCGTGTCGACCGGAGCTGGCATGCAACTTGCTTGTACTACCCCGTACGCAGCGTTTGGCATCACTGAGAGCGTCCGAAGCTGCGGCTCAACCCAAGTAGCTTGTTTCAGGAGACGGAAAATGAATTTCAAGAAGACTCTTATTTCGGCGGTCGCGCTGGCCGGTCTCGGCCTGACTGCTGGTACTGCCAGCGCCGCGGGCTCGATCAGCGGATCGGTTTCCGTGAACGGTTTTTTCGACTGTGACTGCTTCGCCGTCGGCGCTACCTCGATCGTTTCGGGGCTCACGACGATCATCTCGCTCGAGCCGGGTCTCGCCGGCGCGGGCTTCGGTGACTATGCCGGCTCGGGCGGTCCTGTCACCCCGATCGGCGACATCGATATTTCAGTGCCGGATTTTGCGGACGCGATGATCTTCACCTTTGTCGATGGTACGGTGTTCACGGCCAACCGCGTCAGGAACATCGAGTCCCTCGGCCTGACCTGCACTGGTGCGGCCTGCAGCGACAGCCTCGAGTTCCGCCTGGGTGGCTTCGTGAGCCGCCCCGGGTTCACGAACACCGAGGCCGTGTTGCGTTGGACTGGCCAGGGCTCGTGCACGGGCGCGGCCGGTGTCTGCACGTCCGAGCCGACCGCTTCGTGGTCCGCCAGCCTGTCGTCGCCGGCGCGACTCGTCCCGGAGCCGACCTCGCTTGCCCTGCTCGGCCTCGGCCTGCTCGGCGTCGCTGCCCGTCGCCGCAAGGCTGCCTGATCGAGCCGTTTCGGCTTAGCTCTCAGTGAGAATGAAGCCCCCGTCCGCAAGGACGGGGGCTTTTTCTTTTGTGCAGCGGCGTCGGGCTTCTTTACATGTGCTGCCGTTCACCCGGCTTCTTACGGTCTGCCGCAACGGTTCGGCCTGGGATGCCGTGACTGATGAGGAATTTTTTCTTCTTTTCAGATGCGGACTTGCGTCTGGGGTAGTCAATGGAGGGTGCTGCCGGCGGCGAGTTGGCGCGATTTTTGCTTTGTCTACTCTGGACAAGGCATTTGACATGACCTTGTCCAGAGAATCGAAGGATCTACGGCGTTCAGACAGTTCAGGAGACGGACAGTGATTTTCACAAGAACACTAATTTCCGCGGTTGCCTTCCTCGGCCTCGGGGTGGGTGCTGGAACGGCACAGGCCGCTGGGTCCATTACGGGCTCGATTTCCCTGACCGGATTCTTCGACTGCACGTGCTTCGCGCCCGGTGATACGGCGATCGTTTCCGACCTGATGGAAATTATTTCGCTTGACCCGTCCACGTCCGGCGCCGGCTTCGGCGACTACGTCGGATCGGGTGGCGACATTTCACCCGTCGAGACCATCCTGCTCGACCCGATGGCGCCGGGCTTCCCGGGCGTGCAGCCGGTCTACACCTTGGCGGATGGCACTGAATTCTTCGCGGTCGACGTGTTGCAGATCATGCGCAACGGCCTCGTTTGCTCGGGCGCCGTCTGCACGGACAGCCTGGAGTTCAAGCTCGTCGGCCAGGTGACCCGCGTCGGCTTCGATCCGACGGACGCGATACTGCGCTGGACCGGCCAGGGTTCGTGCCTTGGTAGGGCAGGCGTGTGCACCAGCCAGCCGACGGCTTCGTGGTCGGCCAGCCTGTCTTCGCCGGCGCGGATCCCCGAGCCGGCGGGCCTGGCCCTTCTCGGGCTCGGCCTCGTTGGTCTGGCCGTCCGGCGCCGCAAGGCCGCCTGATCGGCACTCAGTCCGTCTGATCTCCTGCTGAGCAAAGTCCCCGCCCGAAAAGGCGGGGACTTTTCTTTTTTGGGCGTCCGAAACTCTAAAGAGGCGCTGGCCCCAGGTACTCCAGGCGCGTCGAACCTCTTTACAGCGCTCTGTTTTCCGGGGCCTTCGCCGTAATCCTGGCCGGCCCCGGGCACCTCCGCGATGCACCGGGGTGCCGCATTTTCTGTCGGGTCGATCACAGATTCTGACGGCACTCCGGCCGGGACCCGATCCGCGAGCCTCCGTGGCCCCTCAATTGCATTGTCTGGGTCAGAGCACCGGAAACGGTGCCCGGATTCGAAACCTCAGATCCAGAAGTGCATTCAGGAGAGACCCAGTGACTACCAGGAGAACTTTGAGCACGGCCCTCGCCATTGCGGGCCTCGCCCTCAGCGCAACGGCTGCAAACGCGGCGGGAGCGATCAGCGGTTCCGTCTCGATCATCGGTTTCTACGACACGGACTTTCCGGCCGGGACGAGCATCGTCTCGGAGTTGACCGAGGTTGTGCAGGGCCTCGCTGTCGCCGGCGCCGGGTTCGACGACTATGCCGGTTCCGGTGGAGCCGTCGCGACCCAGACCATCCTCCTCGACCCGATGGCTCCCGGCTACCCGGGCGTCCAGCCGGTGTACGCGTTCGCGGGCGATGGCACGGAGTTCTTCGCCGAGTTCGCGACCAAGATCGTCCGTCGCGCGCTCACTTGTGAGGGTACGGTCTGCTCTGACAGCCTGACCTTCAGCCTCATCGGCACGGTAAGCCGGGCGGGCTTCGACGATACGCCGGCAATTCTCCGGTGGACGAGCCAGGGCTCGTGCCTCGGCACGAACAGCGGCGGACCGCGCTGCACGGACGCGCCTTCCGCCTCCTGGTCCGCGAGCCTGTCGTCGCCTGCCTCGGTCCCCGAACCGGCCTCGCTCGGGCTGCTGGCGCTCGGCCTGCTGGGAGTCGCCGCTCGCCGCCGCAAGGCCGCCTGACCGATCGCTAGCGGCCTGCGGGCTGGTCGCGGCGGAAAAGTCCCCGCCCTCGAAGGCGGGGACTTTTCCGTCTGCAGGTGCAGTCGCCAATCTCTACAAATTTGTAGCGGACGCTCTGAACGGTGCCCTCCGTTCCTGGTGCTGACAGCACGCAGTTCAGGCAATCAGGCGCCGACCGCAGACCAGTCGCGCGACGCAAGGGCCGCGCGTCCGACCTCACCAGGGCAGCTTCGGGCTGATCAGTGGTCCCAGACGATTCGCGACACCCAGAGGCAGCCGGCTCCAGGCACCCGTCGCCCGCCGCATGAGGCTCCCGTCGCCCGGGGGCTTCGGCGCCTTCTGGGTCTCGTTGCGCTCGCTCGACGTCCATTGCGCCCAATGCAGCTGCACGGGCTCCGCACCCCATTGGCGCTTGAAGCGATAGGGGCCGCTGTCCACGGTCGAGCGGCCGAAATCGAAGCGCGCGAGACCGCGCTCGACCGCGAGTTTCAGCACCTCGTGGTACATCAGCATGTTCACGGCCTTCGGTCTGGCCGCCGCGGTGGTCGCCGCCCACGGGATCTCCATGGTGTCGCGGTGCTGCACCAGCCAGGCCGCGCCAATCGGCTGGCCGGCCACGCGCACGCTGACGAGCGTGCAGGCCTTTGGCACTGCGTTGAGCAGGGCCTCGAAAAACCGCCTTGGATACACCGGCGTGCCGAGGTCGCGCATGACCTCGCAGAAGGGCCCGTAGAAGTCGTCGAGCAGCTCGGCGCCGCCGATGCGCACCTCCGGCTGCTCCCGGGTCGCGCGCTTTACCTGAGAGCGGAGCTTGGAGCCGAGCTGCTTGTCGAGCGCCGCAATGGTCTCCGGCAGGTCGAGGACCAGTGTCACCTTGTCCGTGCGCAGCGGCCAGTTCACCGGCGGCGCATCCACGTCGCGGCATTCGATCTGCCGGACGCCGAGGTCGCGCCCGAGCGATTCGGCGCAGTCCATCAACGATGCACAGGTCTGCAAGTCGTCCGCCAGCGCGCCGCCGTAGTTGAAATAGGGCAGGGAGGTGAGCCGGTCGCCGAACAGCACGCTTCGTTGCCGGACGAGCGGCAGCACGCCGGACAGTTCGCCATCCGAGCCGACCGCGGCGAGGTAATAGCTCTCGAGTCCGAAGAGCGTCGCCACAGCCCGCGGCCAGGCGGACGCGTGATAGGCGCTCGCCCGCGGGTGCCGCGCGACGTAAGCGTCCCACCCCGCGGGCGGGACATCGCGGTGCACGATGGCCCGCGCGCCGTTGTCGTTCAGTTCCGGCACAGTTCGGGACGGGTCTGCAGCGTCCGTTCCCACGCAAGCTGCGTGGCGACGATGGTCTCGAGGTCGTCGTGGTGCGGACGCCAGCCCAGCAGTTGCCGGATGCGGTCGGCGCGCGCGACCAGCGTCGGGGGATCGCCCTCGCGCCGCGGTTCCTCGGTGATCTGCAGCGCCTGGCCGTGCACCTGTTCGACCATGCGCAGCACCTCGCGGACGCTGTAGCCGTGGCCGTAGCCGCAGTTGAGCGTGGTCGAGGCGCCGCCGCCGCGCAGGTAATCGACCGCCCGCAGGTGGGCGTCGGCGAGGTCCTCGACGTGGATGTAGTCGCGTACGCCGGTGCCGTCCGGCGTCGGGTAGTCGCTGCCGAATACGCGCACCCCGGCCCGCGCGCCGACGGCCGCCTGGCAGGCGACCTTCACGAGCAGCGTCGCGTCCGGGTGCGAGTGGCCCATGCTGCCGCCGGGGTCGCTGCCGGCGACGTTGAAGTAGCGCAGCGTCACGTGCCGCAGCCCGGTCGCGGCGGCGACGTCGCGCAGCATCCACTCGCTCATGAGCTTCGAGGCGCCGTAGGGATTGATCGGCCGGGTGGGCGAGTCCTCGCTGGCGTAGCCGCCGTCGGGGATGCCGTAAACCGCGGCCGTGGAGGAGAACACGAAGTGCTGCACGCCGGCCTCGCTGCAGCACTGCAGCAGCGACCGGGTGGCGCAGGTGTTGTTGCGGTAGTACTTGAGCGGGTCCGCCACCGACTCCGGCACGATGGTGTGCGCGGCGAAGTGCAGCACGGTGCCCACGTCGTGCGCGCGTAGCAGCCCCGCGACGAGATCGCTGTCGCCGGTGTCGCCGACCACGAGCGGGGCGTCCCGCACGGCGCTGCGGAATCCCGTCGAGAGGTTGTCGAGGACCACGACGTTTTCGCCGCGCGCGCGCAGCTGGCGGGTCACATGGCTGCCGATATAGCCGGCTCCGCCGGTCACGAGGATTGTTGGCATTCTTCGAATATCACCGGGAAATGGACGAGGGGAGGGATGCCGCCGGCTTCACGGCGGCGGCGGGTTGTCCTCGTGCAGCGGGGGCCAGCCGCGACGTTCCATGTCCTCCGCGCTCGCGTAGATCGTGATGCCCTCGGCGGCGAGCTGCCTCAGGCGCTCGTGGAACGGCCGCGCCTGGACCCACCAGCAGCGCGCCGCGCCGACCTCGCCCACGTGCATCAGGCCCGCGTGAACGAGCTCCCGCCAGAAGTAGTCGCGAACGTCCTTGCGCGACGGATTGTCGATGCGGCGCTGCATGTATTCGACGCCGAAGGCGCGCACCGGCACCTCGTGCAGCTGCCCGGCCGC
>Ga0209391_10001696_pt1 | contig 11483 bp, 10 predicted proteins | sample PPLLak3March2015_FD_187246 | JGI IMG/M metagenome (GOLD analysis project Ga0209391, IMG submission 187246) | Freshwater sediment microbial communities from Prairie Pothole Lake near Jamestown, North Dakota, USA - PPLs Lake P7 Core (1) Depth... | ecosystem: Environmental > Aquatic > Freshwater >... | reverse complement strand
ATTTTCGACGACCACGAGACCGCCTACCTCGTCGGCAACCTTGCGCTGGCGGTGATCCTGCTCGATGGGGGCCTGCGCACGCGCTTTGCCACGTTCCGGGCCGCGCTCTGGCCGTCGCTCGCGCTCGCGACGGTCGGTGTCGCCATCACGGCCGCCCTCACGGGCGCGCTCGCCGTCTGGCTGTTCGGCTTCTCGTGGCCCGTCGGCCTGCTGGTCGGCGCGATCGTCGGCTCGACCGACGCTGCCGCGGTGTTCGCGCTGCTCAAGGCCGGCGGCCTGCGTCTCTCGCCGCGCGTCGGACAGACGCTCGAAATCGAGTCGGGCGCCAACGATCCGATGGCGGTGTTCCTCACCGTCACCCTCATTGCCGCCATCACGCGCCCGGAGCAGGCGGACGCCGTGTCGCTCGCGCTCGATCTGGCGCAGCAGTTCGGCATCGGCCTCGTGGCGGGGGTCGCGGCCGGAGAGGGCTTGAGCCGGACGCTGCTGACGCTCCGGCGCCGCGGCTTGCTCGGCGACGCGCTGCAGTCGCTGTGGCTCGTCTCCGGCGGCGTCGCGGTGTTCGCGGCGACCAACCTGCTCGGGGGCAGCGGCTTCCTCGCGGTGTACGTGGCCGGGCTCCTGGCCGGGAACCGTCGCACCGGTGTGGGCGAGGAGACGCTGCGTGCGCTCGACGGCCTGGCGTGGCTCGCCCAGTGCGGCATGTTCCTGTTGCTCGGGCTGCTGGTGACACCCCGGTACCTCGTCGATTCGCTGGTGCCCGCGCTCACGCTGGCGCTGCTGCTGATGTTCGTCGTGCGGCCGGCGATGGTGGCGGTGGTCCTGCCGTGGTTCCGGTTCTCGTTGCGCGAGATCACCTACATCAGCTGGGTGGGCCTGCGGGGCGCCGTGCCGATCGTGCTCGCGGTGTTCCCCTTGCTCGCGGGCGTCCCCGACGCGGCGGCGATCTTCGAAGTGGCCTTCGTGGTCGCGATCGCCTCGCTGCTGCTGCAGGGCACCACGGTCGCGCGCATGGCCCGCGCGCTGCGCGTGACGCTGCCACCGCTCGCGGAGCCCTCGGCGCGCGTCCCGCTCGATCCGCTCGGCCCGGCGCCGGCGTCGTTCGTGCAGTTCCGCGTCGAGTCGGCCGGGCCGCTGCTGGGTGTCGACGCCCGTTCGGTCGACTGGCCCGCGGGATCCCGCGTGGTCAATGTGGTGAGAGCGGAGCTGTCGCTGCCGCCGGCCGAGGCGGGGCCGCTCGCACCGGGCGACCTGGTCGGATTCATCGCTGCGCCTTCGGCGGAGGCCGAGCTCGCGCAGTGGTTCCGCGAGGACGCCGCGACGTTCTGGCACGCGGCGTTCGGCGACTTCGAGTTCGCCGGCGACGTGCGGCTCGCGGAGGTCGCGGGACTGTACGGCGCAGCGGGGCCGCAGGGAGAACCCGACGAGCGCACACTGGCCGAGGCGCTGCGGCAGGCGCTCGGTCGGGCGCCCGCCGAAGGTGACGTTGCCATCGTCGGCGGGCTGCGGCTTTCCGTGAGCGAAATGGAGCGTGGGCGGATCACCCGCGTCGGCCTGCATTTGCCGAGAACGCCGTCTCCGCGAGATTAATTAGGGGCTATCGTCCGGATTAGCGGAATCGATTGGACGTATCGGGTCCGCGGCGGGACAATGTTGCAGTCGCCGGAAGCCCGATCGGGCCGCCGGAGTCCCTTCAGCCATCGCGATCGCAGTGGTCGGTGGCCAACCTCGAGAGGAGATGTCCGATGAAGTCGCTCAAAGGCACGAAGACGCACGACAACCTGAAGGCCGCGTTCGCGGGTGAGTCGCAAGCGAACCGCCGCTATCTGTACTTCGCAAGCAAGGCGGACGTGGAAGGGCAGAACGACGTCGCTGCGCTGTTCCGCTCGACCGCCGAGGGCGAGACCGGCCACGCGCACGGCCACCTCGACTACCTCGCGCAGGTGGGCGACCCGGCGACCGACCTGCCGATCGGCAGCTCGCGCCAGAACCTGAAAGCCGCGGTGGCCGGCGAGACGCACGAATACACCGACATGTACCCCGGCATGGCGAAGAGCGCCCGCGACGAAGCCTTCGACGAGATCGCCGACTGGTTCGAGACGCTCGCGAAGGCCGAGCGTTCGCACGCCAACCGTTTCCAGAAGGCTCTGGACGCGCTGGCAGACTGATCGGCAAATCGGCCGTTCTCGGTGGCGCGCGTCGTTTCGTGCCGTTCCCGCTCGGAAACCGAAGGGCCACCCCGAGGGTTCCGAGCTAACTGTTCCCGGTCGAAAATCCCGCGAGCTTCAAGCGGGATTTTCGGACGATAAGGCCATGACCACCCGCGAAGGCAGCCTCGAGGCCCCCACGCGCCACCCGCTCGACTGGCGCAATCCCGACTTCTACGACGAGCAATCGCTCTACAAGGAGATGGAGCGGGTCTTCGACATCTGCCACGGCTGCCGCCGCTGCATCAGCCTGTGCCAGTCGTTCCCCACGCTCTTCGACCTCGTCGACGAGGGCAAGACCGGGGAGATGGACGCGGTCGAGAAGAAGGACTACTGGAAAGTCGTCGACCAGTGCTACCTGTGCGACGTCTGCTACATGACGAAGTGCCCGTACGTGCCGCCGCACCCGTGGAACCTCGACTTTCCGCACCTGATGCTCCGCGCGAAGGCGGTCCACTTCAAGAGGCAGGGCGCGCGCTTCCGCGACCGGGTGCTCACCAGCACCGACCGGCTGGGCAAGCTGGCGACGATCCCGGTCATCGTGCAGACGGTGAACTGGGCCAACAACACGCCGGCGACGCGCTCGCTGATGGAAAAGACGCTCGGCGTGGCCAAGGAAGCGGCGCTGCCGCCCTACGCGACCAGGTCGTTCCGCAAGGGCTTCGAGAAGTCCCTCGCCTGGCCGGTGAAGAATGGCCAGCGCACGCCCGGCAAGGTCGCGATCTTCTCGACCTGCTACGTCAACTACAACGAGCCGGGCATCGCCCGTGACTTGACGAAGATCCTCGCGCATAACGAGATCCCGTTCACGATTGCTGCGGCGGAGGCCTGCTGCGGCATGCCCAAGCTCGAGCTGGGCGACCTCGAGCAGGTGGAGAAGCTCAAGGACATCAACATCCCGCAGCTCGTCGGGCTGGCGCGCGAGGGCTACGCGATCGTGACGCCGATTCCGTCGTGCACGTTGATGTTCAAGCAGGAGCTGCCGCTGATCTTCCCCGACGATGCCGACGTCCAGGTCGTCGCGGAAGCGATGTTCGACCCGTTCGAGTACCTGGTGCTGCGAGACAAGGACGGCCTGCTGAAGAAGGACTTCAAGCAGCCGCTCGGCAAGGTCAGCTACCACATCCCCTGCCACTCGCGCGTGCAGAACGTCGGGCAGAAGACCCGCGAGGTGCTCGAATGGGTGCCCGGCACCGAGGTGAACACGGTCGAGCGCTGCGCCGGCCACGACGGCACCTACGGCGTGAAGAAGGAGTTCTACGCGTCGTCGATGAAGATCGGCAAGCCGGTGTTCAAGCGGATGAGCGAGACCGACCCCGACTACGTGAGCTCCGACTGCCCGATTGCCGGGCGCCGCATCATCCAGGGCATCACCGAGAGCGGCACGGTGCGCGGCCGCAAGGAGCACCCGATCACGCTGATCCGCATCGCCTACGGGCTCGACGGCTAGGATGAAACGACCCCCACGCTCACTTCGTTCGCTGCCCCCCGCGGGGGCGGGTCAGTTCCTCGGGACGGCCCTTCGGAACTGAAGCGGACACGACGATGAGCACCGCAACGAAGGAGCCGACGATGCCGCGCATCACGCGGGAATCCCTGATGTCCCTCGAGGCTTACGCCAAGTCCCGCAAGGACTTTCGCGCGAAGGTGATCGCGCACAAGAAGGCGCGCACCGTGCACCTGGGCGAGCACGTGACGCTGGTCTTCGAGGACGAGCTCACGATGCGCTACCAGATCCAGGAAATGCTGCGCATCGAGAAGATCTTCGAGGAAGAGGGCATCCAGGGCGAGCTCGACGCCTACAACCCGCTGGTTCCCGACGGCAGCAACTTCAAGGCGACGATGCTGATCGAGTACGAGGACATCGACGAGCGCCGTCGCGCGCTCGCGGGCCTCAAGGGCGTCGAGGACCGCGTCTACGTGCAGGTCGAGGGCTGCCCGCGCGTCCACGCGATCGCCGACGAGGATCTCGACCGGGAGAACGAGGAGAAGACCTCCGCCGTGCACTTCCTCCGCTTCGAGCTCACGAAGGAGATGGTCGCGGCGCTCAAGTACGGCGTGGGGCTGGGCATCGGCGTCGACCACCCGAACTGCCGCGCCGACATTCCCCGGGTCGGCGACGAGACGCGCGCGGCGCTCGCAGCCGACCTCAGCTGACCGACCGCCACAGCCGGTAGCGGTAGTGGACCGTGGGCGCGCCGCGCAGCGCGCCATGCTTGACGCGCCGTCGGCGCGCGAAGCCCAGCGACTCGGCGAGGCAGCGTGCCGGCACGTTGCGATAGTCGGTCTCGATGCGGATCTCGCGCGCGTCGTAGGCGCGCCACAGGTGGTCGATCGCGGCCGTGCAGGCCTCGTGGCCGAAGCCCTGCCGCGCGTGCTGCGGGAACATGTAGCACGCGAGGTAGGCGACCCGGTCGTCGCGCAGCGTCACCTCGACGACGCCGACGCGCGCACCGTTGTCGCGACGCGTCACGGCCCAGTTGAGCCAGAGCTCGCCGGCGCGCCCATACGGATCCACGACGCGCGCAAAGCGCTCGGCCAGGTCGGCGACGTCGGCGGGCGGCGCCGCGTCCACCCACGCGTACATGCGCGCATCGGCGAAGCCCTCGTACATCGACGCCGCGTGGACGACCGCGAGGGGCTCGAGCTCGAGTCGTGCGGTCTCGAGCTTTGCCGCGGCGTAGAGGAGCGGCGCCTTCATCGGCGATCGGGTGGCGCGCGGCGCCGGGCCGCGGTCAATCGCGGAAGTTCTCGTACTGCAGCGGGTAGTCGGTGATCGCCTTCTTCACCAGCGCGATCGCCGCCTGGAGATCGTCCCGCTTGGCGCCGGACACGCGCACGGCGTCGCCCTGGATCGACGCCTGCACCTTGAGCTTGCTGTCCTTCAGCAGCTTGACGATCTTCTTCGCACGCTCCTGATCGACGCCGGTGCGGGCGACCACCGGCTGCTTCTGCTTGTTGCCCGAGATCTTTTCCGGGTCCTTGTACTCGAGCGCGCGGACGTCGACGCCCCGCTTGGCCAGCTTGGCCGTGAGCACGTCGGCGACCTGCTTCAGCTTGAATTCGTCGTCGGCGAAGAGCGTGAGCGCCTTGTCGGCCAGCTCGACCCGCGCGTCCGACCCCTTGAAGTCGAATCGGGTGCCGATCTCCTTGTTGGCCTGGTCGACCGCATTGCGGAGCTCGACGGTGTTCATTTCGGAGACGATGTCGAAGGAGGGCATGGTGGCGGTTCCGGGAACGTTCGTCGGCGACGCTAGCACGCCGCGGCGCGATGGTGCAAACCGAGTGCGCGGCGCATCGAGGTGGTGCGGGAGGCACAACGTAGGTCGAGGGCGTCGCGCGGTTCGTGCGAAGAGTGACGTCGTCCGGCGCATGGCCGCCCGGGCCCCCGCGGGTGGGCCATCCCGCCGCGCGTGGGTTTCCAGTCAGCCGTCGCGCCACTGCGCAAGCGCCGTGGCGGCCCGCCGCACCGGGTCCTCCCAGTCGCCGAAGCGCTGCTGCCGGAAGATGCGCAGCGTGGGGTACCAGGGCGAGCCCGAGGCCGAGTGGCGCCAGCGCCAGCAGCTCGCGAACCGGTCGAGCATCCACACCGGCTTGCCGAGTGCCCCGGCGAGGTGCACGACGGCGGTGTCAGTGCTGATCACGAGGTCGAGCGCCTCGATCAGCGCGGCGGTGTCGCCGAAGTCGGCGATCGACCGGCCCATGTCGACGACGCGCTCGCCGCGGGTGCCCAGTGCGCCGGGATCGCCGGCCGCGCCCGGTTGCAGCGAAACGAACGTTACCCCGCCCACGTCGAGCAAGGGGCGCAGGCGGTCGCCGTCGAGCGTGCGCTGGCGCGCGACGTAGCCATGATCGTCGCGCGCGCGCACCGACCAGGCAAGTCCGACGCGGGGGGCCGGCAACGACTTCACGCGCGCACGCCACGCATCCCGGCGTTCGGCGGGGGCGGCGAGATACGGCGCTGCAGGCAGCGCGTCGGGCCGCGCGCCCGCGAGATGCGGCAGCGACAGCACGGAGACGCGCGCCGCCGCGTGGTCCGCGGGCAGCGCGTCCGGCGTCGTCGCCACCGCGTCGACTCCCGCGAGCGTTGCAAGCAGCGGGGCGAGGGGGGCCCAATAGCCGTCGAGATGCACGACGATCCGGCCCACGCGCGCCCGCATCGCGGGCAGGAACCGCGCGAACTGGACGACGTCCCCGTAGCCCTGCTCGGGATACACGACGAGCGTGCCGTCGAGCGGGCGCCCGTCCCAGACCGGCAGCGCACGAAGCCCCGGCTCGTCCGGCGCAAGTCCCGCCCGCGAGGTCTCGAATGCGGCGAAGCCTTCCGCGTAACGCCCCCGTGACAGCAGCGTCGCGGCGATGCCGAACTGCGCGTCGCGATTGCCTGGGTCGAGGTCGAGCGCACGCCGGAAGGCGGACTCGGCCTCGTCGTGCCGCCAGGCCCAGTTGCGGACGGTGCCCAGCGTCTGCCAGAGTGCGGCACTCCGAGGCGACTCGGCCACGAGCACCTCGAGCGCCTGGCACGCCTCGTCGAGACGGCCGTCCTGCGCGTTGGCGAATGCGAGTCCGGCGCGCGCCGCCGCCGGCCGCGGCTCGCGGATGCGCAGGAAGGCAGCGCGCGCGGCGGCCGCGTCCCCTTCGCGGTTCGCGAGCTCGCCCAGGTTGGTGGCCGCGTCGGTGTACGCGGGGACGATCGCGAGCGCCCGCTCGAACGCGGCGCACGCCTCCGCCCGTCGTCCGAGCCGTTCGAGCGCGATGCCGCGGTTGTTGTGTGCCTGCGCGAAGTCGGGCTTGATCGCGACCGCCCGCTCGAGCGTGGCGAGCGCTTCACCGGCGCGCCCGGCGGTGAGCAGCGCGAAGCCGAGGTTGCCGTGCGCGATCGCGTTGCTCGGTACGACCGCCACCGCCCGCGCGAGGCGCGCAAGGGCGCCCGCGACGTCGCCACGCGACAGCGCCAACACCCCGGCATTGATCAGGACCGTCGGGTCGCGTGGCGCCTGTGCCAGGAGCTTGGCGTAGACCGTCTCGGCGTCGTCGCGACGCCCGGCCTGGGCCAGCTCGACCGCACGGGCGAGCGCCCGGAGCGCTGCGCCGGACGGCGGCTCCGGCGCGGCGGGAAGGACGCGATCGTCGGTCACGACGGCTGGGCGCGGCTGCTCATTTGGCGATGTTAGCAAGCGCGACCGCGCGCCGCGCTGCCGGCTGCGACGGTGGCGGTGGCGGTGGCCGGCCGGCGGCGCGCCGCCAAGCCCGGAGGGTGGTACGCCTCCGCTAGAATGGGCGCCATTGCGTTCAGGCCATCCTCGACATGTCGCACATCCTGCAGGATCTTCCCGTCGGCCAGAAGGTCGGCATCGCGTTCTCCGGCGGTCTCGACACGAGCGCCGCGCTGCACTGGATGCGTGCGAAGGGTGCGATCCCTTACGCGTACACGGCAAACCTCGGCCAGCCGGACGAGCCCGACTACGACGAAATTCCGCGGCGCGCGAAGCAGTACGGCGCGGAGGCCGCGCGCCTGATCGACTGCCGCGCGGCGCTCGTCGCCGAAGGCATCGCGGCGCTGCAGGCGGGTGCGTTCCACATCACCACCGCGGGGCTCACGTACTTCAACACGACGCCGCTCGGCCGCGCGGTCACCGGGACGATGCTGGTCGTCGCGATGCGCGACGACGACGTCCACATCTGGGGTGACGGCAGCACGTTCAAGGGCAACGATATCGAGCGCTTCTACCGCTACGGGCTGCTCGCCAACCCGAGCCTGCGCGTCTACAAGCCGTGGCTGGACGCCGCGTTCATCGACGAGCTCGGCGGCCGCAAGGAGATGTCGGAGTACCTCGCCCGCGCAGGTTTCGGCTACCGGATGAGCACCGAGAAGGCCTATTCGACCGATTCCAACCTGCTCGGCGCCACGCATGAGGCCAAGGATCTCGAGTTCCTCGACAAGGGCATGAAAATCGTCGAGCCGATCATGGGCGCCGCGTTCTGGCGCGATGACGTCGCCATCCGGCCTGAGACCGTGACCGTGCGCTTCGACGAGGGTCGGCCGGTGGCCCTCAACGGGCAGACGTTCGCCGACGAGGTCGCGCTCGTGCTCGAGGCCAACGCGATCGGCGGCCGCCACGGGCTCGGCATGAGCGACCAGATCGAGAACCGGATCATCGAGGCGAAGAGCCGCGGCGTCTACGAGGCGCCGGGCATGGCACTGCTGTTCATCGCCTACGAGCGCCTCGTCACCGGCATCCACAACGAGGACACGATCGAGCAGTACCGCGACCACGGGCGGCGGCTGGGCCGGTTGCTGTACCAGGGCCGCTGGTTCGACCCGCAGGCAATGATGCTGCGCGATACCGCGCAGCGATGGGTGGCACGCGCGGTCACCGGGGAAGTGACGATCGAGCTGCGCCGCGGCAACGACTACTCGATTCTCGACACGTCGAGCGCCAACCTCACCTACAAGCCCGAGCGGCTCACGATGGAGAAGGGCGAGGAAGTGTTCTTCACGCCGCAGGACCGCATCGGACAGCTGACGATGCGCAACCTCGACATCGCCGACACCCGCGAGAAGCTCGTCACGTACGTGAAGACCGGCCTGCTGCGCCCGGCCGAGGGCTCGCCGCTGCCGCAGCTCAACGACAAGTCCTGAAGGGAAAGTAGGGTCAGACTCGACTTTTCCAGGGAAGTAGGGTCAGACTCGACTTTCCAACGGCGCAGCGACGCGTCAATCGTGGGAAGGGTTGGAAAGTCGAGTCTGACCCTACTTCCCTGAGTCTGATTCCACTTTCAGTTGGCGATGATGCCGAGCTGCTTTACCACCGGCGTCCAGCGCGCCGACTCGGCAGCGATCAGCTTCGCGAAATCCTCGGGAGTGCCGCCGATCAGGTCGAAGCCCGCTGCGTTCATCTTCTGCGCGACGTCGGGCAGCTTCAGGATCGCGTTGACCTCGGCATTGATCTTGTCGATCACGGGGCGCGGCGTGCCCGCCGGCGCGACCAGTCCGTTCCACGCGAGCGCCTCGAATCCGGGGTAGCCGGACTCGGCGATCGCCGGGATGTCCGGAAGGAGCGCAAACCGCTTCGGCGTCGTCACGGCGATCGCACGGAGCTTGCCGGCCTGGACCTGCGCCTGGAGCGGCTGCATCACCGCGAACATCATCTGCGTCTCGCCCTGCACGGTGGCAAGGACCGCCGGCGGCGAGCCGTTGAAAGGCACGTGAACGGCGTCGATGCCCGACATCGCCTTGAGGAGCTCGGCGTTCAGGTGGGACGAGCTCCCATTGCCCACCGACGCGTAGTTGAGCTTGCCCGGGTTCGCCTTCGACCAGGCGACGAGGTCGGCAACCGACTTGATCGGCAGCGCGGCGTTCACCGCGAGCACGTTCGGCTGGCTCGACGTGATCACCACCGGCGCGAGGTCCTTCTGCACGTCGTAGGGCACCTTCTGCACCAGCGGACCCGTCGCGAGCGGGCCGTTGAAGCCGAGCAGCAGCGTGTGGCCGTCGGGTGCCGCCTTCGCCACCTCGGCGGTTGCCACCGTGCCGCCCGCCGCCGGCTTGTTCTCGACGATCACCGTCGCGCCGAACTTGTCCTTGAGCTTCTCGCCGATCGTGCGCGCGAGCACGTCGAGCGAACTGCCGGCGGGCGCGGGCACGAGGATGCGCACCGCCCTGTCGGGCCACCCCTGCGCCGTCGCGGGAGGAGCGGCTAGCGCGATGGCCGCGGCGATCGAGGCGAGGCTGGCGAGCAGGTGGCGGCGGTGCATGGGCAGGGTCTCCGGAGGAATGCGGGCAGTGCGGTCAGGGGGCGCGGTGGCAGACGGCCTCGATGTTGTATCCGTCGGGGTCGAGCACGAAGGCGCCGTAGTAGTTCTCGTGATAGTGCGGGCGCAGGCCGGGCGCGCCGTGGTCGACGCCTCCCGCGGCGAGCGCCGCGCGATGGAAGGTGTCGACCTCGAGCCGGCCCGTCGCCGCGAACGCGACATGCGTGCGGGGCGACGGCTGCGCGGGGTCGCCGCGCATGATCCAGAACTGCGGCTGGTCGCGCCCGAACGCCACGCCGTCCTCGAACTCCATCAGCTCGCGGATGCCGAGCGGCGCGAGCGCGGCAGCGTAGAACGCGCGCGAGCGCGCCACGTCGCGCACCGTGATGCCCACGTGGTCGAACATGGCCTCTTCCATCGTCGTCCTCCCGGTCAGGCTTGCACGCGGCCGCAGACGAGGTATTCGAGCAGGGCCTTCTGCGCGTGCAGGCGGTTCTCGGCCTCGTCCCAGACGACGCTCTGCGGCCCGTCGATCACCTCGGCGGCGACCTCCTCGCCGCGATGCACGGGCAGGCAGTGCATGAAGACCGCGTCCGGGGCGGCGACACGCATCATGTCGGCGTCGACCTGCCAGTCGGCAAAGGCTTCGCGGCGGGCCTCGTTCTCCGCCTCGAAGCCCATGCTGGTCCACACGTCGGTGGTCACGAGGTGGGCGCCGCGGCAGGCGTCGACCGGATCCGCGAAGGACCGGTAGTGGCGGGCGTCGAGCGCCCGCGCGACGGTCTCCGGCACCTCGTAGCCCGGCGGCACCGACACGTGCACGGTGAAGCCGAAGATCGCGGCCGCCTGCAGCCAGGTCATGCAGACGTTGTTCGAGTCGCCGATCCAGGCGACGGTCTTGCCGCCGACCGGGCCCCGATGCTCGAGGAACGTGTAGAGGTCGGCGAGGACCTGGCAGGGGTGATACTCGTTGGTGAGGCCGTTGATCACCGGGACGCGCGAGTGCGCGGCGAAGCGTTCGATGATCGACTGCTCGAACGTGCGGATCATCACGACGTCGACCATCCGCGAGATCACGCGGGCGACGTCCTCGATGGGCTCGCCCCGAGACAGCTGCGTGTCGTGGCGGTTCAGGTTGATCGCGATGCCGCCCAGCTGGTTCATGCCGGCCTCGAAGGACACGCGGGTGCGCGTCGAGGCCTTCTCGAACACCATCGCGAGGGTCCGGTCGCGCAGCGGCTGGTAGAGCTCGTAGCGCTTGAAGCGCTCCTTGATCCACCGCGTGCGCTCGAAGAGGTGGTCGAACTCTTCGCGCGAGAAGTCGCTGAACTGGAGAAAGTGCGTGGGGGCGGGGGGCATGCGTTGCGCCTCCGGCCGGCGCCGGCAAATGAAAATACTAGCACGCACCCTGCGCAGGCCGTACCAAAGCAAAAGGGCGCCCGCGACGGGCGCCCTTGGGCGATGCTTGGCCTGCGCCCTGCGGCGCCGGGTCGTGCCACTCGAGCGCTAGGCCATGCCCTT
>Ga0209391_10001692_pt1 | contig 11493 bp, 12 predicted proteins | sample PPLLak3March2015_FD_187246 | JGI IMG/M metagenome (GOLD analysis project Ga0209391, IMG submission 187246) | Freshwater sediment microbial communities from Prairie Pothole Lake near Jamestown, North Dakota, USA - PPLs Lake P7 Core (1) Depth... | ecosystem: Environmental > Aquatic > Freshwater >... | reverse complement strand
CAGGCCTCTCGCCCGCCGAGGTGCAGGCCATCCTCAAGGCCCGCCACGGCATCGATCTCCGCCTGCCGGTGGGCAAAGCGGCTGAGGGCCTGACCCTGGTCGGGGGCCGGCGCTGCCTGTATCTGGATGGCACCGTCGCGCATCTCCTCTACAAGAAGGACGGCGTCCAGGTCTCGCTGTTTGTGCTTCCCATCGGTGAGAAGCTGGGGGAAACTAATCTGGATGTGCTCGGCCACTCCGCGGTCGCCTTCGCGAGGGACGGCCGGACGTGGGTGGTGCTGGCACGCGCGCCCCACGCGCAGGTCGAGGCCTTCGCGTCGGCTCTCGGCGCGGACACCGAGTAGCTGGCCAGCCGCCCGGCGCGGCATCGGGACGGACGCAGGGACATCACCATGAACAAGCGCTGGATCGTGGCAGCGGCAGCGGCGGTCGGCCTGGCTGCGGCAACCATTAATGGCGTGGACGGCGCAGCCTGGCCGCCTGGCGAGGCGATCGGAGCCTGCGACCCGAATGCCAAACCCGCCAACTTGAACTTCACTTTGAAGGACATCGGCGGCAGGGACGTGAAGCTCTCGTCGTTCAAGGGCAAGGTCATCCTGCTGAACTTCTGGGCCACCTGGTGCGGTCCCTGCAAGGTCGAGATTCCCTGGTTCAACGAATTTCACCAGAAATACAAGGACAGGGGCCTGGTCGTACTCGGCATTTCGGCCGACGACACGGTCGAGCAGCTGAAACCCTTCGTGGCCGAGCACAGGATGATGTACCCCGTGCTGGTGGGCAAAGGGCGCGACGACGTGCAGGAAGCGCTCGGGCCCGTGTGGGGGTTGCCGACCACGCTCATGATCAGCCGCGACGGCAAGGTGTGCCACACGCACATGGGACTGGCGAAGAAGGCGGACTTCGAGAAGGGGATCCTCGGGCTCCTGTAGTATGATCGGGCCGTGGCTTTGAAAGGCTTCGTGCACGGGCGCCTGGCTTGCGGGTGCCGCGTGAGCTTCAGGGAAGGTGTGGAGGGCAGCCCGGTGACGGTGCTGCTCGACCTCAAGTCTCCGGGCTGTGCGGTGTCGTGGCACGTGAGCGGCTTGCCGCTCTACGACTACCGCGAGGCCATCAGGATGCCGACGCGGCTGCTGCCGCCGAAGGAAGAGAGTTTCGAGGAAGAAGGCTGAGGCCAGGCCGGCTTCGCCGGACTCCCGTCAGGATTCAGGGCCACCGGATTCCCGGTGGCCCTTTTGCGTGTCGGCGGGGGACTTCACGCGCCCGGCGGCCTGAAGGGCGCGGCGCAGCAGAAACTCCACCTGCGCGTTCAGGCTGCGCAGGTCATCGGCGGCCCAGCGCTGCAGCGCCTCGTGCAGCTCGGGATCCACCCGGAGCAGGAAGGGTTTCCGTTCGGCCACGTTCTGCCTACTGATACAACGAACCCGTGTTGACCACAGGCTGGGCGGCCCGTTCGCCGCACAGCACCACCAGCAGGTTGCTCACCATCGCCGCCTTCCGTTCTTCGTCGAGGTGGACGATGCCCTTCTGGTTCAGCCGCTCGAGCGCCATTTCGACCATGCCGACCGCGCCTTCGACGATCCGCGTGCGCGCCGCGATGATGGCCGATGCCTGCTGGCGTTGGAGCATGGCGGCCGCGATTTCCGGCGCGTAGGCCAGGTGGCTGATGCGCGCCTCGATCGTCTCGACGCCGGCCTTCGCCAGGCGGTCCTGGATCTCGGTCTTCAGGTGTGCCGCCACCTCCGCCGTGTTGCCGCGCAACGACATCTGGTTGTCCACGTGCGAGTCGTATGCGTAACTGGTCGACAGGTTGCGCAGCGCGGCCTCGCTCTGGACCTGGACGTAGTTGTTATAGTCGTCGACCTCGAAGCATGCTTCCGCCGTCTCGACGACCTTCCACACGACCACCGCCGCGATCTCGATCGGGTTGCCCTCGCTGTCGTTCACCTTCAACCGCTGGGTTTCGAAGTTCCTGATGCGCTGCGAGATGCGGCGCTTGCTGAAGAAAGGGTTGGCCCACCGCAGGCCGGGCGCCTTGACGGTGCCGACATACTTGCCGAAAATCTGCAGCACCTTCGCCTCGTTCGGGTTCACGACGAAGAACCCGGCCCACCCGAGGACGTCGAGGGCGAAGACCGCGACCCAGAAGATGATCATGGTCGCGTCTGGCGTCGGCCGGACGGCCGAGATGAAGCCGTAGACGGAGACTCCCAGCAGGACGAGGAGCGCGACCAGCATCCCCCATCCGGACATCGCCCTCTTCTCGATTTCACGGATCATAACGGCCCTCCTTCAGTGCTTTCGAAATGATATCACTATGAAATCTCCGCGTCAACTCCCGGGGAAAACGGGGACAGGACCGATGTGCGCCGCGGGCGGAGGGCGCCTGCGGGTATGATGGGCGCGTGAAGACAGCGGGCCCCGGGTGGTGTCTGGCGATGGGTTTGCTGGTGACGGTTGCGGCCGGCCTGGGAGCCTCAGGCTGCGGGGCACCGCCTCCCGAGCCGATCGCGTTCGAGGCGCGGGGAATCGTCGTCACGAACCAGACTGCCGACGAATGGCAGAACGTCGAGGTCTGGCTGAACGACCACTATCGCGTCACGAAGTCGCGCATGCCTCCCGGCGAACGGTTCAGCATTCCCTTCTCGGCCTTCGTCGCGGGCTTCGGTCAACGTTTCGACGTCGCCAGGCAGCCGATTCGCGGGGTCGAGGTGAGCGCGGCCGCGCCGGGCGGGCGCGCCGTCAAACTGGTCTGGGGCTCGGGGAGGCGGCGGTAGGCCGGACCGCCCTGGTGACCCGCGCGGGTCGAGGAGTGTCATCGTGGCGAAGCTGAAATCCGAGATCGCACTCACGTGCCCCTGCTGCGGCGCCGTTCTGGTCGTCGACAAGAACCTCAATCGCGTCATTTCACACGAGGAGCCGCCGCGCGAGGACCGCCCGGACCTCGACTACGCGGCGCAGCTTGTCGACCAGGAACGCGCACGGCGCGAGGCGGTCTTCCAGCAGTCCGTCGAATCGGAGAAGTCCCGGGGCGACGCCCTGTCGCGGCGATTCGACGAGGCGCTCCGGCAGGCCCGCCAGGAGCCGGTCACCAAGCCGACCCGCGACTTCGATCTCGATTAGGCGATGGGCCAGGGAAGCGCCACGGCGTACCCGGGACGCGTGTACTCGCCGGGGAGGGCGGTCCACCGCTCGCGCCCCGGGTAGCACACGGGCTTGCGGCCGGGATAGCGATCCCTGAACGCCCGGTACCACCTCCGCCACCGGGCGGCCCGCGCGCGGTCGTAGGGCAGCCGGTGATGCGGATGGTCGATGAGCATCTGCTCGACTTTCCAGACGTTCTTCTCCGACAGCCGCCAGTCGTATCGGCCGAGTTCCGCGTCGAGATCGACGACGGCGTAGGCGGTGATACCGCCGGTCAGATCGATGTACGGCTCGAAGTAGCTCATGGCCAGGTCGCGTGCCGTCCTGAACACCGGCTTCCTGCCGTGCAGGCCGGGGTCGCGGGACCGGCCGATCGAGCCCCACCTCCCGCGCCTCCGGTAGACGAAGAGCACGTGCTCGAGCTTGTCGATGGATTCGAAGCTCAGCACGAGCGGCGGGTAGCCGTGCGCCTCGAGGATGACGGCCGCGGCGAGGGCCGCCTCGAGGCAGTGCACGGTCCTCTGGCGGACGACCTGGCGGAAGCTCCGCAGGGTCTCTCCGACGGGTTTCGGTTCGTCGTTGTAGGGCAGGCTGTTCAGGTACGCCTGGACACGGGCCGGCGTATCGAGCCGGCGGATCAGGCGCCACTCGGTTGACGTGAACGGCGTCATCGATCAGGGCGCGGCGGCGCCACGCCGCCGTTCCGCGCAGTAGACGTTGAGCAGCCGCAACGCGCGGTCGGCGGTCCTGAAGACGGGAATTCCGGCGGCCGAGAGCGCCTGCGCCATCGGATCGTAGAGCGCGCCGGCGTCGACCACGACCACCCAGGGCTTGCCGCCATCACGTGTCAGCGCGGCCAGCCTCGCCACGACGCCATCGGGGCGCGCGAGGTCCTCGCGATGGCCGGCCCCCGGCGGCAGGGTGTTGAGCGCGCCGGTCAGCGGCACGATGCCCACCACCACCGCATCGAAGGCCTCGTCGTCGAGCAGCGCCTTCGCGGTGTCGGCATAGGCCTCGTCGCCGGTCATCGGCGTGAGGTCGATGGGGTTGTGGATGTCCACGACCTTGTCGATCCGGCTGCGAACGAAGACGGCCTCGAGCGCCCGGGCGGCATCAACGCCGAACGCCGGCAGGGTGAAGCGGCCGAGGCTGTCCGCGATCGCCACGCACTCGAATCCGGCATTGGACATGGCCGCGAGCCGCCAGCCCGGCGCCGTCCGCCGGCCCAGGGTGGAGAAGAGCGCCACCAGGTCTTCGAAGTCGTCGAGCGATTCGGCCACGAGCACGCCGGCATGTTCGCAGAGGGCCCGCATCACCGTGTAGTCGCCCGCGATCGACGCCGTGTGGCTCGCCGAGGCCTGCGCGCCCGCGGGCGTCCGCCCGGCCCTGTACAGGATCACGGTGCGGCCCAGGCGGGTGATCTCGCGCGCGGCCTGGAGAAAACGCAGCCCGTCGAGAGGCCTGAAGCCCTCCACGTACACCGCGAACAGGTCGATCCCGGTGTCGTCCTTCAGGTACGTCAGGTAGTCGCCGACCGTCAGGTCCATCTGGTTGCCCAGCGTGACCGAGTACGTCGGATTGACCGCGCTGAGCTTGCTGGCCTTCGACACCGCGAACGCGCCGCTCTGGGAGATGATGGCGAGGCGGGACGGCTCCCCCTTCGGCACCGGGAGCTTGTACTCCGGAATGAAGGTGGTGTCGTACCGGCCTGGCACCGATCGGATGCCGAGGCAGTTGCCGCCGTTGATCACGGGGCCGCCCCACGCGCTGTCACGCGATCTCGCCAGGGCCGCGTGCATCCGGCCGACGATGGCCTGGCTTCCGGCCTTCTCCTCGAGCCCCCCCGGGATCAGCACGACGCTCTCGGCCTTCTCCCGCTCGATGATCTCGACCAGCGCCGCCGAGGCCTGCGCGGCGTCCACGCAGAGGACGAACAGGTCGACCCGGTCCGGGATGGCCGCGATGTCGGGGACGCAGCGGCACCCTTCGATTTCTGCGGCGCCGCTCTTCACGATGAGGATGCGTTCGCGCGGGAATCCTTCGCGCAACAGGTTGTTGACGATGATGTGCCCGGGATTCATGCGCTCGGACACGCCCATGATGGCGACCGAGCGCGGCTCGAGCAACCGGGACAGTTTGGCGATGGGCCGCGCCTCGCGCCCCGGGGCGTCGGCCGGCTCGCGGCGCAGTGTGACCAGCACGTCGAGGGCCACCACGCGGCCGTCGTTCGCGACGACGAACGGATTGACCTCGAACTCGCCGATGCGATGGCCAAGCGCGCGCCCCAGTTCCAGGAACGAGGCGGCGAGATCGGCGATCCGGCCGAGCGGCAGCAGCGGCGCCTGCCCGCGCATCGATCTCGTGGCCAGCTGCACGACCGCGACGTGCTGGAGGGCCGCTTCCACCAGGCCGGCGTCGGCCAGCGACGGCGAGAACAGGGCGACGTCCTGGCCGGGACGGAACGCCTTCGCCAGGAACTCGGTATAGATGCCGCCGGCGCCGACGGTCACCACCGGCCCGACGTCTTCGGTCCACCTGAGGCCGACGAGCAGCTCCCGCCCGAGCGCCGGCGAGTACGGGACGAACTCGTTGATCGCGTACCCGACGACGCCCCGTGCCCCCAGCGATGCGGCCATGCCCGAGATCGCCTCGGTCACGGCCTCGACGGTCTTGTCCACGATGGCGACGCCGCCCACGTCGCTCTTGTGAAGGATCTGCGGCGAGATGACCTTGACGACGGCCTTCTTCCCCGGCAGCCTCCCCAGCAGGTCGGCGTCGACCTCCGCCGTGCCCTCGACGAACAGATGGGCCGGCGCGGGCAGGCCGAGCGCGTCCAGCAGTTGGAGCCCTTCCGTCTCGAGCAGGGCCTCGCGCCCGTCCCGCTCGGCGCCGTCGAAGATCGCGTTGATGGCCTGGAGGTTCATGGGATGCTGCCCGTCAACGGGAGGCCGCGGCGCGTCCCGCGTGGAGCGCCTTGAGGTTGATCTCGACAACGTGCGCGCCCTTGCCGGCAAAGACCGTCTCGACGAAGTGCTCGATGGTGTCGAACGACACGGGCAGCATCGGCGAGGCCGCGCCGACCATGACCATGTTGGTGGCCCTGGCCGACCCGGCCTTCCTGGCCAGCGCTTCGGCGTCGATCGTCAGCGCGCGCGGCAGGCTCCGGACGTGCGCCAGCACGTCGTCGACGGGCGGGTAGTCCGCGATGTTGGCCACCGGGTTCGTGGCGGTGATGACGGTGCCGCTCGCCGACAGGTACTCGAGGTACCGCAGGCTCTCGAGCGGCTCCATGCTCAGGATCAGGGCCGCCGATCCCCGCGGGATGAGATCGCTGGCGATCGGCCGGTCGGACAGGCGCAGGTGCGCGAGCACCGCGCCTCCGCGCTGCGACATGCCGTGCACCTCGGACTGCTTCACCGCCAGCCCTTCCTTCATCGCGCTCGACGCGATGATCGCCGAGACCGACAGCACGCCCTGGCCTCCAACGCCGGCGAGGATGATGTCGAATGTCATGGTCGTCACTCCCTGGCCGCGGCCGCGATCACGGTCTTCTCCTGTTTGCTGCGCTTGGCGGTCTCGATGCACTCGCGCACGCCAATCACCACCGACAGGCCGCGGTGGTTGACCTCGCGGCGCAGGATCTCCGTGTTCTCGGCCATCCGCTTCGGGTGGGCCTCCACCACGTGCAGGTGATCGGGCGGCACGCCGAGGCCTCGCACCACGGCCTCGAGCTCGGACGAGGTCCGGATCGTGGGTTGCCCGCCCGTCATCGCCACCGTCTTGTTGTCGAGGATGACGAGCGTCATCGGCGTGTCGGCCGCCACGGCGTCCATCAGGGGCGTCACGCCGGAGTGCAGGAAAGTGCTGTCACCGATGACCGCGACGACGGGATGATAGCCGGCGTCGGAGGCGCCCTTGGCCATGCCGACCGACGCGCCCATGCAGACGCACGTCTCGATGGCGTTGTAGGGCGGCAGCGCGCCGAGCGTCGAACAGCCGATGTCGGCGGTGACGATGGCGTCGGGGAAGGATGCCAGCACCGACGTGATGGAATGGAAACTGTCGCCGTGCGGGCAGCCGGCGCACAGCTGCGGCGGCCGCCCGGGAAGCGACAGCCCGGGGATCGACACGCCGGCCCGCGCCGGAAGCCCGAGGGCGGCCCGCACGATGTCGGGATTGAGTTCGCCGTCCGGCGGCACCGCGCCGGACTCGCGTCCCTGGATCTCCAGGTGCGCCGGCGGCACGATGCCCCGAAGCGCGCGCTCGACGTAGGGGTAGCCCTCTTCGAGCAGGAGCACGCGCTTCAGGGGCGCCACGAAGTCGCGAATGGTCTCGACCGGATACGGATACGCGCCAACGTGCAGGTGGGCCGGCCGCGCCGGCAGGTCGTCGAGGTTCTCGAGGAAGTAGTTGCGCGCGATCCCGGTCGTGATGACCCCGAACCCGTCCCCGTCGCCGCTCTCGACGGAATTGAACCGCGAGGCCGACACGTACGCGCGGATGTCGTCGAAGCGGTCGAGCAGGGCCCTCCACTGGCGGCGCGCGTTGCCGGGCAGCAGCACCCACGCCGGCGACTGGAGGTTCTTGTGCGGCGGGTTCTCGCCGCGCGCCTCGCCGACATCCACGATGCCGCGGCTGTGGGCCAGGCGCGTCACCAGGCGGATCATCACGGGGACATGGAAGCGCTCGGAGATGTCGAACGCCTCTCGCGTCATCTCGTACGCCTCCTGGTGCGACGCCGGCTCGAGGCAGACCACGCGCGCGAAGTCGGCGAACACGCGGCTGTCCTGCTCGTTCTGAGAGCTGTGCATCCCCGGGTCGTCCGCCACCGCCACGACGAGGCCGCCGTTGACGGTGACCAGGGCCGAGTTCATGAACGGGTCTGCCGCCACGTTCAACCCGACATGCTTCATCGTCACCATGGTGCGCCGGCCGGCGAAGGAGACGCCGAGGGCCGCTTCGTACGCGGTCTTCTCGTTGGCGCACCATTCGGCCCTCGGACCGCCGTGCATACGGGCGTGCCGGATCAGGTATTCGAGGATCTCGGTGGACGGCGTGCCGGGATAGCCGTAAGCGGCCGTCAGCCCCGCGTGAACCGCAGCCAGGGCCACCGCTTCGTCGGCAAGCAAGACCATCTCGCTCATGTCACACTCCTGAACACATCCTGCCGGGGGAGCGTCGGGCCAGGGATTGGGTCGATCGCGGTCTCGGCAGGGGGCCGGGCGAGACTACTTCAGCAATACCTGAAGGTCCCTGACGACGTCCTCGGGGGACCATTCCTTCCCATTGTATGTCCGGGCCAGCTTTCCGTCAGGATCGAGGAGGACGGTCCGGAGATTGTGGGTGATGTTCGACCCGTCGGCGCCTTCCCGCAGGACGCTCAGGCCGAGCGCCGCGCCGAACGCGTCGACCCGCTCCCGCGGCGCCGTCACGAAGTGCCAGAGCGCGGGGTCGGCGCCCATCCCCTTCGCCTGCGCGCCGAGCACGGCAGGCGTGTCGAACCCGGGATCAAACGACACCGAGAGCAGGCGGACGCTGCGCCCGAGCGCCGGGTCGGCCTTCAGGCTGCGCTGCACGGCCGCGAAGTGGGCATTCATGCGCGGGCAGTAATCGGGCAGCGGGCAGCGCGTGTAGATGAAGGTCAGCAGCGTATACGTACCGCGGTACGACGAGAGGGCGCGCGGCCGGCCGGCTTCGTCGGTGAACGCGATGTCGGGAACGGGGGCGCCGATCGGCAGGACCTCCGCCTGGGCCGACGGCGGGGCGGCCGCTTCGCCGGGCGGCCGGCTGCCCGTCTTCGTGATGCCGGTGAGGTAGTGGTCCTCGGCGGTGAGCACGAGCGTGGCGCTCAGCAGGTCCCCGGGGGCGAGGCCGTCGACCAGGCGCGGATCCTTGACGGTGAACCACATGGTCATCGGCTCCATGAAGCCTTTGACCTCGTCGTGTTTCACCTGGATCTCGGATCTATCCGGCTTGATGGCCAGCACCTCCCCGGTGAGGGGGAACTCGCGCACGCTGGCGGGAGGAGCGGGAGCGCCGCACCCGGCGGCGATCGCCAGTACGGCAGCCAGGACCACGGCGTGGGAAAGAGACTTCATGCGCCCACTCTAACGCCCTGGCCTGACGGGGGCAACGCCGGCGGCGCGTGCCGGGCGGCGAACTCGACAATCTCGCGCTCGGCCCGGTAGCCGTCGTACCCGTCCCGGGCGGCCTCGATGAAGCCGCAGTGGCCGCCGTAGCGGGTGATGGCCAGCGTGATGGCGTGGTTCCCGGTCACCCTGGGATCGCGGAACGGCGCCACCGCGATAAACGGGTCGTCCTCGGATGTCATCACGAGCGTCGGGACGCGGATGCGATCGACGACGCGCATCGATGCCGCCTGATGGTAGTAGTCGGCCGCCCCGGTGAACCCGTGATGGGGGGCGGTGAAGCGGTCGTCGAACGCGCGCACGCTCCGGACGCGCCACAGGCCGCCGATGTCGTAGCTCCCGGGAAACAGGCGCGCCTTCCTGCGCATGCGGCGCCGCAGGCTCCGCATGAAATTCCACTCGTACAACCGGTTCTCCGGACGTTCGAGCAGGTCCATGCAGGCACCGAGTTCGAGCGTCGGCGACACGGCGCACGCGGCTGTGAGCCACGGCGGCGGCGAGCCCCCGTACTCCCCGGCCAGCTTCAGGGCCAGGTTGCCGCCGAGCGAGTAGCCGGAGAGGGCGAGGGACGGAAGGCCGTCCGCCGCCAGTTGCTCGAGGACGGCCCGCACGTCGCTGGTCAGCCCTGAGTGGTAGAGTCCCGGCGAGAGATGTTCGGTGCCGCCGCAGTTCCGCTGGTTGAGGCGGACCGCGTTGAATCCCGCGCGGAACGCTTTGTCGGCGATGCCCCGCATGTAGTGGGCATCGCTCGAGCCCTCGAGCCCGTGCAAGGTCACGATCGTCGGGCGGGCCGGCGCGTCGGGCTGCCAGTGGCAATGCGCGAGGACGCGCGTGTCGGGCCCCACGTCGAACAGCCGGGGAGTGGGCGGCGGCAGCCGCGGGAACACGCGGGGGCGCGCCCAGGCATAGACCGTCATGCGGTGTCCGCCCCGCAGCCAGGGCGGCGGATCATAATCGCGCATCTCCGCCAGTCTAACGCAGCGGCGGCTGACGGCCGGCGCCCGGCGGCATGCCCGGCTGGGGTAGACTATCCGCGCCCGCTGCCACGGAGGAACGACCGATGCACGCACCGACGCGCCTCTCTACCCTGACGCTCCTGCTCGTTCTCGCCGCGTTCCCTTCGGCCGCGCCGCAGAGTCCTGCGCCCGCGCGGGGCGCCGACCCCGCCGACGCCAGGCTGCAGGCGCTGAAACAGCAGGCGACCGCGGAGATCGACGCCATGCAGGCGCTCACGCAGCAGATGATCGACCAGGTCTTCAGCTTCGGTGAGCTGGGCTTTCAGGAGATCGAGACGTCCCGCTACCTGACCGGCGTGCTGCGCAAGAACGGGTTTGCCGTGACGGAAGGCGTCGCCGGCATCCCCACGGCGTGGTTCGCGACCTGGGGGTCGGGCAAGCCGGTCATCGCCCTGGGCTCGGACATCGACGGCCTGCCGCAGACGAGCCAGAAGCCCGGCATCCCCTGGCAGGAGCCGCTGGTGGAAGGGGCGCCCGGGCATGGCGAAGGGCACAACTCCGGCGTGCCGATGAACATCACGGCGGCGCTGGCGGTCAAGCGCGTCATGGAGCGGGAGAAACTCGGCGGCACCATCATCGTCTGGCCCGGGGTCGCGGAGGAACTCGTGGCTGGGAAGGCCTTCTACGTGCGGGACGGCCTCTTCAAGGACGTGGACGTGGTGCTCTTCAGCCATGTCGCCAGCTCAATGGGCGTGTCGTGGGGGGCGGCGAGCGGCAACGGCCTCGTGTCGGTCGAGTACGCGTTCAAAGGGCAGAGCGCGCACAGTGCGGGTTCGCCGTGGAGCGGACGCTCCGCCCTCGACGCCGTCGAGCTGATGAACGCCGGCTGGAACTACCGCCGCGAGCACCTGCGGTTGCAGCAGCGGTCGCACTACGTGATTACCGATGGCGGCGATCAGCCCAACGTGGTCCCGTCGACGGCGTCGGTCTGGTACTACTTCCGCGAAACCGAGTACCCGCGCATCAAGGCCATGTGGGACATCGGCAACCGGATTGCCGACGCGGCCGCGATGATGACCGACACCACGGTGACCTCCCGTGTCCTCGGCGCCGCCTGGCCACAGCACTTCAACAAGGTGGTGGCGGAAGTCGCGCAGGCCAACATCCAGGCGGTCGGCATGCCGAACTGGGACGACGCCGACCAGGCGCTGGCGCGGGCCGTGCAGCGGGAGTTGAAGCTGAACGAG
>Ga0209391_10001690_pt1 | contig 11495 bp, 8 predicted proteins | sample PPLLak3March2015_FD_187246 | JGI IMG/M metagenome (GOLD analysis project Ga0209391, IMG submission 187246) | Freshwater sediment microbial communities from Prairie Pothole Lake near Jamestown, North Dakota, USA - PPLs Lake P7 Core (1) Depth... | ecosystem: Environmental > Aquatic > Freshwater >... | reverse complement strand
AAACTTCCTCCGGGGAGCTCAACTTGAACATAGCAAGTTTAGAGAATCAATCAATCCTGAGACTTTTTTTATAATCGGGACAATTCTGAGGGCAGCTATTCAAGGGACAATGGATGTTTTGATCGGCAGAGCCAAAATTAAAAACGAAATGCATTTGGATGTTACTATAATCAGATCCAAACAAAACAACCCCATCAAATTTTCAGTAAGTGCTGATGAGGCGCTCTCCAAATTGTTATTGAATCATGATGCCGGTTACATGCCTCCAAAAGAAGCTGTTGAAGAAGCTTTTGATGATATACGAGCTCACCAATATTCGGTTATAGCCGGAATGCAAACAGCTTTGCTTACAGTGCTTAAACGGTTTGACCCACAAAAACTGGAAGAACGCTTACAAAGACTAAGCCCTATAAGTGCAAGCATTCCAATTCATAAACAGGCCAAATTGTGGAATTTATTTGAACAGCTTTATGAAGAAATTCAACAAGAGGCTGAAGATAACTTTTACCATCTATTTGGCGAAGCATTTGCAGCAACCTATGAACAACAAATGCAAAAACTAAAATTTTCAAAAAAAGATATTTCTTTTAAATAACAAATTTTATGACGACCTAAAGGCGCTTAAGTTATGAGAGCTACAACAGTAATTTTCTTCATTGTTATATTGGCTATGTTCGGTTGCAGTTCAGATCCCGAAAAACCAGCTCCCGAAAAACCTGTAGCTGCTGCGGAACCTCCTCCAAAAGCTTCTCCTACAACAGCTAAAGTCCACATGATTGTCTCTGGAGATGCTAATCCTGACATAGATGGACGCCCTTCACCGATTGTAATTCGAATTTACGAACTTAAAAGTCTAGGCAAATTCGAAGAGGCAGATTTTTATAAATTATTTGAAAATTATGACTCTCAATTGGCTCCTGAGCTCGTCGCATCAGAACAATACAATTTGAAACCTAGCGATGTTAGTATAATTAAGCGGACACTCTCAGCTGAAACTCGTTACATAGGTGTATCTGCAGCTTTTCGTGACATCAATCAAGCCATATGGAAAGACACACTTGAATTACCCGATGAAAAAACTACTGATTTATTAGTTTTTATAGGAAGGTTGAATATAAGCGTTTGGAAAAAATGACCCTTGTAAATTAGCTCTAAGGAATTCAATATGTCACAAAGTAATAAAGTGATTTGGACAGAAGGCATGTTCCTCCGTCCGCAACATTTTCAACAACAAGATCGTAATTTCCAGAGCTGGATCGAAATTCGCTGCAGTGGCTTGCAAACTTTTAGCTGGGGTTTAACAAGATTTGAACTTGATCAACAAATGTTGGCTTTGGCCAAGATTGCCTTGACATTTTGCCAAGGCGTCTTTCCCGACGGAACACCTTTTAGCATACCAGAGCAAAGCAGCCTGCTAACACCCTTAGAAATTCCACTCGATACAAAAAACACAATTATCTATCTCTCATTACCGGTCCGCCGAACGACAGGTAAAGAATTAACACGGGATAATAATGTGGATGAACTAAGCAGATATCGACTTAAAGAAATTGATGTCATGGATATACATACTCAATTCGATCAAGATCGTATAACCATTGAAACAGGTGAGCTTTTGACTCGTTTGCGATTGTCGAATCAAAATCAAGATGGTTACGTTACTATCCCTATAGCTAAAATTATCGAAGTAAAAACAGACAAACAAATAATCCTGGATAAGTCTTTTATACCCACTTGCTTAAACGTCAGCGCATCAACACAGCTTGTCAACTATATCATAGAAATTGAAGGTATGCTGCATCATAGAGGAGAGGCAATTGGGCAACGATTAGGGTCTCCAGGTGCAGGTGGCGCAGCTGAGATAGTTGATTTTTTATATTTGCAAATCATCAATCGCTACGAACTGCTTTACAGACATTTTAACTCTCTAGCCCAGTTGCATCCTGAACGGCTTTTCAGTAACCTGATTCTAATGCTTGGAGAATTATCAACCATCACCGAAATGAATCACCGGCCCGGTGCATTACCTATTTATAGTCATGAAAATTTGACGGAAAGTTTTGAACCAGTTATTGCTGCACTTAGAAAAGCTTTAAGCTGGGAGCCTTCTTACCGGGCGATTCCTATTCCACTTGAAGAGCATCCGCATCAAATTAGAACTGCTATCATAGCCGATCGCCAATTACTGAATACCGCTGACTTTATTCTTGCAGCAACTGCCGAGATGCCGACAGATAAGCTACGCAGTCTCTTTCCTCGACAAACCACTATAGCAACCGTTGAAAAGCTTCGCGATCTGGTTATGTCTCAAGTTCCCGGTATTAAGATAAATGCCCTGGCAGTAGCACCCAGACAAATTCCATTCCATAAAGGCATGACGTATTTTGAACTAGATAAAAACCATAGCCTTTGGAAAGAACTTGAAACAAGCGGCACCATAGCCATGCATTTTTCAGGCGATTATCCGGGGCTTGAACTAGAGTTTTGGGCAATAAGAGGGTAATTATTATGTCTTCAGATGATCCTTTTTTATCACCGCAACCTTCTGATGACAGAACTATTATCCGACCAATGCCGGGAGGCAAACGTTCCAATGCCCGTCACTCTCCGCCTCCCCCTGAACCAGAAAGTAGCATATCTTCACTGCCCAGACTAGGCCTTTTAAATCCTCTTGAAAAAGCTTCTTCTGGTCTGCTGGCATTGCTGACGCGTTTAAATACATCTAAAAACCAGTCGGATCCGATCGGTTTAAAAAACAAAATTATCAAGGAAATTCAGCAATTCCAGCTCAACGCGCAAGCCTCTAACATAGACCCTGATACTATATCAAGCAGTCGCTATATACTCTGTACCGTCCTGGATGAAGCGGTATCGTGTACACCCTGGGGCAACAACAGTGGGTGGGCGCAACAAAGCTTGTTGAGTTTGTTTCATAAAGAAGTTTCTGGTGGAGAGCGTTTTTTTGATTTACTTAAATCATTGGCCCAAAATCCAACAAAAAATCGAAATTTGCTGGAATTGATGTATTTATGTCTAGCTTTAGGATTCGAGGGGCGTTACCGCCTCATCGAAAATGGAAAAGATAAGCTAATTAACATTCGGGAATGGCTTTACAGAATCTTGCAAAAAGAAAGAGGTATTGCGGATACAAATTTATCACCCCATTGGAAAGGAGTGACTGATCGACGTAACCCCTTGATGAGACTGATACCTTTATGGGTTTTCGGGGCGATAGCGGCTAGCCTGTTGGCAATCATTTTTAGTGTTTTTTTGTTTCAACTAAATAATGATTCCGATCCAGTGTTCAGACAAATATTCTCAATAAAGCCTGCTAAAACAGAGGTTATAGAAACTGAAACCGAGCCATTACCTGAACCGAAACTTACTTTATCGATTCTTCTTGCTTCTGAAATAAGTCAAAACCTGGTTAAAGTCATCGAGACATCGCGGCAAGGGACGGTTACTATTCAAAGCGATAATTTATTTAGCTCCGGAAGTAGTACTGTTAATCAAAACATTATCCCTTTATTAAATCGAATTGCAGAATCTCTAAACCAATTACAAGGCCAAGTTGTAATTACCGGACATTCGGACAACATTCCGATACAAAGTGCACGCTATCCGTCAAATTGGCATTTATCCGAAGCCAGAGCCAAGGCTGTAGCAGATGTAATCAGAGAAAAGCTATTGTCTGCGGACAGAATAGTTATAGAGGGAAAATCGGATTTGGAACCTGTCGCTTCGAATGCGACCCCTGAAGGAAGATCAAAAAACAGGCGGGTCGTCATTACATTATTAAAATAAATAGACGCTATTTATAGCATTTACATGAAGAAAAAGATTTCTAAATTGCTTAAATGAGCACTTCAAGCGACTACCTGAAGCCAATCAGGTAATGATCGACTAAGGATACAAGGAAATGATTAAGTTATTGAATTTTATTAAACAGCGCTGGTTTATTTCTTTAATGGGAATCGTGGCTTTAGCCTTGTTTATCTGGTTTGTAGGTCCTTTATTTGCCTTCGCTAAATATGAACCCCTGGAGCCTGAAACGAACCGTTTTTATTTAATTTCAGCCTTTTTTGTGATTTGGCTAACCATTCAAATATGGAGTTTTTTTAAAGCACGAAATCAAAATAACCAAGTTGTGGAGGCATTGGTAACAGCCCCGCAGCCTAACCTCAGCCCAGAACTTGAAGCATCTAAAGAGGAAATAGATACCCTGACAGATCGTTTGCAGGAAGCGCTTGAAATTTTAAAAAAAACACGTTTAGGTGGCCGAACAGGGCAGCAATTCCTATATCAATTACCCTGGTACATTATTATTGGTCCACCTGGTTCCGGAAAAACTACGTTACTCAAAAACTCCGATTTAAAATTTCCTCTATCCGATCATTACGGAAAGGATGCCATTCGAGGTGTTGGAGGCACTCGAAATTGCGATTGGTGGTTTGCTGACGAAGCAGTTTTACTCGATACAGCGGGACGCTATACCACTCAGGACAGTCATGAAAAGGTCGATCAGGCAGCTTGGTTGGGTTTTCTTGATCTACTTAAAAAATATCGCAGCAGAAGACCTATCAACGGGGCTATTATTGCCGTTAGTATTACTGATTTACTGGAGCAAAACAGAGAGCAGCAACTAGCAGTGGCACAATCAATTCGAAAACGCATACAGGAGTTGCACGAGCGCTTTAATATAAGATTCCCTGTTTATGTATTGTTTACCAAATGCGACTTGCTGGCCGGGTTCATGGAATACTTTGATGATCTGGATAGGGATAAACGCGCTCAAGTCTGGGGTATGACCTTTCCGTTACTTGAAAATACAAAAGAAAACACCCTGGATCAATTCCCCCCTGAATTCGAGCTTCTTGAAAAACAACTACAAGATCAACTCATTGACAAACTGGAAAGAGAGCGAAGTTCAGAAAGACGCAATTTAATTTACACTTTTCCTCATCAATTCAATTATCTTAGCGAACTGGTTAAGCCATTTATTGATGAAATTTTCCAAATATCCCGATATGAATACCCGGCTATGGTCCGGGGCATTTATTTTACCAGTGGCACTCAGGAGGGATCACCCATAGACCGAATTATGGGATCTTTAGCCAGCAATTTTGGCTTGGATCGTCAAAATTTGACACCGCCAATCAATCAGGGCAAAAGCTTTTTTATTAATCGCTTATTAAAGGATGTTATTTTTGCAGAATCCGGATTAGCGGGTGCTAATCTTAAACTGGAGACAAAGCGAGCATGGCTTCAAAGAGGCACATTTCTTTCAGTAGCTGCGTTGACCTTATTAATGGCAATTATTTGGATAACCAGTTTTACAAGAAATAAAACTTATATTCAACAGGTGGCTGAACAAGCGAAAGTAGTACAACAGTACCTCAAAGAAGTTGATCCCAACCAAACAGATCCATTATTGGTTTTGGGTGTATTAGACAAAACACGGCAAATTTCAGGTGGTTATGCAGATCAACTTGAAGGAGGGGCTCCGTGGTCTTTAAATTTTGGCTTGTATCAGGGCGATAAATTGGGTAATGCAGCCATAAGCCTTTATCAAAAATTACTAAAGGAGGTTTTTTTATCCGGTTTGATGCTTCGAATTGAACAACAATTGAAGAATAATACCAATAATATCGACTATCTTTACGAAGCCCTTAAAGTGTATCTGATGCTTGTTTATCCTGAACATTATAACCCCGAAGCAATCCGAGCATGGATAACACTCGATTGGAAGCGCAATTTACCGCTTGAAGTGACTAATGAACAAAGACAGGCGCTAGCAGATCATTTGGATTCATTGCTGGAATTTCGCCCCACTCCCTTGCCCCGCCCATTAAATGCAAAGTTAGTATCTGAATCCAGGGAATTACTTGAGAATACCTCCATCGCTAAAAGACTTTACTCCCGACTGACTTTGGAATTAAACAACAAGGATATTCCGGATTTTCGTGTAAGTGAAAAGGCTGGGCGTGATGCTACGTTGGTTTTATCCAGTAAAAGCGGCAATCCTCTTACCAAGGGTGTTCCCGGTTTATTCACCTGTGTGGGATACCGTGATGTCTTTTTAAAACATATTGACGGTTTAATCAATCAATATGCTGAAGAAAATTGGATAATTGGGTCGAAAAAACAAGAAAAATTATCTGATGAAGAGCTCAAGATTTTGCGCGAAAATGTTTTTAAACTCTACCTGGAGGATTATATAAAGGCATGGGATGCTTTGTTGGACGATATACAAATCAAGCCATTTTCCGGCCAAACCCAAATGGTTGAAGTTTTAAATATCATTTCATCTGATAATTCTCCATTACGGCTTTTTCTTGAAGCTGTTGATCAGGAAACCAGTATGGCTTGCCTTGTAAAAAAAGAAAAATCTTTATTAGATAAAGCTAGCGACAAACTTACAACCGCAAAATCGACACTTAATACTATCATCAGTAGCACATCTGAGCCGAAGGCTGTCGTAGATTCAGAAATTACCACAAACCTTGTGACCAACCATTTCAAAGATTTACATGAATTAGTGAAGAGTGAAAATCAAACGCCCTCGGGACTTAACCATTCTCTATCACTTCTAAACGAGCTTTATGTTTATTTAAACTCTTTGACACACGCCAGTGGCGATGAGCTTGTTTTAGAGCAAAGAAAGCAAATCGCGCAAGTGGTCGAAAAAGTACAAATAGAAGGTAAACGAACTCCTTTTCCTCTTAACAGCATGATGGAGAATGTCGCTGAAGGAAGCCAAAATTTGGTCAGCGGCGGAGTAAAAAAACACTATAATGTTATGTGGCAATCAACAGTTCTGCCATTCTGTAAAAAGGCTATACAAGGGCTGTATCCCATTGCAAAAAGTTCGCGCGAAATTACCTATGAAGATTTCACCTATTTTTTTGGCCCCAATGGTTTAATGGATGAGTTTTTTAACAAATATCTCATTTCGTCGGTCGAAAAGGGTGTAGATAAATGGAGTTGGAGTCCTCAAGCTGAGGGAGGTCCAGGAATCTCTCCCTTAGCATTAGAACAATTTCAGAAAGCTGATACGATCAAAAACACCTTTTTCCGTATGGGCAAACAATCCCCAGCTGTAAGTTTTAAACTTAAACCGATTTCCATGAGCCCCGACATTACCCAATTTATTCTGGATGTAGATGGACAAATATTGACCTACGCGCACGGTCCAGTCAGGCCGGTTTCAATGAAATGGCCCGGGCCTAATGATTCAGGGCAAGTTAGAATACAATTATTGCCACCCCAAGAAGGCGTATCCGGTATTTCCAAGGAGGGACCCTGGGCCTTGTTTCGCCTTTTTGATGAAGCGAAAATATCCCTCACTTCTAATCCTACCCTTTTTATAATGACATTTAAAATCCAGGGACGTGAGGCAAAATTTGAATTGCAAGCTAATAGTGCTGTCAATCCCTTTCAATTACCAGACCTGCAATCTTTCCAATGTCTACAAAATTTATAGAACCAGGTTATTATGGCAAAGTCCATACTCATGGGGATTTTGTAAACGGGGGGCTACCTAAAAGTTTCATAGATCCCTGGGATACCTGGTTACAAGAGGCCCTTAGTACCAGTCGTCAACAATTAGGCGATACTTGGCTCAACTATTATTTAACCAGTCCGTTATATCGTTTTGTATTATCGCCAGGAATATGCGGTAAACAGGGATGGCAAGGCGTTTTGATGCCTAGTGTTGACAAAGTCGGGCGGTACTTTCCCATGACCGTTAGTCTTATGGACAATAAAAACATAAATCCTTTTATTGCTCTGCAAATTAGAAACAAATGGTTTGTCTCCATAGAAAAACTAGTACTTTCGTGTTTGGAGGATAATTTCAATTTAGAGAATTTTAACCACCGTTTAAGTCATTTGAGATCTGAGACTGAATCCAGCGCGGCTGAAGCAGAACAAACGATGATGCCAATACCTGAAAAAATATTTCACCATGCTTGGCAGCAGCCGTTGAAATCAATTGAATCGATTCCCAATCTGCTGCCCTATATTCTGGATAGTTCACTCAAAGAACATTGTTTTGCCTATAGTCTGTGGTGGACTCAAGGTTCAGAACTGGTCTCCCCATCATTGTTGATCTGCGAAGGACTCCCGCATTATGAGGGCATGGCTGCCTTGTTTGATGGAAACTGGCAAAAATGGGGATGGGAGGGGCAACGCCATCCCTTTCCGCCTTTTGAAAACTAAAAAACTTACCCTAATAATGACTAATTTTATATGGAATTCTTATGGATTAACGCATACTGGCAAGAAGCGCAAAATCAATCAGGATGCTTTTTTAAATCTACCGAATAAAAAATTATGGGTAGTTGCTGACGGAATGGGTGGACATAAAGCAGGTGAAGTTGCAAGCGCCTCCATAATCAATAGCCTGAACTCACTAATACCCGAACAAACCATTGGCTCAACAGTTAAGAAAATCTATTATAAATTGCGTAAAGTTAATCAGAGCTTATTGGATTTGGCAGCCGAAGGCGGAGATAACGAAGTTATCGGCAGCACAGTGGTAATTTTATTAGCCTGTAATCAATATTGCGTCTATTTATGGTCTGGAGACAGCCGAATTTATCTTTTTCGGAAGGAAGAACTAAAACAACTATCCCATGACCATAACAATGAAAACAGACTACTTGCTGAAGGTTTCAGCATTAAAGAAATTCAAACCCACCCTTTTGCACAATCACTTACTCATGCTATTGGGGGAGAGAAAAAATTGTACCTGGAGGCTCAAATTCAGGAAATACGAGATGGAGATATCTTTTTGCTTTGTAGCGATGGTTTAAATAAAGAAGTATGTGATAGGGAAATAGAAAGCATACTTAAAAAAGCCTCGATTGAGGAAAGTCTTACTCAATTAATTGAGTTAGCATTGGAACGAGGGGCGCAAGACAACATTACTATAATTTTGGCACAAGCGTCCATAATTAAGGAATGAAAATTAAATAACTCATACAATCAGGCATTTTGCGGGATAGCTCGGTAATTCCACTTGGGCAAAATACTGCCGAATATAATAGGCATATTCTTTTTAAAACTTTCGCGTACCTTTCGTCCGTAAGCGTTTAACCCAAACATATACCCAAGCCGACATTCCGCACCCCTGTTACCCGGAATTAGCATATAAGCGAATATAACGCTCGCCGAGTAAATTCAGCAGTTGATGGTGGTATTCGTTGCAATTCAGTATAACTTCTCGGAAACTGTCAATTAACAGCACATGGATGCCCGCGAAAAATTGAAACACCCAGCGTGCAGTAGGCTTTACGGTAGTGGTTCCAAGTTGGGTGGGAAAGGTTTGTTGTTGCTCTTGGAGCGTTTGTCTGATGCGGTACTCCAGAGCCCCATAGATTAAAAGACAGAGAGTCATAATCATCATCAGTGCCATAATCCGCTTCGGCGATTTGAGAAACAGGGTATTCGCCATAAACCAGGGATCCTTCAAAAAGCGAAAGCCGCGTTCGACTTTTTGTTGGCCCGGCGTATAGTAATCCAGCATCTCTTCATGGCTGAGCTGCGCTTCCTCCAGTTGATTGCTGGCGAGAATAAAACAGCTTTTCTGTTGAATCTTGCGGTGCCGTGTTTCGAGAACCGAGGCGACACCTGCTTCAATGCGATAGCTGACCGTATCAGGCTTGCGACCTTTAGAGGGACGCCCCTTGCCTTTGAATCCTTCCACTTCGACAATACACGGATCATGCAAGGCGACAATTTTCAACGTCTTTTGCAAGTGTGTCAAGGCTGCCTCGGCATCCGCAGCACAAGCAAAAGAGCGTTTGGCTACGGCATTGAAGGCTTTGTACTCGGCCTGGCTTTGCTTCAGATGTTGCTTGTTGACCGTTTGTTCGGCACGACCATGTGCGGCTTGGGTGTAAACCACCAACCAACGCTGCTTAACGCCGCCATAACTTGAACCCAATACCGTGTAGGTGCGCTCTGGCCGAATCTTCAGCCACTCGTCAGAGGCGGCCAAAATTAATTCACGGGTTCCGCCAATCGTTTCGGGAACGCGCGTGACCCATGGGAAATCGCCAAGGTCTTGCAGTGTTTTCGCCGTATACAGGGCACTGTCAGCAACGATCAGCGAAAGACCAATGCCGTCGCGCAACTGTTTCAGATGTGCGTTTAGCGTCTGCCGAAAACTTTCTTTATCGCTGCTATTGCCACTTAATGCATCCATCCACAGCGGTATGCCCGACTGATGCTCGCTAATCAGCTGGAGTATCACCTGATTCAAGTCCGGCCGATGGTCACGACTATAGCCCTGGGTGATATGAATAACGCCTTCCGGCACGTCTTCTTGGCCGCTGTTATAGACACCATCAACATGAAAGCTACAGGTATCTATGTGCCCGACTTTGCAGGATAGTCTCAAGCGCTTGACTGCTTGGGCGGCCAGTTGCCCGTACAGGGCTTCCGGGCCATAAGCGTAGATCGCATCCAGCGCTCTTCCCAAGGCATCATCGTTGAGATGCTCCGCTGCTACACCTTCAAGAAGTAAACGTTCGACCGGTTTATCCTTAAAAAAGTGGGGCATCAGGTACAGCGCACGATTGACGAAGCCAAGACCGTTTAAAATCATGGCCTTGACACACTGTCCCACTGAAACTTGTCGTTGCTCGTGATCTTGTTTGATCACAATATCGATCAGTTCAGAAAAGCCCAATTCGTCAACCATGCCCGCTATAAGGCCTAAATGATCCAAGTTGTAACTATTGTAAGAAGAGCCCTCGTTCAATGCCTATTTCCAAAGTCCGTAATTGATGTACGCAGTTTAATATATTATTTACGTGGTGGGGTGCGGAATGTCGGTTAAAGGCAAAAAGAGGCCTGTGCCGGTCCCATAAAGCCATTGGGAGACTTAAGAATTAAATTTTCGATAGACAATATGAATATGAGTTCAGTGCAATCATATTCCCCAAAAAAAAACTTAAATGCTTCCCCAAGAAAAATTCATTCGTTATATTTGTTTTGAATCGCTATTATATGGCGAATAAAATAGTTTATTCTTTGGGGAAAACTATCATGCGGAACACAATGCGTTCTGTCCGGCGACAACTACCCTTATAACTAAACTTTAATAATCAGTTTCAGTCGAGTCATTTAAAAGTTTTCTACATAATGCCCTCAATTAATACAGGAGGGCATCTTTTTCCAGATAAACACAAGTTGAAAATTTGCCAGTAAAAAGCCATCAATGTCACTAATTTAGTATTTCTATCTTATTTTTTGACTCTGAAAGTGGCAAAAATTGTCATGTTCGGCTGATTTAAATGACCAGTTTTAGGTAGGTACCAGTCGCATAAAGAACTGAATTTGATGTTAGATGAATGACCGCACTTGGCGTATTGCCAAACTTCATTCTGTAATATTCATCGCCATAAAGCGGCCAGTCGCGATCGGCAGAAATTGGCTGTTATGCAGAGCTCTGCATAACGGCCACTGTACTAAACCGCTAACGCGGT
>Ga0209391_10001689_pt1 | contig 11495 bp, 8 predicted proteins | sample PPLLak3March2015_FD_187246 | JGI IMG/M metagenome (GOLD analysis project Ga0209391, IMG submission 187246) | Freshwater sediment microbial communities from Prairie Pothole Lake near Jamestown, North Dakota, USA - PPLs Lake P7 Core (1) Depth... | ecosystem: Environmental > Aquatic > Freshwater >... | reverse complement strand
TGACCTTTACCAAAGACGATCCCCACGCGCTTCTGAATGCCCGCCCCGATTCCTTCTATAACCTGACGATGGGTTACAAGGGCTGGACCCATCACTCCGCTTGGGGCAACGTCAAGTTGAAAAAAGGGAGCCTCTACACCATCACCGTAGAGATGGCGAATCCGGGTGTGGATATTGGCTTCCACCCGGGGGTTGCCGTTTGGTACAGGCCCCAGGGTTCTGGCCTGGTGCCGAACACTTACGCTTACGACCACTTCTACGCCCAATGGGCCAACATCATCGAAAAGAATATCACGGATGAGGTTGACGGCAAAAAATTGGGTACTTTCAAGCAGTATTTCGTCGTGAATGGCGTCGACCGCGATGAATGGGTAACGGAAGCGTCGGACCAGGATATTTATGATCAGGGCAATGTCGTTCGCATCCTGGATGGGGTTAGTGGTCGGGTTCAGGTGCAATTCGTGGCCAAGGACTCTGGCTGGTATCAGTTTGTCGTCGGCGGTATCCATCCGAATCCACCGCTGGACGTGAAACCTGGAAAAGATCTGAAGTATGCAGTCAACGTCACAGTTGGAGGCTTGTAAGCTATCCTCTAGCGATCGATGAGCAAGGGCCGGGGCTGGATCGATGATTCCAGCCCCGTCCCTTTAATCCTTTTAACTTCCAAGATTTGGGTCCAATTGCATGACATACCGTACCGCCATCTCTGCTCTCATTACCCTGATACTGCTGCCAGGCCTGACCTTCGCCCATGGCGATCCGCCTGATCCGCTGAAGGGCGTCAAGGTGCCCGCCACGCCCGGGCTGGTAAGCGGTAGCAACCGGATTGTCGTCGACAAGAAGGCGGCCATCCAGTTGGGCAAGGCGCTATTCTGGGATGCCAGCGTGGGCAGTGATGGGGTGGCGTGCGCGACGTGCCATTTCCATGCCGGTGCGGACCGGCGGACCCGAAACCAGCTGGATACCGGCGTGTTGCATACGGGCGCGGATACGGCCACTAGCTTTGAACCCACCCTGACAGGCGGGGCGGGCGGACCGGATTATCAACTGAAACAAGGCGACTTTCCCTTGATGAAATTCGCCGATCCGGCCGACAAATATTCAGCCGTGGAGTTCGAGACCGATGACGTGGTCTCTTCCTCGGGGCCCTTTCTGGGCCGCTTTCAGGGGACCGACGAGAGCGGCACCAGCCAGGATCGTTGCGATCCTCTCCAGGATGACATTTTTCACCTCGGCTCCAACAACACCCGCCGGGTAGCCAAGCGCAATGCGCCCTCGGTCTACAACGCGGCGTACAACTTCCGGAATTTCTGGGACGGGCGCGCCAATAACCTCTTCAATGGCGTCTCACCCTTTGGCGCTCGCGACCCGGATGCCCGGGTCTGGATCACCAAAAATGGTAAGGCAAGGCCGGAGCGAATCCTGCTGAAGAATGCATCGCTGGCCTCCCAGGCAGTCGGTCCGCCGCTAGACATGAATGAAATGTCCTGTGCCGCGCGGACTTTCCACGCACTGGGCAGAAAGCTCTATCACCGTAGACCCCTCGAGAACCAGACGGTGCATACGGAAGACAGTGTCCTGGCGGCGCTACGCGACCCGTCCGGCCAAGGTCTGAATACCACCTACGCCAAGCTGATCAAGAAGTCTTTCGCCAGGCGCTTCTGGGCGGGACAGGGTGATTTCGGCGCTCCGGGCGACGGCACTGCGCCCTATTCGCAACTGGAAGCCAACTTCGCTTTCTTCTTCGGGCTGGCCATACAGTTGTACGAGGAAACCCTCATTGCCGATCAAACCCTCTTCGATACCAAACGGGACAAAGCTAAGTATCCGATCGCCTTTAACGAACAGCAGAAGCGTGGCTTGCAGGTCTATCAAAATGCCCACTGTTTCAATTGTCACTTGGGGCCGACGCTGAGTGCTGCCGCAAATCCCAAGGTATTCAGCGTTAAATCACTCGATTATTTCGGGCTGATTAACCGCGCGGGCCAGAATGAGGATGTCAGTGGCATTGGCGTGGCCCTGTACCTGCTGGATACCGGTTACAGCATCACCAGCGTGGCGCCGTGGGAATATGACGTGGGCCTAGGTGGCAAGGACCCGTTTGGCAATCCCTTGTCTTTCGCCCAACAATACCTTGATTCGTTGGCGGACCCGTCCAAGAAAATGGTGGACCCCATCAAGGTCGTGGCATGTGAACTGCAAACTCCGTTCGCCTATGATTTCTTCTCGACCGAGTTGATCCCCGACCCGAACGGCAAAGGCCACTGCCGGGGTTATAAGGAGTTATCCAAAGTGCCTTCCCCCGCGGCGCTGCAAAGCGAACTGAGCAAGCTGGATCAGGGCCGGGTCCCGACAGGGCTGACGGCGGCCTTCAAAATCCCCCAACTCAGGAACGTGGAACTGACCGGCCCCTACATGCATAACGGCAGCATGAAATCGCTGGAAGAAGTCATCGAGTTTTACAACCGGGGCGGCAATCTCGATAACCCACATCATGTCGGCACCCTGGTGTTTCCGCAGGGCTTCACCGGACAGGACAAGGTAGATCTATTGGCCTTCCTCAAGACCCTGACCGACGAGCGCGTTCGCTGGGAGAAAGCACCCTTCGACCATCCGTCGCTAGAGGTGCCGAATGGCCATGCTGAAAGCCATTCGCCTTCCGGTGCCGGCCAACTGGCCGATGAGTTTCTGCATGTTCCTGCGGTGGGTAAAGCGGGCCGTACTCCTGAGCAGGGGCCGTTGTTACCCTTTGATCAGTATTTGACTCCCTGAATAAGGCTGCATTCCTGCACCGTCTGTCTGGCCGCACATGACAAGACTGGGCCACGGCAGCCGGCGCTCTTTCATGAAGAATGCATGGGAGGTGGGTCGAATGGGTTGATATCGACTGGAGGAGACTCTTCATCCTGGGGGCGGGCGTCTCGCCAGCCGGTTGGCCAGGAGGCCCGCCCCCCAGCCGAAGTTCGTGGCCATCAATCAGTTTGTCCTGCCTCCGAATGCATGTGAGAGACTCACACAAGATTGACACTGTAGTCCAACGATGAACGTGAGGTTGTGGCATGACTCTGGAAACGGACTTAATACAAGCTACGATCAATTGATCAAAAAAGCGTTTAATAAACGTTTTTGGTATAAACAAGGTAATGTTGAAGTTTCCATTTCCGGCACGCCTTATTCGCAAGTGGAGGCAAATTTTGCTTTCTTTTTTGGACTGGCTATACAACTTTATGAAAACACACTGATATCCGACCAAGCGCCTTTTGATGGGCCCTTAGCTCAGGATCCAGTTACTGATGAACTTTTTCCTCAAGGATTCAAAGAGGAGGAAAAGAGAGGATTCAATATATTCAATGACGCGCATTGCAATAATTGTCATTCAGGCCCCACTTTTTCAGCGGCGGTTAATCCGGAGATATTTTTAAAACCTGGCCAAAAGCTGTCTTATTACAGGCTTGTTGATAGAACTGTTCTGGGCGAGCAAAATGATGAATTCGGTGTCGACAGCACGCTTGTTGATCTCGGCTTTGCGGATACCAGTGTCGTGCCAAATGATTATGATATTGGCCTGGGCGGAAAAGACCCCTTTGGCAACCCGCTTTCATTGGTTGAACAATACCTGACGGTATTGGCTGAGCCATCAAAAAAGATGATTGATCCAATCAAAATTCTTGCTTGTGAACTAGATAATTCTTTCGTTGAGGATTTTTTTAAAAGCGAGTTGGCAGCAGATAAACGCGCTATTGGCGCGTGTAAAACCAACAAGAAATTGGCAAAAGTCCCCTCCCCTGCTGTCGTTAAGGCTGAATTGGCAAAAACTGATCGAGGTCGTTTGTCAGTTTCTACAACAGGTGCTTTTAAAATACCAACGTTAAGAAACGTAGAATTGACCGGGCCTTACATGCATAATGGCAGTATGAAATCATTGGAAGAGGTCGTCGAGTTCTACAATCGCGGTGGTAACGTAACCAATCGGCACCATTTTTCCACCTTGGTATTTGAGCAAGGAATGACTGAACAAGACAAAAAAGATTTGGTTGCTTTTTTAAAGACCTTGACTGATGACAGAGTTCGCTGGGAGAAAGCTCCTTTTGATCATCCAGCGCTAACCGTTGCCCATGGTCACGAGCAAGAAGCCAACTCACTTGGCGCTGGTTTGGCCAATGATCGCTATATTGACATCCCGGCAGTTGGCAGAAATGGTAGAACTAATGAGCAGGGGCCTTTAATGCCTTTTGACAGTTACTTGAAACCTTAAATGCCTATCGTTTATCCAGGTTGGATTTTTTCCACTGACCGGCTTAGATCGTTAATTAAGAAGTAAAGATAGCCACCCAGGAGGTGGCTATCCGAGAATTGAGTTTTCACGCTTTTACCACTAATCATCGGTTTTTTCCATTTAGCTACAAATAGTATCAGCGATATATTTTCTCTTATGCGGGTTGAAATAGCATCAACCCAATCTACCGTGCTTCAAGCATTTTCAGTAATTTTGACCGTTCAAAGTATAACCAATATTGGCTTTTCGAAATGTTTTGCTTTAACGTAAGCAAACACTAAATTACCTGAATAGTTTAAAAATTAATGACAATAATCGGCACCCTCATCTGTGTTAGTAAAAAACTGCGTTTAATAGCGATTTTTCCCCTGGTGTTGAGTACCTTAAGCGCCTATGCGCAAGATGCTGAAGATGCCGAGGATTTATTTAAACAAATCCAGTCACTGCAAAGCCGGATGAATATTCAGATTACTGGGCTGGAAAGAATCCAAAATGAAGAAAAAGTCATGACCAGTGGCAGCCTGGAGCAGCAAATTGAACAGGTCTTGGCTTCGTACAATCACATCATCAGCCGAAATACCAAAGGATTGATTGAGCGCATCGTCATTATCAATAAAAAACAAAAAACCGAACCTGATCGTATTGTCTTGCCAACCACTCTCAAAGGTAATCATTTCATGGTTTCCGTAGCCATTTCAGGTAATGGCAGCCTATGGCAAAACCTGGATATGATTATCGATACAGGCGCAGATTTAGTCGTTTTGCCTGAATCCCTGATAGATCAATTAGGCCTTGCGGACAGCGCTTTTACCCGGAAAAAGATGCAGACTGCGAATGGCACGACCGAAGCAAAAATTGGCAAGTTGCAGGAACTTAGAATTGCCGGGGAAACCGTTGAAAATGTAGAAGCGGCCTTCATTCCGGATTCCCTTTTAGGGAAAAACAGCCTGTTGGGGATGAGTGTTTTAGGGCGATATCAAATAAATATCGATGATAAAACCCAATTGATCACGCTGTTTAAGAAATAATCAACGTCCCGTCAAGTCTATCGGACGTTAATTTGCAGGCGTGAAAAGCATGCGCCTAACCGGTTGCATTTACTGCACGGTTTTTCAGGCATACCGGCTTTCTGGTCTGGAATAAGAGAAGTAGCGATAAAAAAATGACCACGAACTGAACTACTTTTAATGTTGTAAGTATTTGTACGTATGGACAATTGTATTTTTATTTGTAAAATTTTGGCTGGCTTGGGAGGATATTTGATTAATTTTGTGGTGTTGCGCTGATCCAGTTTACAAAACCAATAGTTTGACCCCTTTGTGCATCATTAACTTCACCCTAGATGTTAGTGATTCAGATATACAAGCGCAAAAATAGCATCTGTGCAGTCCTGGGTTTAAATGAGGCATTTTGAATGAGTTCGCAATGGTTACGGCTTGATCTACTACACCGAGCAAATCAAGGCGATTGCTATCGAGAGGTGTTCTTAGCACTCAGAGGGCGAGGGTGATATGAATCACCCTCGCCTGTATTGAGAGAACATGAATGACTATATAATGACCAACAATCGGCGCAGAGATTATATGATAAACATTGGAGCCATAAATTGCGCTAAGGCCGCAAGCGCATCGATCGAGAACGATGCAGCGCTTCGTTTGAACATCTATTGCTCTTGTAAAAACTTATTCAAATAGTTTTAATCTAGCGGCTGTTACCTAAAGAACGCTTTAATACATCCCAGACTGAACGCACATTAGATTCGGGTTCGGACAAAAGCAAAGTGAGCGCAATTTCTTCAATGGCTGCAATTATGCAAATCACAGCAGCTATCCGAAACGGCCATGCAGGGCCGCCGAGGAACAATACATATAATGAACAACCCATAGATAAGGCAGCGAGTTTTACTCCCCAAGTGTGATAGCTGGTAAAGCGCCCGAACTTGCTAAAGCCCGCCAAAGCAGGCAATAGACAACTCGCTACAATCATGATGACGTAAACCATCTCTCTACGAACGACATCCGGCCATAACCACCAACAACCGATAGCAATGGTCAGGTAATTGATAACATCCGCCCAACTATCCAGGGAAGCGCCAAATTGGGAAACCTGTCCGGTTAGCCGTGCAACCAGGCCGTCTAATAAATCGGTCAAAAAAGCGATCGCCAACAGGATCATAAAAGCAATTCCATGGTTATGCCATGCCAGCCATAACAAGCCAGGAGCGGCCACAAACCGGAATCCCGTAAGTAGATTAGGCAAAGTCAACCTGGACTGTTCGGAATGTTGTTTGCTGTTCATAAGGTAAATGTGGCTGCAAGTGGCGCATGATCAGAAAGCATGTGCCAGGGTGAATGAGTCAGCCGATCACACGTCACCGGAATCAGGCCGCGATAATAAATACGATCCATCTGCAAAAAAGGTAACCAGACAGGAAATGTACGCGCATGGCGTCCATGAGTTTGTAGAAATACCTCCTGCAAATCCAGATGATCATGGAAGAGCCGCCCGGCTTGCCCCCGCCAATCGTTAAAATCACCGGCGACAATCAAGGGTGCATCATGCGGGACATGACTGTCGATACGATCGCACAACGCTCCTATTTGCAGACGACGCTCTTTGCCCATCAAGCCAAAATGAATACAAACAACATGCACATCCTGGTCGCTCTTTGGCATACGAATAACGCCATGCAGAAGGCTGCGACTGGCCCAGGGGAATGGGGATACGTTGATATTTTCCCAACTTTCAAATGGGTACTTGCTCAAAATAGCATTACCATGATGGCCGGCATTATAAATTGCATTTTTTCCATACGCGTAAAATGGCCAGACGCCTTCGGCAATAAACTCAAATTGTGACCGATCGGGCCAGTCCTCCACTCTTTTTTCATGGCGCTGATGCTCACCTTGCATCTCTTGTAAAAACAGCAAATCTGCATCAGCCGCTATCAACGCTTCCCGAATTTGATGCAGTACAAAGCGCCGGTTACTCGTGTTAAAACCTTTATGGATATTGTAGGTTAATACCCGCAAGCCTTTCTCTTTCATAGATACCTAACTGTCTGTGAGTTGTAAGCCTTTTCGATTTAATAAGGCTGGTTTCGAATATGCAATCTGTAAAGAATCGGCGAAACAAATTCCTCAATTAAGAAAAAAAGCATGACAATCAGTGTAATGTCAATAAAGTTCAGTGCAAGCGAATCTTTTAGCAAACATAATGGCAACAAGGATTCCGGAACGGCATCAAGGCCTCTCGCTCTGCTGCTTTCAATATTCCCTCTTCGACGCTTGATGAAACTAGTCAGTAAGTCCCCTATCATCGTCAGCATACCGAACAATACACCCGTTATAGGTTGTAATCCAAATAAAATCGCCATAAGTGTGGTGAAAATAACTGCTGAAAAAAATCCTCGCCAGGTTTTGCTGTTACCAAATAATCGATAGCCGTCACCCAGGTAAAGTCCATTATCAATCGGCCTTGCAAACCGATTTGCGAGCACTTTACCGGTAATTACCGGCGCACCATTTGCTGCAATTAGCAATACCAAAGCCTGAAAAATACAATACCAACAGAGCGACAGCAATAACATACCCGAATATCTCCTCTTGATAAGTTAAAAACGGGGTACTGATGAATTAAACAACAATAGATGTATAACCGCTATTTTTTTATTTGCTGACGACAAGGGCAAATGTCACTTATTACCTTGAATATAATAGTCTTCTAATATAAACTCACAAGCGCCCTGGCATTATAAAAATTAGCACTATTAACAAGGGCGATTCTATCTGAGGAGGATACATGTCTAATCTTAAAAATAATTCCCGTCGTCGTTTTCTGGCCCAATCCGGCTTAGGCTTAATGGCTTTTGCCGGTATGCCGGGTTTTTTGCGTGCCATGGAAGGAATGCAAGGTATGCAAGCCATGCCGAAACTGGCACCCAACAAAGCGTCAAAAAATTTTAATCCTGATGTCGAATTTGATCTGTATTGCCGGTCAAGCTCTGTGTCCATTTTGCCCGGGCAACAGACCCAGGTGCAGCAATATGCTGCCAAATTATTAAAAGGCCCTGATGATACGATAAAGGACATAACCGGTTCCTATCTGGGGCCTCTCATAAATTTACAAAAAGGCCAGAAAGTACGCATCCATTTGCATAACAAACTGGATGAACCCACCGTCACACATTGGCATGGTTTGCATGTCCCCGCCAATATGGACGGACATCCGTTGTACACGATTAATCCGGGCGAAATCCTGGTCTATGAATTTGAAGTGCTTAATCGAGCAGGTATGAACATTTACCATCCGCATCCGCATGAAGCAACCGCCAAACAAGTTTATCATGGCCTGGCTGGCGCATTATTTGTTCGTGATAAAGAAGAGGAAAAACTGGAATTACCTGCCGGCGAATTCGAAATTCCTATCGTTATTCAAGATCGTCTCTTCGATCAGCAAAATCAACTCATCTATGTTCGCAACATGCATGATCGCATGATGGGTTTTTATGGTGATCGCATATTGGTCAATGGCCGCCCGGATTATAAGATTGATGTTGCCAGCCGTGCCTACCGCTTACGCGTTTTAAACGGTTCAACCGCACGCATTTATAAACTGGGCTGGGATGATGGTTCACCGATCACTGTCATCGGTGTCGATGGCGGCTTGCTGGAAAAACCGGAAGTCAAACCCTACGTCATGCTGGCGCCCGGCGAACGCCTGGATGTTTGGGCGGATTTTAGTGGCCGCAACGAGGGCTCCCAGTTAGTCATGCGTAGTTTATCTTTTTCGGGCGTATTGCCGAAAATGGCCGAGCGTATGATGCAAGGCGGCAGGGGTGGTATGGGCGGCATGATGCACGCCAACGCATTGCCGGTCGGCAGCGATTATCCGATTTTCACTGTGCGTGTTACCAAAAAAGTGAGCGACAGTCCCAAGCTGCCTCCCCAATTATCAAAAATCGACTGGCATCCGATCAGTGCTACAGCCAATCCAAATAAACCCGTCCCTATTGGTATTTCCGAAGGTCCGATGGCGATGTTGCTTAATGGTCGACCCTATGCGTACAACGATATTCAAGACTTTGAACGCATCAAGTTAAACACTATACAACTCATGGAAATTTTTCATGCGCACGGCGGTGGCGGTGGTCATGGCAAAGAATCCGCACCGGCAACCGGAGAACATGGTGCAGAAAAACAAAGCGGTGGCATGGGAGGAATGGGTCACCAGGGCGGCGGTATGGGTATGATGGGTGGCATGAAGCATGGCGACGACGATCAGAAAGGCGCCGGTCAAGGCATGGGCGGTATGATGGGCATGGGTCACCAGGGCGGCGGTATGGGTATGATGGGCGGCATGAAGCATGGTGACGACGATCAGAAAGGCGGCGGCCAGGGTATGGGCGGCATGGGCATGATGGGCGGTATGAAGCATGGCGATGACAATCAGAAAGGCGGCGGCCAGGGTATGGGCGGCATGATGGGCATGGGCGGTGGAATGGGCGGCATGGGTGGTATGGGCATGATGATGTCCATGGCGCATCCGATTCATTTACACGGTCAACAATTTCAAATTGTCAGCCGCAGCATCAGTGGTGATGAAGAGGCAGATTATGCTACAGTGCGCGAAGGTTTTATCGAAAGCGGCCTGAAAGACACCGTGCTGGTGATGCCGGGTGAGAGAGTTCGCATTATAAAACCATTCCAGGATTTCAAAGGCTTGTTTATGTATCATTGCCACAATCTTGAACATGAAGATATGGGCATGATGCGCGACTTTTTGGTTGAATGAGTTAATGTTTAGTTAATCAAATTAAAAAGCGGGTGCATGAGAGCACCCGTTTTTGTTTGTTATTTGTTGTCAACATAAATCGGTGTTTTACAAATTCTTTGCCAGTCAAACGATGCGCCCGGATCGGTTTTTCGACCGGGTGCAATATCGCTATGTCCTGTTATTCGTTGTCTTGATAGCTTGGGGTAAGTTTTAATCAAGGTGTCAATTACGGTTGCAAGTTTTGCATATTGCTCTTCGGTGTAATCAGTCGATTCAGTGCCCTCAAGTTCTATACCAATAGAAAAATCATTACAGCATTCTCTTCCTTCATAACTTGATTTACCCGCGTGCCAGGCGCGTTTGTTAAAAGGCACATATTGCACACAACCTCCGTCTCGTTTAATCAGTAAATGTGCAGACACAGTGAGTTGATGAATTTCTTTAAAATAGGGATGATCATCGGGATTGAGCATATTGCAAAACAGCTGGTCTATATAAGTATTGCAGAATTCACCCGGAGGCAGACTAATGCAGTGAATCACCAGCAATGAAATATCTGTCGGATCAGGACGTTCATCGCAGTTGGGTGAAGGGATTCGTGTAATATCTGTCAGCCAGTCCTGGTCTATTTTCATATAGTTAAAAAAATCGTGAAAAACACAAACAAATCGACGTGTCCGCGGTAAAATGCCTATTATTTATCGGAATGATTCGCGAGGCATAGTTATTTAATTTATTAAAGAGTATTTATTTATTGAATAACACAGAATGCATGGTCTATAAATGTTCCATGGCAATAAATATGCCTGACTAAAGTAAATAATTTCACAATCTGATCAAAAGAGAGCGTGAACGGTTAATTAACAATTAAAACAAGAGAGGATTTTTATGGCAAACTTAGTTTATAAACGCTTATTCAAGTTAGCTTTGGCCGCGTTGCTTGCCGGCTGCGCCAGTGAGCCAGTGCCTCATCACGTTGAATATCCAAAAAATACCCAGCAACAAAGTAAAATTCCGCCAACCCGCTACCCATCAAATCAGCACATCCAGCAATATCCAAATAGTTATGGGAGATCACCCTATTCTGGCAGCTATGGGTCGTCCGGATTAACCGGAACATATGCCAATTCATTTGCGGTAAAGAGCTTTATCCAGCACATGGTAAATAAGCATGGCTTTTCGGAAGCATATTTGAACCGCTTGTTTTCTCAAGCTAATCGCCTGGATTCGGTTATTCGCCTGGAAAGCCCCGCGCCATCTACCGGACCATCAAAGCCGCGATTGGGCAGCTGGACGCGCTATCGCAATAAATTTCTTACCGATGCGCATATCAGTAATGGCGTGGAATTTTGGCGCAATAATGCAGATGCTATTAAACAAGCCAGTGTCACTTATGGCGTTGATCCCGAATATATTGTCGGCATTATTGGCGTAGAGACTTATT
>Ga0209391_10001688_pt1 | contig 11500 bp, 5 predicted proteins | sample PPLLak3March2015_FD_187246 | JGI IMG/M metagenome (GOLD analysis project Ga0209391, IMG submission 187246) | Freshwater sediment microbial communities from Prairie Pothole Lake near Jamestown, North Dakota, USA - PPLs Lake P7 Core (1) Depth... | ecosystem: Environmental > Aquatic > Freshwater >... | reverse complement strand
GGCCTGATCGACCACTTCTACTGGTCGATCCTGGGCCGCGCGCCGGATGTGGGCGGCAATGCCGCGTGGCAGGCGGAACTCTCCCGCATCCAGGCGCTCGGGCTCGACGCTCGCGAGATGTTCCTGCTCATGTCGGGACACTTCTTCAACAGCGCGGAATACGCACTGCGCGGCCGCGGCAACACGCAGTTCGCAAGTGACCTGTTCATGACGTTCTTCAACCGCGCCCCCGACGCCGGCAGCCTGTCGTTCTGGGTCTCGCAGCTCGACGCGGGCGCGCCGCGCGACATGGTCCGCTACGCGTTCGCGCTGTCGTCGGAGGCGGAGACGTTCCTGCGCACGAAGCTCGATCGCACCGACGGGCGCGCGTCGGACACGATCGTTTCGGACTTCTACCGCAGCATACTGAACCGTCTACCCGACGATGGCGCCTACGTTGCCTGGCGCGCCAGCTTCCGCTCGGCCCAGTGCGGCGGCTCAGCGGCCGTGCTGGCGCAGGCCGAGTCGATCAGCAGCGCATTCTTCGGGAGCCTGGAATACAGTCTGCGCGGCCGCGACAACGTGGGCTTCATGCAGGACTTGTACATGGCGTTGATGCGGCGCTACGCCACGCTCTACGAGCTCTGGTCGTGGACCAACGCAATCAACAACGGCGTCTACACGCGAGCGCAGGTGCGCTCGATCTTCCTTAACTCGCTGGAGTTCCAGCTTCGTGTCGATCGGGTCATTCAGGAAGGTTGCCTGCGGTAGCACACCGGTACCACGAAAATGCTTCCATGTAGCCGTACCGCGAGATGGTGGTGCACACCTTTAGTCGCAAGTTGGAGTCCGCTTTCCTCGACGGCCGGATATGAAGAGGGAGTTCACGGAGGTGTGGAGCACCGTGTTCTTGCGCCATAGTCCGCCCTGCATGGCGGTCGAGGATCGATGCCGGCAGCACGGGTTTGGTGATGCGGACTTCGATGGCAGCCGTGGGAACCACGACGAGCAGCGGCTGCACAGTGCATTGGACTGCCAGACGACTGCCGAGTCCGCCATACGGCATCGCAGCAACCCAGTGGTTTCGGATACGCTTCACCCCGGACTCGCCAAACTTCCAGGTAGTACTACAGCGGGAGGCACCTCAACGGCTCTGGACGAGAGAGCGGCCGATTCGTGCGTCGGAGCCACGCGTCGCCCCGTTCCTTGTTCGATGGCTGGCTCCCTGCGACGGAGCTCTATTGGGCGTACGGTGGCATCCCCCGTGCGATGTACATCACTTTGCAACGCTTCATGATTCTGATCGAGAACACTATGCGCGCACGTTGCAGGCTGCCGGAAGGAGTCGGCAGTATTCATTGGCTCGCGGGATCGGGGACTCGGTGGAAGGGCCTTCCGATGCTGAATCACTTCACCGTGGCGTTGACCGTCGCGCTTTTTCTTGCCGGGAGTATGCCGGCCGCGTTGGCGCAGACCGGGCAGCAGATGTACCTCAACGGACCGCCAGGGGGGTTGTTCGGCGGGTGCGCCAATGCGGGGTGTCACGCGGCCACCCCATCGAACGACGTGCTGGTGGACGGCATTCCGCGTGTGCTGCGACTCGTCCAGCCCGGCATCCCCGCCGATCCCGACTACCGGGCGAGCTTGCTCCGCAACCGCGCACAACTGATCTTCGGGATGCGCGACGTCGTCCAGTCATTCGACCCCCAGACCGGCGGCGATATGCAGCTCAAGGCGGTGATCGCGTACCTCGAGACGTTCGTCGCCGCGCCGCCGCCAGGCTCCCCGCCGGTGTGCACGATTCTCGCCAGCGAGTTGGCGCCGACCGTCGGAACAACGATCACACTGACGGCGACATGCTCCGGGAGCCCGACGTCCTACAGCTGGACGGGCTGCGCCAACACGGGCTCGACCTGCACGAAGACCGAGACGACGGCCGGAACGCGCACGTACAGCGTCACCGCGAGCAATGCCGCCGGCGCTTCGGGCCCGGCGAGCGTCTCGATCAACTGGCAGGCGACGTCCGGTCCGCCGATGCCCACGCCGGTACCGCCGCCGCCGACCTCGCAGGTGGTCGAGTACTACCACGCGGCATTCGGGCACTACTTCATCACCAACATCGCCGCCGAGATCACGGCGATAGACGGCGGAGTGTTCGCGGGCTGGGTGCGTACCGGACGCACGTTCCAGGTGTACTCGTCGAACAACGGCTATGCGGCGGCGGTATGTCGATTCTTCACGGACGCCTTCCCGCCGAAGAGCTCGCACTTCTACACGTCGAATTCGGCGGAGTGCAACCACGTCTACTCGAACAACAAGGACTGGATGTTCGAGGCCGAAGCTTTCTACGTGCAATCGGCGGACGCGGTGAGCGGCAGCTGCCCCACCGGTTTCAAGGCGGTCTACCGCCTGTACAACGACGGCCAAGGCGGGGCGCCGAACCATCGCTACACCACCGACCCGGCGGTGCGCGCCGAGATGATGGGCAAGGGTTGGATTCCCGAGGGCTTCGGTCCCGGAGGCGTGGGCTTCTGCGCGCCGAACTGACGACTTGCCGTTGACTCCGCATGCGCCCGCCGCTACCCGGCGGGCGTTTTCTTTCGGAAACCGTGCCGGATTCTTCACTTCGGATCGTTGCGAAATCCTGGGTTCGGGTCACAAGCTGAATGGCGGCGCGGGCGGTTCGCCCCTCCGCTCCATTCCTGCGGCATCAAAGTTTCCCGCACCATGTGGCCTGCGCCTACACGCGGAATTGCGTGCCGCCATTCACATGCGACGTCGTCGACCGCACGTCGGATTCACCGTGGTCTGCCGATACACGGACAAGCGGCTAAAGCAGGGAAGACGAGGTTGTTGTAGCGCACATCGTAGTTGGCAACCTGCTGGTCTCTCTGGCGATCTGCAAGCGGTTCAATTGGTTAACGGACGATCGCGAGGCAAGTCGAAGTGCATTGTCGGTCACAGATCGCACGTTACCCGGTCGAGTGGCAACCTTGACGGCATGCCAAGAGCATGTTGTATGCTGACGTCATGAGCTCGCGCACGACTTGACCTCGTTGCGCGGGGCATCGATTCCACTCTTCCACCGAGCCGGGGAGGCTGCATGACCAGGATTTCGTCGACCCTGTGGAGCGCGCTTGCGTCTCCGCTCTGCTGGTTCTCGATGTGCGGCCTGTTGTTCGCCGCACCCGCGCACGCCGTGCTCGGCCCGGACTTCGACGGAGACGGCCGCGCCGATATCGTGTGGCACCACGGGGGCACCGGCGAGTCCGCGCTGTGGTTCATGAACGGGGCGACGCTCACCGGCGGCGCGGCGCTGATGCCGCCGGGCAGCACCTGGGTTGAGACGCACTTCGCCGACTTCGACGGCAACGGCAAGACTGACATTGTGTGGCGGAACCTGGTGACCGGTGAGTCGGCGCTCTGGGTCATGAACGGCGGCACGATCGTGGGTGGTGCAGGCCTCACGACCGATCCCAACTGGGAGGTCACTCACACCGGCGACTTCAACAACGACGGCCGCGCCGACCTGGTCTGGCGTCACACGAACGGCTCGACGGCGCTGTGGCTCATGAACGGCACGAATATCCTCGCCGGCGGGAGCCTGCTCTCGAACGCGAACTGGCGCGTCACGCACGTCGCCGACATGAACAACGACGGCCGCTCAGACATCCTCTGGCGCAACACGGCGAGCGGCGAAACGGTCATCTGGTTCATGAACGGCACGGCGATCGCCGGCGGCACCACGCTGGTGACGAACAGCTCGCTTTACGTCGCACACGTCGCCGACTTCAACGGCAACGGCCAGCGCGACGTGATGTTCCGCAATTCCGCAAACGGCCAGACGATCATCTGGCTGCTGAACAATGGTGCGCTGGTCAGCGGCGCGGCGATTCAGACCAACCCGGTCTGGGTGCCCACGCACGTCGCCGACTTCAACACCGACAGCCGTGCCGATATCCTGTGGCGGAATTCCACGACGGGCGAGACCGCGATCTGGCTCATGAACGGCACGGCGTTCGTTAGCGGCGGCGGGATCATGACCGACGGCGCGTGGCGCGCCACGCACGTGGTCGACCTTGACAACGACAACCGGGGCGACATTCTTTGGCACAACCAGGACACCGGTGCGACCGCGGCCTGGCTGATGAACGGCACGACGATCGCCGGCGGCGCCGGCCTGCTGAACGACCGCCGCTGGCACTCGACGCTGGTCGGCGACACGGACAACCCGCTGTCGTACATGGCGACGCTGGCCGAGCAGGAGGCGATGCGCTTCCTGGTGCAGACGACAATGGGGCCGAAAGAGGCCGACTACGTGCACGCGCGCGGGATGAACCTGGACACGTGGCTGTACGAGCAGTTCATCACGCCGGCCGCGTCGCACAAGGCGTACCTCGACGGCATCCTGACACCGGCGCGGCCGCTGACGCTCGTCGACGACTTCATGGAAAGCTGGTGGACGCAGGCGTTGACGCGCGGCGACCAGTTCCGCCAACGCGCGACGTTCGCGCTGTCGCAGATGCTCGTGCTTTCGACAGTCGATCCGGTGATCAACAACCAGCCGTACGCGTTCGCCGCCTACCAGGACATCCTGGCGAACAACGTCTATGGCAACTACCGCCAGCTGCTGCGCGAGGTGACGCTGTCGCCCGCGATGGGGATGTTCCTCAACCTGCTCGGCAGCCAGCGCGGCAACTATACGACGACGTTCCCGAACGAGAACTACGCGCGCGAGCTGCTGCAGCTGTTCTCGATCGGCCTGTTCCAGATGAACGCTGACGGCACCTACATCCTCGACTCGCAGGGCCAGATGATCCCGACGTACGACCAGGCGGTCGTGCAGGGCTACGCGGCCGCGCTGTCGGGCTGGGCGTTCCTGGGCGCGCCGGCCGGCACGACGTCCGCGCTGGGCGCGTGCCCGCTGCCGCAGGACATCAACCAGAACGGCCAGTTCACGACGAACCCCCCGAACAACGGCCGCACCACGCGCCCCGAGTGCTACTACCCGTACCCGATGGGAGGCTGGCAGACGCGGCACGAGACCGGAAGCCTGTGGCCGCGCACGATCCTGTCGCCGCCGTGGGTACAGAACGAAACCTTCGTCACCCAGACCGACATCCCGACCGTAGCCGGCCCGACGCAGATCGTGCAGGACCTCGACGCCGTGATCGACAGCGTCTTCCTCCACCCGAACCTCGGCCCGTTCGTCTGCAAGGCGATGATCCAGCGCCTCGTAACGAGCAACCCGTCGTCGGGCTACGTCGCGCGCTGCACCGCCGCGTTCGCGCCGCAGTACCCAGCGGCGCAGCCAGCGTACGGGCGCGGCAACATGCAGGCGCTGTGGCGCGCAATCCTGATGGACCCCGAAGCGCGCACGCCGAGCAACCTGCGCGACACTCAGTACGGCAAGGCGAAGGAGCCGGTGCTGCGCTTCAACGCGCTGATCCGCGCACTCAACGGCCGCGCGACGTCGCTGCGCTACCGGTTCACCGACTTCTCGAACCCGGACAACGCGCTCGGCCAGAGCCCGTACCGCTCGCCGACCGTGTTCAACTACTACGATCCGGACTACGTGCCCGAAGGCGCCTTCCAGGCGGCGAACAAGGTGGCGCCCGAGCTGCAGATCCTGACGACCACCAGCGCTGTAGGCGCCAACAACTTCCTGCAAACGCTGATCTACACCGGCACGACCGGCGTCGGCGGCGCGACGGCCGATCGTGTCGGCCTCGACTACTCGACACTGCTCCCGCTCGCGACCACGCCCGCAGTGATGATCGACCGGCTGAATTTCGTCCTGCTCGGCGGCCGGATGTCGCTCCAACTGCGGCAGGTCGTGCAAAAGGCGATCGAGGCTATGCCCGCGGCCACGCTGGCTAACCAGACGGACCGCGTCAGAGCAGCGATCTATCTGATGTCGATGGGTCCCGAGTTCACGATCCAGCAATGAGAGGGGAGCGACCGATGAAAGCGCACTTCAACACCTACGTTCCGCCGCGCCGTCGCTTCCTGCGCACGTTGTTGGGGGCCGCGGCCGGATACACGACGCCGTTCCTGCTCGACCTCGACCGGATGGCCGCGTTCGCGCAAACCGGCGGCGGCTACAAGGCGATCGTCTGCCTGTTTCTGTACGGCGGGAACGACAGCCACAACATGATCGTCCCGATTGTTGGGCCGGCCGGATTGACGTACGGCGATTACGCCGCAGCGCGCACCCAGCTCGCACTGACGCAGGGGTCGCTGCTGCAAGTGGCACCGGCCAACCTACCGGGGCAGGTGTTCGGCTTCCACCCGTCGATGGCGGAACTGCAGAACCTGTTCATCCAGAACCGCTGCGCGGTCGTCGCCAACGTCGGCAACCTGATCCGTCCCCTGACGCGTGCGCAGTACATGAGCGGTCTCGGCCGGCCGTCGCAACTATTCTCGCACTCCGACCAGACGAACGCTTGGATGACTTCGCTGCCCAACCAGCCGCTGCAGACGGGCTGGACGGGCCGCATCGCCGACTACGTGCGCACGATGAACAGTAACAGCACGGTGTCGACGTCGATCTCGCTGTCGGGCACGAACATCATGCAGCGGGGCCGCTACGTGGTCCCGCAGGCGATCTCGACCGGCGGCACGCGCGCAGTGGCGCTCTACAATCCGAGCGCGAACCCGCAGACGGCCGTGGGAACCGCGATCGAGAGCATGCTGCTGCAGCCGCGGCGCGACCTGTTCGACGACTATTACATGGACACGTTGACCAAGTCGGTCGACCTGAACCGCGTGATGGCGACGCTGCCCAACCCGACGGTCACGTTCCCGAACACGGGCCTCGGCAATCAGCTCCGCATGATCGCCCGCATCATCCGAGCGCGCGGAACGCTCAACATGACGCGGCAGGTGTTCTTCTGTTCGGTCGGCGGCTACGACACGCACGCCAGCCAGCTCAGCTCGCACACCACGCTTTACCAGCAGATCAGCCAGGCGATCGGCGCGTTCTACAACGAGACGGTCGCGATGGGCATCCAGAACGACTGCCTGCTGTTCACCGCGTCAGATTTCGGGCGCACGCTGGCCGCCAACGGCGCCGGCACCGATCACGGCTGGGGCTCGCACCACCTCGTCGTCGGTGGCTCCGTGCAGGGCGGGAAGTTGTACGGCACCTTCCCGCCCATGTCGTACTTCCCTGCGAACCCGTATGACGTCGGCCAGGGCCGTCTGCTGCCGACGAGCTCGATCGACCAGTACGGCGCCACGATCGCGCAGTGGTTCGGCGTGCAGGCGGCGGACCTGCCGACGGTGTTCCCAAACCTGCCGAACTTCAGCTCGCAGGGGTGGGTGATGCCGTTCCTCTGAGCGGCGTTCCCCGACGATCCACCGGACGTCCCGCGAGCTGGGACGTCTGGCTTCAGGGCGTCGCCGCCAGTGTCCCGCGACGCTTGCCCGTCGCGTCGGTGCCGAGCCACGCGACGTCCGCTGTCGCGAGGACCGACGGCGGGTCGCGTTCGACGAGCATCGCGATCGCCCCGCGGCGTGCGGCGACCGTGCACAGCGGCGCGACGACGCTGCCGGATCGCCGGTGTCCGACCGGCCAGCCGGTACGTAGGTCGAGGATGTTGCACCAGCGGCGTCCGCGGCCTCGACGAATCGCCCGTGATCACCGCGGGTCGCGAGCGAGCCCCAAGAGAGTTCGGCGAAGTCCACCGCGCGATCGGCCGCGAATTCCCTGCCCATCCTCCCAAGCCCGATCTCCATCCCGCGGGTCGGCAGCCACACCTGCGCCTAGCTCCGCTCGACGCGCGTCCAGCCGACGCACTCGTCCAGTTCGTCGAGCGCGGCGCGTGAGTTGACTGCACTCCGGGGCGGGCTGGCCGCACGGCTCCCTGGCGAGTGCGCCAGGATCTCGCTGGTGAAGGACGTGGTCTGGGCAATGAGTGGCACGACGACGGTCGAGCCCACGCTCGCTCCCACGGCGCCGTGTGCAGGAACTACGGCGCGGGCGATGTGCGCTCCGCGCACCTGGCACTCGTCCTATGCATCGGTGCTCTTGGCGAGGCGGAAGTCGGCGTCGAAGGAGGCGGAGTCCTTCGCCGCGCAGGAAGCGAGGAGTGCGCCTACTATCGCGCCCGACACGCTGAAGTCGGCCCGCACATTCGTGTGTTCGCCGGCCGGGGCATCGGCGCCCGCGAGGCCAATGAAGTAAAGGTAGCGCACCGTCTCGCAGGAGGCGAGCGTTCCGGTCGCCGTCGAGCCGATGGGTGCGCCGGTGCCTTCGTGGGAGAGTACGTACTCCTTCCCCCGCGCGCGGGAGAAGGGCAGGGCATGCGGGTAGTCTGCGCCGGTCAGGGCACCACGGCCCAGCTGGGGTCACTGGAGAGCAGATAGCCCGCCGCCGGCGCACTCCCGTTCATCAGCCACAGTACCGACTCGCCCGTCGCGGCATTGCGCCAGACGATGTCGCGTCGCGAATTGCCGTCGGTGTCCTCCGTCCGGACGGCGTTCCAGTTCGGTCCCGGCAGCAGTGCACTTCCCGACAGCAGCTTGGCACCGCTCATCAGCCACGCTGCCGTTTCCCCCGTCGCGGCATTGCGCCACACCAAGTCCGCACGGCCGTCGCCGTTCAGATCGGCAGTGTGGGTGACGCGCCAGTTCGGATCGGTGTGCAGTCCGGCGCCCGCTGCGAACGCCTCGCCGTTCATGAGCCACAGCGCAGTCGCGCCCGTTGCGGAATTGCGCCAGACGAGGTCCGCCCTGCCATCGGCGTCGAAGTCCGCGGCGTGCGTCACGGTCCAGTCCGGATTGCCGAGCACGACGCCTCCATCGGCGAACGATGTCCCGTTCATCAACCAGATCACGGTCTCGCCGGTGGTCGCGTTGTACCAGACGAGATCCGCCTTGCCGTCGGCGTCGAAGTCCGCGACGTGCGTGACCGTGAGGGCGGACACGGTCGTGATCGTCGCGGTCGAAGCAATCGCAGTGCCGTTCATCAGCGTAATGCGCGTCGCGCCGGTTGCCGAGTTGCGCCAGACAATGTCGTCGCGGCCGTCACTGTTGAAGTCTCCGACGTGCGTCGCTCGCCAGTTGGCATCGCTCGACACCGTGGCGCTGCCGGCCGACGCGGCACCGCTCATCAGCCAGACGACGGTCTCGCCGGTCGCCGCGTGGCGCCACACCAGGTCCGTCCTGCCATCGCCGTTGAAGTCGCCGGTCAGCGCAACCGACCAGGCGGGGTCGGTGCGCAGGTTCGCGGCGGTAACGATCGAGCCGCCGTTCATTAGCCAGAGCAGGGTATGGCCGGTCGAGGAATTGCGCCACAGCAGGTCGCCCCGGCCATTGCCGTCGAAGTCGCGCCGACCGACCCGGCTTCCCGACGCAGACAACTGTACGACGACGACCGGAACCGGCGAGGCGCACGACGTCCCGTTGCAGGCCGTTAGCTGGTAGGTCCAGACGATCGGCTGCGTTCCCGAGTTGGCGGGGAGGGTGTTGGAAATCGCGAGGCCGCTACCGATCGCCGTCCCGTTGCGCGTCCAGCTGGCGCTCGTCACCGTGCTCGAGCATGTCCCGGCCAGGCTCACGTTGCCGCCGGCGGCGACGACGAGCGCGGGCGTCGCCGATCCCGTACAGGACAGGGCCGGCGTTGTCGCCGACGCGATCGTGGAGTACGCACTCAGGTTGCCAGCGGCATCAGTTGCCCGTACCCGGTAGCGGTAGGTCGTGCTGGCAGTCAGTCCGATGTTGCTGTACGTCGTGCCCACGGGCGTCGCGATCTGGGCGAAGCTCGTGCAGCTCGCCCCCGTGCACCGCTCGACGCGATAGCCGGTGACGCCGACGTTGTCGGTCGATGCGGTCCAGCTCAGGTTGACGGTCGAGCTGCTGCTCGGCGTGGCAACGAGGCTGCCTGGCGCGGTGGGCGGCGTCGTGTCGGTCGACGTGACGGTGATGAAGTTGGGCGTCGTCCTGGTATTCGAGCCGCCAGGGCCGGTCACCGTGAGACTGACGGTGTATGAGCCGGCGCTGCTGTAGGTCTTGACCGGGTTCTGCGCGCTGCTGGTCGTGCCGTCGCCAAAGACCCAAGCGTAAGTATTGATCGTTCCCGTCGACGTGCTCGTGAAGTTGAGCGACAGCGGAACCGTGCCGGTGGTCGCGCTGGCAGTGAAGTTGGCGACCGGAGTCGCGACGGGAACAACCCCGGACACCTCATTCGACCTTGCGCTCTCGACGCGGGAGGCGTCATAAGCCGTCACCGCGAAGTAGTAAACCGCGCCGTCGACGAGGTTGGACACTGTGCGCGTGGTGATGTTGCCTACGTCAACCTGACCGGTGTAGGCGCCCGCAGTGGTACCGTAGTAGACCTTGTATCCCGCAAGGCGGGGGTCGTTCACGGCGTCCCACGCGATGCTAATGCTGCCGGCGAAGGCATTTGCCATACATGCAAGCGCGCACCCAAGGAGTACGAGCTGCCGAACGATTGCACGCATCAGTGATCTTCCATCCGACGGGGGGCGTTGAGGCGGAAGCCCACCGGAACCGACAGCAAACTAAAGGACACCGCCTGGACGTGCCCGCCATAAGCCAGAAAAACCGATGACAATCTGACGTGGTCTGAAAGAATCAAGAACGAAACCACGAATAATGCCAATGAAGTTGAACCATTGGACGGTCACCTTCTCTCATCTGGGTGTTAGGAACCCAGCAAGGGGTCGGCGCCAAGTTGCGCAAGGTTATTCCATTGGCATGGCGCGCGTCAAGCGTCTACTTTGTACGGACCAACTTGAACACACCTGACAATCGGCGGGGGGAAAACTGCGCTGTTGCCCGGCGTGGCCGGTACACAGGAGCTGAAGTGCTCCCGGGAAGTTGCAACAGCTCATAAGCAGCCTAGGCCGCGGACGCTTGCTCCTTTTCGGCAGGAGGGGGCACGCGTGAAGACGTCGAGGGGCGCGTCCCGGGAAATGGTGGAGGAAGCTGGCGAGTTCCGGACTTTCTGGCGGCGGCACGGTCGGAGCCGTGACGCTCGGAGTTTCGGCCGGTGGCGTGGGCACGACGCAGTTCGGCGAACGTGCGCTGACTTCGTCGACGCTCTCTGACCTTGATGGCGACCTCGCCGCTTACCGGCTACTCGGTGACCTCGTCGAAGCCGGGGCTCGCGTTGGTCGGCACGTCGCAACTCACCGACAGTTCGGTGAGGGCGGTGAACGTTACCAATGCCAGCGTTCCCAAGCCCAAACTGTAGGCAGGCGACAGGATGACGGGCCAGTTGCTCGGAACCGACGGGACGAATCTGCATTGGATGGCGTCCACTGAGACGGTCACGCCGATCAAACCCGTCGGCAAGAGCCTTGCGTCGCCAGACAGCACGGGTGTCGTAGGTATCTGTGCAGCGATCGCGCGCTCGGCACGGACGGCGTGCCGGGGGTGAGCTACGGCGACGCACCAAAGACACGCTGAAGGTGGCGAAGTGCGGCAATGCGACCAGCATGGGGACGAGCATGCTGACCGTTGCGGATACCATCTGCGGTTCCGCGGTCTACAT
>Ga0209391_10001687_pt1 | contig 11508 bp, 9 predicted proteins | sample PPLLak3March2015_FD_187246 | JGI IMG/M metagenome (GOLD analysis project Ga0209391, IMG submission 187246) | Freshwater sediment microbial communities from Prairie Pothole Lake near Jamestown, North Dakota, USA - PPLs Lake P7 Core (1) Depth... | ecosystem: Environmental > Aquatic > Freshwater >... | reverse complement strand
CGACCTCGGGCTCCCGGTGGTGACGACGCTCATGGGGATCGGCGCCTACGACACCACGCTGCCACTGTCGCTGCGCATGCTCGGCATGCACGGTGCGGCCTTCGCCAACTACGCGGTCGAGGACTGCGACTTCCTGGTCGCGCTCGGCGCGCGCTTCGATGACCGCGTGGCCGGCGTCCCCGAGCGCTTCGCCCGCAACGCGAAGTGCATCGCGCACATCGACGTGGACGCCTCGGAGATCAACAAGGTCAAGCGCGTGCAGTGGAGCCACGTGGGCCTGCTGCCGCAGGCGCTCGCGACGCTCGGTGACCACGCGCGGCGCACGGGCTTCGCGCGCGACTGGTCGGCCTGGCATCGCCACCTCGCCGGGCTCAAGGCCCGCCACGCGATGGCCTACGACCGCGACAGCGAGCTGATCCAGCCCTACTACGTGATCGAGGAGATCAACCGCCACACGCGCGGCGAGGCGATCATCGCCACGGGCGTCGGGCAGCACCAGATGTGGGCCGCCCAGTACTTCGACTTCCGCGAGCCGCGGCTGTGGCTCACCTCGGGCAGCATGGGCACCATGGGCTTCGGCCTGCCGGCTGCGATCGGCGCGCAGTTCGCCCGCCGCGATCGCCTCGTGATCGACATCGACGGCGACGCCAGCATCCGCATGAACCTGGGAGAGCTCGAGACCGTCACCACCTACGACCTGCCGGTGAAGGTCGTGGTCATGAACAACTTCGGCGACGGCATGGTCAAGCAGTGGCAGAAGCTCTTCTTCAAGGGCCGCATGGCCTCGAGCGACAAGTCGCTGCACAAGAAGGACTTCGTGAAGGCTGCGCAGGCCGACGGGTTCCGCTATGCCGTCCGCCTCGACCGCAAGCAGGACGTGCCGCGCGTGGTGAAGGAGTTCATCGAGTTCGACGGCCCGGCCTTCCTCGAGGTGATCATCGACACCGAGGCCGGCGTCTACCCGATGGTCGGACCCGGGCAGTCGTACGACGAGATGATCACGGGCGATCACATCGCCTCGCGGAGCCCGCCTCCCGCGAAGGATCCGGGCGCGTCCGAGATGTTCTAGGGGGTGCCACGCCCCTGACCCTGCGCCTCTCGGTCGCCCGGTTGCGGGATACTCGCGCGCATGCCGCAGCCGCCCGCCGTCCTCCAGCCGTCCTTCGCCGAGGCCGCGCGCTTCTGGCTCAAGCTCGGCTTCGTGTCCTTCGGGGGGCCGGCTGGGCAGATCGCCATCCTGCACCGCGAGGTCGTGGAGCGGCGGCGCTGGCTCGGCGAACGCGATTTCACCGACGCCCTCAACTTCTGCATGCTGCTGCCCGGACCGGAGGCGCTGCAGCTCGCGATCTACCTCGGCTGGAAGCTGCATGGCATCCGCGGCGGGCTGGTCGCAGGCCTGGGCTTCATCGGCCCCGCGATCGTCCTGCTGCTGGGACTCTCCTGGCTGTACGCGCGCTTCGGCAGCCTGCCCGCGGCGACGGGCCTCCTGCTCGGTCTCAAGGCGGCGGTCCTCGCGCTGGTGCTGCAGGCGCTGGTGCGCATCGGCCGGCGCGCGCTTGGCACGCGCCTGCACGTGGCGCTCGCGATCGCCGCATTCGTCGCGCTCGAGTGGCTGCGCGTGCCGTTCCCTGCGATCGTGCTGGCCGCCGGGCTCGTGGGACTCGCGAGCGCCTGGCGGGCGCCGCGGCCTCGGCGTCCAGAGGCTCCTCCGGCGCGCCGCGGCGCGCCGCTGCAAGTCCTTGCCGTCGCACTCGTGCTGTGGATCGCGCCGCTGCTCGCCGTCGCCGTGACGCTCGGGCCGCAGTCGTTGTGGAGCCGGCTGTACCTGTTCTTCACCCAGGCCGCGCTCGTCACCTTCGGCGGGGCCTACGCCGTGCTGGGCTATGTCACGCAGCACCTCGTCCAGGAACTCGGCTGGCTCACGGCGCAGCAGTCCGTCGCCGGCCTCGCGCTCGCCGAGACGACGCCCGGGCCGCTCGTCATCGTCCTGCAGTTCATGGGTTTCATGGCCGGCTGGAATCAGCCCGGGCCGCTTCCTCCGGAGGCCGCCGCGGTCCTGGCCGCGCTGCTCGCGTCCTGGGCGACGTTCCTGCCGTCGTTCGTGTTCATCTTCCTGGGTGCGCCGTACCTGGAGCGCGTGACACGCGAGCCCCGCATCGCCGCGGCGCTGGCGGCGATCACCGCCGCCGTCGTCGGCATCATCGCCACGCTCGGCCTGCTGCTGGCGCGGGTGGTGCTGCTGCCGGGGGGGTTCGAGGGCGGCGTGCGCTGGACCCCGCTCCTGCTGGCCGCGGCACTCGGGCTGCTGCTCCAGCGCAGCCGCCTGGAACTGCACTGGGTGCTGCTGATCGCGGCGCTTGCCGGGCTCGGTCTCCACGCGGCCGGCCTGGCCTGAGCGGTTCGCCTCAGCGCGGCGCCCCGAGCAGCGCGTCGATCTTCGCCGCGAACACCGCGTAAGGCTTCGCGCCGACGATGGTCTCGCCCTTGAACTCGCCGTCCACGATCCGTCCGATGACGAAGGCCGGCGTCGAGGCAATACCCTCGCCGGCGGCGAGCGCCGCGTCGGCGCGCACCTTCGCCAGCTGCCGGCCGTCGCTCCGGCAGGCCTCGAAGCGCTCGACGTCGAGGCCGAATTCGCCGGCCATCGCGGCGTACGGTTCCTGGTCGAGGCGGCCGCGGGCGAGGTAGATCGCCTGGCGCATTTCCCAGAACTTCCCTTGCTCACCGGCGCAGCGTGCGGCCACGGCGGCCGGCACCGCATGGCGGTGCCTCGGCAGCGGCAGGTCGCGGACCGCGTAGCGCAGCTTGCCGGTGTCGATGTAGTTACGGCGCAGCTCGGGGAAGGTCTGCGAGGCGTGACGGGCGCAGAACGAGCACTGCAGGTCGCTGAACTCGATCATCGCGATGGGAGCGTCCACGCTGCCGAGGTCGTTGAAAGGCGCGGCGGCCGCGGCGTCGCTTTCCGACTCGCCCTGCGGCGGGGACGGCGTGGTGGCGCAGCCCGCCGCGAGCAGGAGCGCGGCGACGATCGGGAATACGTTCCGGCGAGACATGTCGCACCCTGGGGATGGCGAAGGCCGGCACAGCCTGCCCGCGGACCGGCGACGGCACAAGGGCGTGGCCCGCGGTTCGCGCAACGCCGTCCGGGCCCGCTACCATGCAGGCCCGCCGACCCGACGAGAGCCGCCGATGAAGTACCTGCACACCATGGTCCGGGTGACCGACCTCGACAAGTCGTTGCGTTTCTACTGCGAGGCCCTCGGGCTGCGCGAAGTGCGCCGCTACGACAACGAGCAGGGCCGTTTCACGCTCGTCTTCCTGGCCGCGCCGGGGGACGAGGCCGCCCAGGTCGAGCTCACCTACAACTGGGATCCCGAGGACTACGGCATTGGCCGTGCCTTCGGCCACCTGGCCTACGCGGTGGACGACATCTACGCCGCCTGCCAGCGGCTCGCGGACCACGGCGTCATCATCAACCGCCCGCCACGCGACGGCCGCATGGCCTTCGTGCGTTCACCCGACAACATCTCGATCGAGCTGCTGCAAAAGGGCACCGCGCTCACGCCTCGGGAGCCCTGGCAGAGCATGCCCAACACCGGCAACTGGTGAGCGCCCGCGGGCCCTGCGGCGGCTGAAGGGCCGCGCCGCACCGGGCCCGTGGCGGGTGCCGCCCTCGGCGGCGTCAGCGCAGTTTCGCGAGCAGCGCCGCCTCGGCCTCGCGCGACAGCCCGACCTTGAGCTTGTCGCGCTGCTCGGCGGGGCGGCTGCGATGCCAGTCGAGCGTCGCGCGCACCGTGTCCTCCAGTGCCGTGAAGCGAAGGCCCACGGCGACCGCGCGCGCCGGGCTGACGAGGGCCGCGCCCGCGCTCTCCCCAGTCGGCGGGTTCCAGATCGGCAGGGCCGGACCCTCGATCAGGCCCTCTGCACGCAAGGTCGCTTCGTCCACCCAGCGGAACTGCGTCGTCGCACCGGAGACCCGCCGGCTCGCCTCGAGCAGGCCGCCGATGGTCGCGAACCCGGGCGGCGAGCAGGCGTTGAAGGTGCCGGGCGTGGGCGCCTCGACGCAGCCGAGCACGAACCGCGCGAGGTCCCGCACATCGATGTACTGGATCGGGTCCGCGGCCGTGCCCGGCGCGAGCATCTCGCCCCCCTGCGACACCCGCCACGGCCAGTAGGTGAAGCGGTCGGTGTGGTCGCCCGGCCCCACGATGTAGGTCGGTCGCACGATCGTGTTGCGGCCCGCGAAGTCCTCCAGCACGACGCCCTCGCACAACGCCTTGAGCCCGCCGTACGTCTCGCCGTCCACCTTCTCGACGGTCGGATCCGCGAGCTTCTTGAGCGGCGCGTCCTCCGTCGTGCCCGGCGCGGAGAGGTCCGCGTACACCGAGATGGTCGAAATGAAGAGGTAGTGCCGCACGCGCTCGCGCAGCAGCTGCGTGGTCAGCCGCACGTGCCGCGGCACGTAGCCGGAGTTGTCGATCACGACGTCCCAGTCGCGGCCCTCGAGCGCCTCGAGCTGGCCGTCCCGGTCGCCGAGCAGGGTCTCGACCCCGGGCGTCGGTTGCTCCTGCCGCTTGCCCCGGTTGAAGAGCGTCACGGTGTGGCCGCGCGCCAGCGCTTCGCGCACGAAGTGCGGACCGATGAAGCCGGTGCCGCCGAGGATCAGGATCCTGAGCTTGCCCTTGCCGGCGGGCTCGCCGGCGTCGCGCGCCAGTGCCGCCGGCACGCTGAACGCAGCCGCCGACAGCAGGAGTTCGCGTCTGTTCATGGCCGTCTTCCCCATCTGTGTCACCAGCCCGCGCCGACGATACGCGGCTCGGGCTCCAGCCGCACACCGAAGCGCTCCTCGACCGACGCGGCGACCCGCCGCGCGAGTGCCAGCAGCTCCGCGCCGCTCGCGTGGCCGTGGTTCACCAGCACCAGCGCGTGCTGCGCGGCGATGCCCGCGCTGCCCTCGCGCACGCCGCGCCACCCGCAGCGCTCGATCAGCCACGCGGCCGAGAGCTTGGCCTTGCCGGTGCCGGCTGGATACACGGGCAGGTCGGCGTGCCCGGCATGCAATCGTTCGGCAACTTCGGTCGTCACCACCGGGTTCTTGAAGAAGCTGCCGGCGTTGCCGATCACGGCCGGGTCGGGCAGCTTGCGTCGCCGCAGCCGCCGCACGGCCCCGGCCACCTCGCCCGGCCCGGCCTCCGCGATACCCATGGCGGCGAGTTCCTCGCGCACCCCCGCGTAGCCGAGCCGCGGGGCACCGTCGCGCGACAGCCGGAACTCCACCGCGGTGACGATCCACCGGTCCGGCGCGCGCTTGAACACGCTGTCCCGGTAGCCGAAGCCGCAGCCGGCACGGTCGAGACGGACCGTTCGCCCGCTCTCGCGGTCCCACGCCTCGACGACGGCGATGCACTCGGCCACCTCGACTCCGTAGGCGCCGATGTTCTGGATGGGCGCCGCGCCCACGAGCCCGGGGATGAGCGCGAGGTTCTCGAGACCGGCGAGCCCGCGCGCCAGCGTCCAGTCCACCAGCGCGTCCCAGCCGGCGCCGGCCTCGGCGCGCACGACGGCCGCGACGCCGTCGTCGGTGAGCAGGCTCATGTCCGCGAACGCCGGCCGCAGCACGAGGCCGGGGAAATCTCCCGCGAACAGCACGTTGCTGCCCTCGCCGAGCACCATGACCGGGCCGCGGGCGGCTGGCAGGTCCAGCAGCCGCGGCAGGAGGGCGGGCGAGTTCAGGGTGGCGAGCCAGCGCGCCGTGGCCGCGACACGCAGCGTGTTGAGCGGGGCGAGCGGCGCGTGTTCGACGAGCGTGTACGCCTCGGGCATGAGTGGCTCGGGGGACCCCGGAGGTTGGACGGCGCGTGAGCTTGCCACTTCGTCGGCGCATCCGTCACCATGCCTCGGCCGCGACGGAGCCCATCCGCATGAACCCATCCGCAGCGGGCCGCGCCGTCCCCGGCCGACCCGACGAGCTGTCCGACTTTCTCGCCCGCCACCCCGACGTGGAGGCCGTGCAGCTCGTCATCACCGATGCGAACGGTGTCGCCCGCGGCAAGAACATCGCGCGCGAGGAACTCGCCGCCCTCTACGGCCACGGCCGCAACGTTGCGGGCTCCATCCTGGGGCTGGACGTCACCGGGGAGGACGTCGAGGAAACCGGCCTCGTCTGGACGGTCGGCGACGCGGACCAGCTCTGCCGCCCGGTGGCCGGAACGCTCGCGCCCGCGACCTGGCTCGCCCGCCCCACGGCGCAGGTCCTCGGCACGCTGTTCGAACTCGACGGCCGGCCCGCGAGAGCCGACCCCCGCCACGCGCTCGCGCGCGTGGTGCAGCGGCTCGAGGCGCGCGGCTGCACGCCGGTGGTCGCCGTCGAGCTCGAGTTCTACCTGCTCGAGCGCGACGCCGAGGGCCGCCTGCAGCCGGCGCGCGGGCTCCTCTCCGGCACCCGCGGCAGCCGCATCGACGCCTACGGTCTGGGCCGTCTCGACGACATGTCGCCGTTGCTCGACGAGCTGTGCGCGGCCGCCCGCGCGCTCGGCGTGCCGGTGCGCACGCTCATGTCCGAGTACGCGCCCGGGCAATTCGAGATCACCCTCGAGCACCGCGCCGACGCGCTACGCGCGGTGGACGAGGCGGTGATGTTCAAGCGCGCCGTGCGCGGCGTCGCGGCCCGGCACGGCATCATCGCCTGCTTCATGGCCAAGCCCTTCGCGGAGCGGGCGGGTGCCGGCATGCACCTGCACGCGAGCCTGGCGGACCGCGAGGGAGGCAACCTCTGCGCGGCCGAGGCGCCCGGGGGCACGCCGCTGCTGCGCCAGGCAATCGGCGGCCTGCGCGCGACGCTCGCCGACTCGATGGCCGTGTTCGCGCCGCACGCAAACTCCTACCGCCGCTTCCGCTCCCTGAGCTACGCCCCGGTGGCTGCCACCTGGGGCATCAACAACCGCACGGTCGGGCTGCGTGTTCCGGCCGGGCCGCCCGCGAGCCGGCACGTCGAGCACCGCGTCCCGGGCGCGGATGCGAATCCCTACCTCGTCGCCGCCGTGGTGCTCGCGGGGATGTTGCACGGCATCGAACGCGGGCTCGATCCGGGGCCGCCGGTCGAGGGCAACGGCTACGCGCAGGCGGTCGCCGGCGAACTCCCGCTGCAGTGGAGCGACGCACTCGAGCGCGCCGCGCGTTCGGAGTTCCTCGCCGACGCGCTGGGCGCGGAGTTCCTCGACGTGTTCCTCGCGGTCAAGCGCCGCGAGTACGAGAAGTTCGCCGCACTCGTCAGCGATCGCGACTACGAGTGGTATCTCGACACGGCGTGACGCGTGCGACATAAGCAGGGCGGGCCGGGCCGCGAGCGGGCGGCGCCCGCATTACGTCAGGTCAATGGCGCTTTTAATGAGAGCTGAATCAACGTGACCCCGGGGCGGCGCGCGGAGAATGCCCGCACACGCCGCACACCCACCCCGAGGTCCCAGGATCGTGAAGCGATTTTCGAACCGCAGCGCTGCCCGTCATGCAGGTCTTTCCACCAGGATGTCCCCGCCCGTGACAGTTCATCTCCGCAGGATGTACGTGGACTGCCGCTACGGGCAGCTTCACGTGCACACCGCCTTCCCCTCGAACGGCGGCTTCGACGAGCGCGTGCCGCTCGTGTGCGTCCACCCGAGCCCGCTGACCGGGCGCGTGTTCCGCCGGCTGCTCGCCGAACTCGGCCAGGACCGCAGCGTGTATGCACCGGACCTGCCGGGCCACGGCGAGTCCGACGCGCCCGAGGTGGCGCCGTCGGTTGCCGAGTACGCGGCCGCCGTCGGCGACATGATCGACACGCTGCGCCTGCGCCAGGTGGACCTGCTCGGACACCAGAGCGGCTCGCTCGTCGCGGCCGATCTCGCGGCGAGCCGGCCCGGCCACGTGCGCCGCGTGATCCTTGCCGGCGTTCCGGTGTTCGACGCCAGGGAACGCGAGGCCTTCCACCGCCGGCCGTGGCCGGCGCCGAGCCGAGAGGACGGCAGCCACCTTGCCGAGGAGTGGCAGAGCATCCGGCGCTGGCGCGCGGCCGGGGTGCCGGCGGCACGCATCGGCGAAGTGCTGGCTGCCGCGTTGCAGGCCGGCGACGCCGCCTCCTGGGGCACCTCAGCGGCGGCCGACTATGCGGCGGGTGAGCGCCTGCCGCTGCTGCGCCAGCCCGCGCTGGTGCTGCGGGCCCGGGACGAGTTCTGGGACATGACGCCGCGTGCCGATGCGCTGCTGCCCGAGGCGCGCCGGGTGGACCTGCCCGAGCAGGACGCCGGGCTGCTCGACGCGGGCGTCCACGAGGTCGTGCGCTATGCGCGCGAGTTCCTCGACCGCTGAGCCGGCCAGGCGAGGAGCGCCACGGCGAACAACGCGAGCGGCACCAGCGTCGCGAGATTGAGCGTCCGCCAGCCGAGCAGGTGAATCGCGGGTCCTGCGAGCAGCGAGGCGAGCGCCTGGGTGCCGAACACCGAGAATTCGTTGACCGCCTGCGCACGGAAGCGCTCGGCGGGCTGGTACGTCGTGGTGAGCAGCGCCGTGCCCGCCACGAACAGCAGGTTCCAGCCCACGCCGAGCAGCACCAGGCCCCACCAGTAGTGCATCAGGTCGTGCCCCGCGCTCGCAATCGCCACGCAGGCGAACATCAGCGCGAGGCCCGCCGTCATGCCGGCGCGCACGCCGATGCGGCCGATCAACCGTCCGCTGAACAGCGACGGCCCGTACATCGCGAGCAGGTGGCTCTGGATCACCCACGCGGTGTCGGTGTCCGAGTGGTGGTCGTGCACGTGCATGCTGATCGGCGTGGCGGTCATGATGAAGCTCATCACCGCGTACGAGACCACCGCGGCCGCGACGGCGACCAGGAACATCGGTTGTCGAACGATTGCGTCGATCGCTCGCCCTTCGCCTGATCCGGACGAGCGCGGCGGGGGCAGGCCCGGGTCGCAGCGCGTCAGCACCAGCGCCGCCGCGATGCACAGCGCCGCTACGCCGACGAACGAGCCGGCGTACTCGTGGCCCGGCACGAGGTCCCGGAGCGCGAGGGCAATCTGCGGCCCGACCGCCGCGGCCGCGAGCGTGCCGATCATCACCGTCGAGATGGCGCGGCTGGCCTGGGCGGGCGGCACGCTCTCCGCAGCGGCGAAGCGCTGCTGCTGCTGGAACGCGAGGTTGGCGCCCAGCACGAGCGTCGCGGTGCACAGCAGCGCGAAGCTCGCCTGCACGATGGCCCAGGCGACCGCGAGCGCGGCGAACGCGGCGACCAGCGAGCTCGCGACGAAGGCGGTGCGCCGCCCGATACGCTCCATCAGCAGTGCGGCCGGGAACGCCGTCGCGGCGAGGCCGACCACGGTCAGCGACACCGGGAGCGTGGCCAGTTCGGGCATCGGCGCAAGCTCGCTGCCGACGATGGCGCCCAGCAGGAACACCGTCATCATGCCGGCGGCCGAGAAGGCCTGGGCAGTCGCGAGCACGTAGACGTTGCGCACGGCCGATCAGGCGTAGCGGTGCCAGGCGAGGGCGCACAGCAGCCCGATGGTCAGGCTGGTGAGCAGCCACTCCACGGCGTGCGCGACGAGCGGTCGCGCCGGACCGTGGCCGCGCAGCACGAGCGTGCCGAGCGCGGGTGCGACGAGCGCCGCCCAGGCGAGCGCGCCGTACAGCAGTCCGACCCGGTACCAGGGCGTGTCCACCAGCGCGATCAGCCCCCAGCCCAGCCAGAACAGGAAGCCGAGCGCCGCACCGGCAGCGGCCCGCAGCGCGGCCCCCGCCAGCACGCGCGACGCGCTCTCGCCCTCGGTCCCGCCGGCGGCCGTCACGAGGCCGCTCCACAGCACGCCCGAGAGCCCACCGCTCAGGCCTGCGAACACCGTCATCCACAACTCGATGCGGGACACGGCGGGCCTCCTCGGTGTCGGCGCGGAACGGTGACGTTCATTTCGTGGGGGTGTCGAGCGGCGGTGTGCGAGGCGGCCCGCGCGGCAGCGGAGTATGCGGTCCGCCACCTCAAAGTTGAAGGGAGGCGGAGCGGCCTGCGGCGGGCTTTCCTGCTAAGTTAGCCGACCCCATCTTCCCCTGCGGCCCCATGCAAGAGCGCTACATCGAACGCATCCTCAAGGCGCGCGTCTACGACGTCGCCATCGAGTCGCCGCTCGAGGCGGCCGCGCGGCTGTCGCGGCGCCTCGGCAACCGAATCCTGTTCAAGCGCGAGGACCTGCAGCCGGTGTTCTCGTTCAAGCTGCGCGGCGCCTACAACAAGATCGCGCACCTGTCGGACACCGTCGCGCAGCGCGGCGTGATCTGCGCCTCCGCGGGCAACCACGCTCAGGGCGTCGCGCTCGCGGCGAAGCGCCGCGGCATCCTCGCGGTGATCGTCATGCCGCAGACCACCCCCGACATCAAGGTGCAGGCGGTGCGCGACCTCGGCGCCGAGGTCGAACTGCACGGCGACGACTTCGACCACGCCTACGAGCGCGCCGTCGAGGTCTCCCGCGACCGCGGGCTCACCTTCATCCACCCCTTCGACGACCCGGACGTGATCGCGGGGCAGGGCACGATCGGCATGGAAATCCTGCGCCAGCTGTCCGACCCGCCCGACGCGATCTTCGTGCCGATCGGCGGCGGCGGGCTCGTGGCCGGCATCGCGGCCTACGTGAAGTCGCTGTATCCGAAGGTGCGCATCGTCGGCGTCGAGCCGGAGGACGCGGCCAGCATGCACGACTCGCTGCTCGCCGGGGAACGCGTGACGCTCGCGCGCGTCGGCATCTTCGCCGACGGCGTGGCGGTGCGGCGCGTGGGCGAGGAGACCTTCCGCCTCGCGCGGCAGTACGTGGACGAAGTGATCCTGGTGTCGACCGACCAGATCTGCGCGGCGATCCAGGACATCTTCGAGGACAACCGGACCATCGCCGAGCCGGCCGGCGCTCTCGCGGTCGCCGGCATCAAGCGCTACGTGGCGCGCGAGGGCTGCACCGGGAAAACACTGGTGTCGCTCAACTGCGGCGCCAACATCAACTTCGACCGCCTGCGGCACGTGGCCGAGCGGGCCGACATCGGTGCCGGCCGCGAGGCGCTGCTCGCGGTGGAGATCCCGGAGGAGCCGGGCAGCTTCCTGCGCTTCTGCCAGCTGCTCGGGCGGCGCAGCGTCACGGAGTTCAACTACCGCTACGACGACGCCCGCTCCGCGCGCATCTTCGTCGGCGTGGCGCTGCACGAGGGGCGGCACGAGAAGCAGGCCCTGCTCGAGGAGGTCGCGGGCGCGGGCTACGCCGTCCTCGACATGAGCGACGACGAGATGGCGAAGCTGCACGTGCGGTACATGGTAGGCGGGCACGCACACGGGCTCGAGCACGAGCGCCTGTTCCGCTTCGAGTTCCCCGAGCGCCCGGGTGCGCTGCTCAAGTTCCTGCAGGCGATCGGGTCACGCTGGAACATCAGCCTGTTCCACTACCGCAACCACGGCTCGGACTACGGACGCGTGCTCGCCGGCGTGCAGGTGCCGCCCGA
>Ga0209391_10001686_pt1 | contig 11509 bp, 13 predicted proteins | sample PPLLak3March2015_FD_187246 | JGI IMG/M metagenome (GOLD analysis project Ga0209391, IMG submission 187246) | Freshwater sediment microbial communities from Prairie Pothole Lake near Jamestown, North Dakota, USA - PPLs Lake P7 Core (1) Depth... | ecosystem: Environmental > Aquatic > Freshwater >... | reverse complement strand
GATAACCACAAACGAATGGTGCAGAATTATAGAAATGCGTTTTTAAGATTAACGCTTTATTACATTGGTCAAGGACAAAACGATCTTGCGGTGAGCACATTAGATGCTATGGATGAAAAACTTCCTAATAAATTAATTTCTATGGATTATGGTTTGCTCTATGAGATAAGCAATTTATACTTGCGCGCTGGGGCAAAAGATAAATTCAATAAGTTTTCTGAAGAAGTTGAAAAGCAAGCATTAGCAAAATTAGAAAAAGATCCTTCAGATGTTCAATCTTACTATAACCCCTATAGAATATTGATTGATCTATATGAAGCCCAGGGAAGAAATGATAAACTTCTTGAAGTTTGGCAAAAACTTGAAACAATTTTTCCTGAAGATCCGAATGTGAAAGCAAATATTCAAAAGTACAGAAATCTTATTCAGGGAATAGATACCAGTAAAGTAAAATAATTTTTTCATCGTCATTCCCGCGAAAGCGGGAATCTATTTACTTTGTATTTGGATTCCCCTTTTTCGGGAATGATCTTTTTTAAACTCTTTTGTTAAATCATTATGAAAATCCTAGTCCTTGCACTTGCCGGAATTGGCGATGCGTTGATGTTCACCCCCGCATTAAAACTATTGCGTCAATCACTACCCTCTGCTCAGATAGATGCTCTTGTAATGTTCAAGGGAACAAAAGAAATTTATGAAACAAATCCAAACTTTAACAAAGTAATACATTTTGATTTTCTAAAAGAAGGCGTTCTAAACTCTTTAAAGTTTGTTTATGGATTAAGAAATAAATACGATACAACAATTAATGTTTATCCCTCCAACAGAAAAGAATACAATCTTGTAAACTTCCTGCTGGGTGCAAAAAAACGAGTTGGGGTTGAATATCTAAGAATGAACAATTCCAACCTTGGCTGGTTAAACAATGTTATTGTATTAGAAAATGATAAAACACATAACGCCCAGACAAACATTAAACTGATTGAAAAACTTCTGAATAAAAAGTTTGATGAAGAGACTGAAATGCAGATTGAGCTTTCTTCTGACGATAAAACTTATGCTGATAGTTTTCTAAAAGAAAATAAAATTTCAGACAAAGATTTTGTTGTTGGATTTCATCCAGGCTGCGCACCATTAAAAAACCATATTAAAAGAAGATGGGAACCGGAAAAGTTTGCTGATCTTGGCAAGAAATTAATTAAAGAAAAAAACGCTAAAGTATTTTTATTTGGCGGACCTGAAGAGGAAGAGTTAAAATCAGAAATCAATTCTAAGATTGATTCTGCAAATAGTTTTTTAATTAAAACTGAAAGATTTCTTCAGAGCATCGCAATAATGAAAAGATGCAATGTGTTTGTTACAAATGACTCAGCGCTTATGCACGTTGCTTCTGCATTGGGATTAAAAGTAATCGCTATAATCGGACCAACAAATCAGCATTACATTCATCCATGGAAAACCGAACACAAAATTGTTTCATTGAATTTAGATTGTGCGCCATGCTTTTTCTACACGCCAAAACCGCTATCTTGTTCACGCACTGATGTGCAATATAAATGCATAAAAGAGTTGGCTGTTGATATAGTCTGGAATAATATTTTTCAAAAAGGAGAGCTGCCTTGGATTGGTTAAAGGGAATTAATGCAGCAGTTACTGTCTGTGATAACCAGGGAATAATTGTTTATATGAATGAAAAATCAGAACAAGTATTTGAAAACGATGGTGGAAAAAAATTAATAGGCAGTAATCTGTTCGGCTGTCATCCGGAGCCTGCTTTAACAAAATTAAAAGAAATGTTAGCGGATGGAAGTACAAATGTTTATACGATAGAAAAAAATGGAATGAAGAAAATTATTTACCAAACTCCATGGTTTAATGAAAATACTTTTGGAGGATTGATCGAAATATCTTTTAATATTCCTGATGAAATGCCGCATTTTATCAGAAAGTAATAATAGCCGGACTCCTTAAAAATTGCTTCTTCAAACACAAAATAAATTCCTGATTTTATAGTGACGTTTTCAAATAATCAAGAATCTCATTCACATTATCAGAACATTTTACTAAGTCATTTCTTCTGTTTTCAAGAAGCATTTGTTTGTTCATTACATCAACAATTTCTTTCCACATCTGCGAATGGCAAACTATTGGTTTAGGCTGCTGAAGATTTTTGTTTGCATATTCCCAAATGGCAGCAAACTCTAATAATGTTCCGGTTCCACCTTGCAGAATCACATAAGCATCACCAAGTTCAAGAAGTTTTGTTATTCTTTCAAATAATTTTTCTTCTCGCACTTCAACCGTTAGATATTGGTTAGGCTCTTTATTCCATAACTCGATGGTTACGCCATAAACATAGCCGGCATTATCATAAGCCCCTTTTGAAGCGGCTTCCATAATTCCGCCATAACCGCCTGTGCAGATATTGTATCCATTTTTTGCTAAAGATGCGCCGAGCTCATAAGCAAATTTATATTGTGCATCATCCGCTGGTGGAATTGCACTTCCGAAAATTGTAATTGTTTTGTTCATAATATTTAAAATTGTTAGGCACAAAATAAAAAAACCCGATTCAATTCTGAATCGGGTTTTTAACTAAATCATCTATTTCAATTACTGAGCATTCGAGCCAACAATATTTACACTAACTTCAATATCTTCTGAAACTTTTTGTCCAACCACCTTATTGTTAACATCATAATTAGAAAGCTTAACATTAAATTTTGCCTGTACCCCAAGAAGATCACCAGGAGCTCTTGACTTTGTGGTTTCACTTTCATCAAGATAGGTTAAAGTTGCATCAGCTATAACTTCTTTTGTTACCCCTTTCATTGTGTAGTTGCCTGTTACTTTTGCCGTTATTTTATTATCGGCAACAACTTTTACATCGCTAACTTTTTTAATCTCAAAAGATATTTCAGGAAATTTAGCGGCATCTAACCAGCCAGCATCCCGCATATGTTCATCACGTAAATCAATTCCGGTTTTTATTGAAGCAACTGAAACAATTACTTTTCCTTTAAGAGTTTTTACATCGTTTACGTTAAATGTTACACGTCCCTTTACATCACCGCTTAATCCGGTTATATCCTCAAGTGGGGTTGTACTGAAAAAAGTTGTTTGATTTCTTCCTGCTTTATCCTGGAAGTTAAAAGTCTGCTCACCGCTTGCTTTAACTTTAAAGCCTTGGGCAAAAACGGATGCAGAAAATATAATTATCACTGCAATGATTGAGAGATTTTTTTTCATTTTGTTTCCTTTCGTTTGTTTCTTAATAAATAACTTAAAATTCCTACTAATAAAATTATTATTCCTGACATTGAAGCTGCTGAAGCTAATTCCAAAATTGAAGCCATTCCTGATGGAAACAACCCAAAAACGAAACGATCAACATATTGTTTATTTTCAACTCCAAGCATTTTATCAAGATCAGTGGTTTTATCAACAAGAACCTGTGTTTTTGTAAAAACCTCAGCACCTTGTGAATACCAATAAATTAATGCTAAAACTATAAGAATAGTTCCAATTGACAGTACATATTTTTGATTTTTGTTCATTTTACGCTCGCTAATTGTTTTTAATTCAAGATGAATATTTAATTGCTCACTTGAATTAGTTAAATTTGAATTGGGAAAGGGACTTTATTGTTAACTTAAATTTCCCAAATCACAATTATATGTTATAACACATAACATTAATTGTCAAGTCATTTTCCGGTTAATTTAAAATCTGTTGGATAAATCACATTTGAATAAAGCATATGATATTACTATAATTGGCGGCGGAATAGTTGGAACTGCTACTGCGCTTTCTATACTAAACGAGAAAAAATTAAACCTCCTTTTACTTGAAGCTGAATCCTCCCTGGCGGCTCATCAGACAGGGAATAACAGCGGAGTAATACATTCTGGACTTTATTATAAACCTGGTTCACTTAAAGCTGCAAATTGTACTATCGGTAGAGAAATGATGTATGATTTTTGCACTGAACATAAAATCCCGGTTGATAGATGTGGAAAGATTGTGGTTGCAACAAGCAATGAAGAAATTCCAGCTTTAAATATGTTGGAAGAGCGCGGAAAAGCAAATGGTTTAACTGGCATTAAACGATTTACAGCAAAAGAAATAAAAGAATATGAACCACACGCATCAGGAATTGATGGATTGTTTGTTCCTCAAACAGGGATAGTAGATTATGTAGCTGTTACAAATAAGTACGCGGAATTGATACATCAAAAAGGCGGAGAGCTAAAAACAAATGCTAAGTTAACATCAGTAAAAAAAGATGGGAGTGATTTAGTTTTATTAACCGAGCAAAAAGAATATCGAACCAAGTTTGTTGTTAACTGCGCTGGTTTACAATCGGATAGAGTTGCAAAGCTTTGCGGTGTAGATCCAGGACTAATGATTATACCTTTCCGTGGAGAATATTATCAGCTTAGAAAAGACAAACAATATTTAGTTAAAAATTTAATATATCCCGTTCCTGATCCTCAGTTTCCTTTTCTCGGTGTGCATTTTACAAGAATGATTAATGGCGGGGTTGAAGCAGGACCGAATGCAGTTCTGGCATTTAAGCGTGAAGGTTATAAAAAAACAGATTTTTCTTTACGAGATATATTAGAAATGAAACTTTATCCCGGCTTTTGGAAGATGGCTGCAAAATATTATAAAATGGGATTTCAGGAGTTTAGAAGATCTTTTAGTAAAGAATTGTTTGTGAAATCTTTACAAAAACTTATTCCTGAAATACAGTATGATGATATTGTGGTTGGCGGTGCAGGTGTTAGAGCTCAGGCATTAGAGCGTGATGGAAAGCTTGTTGATGATTTTAGAATTGTTGAAGCAGAAAGAATGGTGCACGTTTTAAACGCACCATCTCCTGCAGCAACAGCTTCTTTAAGTATAGGTAAAACAATTTCTGAAATGGTAATTAAACGATTTAACGAAGAAGTATAATAATATTGATGAAACAGGATTTATTAATTACAATTTCAAATTCGCTTGAGAAATCAGATCTTTTAGAAATAAGAAAAGATTTTTCTGTGCTGCTATCTTCAATTAAAAAGAATAAAAGCAAGAACATTGTTTTGGGAAACAGATTTTCCTCTGTTCCCAAAGAGTTTTTAATTGGGGAAATAAATCAGATCTTAGAAACACACACAATCGAACGAACCAAGTATTATATAAAACGATTGAAGAAAAGCTTAACCGAAACAAAGCATAGCAAAATTAATGATTTGAATCTAAATCGATGGAAAGAATATGATGATATTATTACGGATAGTTTATGGATATTAAACAAAAGAGATAATTCAGGTGTCCATCACGCGGGATATTGGGGAAATTTTATTCCGCAAATCCCGAATCAGCTTTTAAGACGTTATACAAAAAAAGGCGAGTGGATTTTAGATCCATTTCTTGGAAGCGGGACATCCCTTATCGAAGCTCAACGTCTTGGCAGAAATGCTGTTGGAGTTGAGCTATCAAAGAAAGTATTAGATCAAACAAAAAAGAACATTGCAAAAGAAACTAATCCAAATAAAGTAAAATTAGAATTTGTAAATGGCGATAGCGCTTCGGTTGATTTGGAAAAAGTTACTTCTTCACTGGACATAAAATCATTTCAGTTTCAAATCTTTCATCCTCCTTACTGGGATATAATTAAGTTCAGCGATTGCAAATCTGATTTGTCGAATGCAAATTCGATTGAAGATTTCTTAATAGGATTTGGAAAGGTTTTGGATAATTGTCTTCCGCATCTTGATAAGAAAAGATTTGCTGCTGTTGTTATAAGTGATAAATATTCAAACGGCGAATGGATTCCATTAGGGTTTTATGTTATGCAGGAAGTTTTAAAGCGAAGAATGACTTTAAAATCAACAATTGTAAAAAACTTTGAAGAGACAACCGCAAAACGTAATCAAAAAGAGCTTTGGCGTTATCGTGCCTTAGCTGGCGGATTTTACGTTTTTAAACACGAGTATATATTTATTTTTCAGAAAAAATGAAATTAGATTTTGTTTTATGAACCAAATAGATTTGAATAGTAAATTAAAACTAATAATTTTACTTTAAAATTAATTAAAAACATGACAAAACAAGACTACATAATTTATTGGCTTTCAACAGCAAAAGAAGATTTGGAAACTGCTCAATCGCTATTTGATTCCGGAAAGTATGTTTGGTCTTTATTTATTGCTCACCTTGCATTAGAAAAATTATTTAAAGCTTTTTGGGTTAGAAATAATGAATCTAACTTTCCGCCCAAAACTCATGATCTTAATAGGATTGTTACTGGAACTGATCTTGCATTTTCTGATATCGAAAAGGAATTTTTTACAGATGTTACTTCCTTTAATCTTGAGGTTCGCTATCCAGATTATAAAAGAAAATTTAACAAAATATGCACAAAAGAATTTGCTAATAAATATTTACTTAAAATCAGGAACTTGTTTGAATGCACACTAGAGAAAATGTAAATGATATAATAAATCATTTTTTAGAAATGATCAGAAAAGATATAACAATCGATCAAGCATATTTGTTTGGTTCTTATGCTAAAGGTACATCAAACGAAAACAGCGATATTGATATAGCTGTCGTCTCAAAAGATTTTGAAGGTATAAGATTTTATGATAGAAAAAAATTAGCCAAGTATTTAATCAAAACTAATTTTGATATTGAAATACATCCATTTAAAACTGAAGACTTTACTGCTGACGATCCTTTGGTAGCCGAGATTTTGAAAACCGGTTTAAGAATCAATTGATTTTTAATTCCTTTGCCTATCTGTGGAATGAACCACTCACTTACAGAAATCGATATTGAACTTAAGAAAAGATTAAATCATCCATACAAATGGGGACAAAAACAAAACGATACGTTCGATAAACAAACCAACTTTATTTATCACACATTTTTATTTGAAGAACTCTTAAAAGAAATTGATAAAAGATTCAAACCAGAAAAAGATTTTGAACTCTACTTTAACTATACAATAAATCGTTGGTACAACTTCTGGTCTGCACAAGCTGTTGAAAATATTTTTTGCTCTCTTCCAAACGTTAAGCCAGGCTTAGACAGCAAAGACAGATTAGTTGATTTTTCAATTCAAGGTGTTTCATTCGATCACAAAACTTCTAACTTTCCGAGAAATTTTCCATATAAAATTGATGAAGCAATTAAGAAAACAGAGGAATTAATTAAATGGCTTTACAAGAATCAATCGCAACAGCAGAGAAAGCATTTAAAGAATAGATTGTTTATAGTTCTATATTCAAAAGATGGCGAACATTGGAAATTAAAATCGGAAATTATGTGGTTGAAAGATAGAATTGAAAAATATATGCTTGGCTTCAATCCAAACTATCTTCTCAAGTTTGAATTTGAAAAAGATAAAGAAACACTTTCTGACGTTATTTGGGCGATAAAAGAGTAACAAGGAACTTTTTTTAAGTCATTTCGACCGGAGGGAGAAATCTGATTTTGTTGGCTGCTCGACTTATCCAAACATAACTTAAAGAGATTAAGGATGTGTCATTCCCGTGAAAACGGGAATCCATAGAGACTCCAAGAAAACAGATTCCCACTCCTGCCTACCGAAGGCAGGTTCGTGGGAATGACAATGAAACAATTTCCCCGACAAATTTGACAAAAGAATTTTTATAACTTCAATATTTTAATTGAAGTAAGATTACACTTTACTTATTTTCAATGCAGACAAAAACATAAAGAATTAAGACAATGAAAAAATTATTATTATTCTCAATTACGTTGATCATCGCAATCACTTTTTTAAGCTGCGGTGATAGCGGCAAAGATGAATCTGATAACTTAGGTAAAGAATCAACTTCAGATTTTCAAAAAAGATATGGAATTAAATCCGGCGTTATTGAATACATAATAACTGGCTCGCAGGAAGGAACTAAGACTCTTTACTTTGATAGCTGGGGAATGAGGCAGGCAGAATACACTCGTTCCATTTTAAGTGTTGGCGGATTTACAAAATCCTTAAACCTTGTAAACATAATTGATGGCGAATTTCAGTACATGATCAACATGGATCAGAACAGCGGAACAAAAACAAGAAACCCGATTCTTAAATCTATCGAGCAGTTAAAAGATCAAAAAGGATTTAATGAGTTTGGTGAGCAAATGCTTTTGAGTATGGGTGCAAATAAAATTGGTTCGGAAACATTTCTTGGAAAAGATTGCGATGTTTATGAAATGAAAAGTACCGGAACAAAACTTTGGGTTTGGGAATGGCTGACATTAAAATCAGAAACAAAATCCGGTGGAATAAATATTAATCTTACAGCCACAAGAATTAATGAAGGTGGTTCTGTCCCTAAGGAAAAATTTAAGATCCCGGAAAAAGTAGTTTTAAATGAAGTTGATATTGATAACATTGAAAATGAAATGAGAGAAGAAAATAAATGATTTCGTTTCTTCCGATTGGTGGCGGAAATGAAATTGGCGCAAACAGTTATTACTTAAATTTTAACGGCAACGGAATTATTCTCGATTGCGGTATTCATCCCCAGAAAACAGGATTGGGATCTCTTCCCAACTTTGATTTAATAAAAGACAAATCAATTGATTCCTGTTTAATCTCTCATGCCCATCAGGATCACATTGGTTCATTGAATTTTCTTGTAAAAAAATTTCCTTATGTAAAGATCATAACAACTCCGCAAACAAGAGCACTTGCAGAACTAACACTTCACAACTCTGTTTCAATACTTAAAAAAGAAATGGAAGAAGCTGATTTTGAATTTTATTCTCACGATGAAGTTGATCTGTTAATTAAGATGATAGAGTACAAAGAATATCAAAATCAATTTGAACTAAACTCATATCATCAGGAAAAAGATGCAAAAGTAAATTGCACTTTTTATGATGCGGGACATATTCTTGGTTCTGCAGGAATACTTTTAGAAAATGACGGATACAAAATATTTTATACCGGTGATATTAATCTTTCATCACAAACACTACAGCCATCTGCACAGCTGCCAGAAACTAAAATTGATACTTTGATTCTTGAAACAACTTACGGCGCAATAGATTCTGAGCTGCTTTTAGGTTGGAATGCTGAATCACTACGCTTTGCAAAAGAAGCTAATAACATTTTAAATAACGGCGGATCAATTCTCATTCCTGTTTTTTCTCTGGGTAAGATGCAGGAAATTCTTTCAACAATCTGGCTGTTGATGTTAAAACGAAAACTTACAACTGTTGATATTTATACTGGCGGACTTGGGACAAAAATTAATCGTGCTTACGATTACAACCGATTTACAGTGCGCAGAGTTGATGAAGAATTTGAATTAAATACTATTCCACAAAAAGATTATTACGAAATTTCAAATCCCGAAGAATTCTTTAAACATCCTTGTATCGTGTTAGCATCAAGCGGAATGATGATTAAAAGTACAGCATCGTACAACTTTGCACGAAGATGGCTTAAGCAAAAAGATTCTTCAATCTTTACAGTTGGATTTATGGCTGAAGATACGCCCGGTTACATTATTGCAAACTCTGAACGCGGAGATAAAATCCAGCTTACTGATTTTGATGAACTAACAGAAGTTAACTGTAAAATAAAAAACTTTAAATTTTCTGCACACGCAAGAAGAGAAGACTTGTTAAACATAGTTGATAAATTAAAACCGGATAATGTAATTCTAACTCACGGTGATGAAGATGCATTGGATTGGATGGGAAGTTCAATCCTTAAAAAATATAAAAGCATTAAAGTTCAAATCGCTAAAGTTGGAAAGGAAATAAAAATTTTTTAATTGCCAAACGCAAACAATTAGTTTTTCTTTGTATATTAAAATCAAATAAAATTCATTTTCCTTTTTTGATAGAAGGAAATAAAAATTTAATCACGCAATATTTATCTCAGGAGGAGAATATGTCCCGCTTGAAAAAACAAGTCCAGGATAAGATCGAAGCCTGGCGCCCGCGCACAACACGCCTTCTTAAAGAATTTGGTAATGTAAAAGTTGATGAAGTTACTATCGATCAAGTCATCGGCGGTGCCAGAGATATTAAAAGTCTTATTACAGATATTTCTTATCTCGATCCGTTTGAAGGAATTCGCTTTCGCGGATTTACTATTCCTGAAGTTTTAGAAAAACTTCCTAAAGTTCCTGGTGGAGAAATGCCTTTTGTAGAAGGTTTCTTCTTCTTCTTGCTTACCGGTGATATTCCTTCAATGGAAGATGTGCAGGAAGTAGCCGAAGAGTTTAGCAAGCGTCACGTAGTTCCTAAATATGTTTATGATATTCTTAAAGCAATGCCCGCAGATTCACATCCTATGGTAATGTTTTCTACTGCTATTCTTGCAATGCAGCGCGAATCAGAATTTGTTAAAGAATATAATACAGGTAAGCTTAAGAAAAATGATTACTGGTCCCCGACTTATGAAGATGGATTAAATCTTCTTGCAAAACTGCCCGGCATAGCGGCATTTATTTACAGATTGAAATACAAGAACGGCGATTTTATAGAATCAGATTCAAAGCTTGATCTTGGCGGTAACTTTGCACATATGATGGGCATTGCAAAACCTTATGATGATGTAGCAAGAATGTATTTTATTCTTCACAGCGATCACGAAAGCGGAAACGTTAGCGCACACGCAGGACATCTTGTTGCAAGTGCACTTTCTGATCTTTATTACTCTATCTCTGCAATGACGAACGGACTTGCAGGACCATTACACGGGTTGGCAAATCAGGAAGTACTTGCCTGGTTGCACGGAGTTTATGAAAAGATGGGCGGTAAAGTTCCAACCGAAGAAGAGATGAGACAATTTGTTTGGGATACTTTAAAAGGCGGTCAGGTAATTCCTGGGTTTGGTCATGCTGTTTTAAGAAAAACAGATCCACGTTATATGGCGCAGAGAGAATTTTGCTTAAAGCATTTGCCAAACGATCCATTATTTAAGTATGTTGATTTACTCTTCAAAGTTGTTCCTCCGGTTCTTCTTGAGCAGGGTAAAGCAAAAAATCCGTGGCCAAATGTTGATGCACAATCCGGTGTTATACAGTGGTATTACGGACTTAAAGAATATGATTTCTACACAGTTCTGTTTGCTGTTGGAAGAGCGTTTGGTGTTGTTGCAAACATTATCTGGGATCGCGGTCTTGGTTATCCACTTGAAAGACCAAAATCTGTTACCACAGCAATGCTTGAAGAAGCAGCAGGAATAAAGAAATAAAGCCTCACCCCTGCCTAACGCCAGGCAGGCCAACCCCTCTCCCAAGGAGAGGGGCTTTTTAAATTAATCAGAATAGTAGCACAGATTATTCCGAAGGAATGGCTTTGCCAATAATCTGTGCAACGAGTTTAAAGTATAAATACCATCCTGAGCTGGGATGGCATTTTTATTAAGCGAAAATTATAAGTTAACTTTTATTCACCTCTTTTTATTTCACCAGCATCATTTTAATTGTCTTGCTGGAAAAGCCTACATCAAGCCGTGTAAAATAAACTC
>Ga0209391_10001685_pt1 | contig 11511 bp, 14 predicted proteins | sample PPLLak3March2015_FD_187246 | JGI IMG/M metagenome (GOLD analysis project Ga0209391, IMG submission 187246) | Freshwater sediment microbial communities from Prairie Pothole Lake near Jamestown, North Dakota, USA - PPLs Lake P7 Core (1) Depth... | ecosystem: Environmental > Aquatic > Freshwater >... | reverse complement strand
TGCGCGGCATCTCTTCGATCAGCTTGTCGATCGCCGCGGCAACCGCGTCGAGATAGGCCGCGTCGGGCGACAGCAGGATCGACTGCGCCATTTCGTCGTGCTCGGCCTGCGAGAACAGGTCCATCGCCACCCATTCCGGCGGCGCTGAGCCATCTGCGATCACCAGGATTTCCGAGGGGCCGGCGATCATGTCGATGCCCACCGTGCCGAACACGCGGCGCTTGGCCGACGCGACGTAGGCGTTGCCGGGCCCGACGATCTTGTCGACCTGCGGCACGGTCTCGGTGCCGTAGGCCAGCGCCGCCACCGCCTGGGCTCCGCCGATGGTGAAGACGCGGTCCACCCCGGCAATCGCAGCGGCAGCCAGTACCAACTGGTTCTGCTCACCACCCGGGGTTGGCACCACCATGATGAGTTCGGCCACGCCGGCCACTTTGGCCGGAATCGCGTTCATCAGCACCGACGACGGGTAGGCGGCCTTGCCGCCCGGCACATACAGGCCGACCCGATCGAGGGGGGTAATCTTCTGCCCGAGCACCGTGCCGTCAGCCTCGGTATAGGTCCAGGATTCCTGCACCTGTCTCTCGTGATAGCTGCGGACACGTTCCGCAGCCGCCTCCAGTGCAAGGCGGGTGTCGGCGGGCAATTGTTCCAGTGCGGCCTGCAATTGCGCTGACTTCAGTTCCAGGCTCGCCATGGAACTCGCGGTCAGGCGATCGAAGCGCGCGGTGTATTCAAGCACCGCAGTGTCGCCGCGGGTTTTGACGTCTTGCAGGATGGCGGCCACCGTCTGTTCGATAGCGGCGTCGGCAGCGTCATCGAATTGCAGCAGGCGGGCAAGGCGCGCCTGGAAATCAGGCTGCGCGCTATCGAGGCGGGTAAGCGTAACCACGGGATTCCGATTCCAAAAGTCAGGCCCGAATTGTACCGTTTTTTGCCTTGATGCCGTGCTGGCACGGGCCTTTCCAGATGACAGTCATACCCATTCCGGAAATTAGACAAAGTCCAGATTGCTGTTTATGATTACGTCATGGATTACACGCGCGACAACATGGCCGGCATCTTGCGCAGCCACGACATCAATCCGACCCATCAGCGGATCGAGATTGCGCATGCGCTGTTTTCGCGCCAGGAACATCTCTCGGCCGATCAGGTGATGGCGATCGTCAATACGCGCCACTCCGAAACGTCGAAGGCCACGGTCTACAACACCCTCAAGCTGTTCCTGGAGAAGAAACTGATCCGCGAGGTGATCGTCGATCCCAGCAAGGTTTTCTACGACCCCAACACCACGCCCCACCACCACCTCTACGAGATCGAAAGCGGCAGGCTTTCAGATATCAGTGCCGAACACGTCGAGATCAGCGGCCTGCCCCCCCTGCCTGACGACATGGTTACCGAAGGTATCGACCTCATCGTGCGCGTCAGACGCAAAGTCTGACATTGTTCTGATATTGCCGATCCGCGCATGAAGCGCGTCTATTTCGCCAACACCCTGATGGATGCTCAGTTGGTGGCTGACATCCTCAGGCAACTCGGCATCGCGAATCACATCTTCAATGCCAACTCGGCGGGCGCACTGGGAGAACTGCCCTTTGCCCACGCCCTGCCCGAGGTATGGATCGAGGATGAAAGACAGGAAAAATCGGCTTTGAACGCACTGGCCGAAATCGCATCGAAGCCGGAATCAGCGGAAAAGACTTGCCCCGCCTGTGGGGAATCAAGTCCTGGCAACTTTCTCAGTTGCTGGAAGTGCGGCCAGGCTCTTGCAGCCTGACGCCTCATTCTTCAACTGTCATTTGCCTCGATCGCGAGAGAAACTGCTGATACTGGCGCCGGAAAATCCGCTCCAGTTCGTCGATGGCTTCCGCCGCCGGAATACCGTGCATCAGATGACGTGTCATCTGCGCCGAGGCCTCATGAAAAACATGGTTGCGCTCGAGCATCGGATAGGTCTGCATCAGGCGCTGAATCGCCTTGACGACGTTTTCCTGCTCGGGACGGGGAATCGGCAGCGGCTCGGTCGCGACGGGCGGCACGGCTTCCTCCTTTCCGGCCAGGAACTCCGCATAGTCGAGCAAGGACTGCTGCCGCTCCGCAGAAAGATTGCGAAACAGGTTGAGCAGACGCTTGCTGTCGGTCATCCGCGGCCGCGCCCCTTGTAAGGACGTTTGAGCGGGATCACGTCAGTGCTGCATTGCTGGAATTTACTTTCCACGAAGGTAATGAAGGCATCCAGCAGCTTGCTGCGGAATTTTTCCGGCGCGTAAACCATCGACAACTGACGCGTCAACAGGGGGCTGAGTGGCACGGCTACCAGGGTGCCAAGCTGAATTTCCTTCACCACCGTCGAAGCGGACATGATGGCGATTCCGAGACCCGCCTCGACCGCTCCCTTGATGGCCTCGCGGCTACCGAGCTCCATCTCGATATGCAAGTCGTCGGGATTGACCCCGTTGTCCCTGAAGAATTCGTCTATGACCTCGCGCGTGCCCGAACCGTGCTCACGCGAAACATAGGGCTGTTCGGCGATATCCTTGGCGTTGACGCTGCTGCGGTTGGCGAGTGCATGGGTCGGGGTACAGATCATCACCAGTTCATCTTCGCAACAGGCCACAGTGTTCAGGTTGGGGTTGTGCGAGGGGGCCTCGATCAGGCCGACATCGAGCGAATGATCGGCCACCTTGGCAGCGATGGTTTCCGAGTTGGCCACGGTCAGCCGCGCCTGCACCTGCGGGAAGCGGCTCTTGAATTCGCCGAGGATGCGTGGCAACTGATATTCGGCGATCGTGGTCGAAGCGCCAATCATCAACGGCCCGGTCACTTGGCCGGTCAATTCGCCGACACGCGCCTCCATCTCGCCGGTCAGTGCCAGAATGCGGTCGGCGTAGCCCAGTACCAGTTCTCCGGTCGGAGTAAGGGAAATTCTGCCATGGCTGCGTTCGAACAAGCGGGTGTTGAAATGCTCTTCCAGTTGCTTGACCTGGAAGGTCACCGCAGGTTGAGTCATGTAGAGAATATCCGCCGCTTTGGTGAAACTGAGCTGTTTGGCTACGGTGTAAAATACTTGCAGTCTGCGGTCGGCCATCAAATGCCTCCGGGTCAATAAAAAATTTTATTCAACCATAAACCCGCCTGTGTTCAAACATCCGCGTCATCAAGCTGTTGTAATTTCGAAGTTTTCTTCTTCGAAGACAACGGACAACGCGGTCCTGTTCCGCAAGCCCGAGCCGGCATCCTGATTTGAATCGCGGGTTCTACACCATCCTGCTGGCACAGTTTCTGTCCGCGCTGGCTGACAACGCCCTGTTGTTCGCTGCCATTGGCCTGCTGCAGTTTTCCGCTGCGCCCGAGTGGCATTCGCCGCTGCTGCAAACCGTCTTCGTCATCGCCTATATCGTGCTGGCCCCACTGGTAGGGCCTTTCGCCGACGCCCTGCCCAAGGGACGGGTCATGCTCATCGCCAATGCGGTCAAATTCGCCGGCTGCCTGGTGATGCTGGCGGGATTGCACCCGCTGATCGCCTACGCAGTCGTCGGAGTGGGTGCCGCCATGTACTCGCCAGCCAAGTACGGCATCCTCACCGAACTGCTGCCACCGTCCAGGCTGGTAGTAGCCAACAGTTGGATGGAAGGCACGACGGTCGCGGCGATCGTGCTTGGTGCCATCATCGGCGGCGCGCTGATCAACCCCCTGCTGGCAAGCAGCATCCTGCAGAATCTCGGCATGGATGGATTCGTCATCGCACCCAAATTCGCCATCATTGCGATCACCAGCCTGTATCTGGGCGCGGCCTTCGTCAACCTGTTCATCCCGCGCCTGCCGATCGACCACAAGCTGCCGAGCACCTCGCCGCTTTTCATCCTGCATGATTTCTGGCACAGCTTCGTGCTGCTGTGGCGCGACCCGCTCGGTCAGGTTTCGCTGGCCGTGACCACGCTGTTCTGGGGAGTGGGGGCAACCCTGCGCTTGCTGATCATCGCCTGGGCCGCCTTGAATCTGAAATACGGATTGGATCAGGCCACCCAGCTGACCGCCGCCACGGCCTTCGGCATCGCCATCGGTTCCATACTGGCAGGTAAATTCGTCCGCCTCGAACGCGCGATCAGCGTCCTGCCGACCGGCATCGTGCTCGGATTCGTGCCGATCGCGCTGATCTGGGTGGAAAGCCTTGTCCCGGCGATGCTGCTGCTACTGCTGGCGGGAGCGCTGGCGGGTTACTTTGTCGTGCCGATGAACGCCCTGCTGCAGCATCGTGGCCATCTGCTGATGGGCGCCGGCCACTCGATCGCGCAGCAGAATTTCAACGAGAACATCAGCATACTTCTTCTCAGCGCAGCCTATGCCCTGATGATGCGGGCCGACTGGCACATCTACAGCATCATCTGGGCTTTCGGTCTTTTCATCAGCAGCGTGATGACGCTGATCTGGCTACGCCATCGGAACGACGTCGTGCACTGAGCTGCTCAGTTGCCTGAAGCAGACAGCAGATTATCCAGTTCGCCATCCATGTGCAGCTCGGTGAGTTCCGTAAAGCCGCCGATATGCTTGCCGTCGATGACGATCTGCGGCACCGTCCGCGCACCGTTGGTGGCGACGACAAACTCCTGCATGGCAGCGCGGTCGAGGTCGATGCGGATTTCGTCGTAGCCGACTCCCCACCTCTCGAGCAGGGACTTGGTCTTGACGCAGACCGGGCAAGTGCCGGTGCTGTATACCTTGACGCGGTTCATGGACGGGATTCCTGCAACTTATTTGAGACCGAGGACGTCGCGCATGTCGTACAGGCCCGGCTCCCTGCCCTGCAGCCACTTGGCGGCACGCAGCGCTCCCTGGGCGAAGGTGGCCCGGCTGCTGGCCTTGTGGGTCAACTCGACGCGCTCGCCGATGCCGGCAAACATCAGGGTGTGGTCGCCAACGATGTCGCCGCCGCGCACGGTGGCAAAACCGATGGTACGCGGATCGCGTTCTCCGGTGACGCCCTCGCGGCCATAGACGGCGCATCGCGCGAGGTCGCGATCGAGTGCACGTGCCACGGCTTGTCCGAGGCCGAGCGCGGTGCCGGAAGGCGCATCGACCTTGTGGCGGTGATGCGCCTCGATGATTTCGATATCGTAGCCATCCTGCAGGACCTGGGCGGCGAGCTCGGCGAGCTTCATCAGCAGGTTGACCCCGACGCTCATGTTGGGCGCGAAAACGACCGGGATGGTCCCCGCCGCGTCGCGAATGCGTGCCTTGCCCGCATCGTCGAAACCGGTGGTGCCGATCACCAGCGGCACGCCCGCCGCCACGCAGGCATCGAGATAGCCGAAGGTCGCCTCGGGACGAGTGAAATCGATCAGCACCTGCGAGGCGATCAACGCTGCCGGAACCTGGTCGGACACCGCGACCCCCGATACCGCGCCATAGACCACCCCGGCATCCTGGCCGAGCAGCGGGCTGGATGAGCGATCCAGCGCGGCACCCAGAACACAGTTGTCATCCGCTGCGACGGCTTCTAGCAGCGCGCGGCCCATGCGTCCGCTGACACCGGCAATGGCAATGCGAATGCTCATGATTTCCTGCCTCGCAGGATCGACAGCACCCGTTCCTCGATGATCAGCCAGCGTCCGTCGCGCTCGACCATGCGCAATTGCTTGCGCACTGCATCCTGATAGGTGTCGGATCGATAGTATTGATTGAAGGTGACGACTGATGTTCCATCTGCGCCTGCCTCTACCACTGGCGACTCGATTTTGACTTCGATCGATTTCGCCAGGCCCATCAGCAGTCGGCGACGCTTTTCCCACTCTGCGCGGCTCCCGCCGCCCGAAGGAACGAAGTCCTCGGCATAGAGTGAGAAGTAGGCATCCTCGTCGCGCTCGCTCCAGGTCGCGGCCCAGGTCTCCAGCACAGCCAGCACCGCTTGCTCCTTGCTGGCCGCGGCAGACGCAGTGGACCCCGGCAAGCCGGAGGCGGGTTCCGGCTCAGTCTTCTCAACATCCTGCTCGCGCCGCAACGCGGGTTCGCTAGCCGCTCGCGTACCAGCTCCGGTCTGTTCGGCAGCCATGGTGGGCTGGGCCGGGATGATGCTGCCCGTTTCTGCTGCCGCTGCAACAGTCGCCTGGGCGCCGTCAGATGCTGCAGCAGGCGGCGCAAGGTCCGGCTCCTGCTCGGCCACCGGGAGATCGCCCTCGATTCGCGCCAGCAGGTCGCCTTGGAAGAACAGCGAGACACGTTTTTGCTCGGTCAGTCTCCCCGCCTTGTGGAAAACGTAGACATAGTCCCAGCGGTCATCGCGGAACGGATCGACAATCAGCGGCGTGCCCAGCAGAAAGCGAACCTGTGAACGACTCAGGCCGGTCTTCAGGCGGGCAAGGTTGTCCTGATCGAGGGCGTTACCCTGCTGCACATCGATGCGATGCGGGCCGATCTTGAAGTTGGAACAGCCCGCCAGCAGGCTCACAAGCAAAACGGGAAGCAACAGGTAAGGCGTCATAGCCAGCGAGCCAGGAGGGTCGGAACGGTAAAAAAACGTATCATAACGTATTCACGTTCTCATTCTGGAGCCCGCATTGAGCAGCCCCTCCGATCTAAAAAGCATCGGTCTAAAGGCCACCCTGCCACGACTGAAAATACTCGATCTGTTCGAGCAGAGCGACAAGCGTCACATGACGGCGGAAGAGGTTTATCGTCTGCTGTCAGACGAAGGTCAGGATATCGGACTGGCCACTGTGTACCGGGTACTGACCCAGTTCGAGCAGGCGGGCCTGCTGATCCGCCATCACTTCGACAGTGACAAGGCGGTTTTCGAGCTCAACGAAGGTGAACATCACGACCACCTGGTCTGCCTGCAATGCGGCAAGGTGGAAGAGTTCTTCGACAGCGAAATCGAGAAGCGCCAGAACCGCATCGCCAAGGAACGCGGCTTCGTCATCCGCGAACACTCATTGCAGATCTATGCCGACTGCATCAAGGAAGACTGCCCCAATCGCAAGTCCGCCGAAGCCGGCGGCCGTCACCGCCCGTAAGGCGCGAGCGCCGCGCACAACGCCTCCACCCCATCGAGCAGACGTGGCGTGGGACGATGCAAAAGATCAGCATCCACCCGCACGAAGCCATTGTTCTTGACCGCAGGCAGCGCGGCAAAGTGCTGCCACTGATGCAGCAGACCGGGCGCGTCACTGCCACCGACCACCACCTCGGGCGCACGCAGCAGAACGGCCTCCCGAGACACCACCGGCGAAGCGCTTTCAAGATCGTCGAACACGTTACGTCCACCGCACAGCGCCAGTGCATCGCTGATCCAGTGGCTGCCGCCTACCGTCATCAGCGGTCGGTCCCAAACCTGGTAAAAGACCGTCAGCGGGGTATCGCGGCTGGGCTGACCGAGCCTGATGGAATGCAGCCGGCGAGAAAACGCGTCCGCCGCCGCCTCGCCCTGTGCGGCATGCCCTGTGGCATGGCCCAGTAGCCGCAACAGGCGCGCGACATCCTCCAGTCGTTGTGCATCGGTCAACAGCACCAGCAACCCCAGACGCTTCAACTGGTGGACGTCCACAGCCCGATTGCCTCCCGCCCAGGCCACCACCAGATCCGGTTTGGCCGCCAGCACCCGCTCCAGATTAATCCGACTGAAATCGCCAATGCGCTGCAGTCTCCGCGCAGCCGGTGGATAGTCGCTGGCGCTATCGACTCCGACCAGTTGTGTGCCCGCGCCAACGGCGAACAGCAATTCGGTCAGATGGGGAGAGAGTGAAATGATGCGCTGCGGCGGTCGTTCTAAGTCCAGCGCATGCCCGGCATCATCGACGATCTGCAGGCTTGCCTGAACCGGCATGGCGACCAGCAGGCAAAGCCAGAAAGCGATAAGCGAAATCACTGTTCCGGTAAAACGCTGCCATGAAAAATCAAGCTGGCGCGTCCTGCATCGAAGCGCAGGCGGGTGAACTTCGCGCTCGCCACCTCGATCCGATAGGCATTGGCCTGAGGGATGGCCAATGCCCAGGCCAGCGCCATGCGGATCACCCCAGCGTGGCCAACCAGCAGCACGTGTTCGTCGTCATGCCCGCTCAGGATGGCGTCGAGCGCTTGCGCCACCCGCTGGTAGAACGAATCGAGCGCTTCGGCGCCGTGCGGCCGCGCATGAACGGGATCAGACTTGAAGCGCGCCAGGGCACCGGGCGTCTCCGACTCGATCTCGGCGGCGCTCCTGCCCTCCCATACGCCAAACCCGACCTCCCGCAGCCGGTCGTCCAGACTCAGCGGCAAGTCACGCTGGCGCGACAGTTCTTCGGCGAAGGCGCGACAGCGCACCAGCGGCGACGAGACAATCCGCGTCCACGGCGTCGTCTCGCCCAGCGCCGCACGCATCTGCGCCCAGCCGCGGTCGGACAGCGGGTCGTCGATCCGCCCGCGATAGCGGCGTCCGCCGACGGGTTCACCATGGCGCAACAAGTCCAGGGTGAGCATCAGGCCAGCAGCACCAGATTGTCGCGGTGAATCAGTTCGGGTTCGTCCATGTAGCCCAGCTCGGCCTCGATTGCAGCGCTCGGCTTGCCCGCAATGCGGCGCGCCTCATGGGAACTGTAGTTCACCAGACCACGGGCAATCTCGCAGCCATCGGCATCGACGATCGCCACCACTTCGCCACGCTCGAATTCGCCGAGTATGCCTTTCACCCCGACCGGCAACAGGCTCTTGCCATCTTCCTGCAGGGCGCGCACGGCGCCGCCATCCAGCACCACGCTACCGCGCAACTGCAAATGATCGGCCAGCCACTGCCGCCGCGCGGCCAGCGGCGCCTGGCGGGCCACCAACTGGCTGCCGATGGATTCGCCAGCGGCCAGGCGCAGCAGCACCCGTGCCTCGCGGCCGCTGCAGATCACCGTGTGGGCGCCGCTGCGTGCCGCGCGCTTGGCGGCGAGGATCTTGGTCAGCATGCCGCCGGTGCCGACGCTGCTGCCTGCCCCCCCGGCCATGCGCTCGAGTTCCGGGTCGCCGGCATGCGCATCGGCCACCAGCGTCGCCGTCGGATCGCGGCGCGGGTCGGCGGTGTACAGGCCGGGCTGGTCGGTGAGGATGATCAGGCAGTCGGCCTCGATCAGGTTGGTCACGAGCGCCCCCAGGGTGTCGTTGTCGCCGAGGCGGATCTCGTCGGTGGCGACCGTGTCGTTCTCGTTGATTATCGGCACCACGCGCAGCTCGAGCAGCGTGCGCAGGGTGGTGCGCGCATTCAGGTAACGGGTGCGGTCGGCCAGATCCTCGTGGGTAAGCAGCACCTGGGCGGCGTGCAGGCCATGGCTGCGGAAAATGGATTCATAGGCCTGCACCAGCCCCATCTGCCCCACTGCCGCGGCGGCCTGCAGTTCGTTGATCGCCTTGGGGCGTTTGTTCCAGCCGAGTCGGGCGATGCCTTCGGCGATGGCGCCGCTCGAAACCAGCACCACCTCCTTGCCCTGCGCGGTCAGGTCGGCGATCTGCTCGGCCCAGCGCGACAGCGCCGCCTGGTCGAGCCCGCGACCCTCGGCGGTAACCAGGCTGGAGCCGACCTTGACGACGATGCGCCGCGCATGTTTCACCACCGAATGCATCAGCGCGTCCCCCGCTTCAGGTTGCGCACCGCCACCGAGGGATCGCGGACATTGATGCCGTCCGGACAGAAATGATCCTCGTAAAGCGCCTTGTGATAGGACAGCAGCGAGCGGAACTTGATGTCCTCCCAGCCAGCGTTGCGGGCCTTCGACCAGCTGCCGTCAGGTCGGCCATAGGCATACAGACGGCGCTCCCCGGTCGCGCAGCGCATGCCCTCGAACGAGACGTTTCTCGCCCCGCCGGCTGACTCGATCACCACGGTGTAGCGAACCACCTTGTCCGAGCCGACGCTGATCGAGGCCGCATCGACATAGTGACGGTTGCGCGTGGCGGAAGAGACGTTGAACTCGAGCAGGTTTTCGGTCTGGGGATAAGGCGGCAGCTGTGCCGCCAGTTCCACCCAGGGTTTGTCGGCTTCGAATTCGACCTCGAACTTGTCCCAATCGGCATGGACCGTCAGGGGCAGCATCAACAGCAAGGCAGTCAGGAATTTCATGACCGGCATTTTATTGGTTTTTATTGGTTCAAGCGCGGCGCGCAAGGAGGAATTGCCGAACCGGCATCAGGCAACTGCAGTCCGCACAAGGGTCATGCGCCGCACGATCGTCGAGTTGCTGGAATACGGGGGCAGGACCTATTTATCGGAATAGAAGTGAGCCCTGTTGAAGGGATAGTTCGGCTGCCTGCCATCGACCGGCTTGCCGGCCAGCACCTGCCACAACTCCATCCAGCCGTGGTCGAAGGCATAAGCCGAACCCGCCATGTAGATGCGCCAGATGCGGTATTTCTGTTCGCCGATCAGGCGCCGCGCCTCGTCGGCTTGCGCCTCAAGCCGGGTCACCCAGTGCCACAGGGTCATGCCGTAATGCGGACGCAGGTTTTCGGCATCGAGGCATTCGAGGCCGTTGCCTGCGGCGCCGCGCAGAAGGTCGGAGGCGTGAACGAGTTCGCCCCCCGGGAAAACGTATTCGTCGATGAACTCGGCGATGCCGCTGCCAAGTCCACGGGAATCCGGTGTGGCTGTGGTAATGCCATGATTGAGCACCAGGCCGCCCGGTTTCAGGAGCGACGCGATCTTGTCGAAATAGAGGCGCAGATTGGCGCGCCCGACGTGTTCGATCATGCCGACGCTGGCGATCTTGTCGTAGCCGCCGAGTTCCGGGACATCGCGGTAATCCATCCTGCGTACTTCCACCCGGCCGTTGAGACCGCGCTCGGCAATCTGCCGGGTGACATGCGCATGCTGGTCGTCAGACAGGGTGATCCCCACCGCCCGCACGCCGTAACGCTCCGCCGCATGCAGGATCAACCCGCCCCAGCCGCAGCCGATGTCGAGAAGCCGCTCGTCAGGCTTGAGATCGAGCTTGCGGCAGATGTGATCGAGCTTGGCCTCCTGGGCGGCCTCCAGGCTCATGTCCGGGGACTTGAAATAGGCGCAGGAATAGACCCGCCGGCTGTCGAGCCAGAGACCATAGAAATCATTGGAAACGTCGTAGTGATACTGGATGTTGCGGCGGTCCTTGCTGCGGGTGTGGCGCCACCACTTCCACCCGTCCGAACCGGTTCTCGGCTTGCAATCCCCGGCGTTGCACAGGCGATCGCCGAGGGCGAGGATGTCGCGGACATTGCCCTCGAGGTCGAGATCGCCCTCGACATAGGCACGCGCCAGGGCGCCCAGACTGGGATCGGCGAGCGCCTTGAGTCCGGAAGGCTGGTGCAGCCTCACCCGCACCAGGGGCTGGGTGGCATCGCCCACCTGCTCGCCATTCCACAGTTCGACCATGAACGGCAGGCCCGACGCTTCGACCCGCCGCTTCACCTGGCTAACCAGCAATTTGTCCAGCATCACGCCCCCTCCCGGGCCGGCGGCACCTGGTTTTTATTGTCTCGCCGCCGCAATACGTTTACGCCAAATCCACTACCAGTGCCGCACGGGCA
>Ga0209391_10001684_pt1 | contig 11512 bp, 15 predicted proteins | sample PPLLak3March2015_FD_187246 | JGI IMG/M metagenome (GOLD analysis project Ga0209391, IMG submission 187246) | Freshwater sediment microbial communities from Prairie Pothole Lake near Jamestown, North Dakota, USA - PPLs Lake P7 Core (1) Depth... | ecosystem: Environmental > Aquatic > Freshwater >... | reverse complement strand
GGGATTGATGACGCGGGACATGTTGAATGGTGCGCCTATGACTGGATGCTTATCTGATCAATACAGCTCACTTTGAAGAAATTGATAAGGCGGGCGATACGACGCGTCCCCTGCGCCAAACTCAGGAGGGATTAGGAAAATTCATGGCGATGATCACGAAGGCTTGGCCGACGCCTCTGATCTGCCTCTCGAGCCCCTGGAAATGCGCTCGCGCGAATAAGGCTTACGGCCAGGACGCTTTCCAAAACCTGATACGACAGAATAGAGGCCGCGGTCCTTACCCGAAGTTCATCCGTCAGTAAGGAACATGCATGGGCGCAGAACCCGAGTGCAGAAGGAAGATGGGATTGCGACGCTCGCGCAAGCCGGGCTCGCATCCGCCGCTGTGCCGGAACGCCACAATCTGTTACGGCCTGACGAACCCGGATATCTGATCGTGACCGCAAAGATGCCGGTAGGGACGAGACGAGCCCCTAGCTAGTTTCTCTGAACCCTTGTGGCCGGCTTACCCTGGCGCATACGAATGTTCGCCTGCCCTGTCGACCATCACGCGGCACCGGAGCATTCCGTTCACACGGCATTCGGCTGAGAAGGTCGAAGACAACAGCCCTTCCAGCCAATCCTCTCCTATGGCCAGTAGATCGCCTTGGCTCTCACGTATGCGAAGACAATATCACGGCGAGCAACTATGCCGACGAGGCTGTTGCCGTTTACAACCGGCACGCGAATCAAGTGCCGCGATTGAAGCAGGTGCACCACATCCGTCACCAGCATCTCCTCGGTAACGGTGACGACGTCGCGCGTCATGATGTCCGTCGCGGTCAGTTCACCGAGGTCTTTGCCCTCATCCATCACCCGCAACAGATCGAATTCACCCACCAGCCCGACGAGCGTCAGATCTTCTTCCACGACAGGAACGCTCCCAACGCCTCCGTCAGCCATGAGCCTGGCGATCGTGTAGCCCTTCGCCTGCGGACTGACCGTGACGATCGCATCTTCCATCACGTCCCGAACGGTTAAAGTCTTAGGATCATGGGCACTCGTAAAATGTGCTGTCTTTCTCATCACAATTCCTTTCTCGACCTTCGTCTGCTGCTTCTGCATACTGGCCCACAGAAACAGCAGACCGCTTGTCAGAATCGCACGGCGAATGAGCGAACTCGTTTATTCGGCCACTGGGATGGCCCAGCTTTTCATCGCTGATTCGATCACTCGTGTGGCCACTGCAGTGATCAAGCATTGGTTCAGTGTTTTGATCAGTGGTCTGACCACTGGTTCAGCCATTCGCATACCAGCCGGCGATCAGCCGCATCCTCTAAGCCACATGGCAATGATGCACCTTCGCATGGATGGGCACTGACCCAAACTGCACACTTTCCAAAACCTGATACGACAAAATAGAGGCCGCGGTCCTTACCCGAAGATCACCCAACGGTAAGAAGCGGGCACAGTGCGGAACGCGAGTGAGGAAGGAAGGTGGGATTGCGATGATTGGGCAGGCCTGACCTGCATCCGCCGCTGTGCCGGAACAACACAATCTATTACGGCCGGACGGAGCCGGCTATCCGATCGTGACCGCAAAGATGCCGGTAGGGACGCCCCCCCCCCACGAGCGTGATCGCCTCGATTATATTGCCACGTTACAATATCTCGATCGCCGCGGTAGGAAGAGGGGACGACTATGTAGACCGGTCCGCTTTGCTCCGCTCTGGAGCCGGCCGCCGCCGCATTATCCTTCCAGCCGGGCTTGCATCGTGATCGTCGTGTTGAGCAGGCGCGAGATCGGGCAGCCGGCTTTGGCCGCCTGTGTCGCCTTCTCCCACGCGGCCTGATCCGCCTTGGGCACTTTGCCTTTGACGTCCAACAAAATACCCGTCACGGTCCACCCGGCTTCAAGCTTCTCGAACGTGACCGTGGCCGTCGTCTCCAGTTTCTCAGCAACCAGGCCGGCCGCGCCCAATTGCCCGGACAGTGCCATCGTGAAGCAGCCCGCATGCGCAGCGGCAATCAGCTCTTCCGGGTTGGTGCCCTTGCCGCTTTCGAATCTCGTCGAAAAGGAGTACTGCGTCTGCGACAACACTCCGCTGTCCGTCGACACCGTGCCTTTGCCTGACTTCAAGTCGCCTTGCCAGATAGCCGAGCCTTTGCGTTGCATGATACCTCCTGTGGTTATGGGATTGCCGACCCGCTCCCTCGTACTTTGCTTCGACGTATGTACTCACTTCGCCCGGCAAGCGCGTTGAGGCGAGTCAAATCCATCGGCGCACCCGGGCGACATAGGCGGTGAACTCCGGCCCGAACAATGCGGTCAGCGCTCGTTCTTCCGGTTCGATCTGATACCGGCCCATATACCAAACGAATGCCGGGAGAAAGAGGACGGTCAGAACATTGGCCAAATAGATCGCCCAGGCAAGCAACACCAGGAGCAACCCCAGATACATCGGATTGCGTGTGACGGAATAGATTCCGGTCATAACCAAAGAGGACGAAGACCCAGGTTTCAAGGGATTAACGGTAGTGCCTGCCCGGCTGAATGCGACCACACCCGACAGAGCAATGATCCCACCCGACGCCGCCACCAGGCCCGAAACAACTTCATGCCCGGAAAAGGGAACAGCAAGTCCAGGAACGGCCCGCGCCGCAAGCCACATACAGGCGGCTGTGATCAGGGCGACCGCCACCGGGGGAATCTTGAGCTCAAGCGTCATATACAATTACCCCTCTCGCACCCAGACCGGTACACACAGGCCACGGCAGACATGCACATACCGGAATAGTCGCAGACTCCATATTAGAAGTCATCGCAGGCTGTTCAGAAAGGCCGTCCAGCAAGGCCGCAGCAAGCGGAGAGGCGAGGCGTACTCTCTGGAGTACGTTGAGCCTTTACGCGCCGCGAGAAGGCCGCTGGCGGCCTTTATCAACAGTCTGCTGGGCGACTTGAACGGGAGAAGCCAATCACCCAGAGGCCTAACACCACATCAAGAGAACCGCAAAAGCCCGGCCACCAGTCCGGGACGCCGGCATCCTCAATCGTCGTATGGTGAATGAAATCGAAGAGGCCGTGGGCGACGATCCCCACTCCGACGAGCAGGGGCAGATGCAGTGCCCCCATGATGGCGACCGTCGAAAATGCGACGGCAGCCGCAAGTTCCCAGGCAAGCGCTTGGCACGAACCTCCCATCACGGCAAAGAGAATGTAGTACGCCGCAATGACGATAAGAACGGTGGGATAGAAGCTGCGGTCCTGGTCAAATCGAGTGGACCTGGCAAGAATGGCAATCGCGACGGCAGAGAGCACACCGACCAGCGTAGGAATCATGCAGACCTCTCAGCGTAGAGAACACTACGCTTGCACCGGCCTTGCGTCAAGAATGGGAAGCAGCGATGAGACGACGGCTCGGACGCGGAAGGGTCCTTCGACAGACTTGGTTCAACGGAGGTCTATTCGGCGGTTCATGGCTGGCACCACAGGTCCGCACAGATGAGGCGATCAAACAAAGACTCCCGACCCCTTTGTTTTCGACCCCATGCCGGGCCCTCCCATCATGGCTCAGCCATGAGCATCTTCTGGCCTGGGGCTCGTATATCCCGCATTGCCGTTGCGGAGAATGAATTCCCCCGGTCTTATCTGGCCTGCATCGGTGCGTTCACGGCCTGTTGCCCAACGTCAGGATGCTGCTTGTGGACGGCAGCGAGTGTGGCGTCACGGGCATCTTGCACTGTATAGGTGAAGGGAGCTCCCATCGTCACCCGCCGAGGCACCTCAAGAAACAGCCGGCCGATATACCGGGTGGCATCGGGAGCGACTGAAAAGGTCAGCCCCATGTCTCCTCCCATGGCCGACAATCCTTCGTGGCGAAAGGTCTTGAAGAGATAGGTACCGACCGGTAAGCGTGCCACAAAGATCCGCTCCTCCCCAGGCTTCGCATCCAATTCATACCGATCCGCATACGGGTGTACCCCTTCCGGATCATGTCCGTCGATTTTGACGATTTCAAAGTCATAGACAAATCCGGCAGCCTTGCGGCCGAACAGCCGATTGAACCAGGAGTTGGGCGGTTCCTGCTCCGCCTGCACAAGGACCGAGCCGATCACCACTCCCCCATCCGGTCCGGCAGGCTCGATCCGTCCACCTGACATATCGAGCGAGGGCGTCGCGCAGCCGGCCAGGGCAAGCAGCGCCACGAGGCAGACCACCCAGCCAAATACATCACATCGCCGGCGCATCAGTATTTCCGCCTTCCATAATGCTCATGACACACCCTCCGCCAATGACAGTAAGGGACTTATTCGGTATAATGCCGCATCATGGCTTGTCGGTCTTTAATGCGTCAACTGCATGGTCACCTGCGTCATATCACAGTCCTGATCGGAGCCGTCGCGGCCATGACCGTGAGCGCCGTATCGCCGGTCGCAGGAGCCTCCCTCCCCGATCATCGATTCTCATTGGAGTTCGAAACGGGAGCTGTCTGGCAATCGCGCAATCAGATCCAGATTCCCGACAGCAGCGCGGGGACCCGCTTTGCTCTGACCGATATCCAGGGGAACGGGCCCGAGGCGCATCGACGCGTCGAGCTGACATGGAACATAGCCCACCGGCATTCGGTCAGGTTCGTCTACGCACCGCTGGCTTTTTCCGGCACGGGCGCATTCGGCACGCCGGTGAACTTTGCCGGCGGCTCTTTCACGCCGGGCACCGCAGTGGATTCCGAGTACAAGTTCGATTCCTACCGGTTGACCTATCGCTATCTCCTCCACGAATCGGATCGCTGGCGCTGGCGCATCGGCGCCACGGCATTCGTCCGGGACACCCGGGTGGAGTTACGTCAACAAGGCGTCACGGCATCCGACAGTAACGTCGGGGTCGTCCCGTTGCTCAGCGCCAGCGTGGAATATGACTTTGCTCCGCGCTGGACGGCGCTGCTGGATTTCGATGGACTCGTCGGCACGCAGGGGCGGGCCATCGATGCAGCGATGAAGATTCGCTATGATCTCACCGATGCCTGGTACATGACGGCCGGGTATCGCGTGTTCGAAGGGGGAGTCGATAACGACCGGTACGCCTTCGGCTGGTACAATTTCGCTCTCATCTCGTTGGGCGTTCGATTCTAACTGATGGGTGAAAGAAAAGGTGTTGGTGCAAGGTTCTAGTGCAACACTAGTATCCTGGGGATTCTAGAAACGAAGGAGTTGCACATGGCACAATACTCTTTCACCTTTCCCGACTTTGCCATAAGGGAGCTGCCAAACGGTCCCTCACTGCGCGCATCCGATCTTCCGAGCTTGCTCATTTTCTTCTCAAGGGGCAGCCAGGACGATCCTCACATGCGCACGGCATAATCCTCATTCACTTTTCCCCACTTTGCCCAAAGGGAGCGGCCAAACGGGCCTTCACTGCGCGCATTGAGGGAGCACATTCCCATCGTGCGGCCTCAGCGAGCAAGAAGGACCGTCTGGCTGCTCCCTGCCCTCCCCCTCTCCGCTGACATCCATCCCAGGTGTGCTACAAACCCGCCATATAATGGTTGGGATTCTCGGTGAATGCTCTTATGACAACGACTCTCCGCTTCACATCCTTTGCGCGGCTCACATTGGCCGGGCCTTTTTGTAGCCTGACGCTGTCCGGCTGTCTGTCGCCGATCACGCTAAATCGCGCGGTGCAGACGATCGGTGAGTGCTGAGTCCTGAGTTTTGGGTCCTGAGTGAAGGGCACGTCAACGGATATTCGGGTTCGGCAGCGGTGCGGGTTGCTTCGTTGGCAGGTTATCGGCGGAACGTATCCTTACCCTTGATCACTTCGGAAAGCATCTGGTCTGCCAGTTTGGCGGCAACCCGTCGACGGTACCACCGACGTACTAATCCGATCACCATCATCACTGCAGCGGCGGCTACCAGCGCCCAGCCTGAATCTTCCATGGACACAGCGTAGTTCAGTCTCCGGCCTTGAACAAGGGGAAGGAACAATCACGCACGACGATAACTGCAGAGCGCATATCTCGTGCGCGAGCACGAGCAATAGACCAAACTGCCTGCCAAGACGATTCCGCTCCGGACCGCCGTGGAAGATGTACTGCGGGAAGGGACGGAGCGAGGACCACGTAGATACCTCTCTCCCTCCCCGCTCCAGGATCGACGTGAGCGGAGGCCGAACGCGCTCACCCTTTTTTCTCTTCGACGCCCCAAGTGGTGACCACCACTTCGTTGCCCTTCGCTGCGCGGAGATGTTCGGCGACCCGCAAGCCGGTCAATGCCTTGCCCATTTTGTCAGGCGTATACTCTTCGAGCAGTTCAGTCGACACGACCACATCGCGCATCCCGCCGACATCGTCGGTTTCGATCCGAAACACCTGGGCCATTCTGCCGGTATCGTACGAATCACGGATCGGGGCGCCCGGGAACTGTTCCTGAAGATATCCGCGCACGGCCGCCAATTTTTCCATCTCATCTTCGGTATTGGTCTGTGGTCCCCATGCCATAGCCTGCCCCTCCTTTGTTTGCTAATGATCGCACTTCTGCTGTGCACAACGAACGGCTACTGTCACTATCATGCGCTCTCCAAGCGTGCTCGTCCATTCTCTCTAGCGAGTGGTCTGGCGCCCCCTTCCGCCCGCCTGGTCTGACTGCGCCGCCTCCTATATGGCTCAGGTGTCACAGAAAGTGTGAGCACTTTTGATCAGACCGGGCCAATAACCGGGGCCTGGTCTTGCAATCTAACATCCCCCCGACGGCCTAACTCAATCACCATAAGGAGCGGCCAAACGGACCTTCACTGCGCGTATCCGATCTTCCGAGCTTCCTCACTTATATCCCAAGGGGCAGCCCGGTCGATCCTCAACTGCGCACGGCATAATCCTCTTTCACCTTTCCCCACTTTGCCCAAAGGGAGCGGCCAACTGGTCCTTCACGTGCGCGCATTGCGTCTTCCGATCTTACTCATTTTCTTCTCAAGGGCAGCCTGGTCGATCCTCAACTGCGCGCATTGAGGGAGCACATTCCGATCGTGCGGCCTCAGCGAACAAGAGGACGACCAGGCTGCCCCTCTCCCCCCTCTCCGCTGACATCCCTCACCAGGTGTGCTACAAACCCGCTATATAAATGGTTGGCTTTTCGGTGGGTGCTCTTTATGACAATGCCTCTCCGCTTCACATCCGTTGCACGGTTCACGTTGGCCGGGGCTTTCTGTAGCCTGACGCTGACCGGCTGTTTGTCGCCGATCACGCTGAATCGCGCCGTGACGGCCTATGATGAGGCGGTCACGGAGGCCATCTCCAAACAACTGCTCATCAACATTGCTCGCGCCCATCAGCATCAACCGATTCATTTCACAGGCGTCTCGAATATCGCCGCGACGTTCGATTTCCGTGTCAGCGCCGGCGCCACTCCAGCACTCGCGGGCGATGCGAGCAGGGCGCTGATGCCGATCTTCGGCGGCAGCGTCGCGGAAAATCCCACGATCAGTATCGTGCCGATCGAAGGGGAAGAATTCACGAAGCGGCTCTTGACCCCTTTCCAGGAAACCAAGTTCACGCTCCTGCTCCGGCAGCGGTACGACATCGATCTGTTGCTCAGGCTGATGGCGCAGGAATTGCAGATTACGGAGAATGGCCAGAAGATCGCCTACCGCAATAAGCCTGCAGATCGGATAGACTACGAGATGTTCCGTCGCGTGGTGACGCACCTCTCGGCTATTCAGGACCAGAACCAGCTTTATGCCGAACCGCTCGTCTACATTCGGACCTGGACGATTCCGGCCAACTCGGTCACGGCAGAGGGCTTCCAGTCTTTACAGAATGAGTATCTCGTGACCTACAACCAGAAAGACAACACCTACACCCTACGGAAACAAATCACGGGACGAATTCATATCACCAACTATGACCCCGACACGCTCTCAACCGATGAACGGGCCCGTTTGATCGACGAAACGGAAGAAGGGCACCTCAACGATGTCTCCTTCGACATCCGCCCGGGGCACATCGGAGGGGAATACCCGCTTAAGGGAGATTTTCGGCTGCGGAGCTTTAATGCCATTCTCAACTTTCTGGGCCGATCGCTTGGAGAAGACCCAGAATACCACGTCGAGAGTGATCCGCGGACACCGCCATTCTACGAAAATCCCGACCACACCATGGAACTCCTGCTGTCGGATGGAGCTCCCTCGGAAGCCGATCTGTCGATCAAATCCCACGGAAAATATTACGCCGTGAACACCGCAGGGCCATCGGCACGCTGGAACCGCGAGGCCTTCCAATTGCTGTATCTCTTGTTCCAGATGACCGTCACCGATGTGCCTCGAGTCGGAGTCCCGAGCATTACGATTGCGAAGTGAAGTGCTGGGTCCTGGGGCCTGAAATCCCCCCCCTAAATATGGCTGTCTTTTCCGCTCTGCCGCCTGCTACAACTCTGTCCTGCTGGCTCCCTCACTTTCCGTATAAGGCTTGCCAGTCTTTGGTTTACGGAAGGTCAACGGATCTTCGGGTTCCACGTTACACACAGCATGCGACACACACCTTTCCTGACCATCTGTCTCTCCTTTGCGATCAGTCTCCTTGCCGGCTGTGTTGACAGCGGATCGGAAGAGCCGCCTGCTACGCCCCCTATCAGCGGCCCGTCCTGTTCGGTCGCGCAGCTTGAAGGGGCGATGGATGGCACGCTGGCGCAAACTTCGTCGGATGTGGACTTTGCGTTCTCGGTCGAACGGCAGGATGGCCGCCGCTACACCTACAACCGGGGCGGCTCCACACTGCTCACCTCCTATGAATCGGCCTCGACGTCAAAAATGGTCTCGGCAGTCATCATTCTGCGGCTGGTGGAGAAAGGGTATCTGAGCCTGGCAGACAAACCGCAGCGCTACATTACAACCTGGCCTATCGTCAGCACCGATCCGCTCTTCAATATGACGCTCGATCAGTTGCTGAGCTTCACCTCCGGCCTGACGACTGAGCCGCCTTGTCAGAACTTCGGAGGATCGAGTTTTGAAAGCTGCGTGAACAGCATCGCGACGACTAACGCCGGGAACGGCATTACTCCAGGACAGGAGTTCTACTACGCCAGCACCCATCTGCAAGTGGCGGGGCTCATGGCGATCAAGGCGCGGGGCGTGGCCACCTGGCAGGATGTCTTCACCGAATTCAAATCGCAGACCGGGCTGTTCCCGACTGCGACTTATGATTTACCCTCTGCCACGAATCCACGCCTGGCCGGCGGCATGCACTGGACCGGCGAGGAGTACATGGCCTTTCTCAAGGCGCTGAAAAGCGGTTCGCTGCTGAATGCCACGTCGATGGGCCAGTTGTTGGCGGACCACACCGCCTCCGCCACAATGACCTATTCACCGGCTCTGGTCGGCACAGGCGAAGACTGGCACTACGGGCTCGGCCTCTGGCACGAATGCCAGAGCGCCACGTTCAATTGCACGGCCGGCGCCAGAGTCTCCAGCCCCGGCGCCTACGGGGCCTATCCGTTCTGGGATCGCAGCCACGGCTATTTCGGCATTGTCGCCCGCCAGGGCACGCTCGGAACCTTTCCCAACGGCCTCGCCATCGAACGATCGATCAGACCCGACGTCGAACAGTGGTTGGCTTGCCCGTAGTCGGCAGTGAATCCAGCTCGCCGGGTCGTCGGCACCGGCCAGTTGCACTGCCTCCACCCGAATTGCTCCATTGACCTCACCCCGGCTCTTCGTTACAAGTCTGTATGCTCAGACATGGCTCGCCTCTCCCTGCTGCCTGTCGTCTGTCTTCTCTGCTCTTTGCCGCCGGCCTGTTCGTCTTCCCGTTCCTTCCGGTCACGGCCGCCGATGCGGAAGAGAGGCCGCCGCCTGCCACGCAGGTGTTCCGTGCGCCGGATTTGTGGGGCGGAACGGATGTGGCCTTTGAGGGCTGCAAGGCCAACTCCGGAGAATATACGTTGTGGGTGTAAGCGCAGGGCTCCCGATGTGGAGTCCCGCGCGAAGAAGCAAATCGCGTCGTGATGTTTCGACAGCCGCTGCCGGGAGTCGCGCCGCTGCGGGCGACGTCATGCCTGCCCGGCGGCCGCTATTTCGCATGGGCCTATGGCAGCGGCGAGCCCGGCCATCCCTGGATCAATCTTTGCGCGACGACCTGTGTGAAGGGCGCGCTGCCTCCGACGCCGGGGTGGATCCTGCTGGGCGAGATCGACCTTCGCGATCGACATCAACTACTGCTCAAATCGTGGGAACCGCCCGACGGGCACACACCCTCCCTCTCGGCCATCGTGCTCTGAACCTCCGCCGGCCGGCCGGACTGGCAACCCTGACGCCGATCCTATTCCCGGCCGAAGATATTCTTGAGTTCGGCCAGCCCCGCCTGCTTTGCCTGCTGCACCTTGCCGCGCGCCTTCGCCAATCGTTCGCGCAAGCGATGAGCCTCGGCATAGTCTGGCTTGAGGCGAATGGAGGTCGTGAGCGCCTGCCCGGCCCCGGCGAGATCGCCGTTGGCCATGCGCACGAGCCCCAGATCTGCGTAGGCCTCGGCATCGTCCGGCTTCAATCGGATGGCCTGTTCCAACGCCACCGCTGCCGGAGCCAATCCGCCTTTTCCCATGTAGGCCCGGCCCAGCCAATAGAATGCTTGCGGATCGTCCCTCCCCAACCGGATGCTCGTCTGGAAGGCCTCGACGGCCAGGGCATAGTCGTGGTGGTCGAGGAAGACCTGCCCCAGGCCGTGATGAGGCTCAGCCCATTGCGGCTTCAGATGGATGGCGGCGCGATACGACTCAACCGCTCCCTCCACATCACCGCGATGCGCCAGCTCACGGGCGAGACGGTATTTGGAGTCGGCATCGGTGCCGCCGAACTCCGGCCGGGCGCCGAGCGTCGCGCGTAACTGCCGGAACTCCGGCTCCAGCGTCGCTTCCGCTTGAGACAACGTTGGCTCTCCGGCCCGGGCGAAATCCCAGCCGGACACCAGCGCGACGACCGCTATCCACATGGAGATCGACATCTTCATCGGCCCTCACCGGCTTCATGCTCATGCATCCGATACAGAGTACTGAACCAGGCTTACGGAGTCCACTCACCGGAACGCACTCAATCGGGTTGCGTGCAGGAGGACCGAACATCCCTTACCGCAGGCTGTCGTCTATCCCACAGCAGCCGTGTGATTTTTGACACCTTCGTGGCATCGAATACGATCAGGTTGAATCGACGCGTCCACAATATCTTGGGAGTTTCACGCCACGAGCCGGACTATCTTGTCAAAACGCACAGACCTTCACCGGAATACTTGATGGTACGCCGATTGCGTAGAGACCCTGATAGGACAAAAGGAGGTCCATCATGCACGACGTGACGTTATGGGCGGCATGGTATCTCTTTCTTCTGGCGATTCCGGCTGTGCTCGTCGGCTCCGTGATCCGGGACCGGATGGCCCGCCGATCGAGCCATCGCCACGGCTCGCTACGCTGAGCATAGACTCTGTCTTTTCCCTGCTCCATCGCTCTTTCGCTCATGTGCTCTGCCAGGGGGCTGACAGGCCACAAGAACCGCATG
>Ga0209391_10001683_pt1 | contig 11515 bp, 8 predicted proteins | sample PPLLak3March2015_FD_187246 | JGI IMG/M metagenome (GOLD analysis project Ga0209391, IMG submission 187246) | Freshwater sediment microbial communities from Prairie Pothole Lake near Jamestown, North Dakota, USA - PPLs Lake P7 Core (1) Depth... | ecosystem: Environmental > Aquatic > Freshwater >... | reverse complement strand
AACGATAGATTCTGTTGCCTGATCTATCCGGCTAGGTTAAAAGTTGCGGACGGATTTGTAAAAACCGTCCGATTCAACAAACCTAAGCCAAAACATCTAAATCAATCGAGTCTGACCCCATTGATTTTCTGTCGAGCACTGATAATTCTGATAGTTTCTCCATGTTGTGTGTGAGAAATGACCAAAATTCTATTTTTGCTGGAAAGTCCAATAATGATATAACGTTCTTCCTGAATCGAATGCCCTGAATCAGGATAGGTAAAAGATAAATAATCCCCAAATACACCAGAAGCCTCTTCAAAAGAGACTCCATGTTTCTTGGCGTTAATATCCGCTTTTTGTGAATCCCATTCAAAGTCCATTGAAAAATCTCTTTCAAAAAAATTATAAGCTGGATATTTGAGAGCCTAACGTCAAGCACCGTAGGGTGTGCATCTCGCACTCTAAATGGTGTCCAAGAAACCCATAGGACAGGTTTATGGTGCGCCATGCGCACCCTACCCGGCTGGGTGTGCATCTTAGGCTTTTAATTCTATATATCTGTTGAGCTTTATTGGTGCTGAGTCATTTTTTAGATAAACATCAGCCCTAGTTACAAACTCGCCCCAACCATTAGTTTTAAGCAGAAAGTCATTATCATGAGTAGTTATGACTCTAGTTGGGTTCTTGAATGAGGGGTGTAGATGATAAACAACCTTTTCTATTTTAGATTTCAGCTCCTGATTTGCTGCATGAGTAGTTATAAAAATTCGGTAATAAACCCTACCATCTTTTATTTTCCAGAAAGATGTTCGATGAGATAGTGAAAGTTGTTCATCTATAACCTGAGATGCTGGTTCATCTGGGATATTTGCTTGTGTACTCTCAGGGTTATACCCATCATCTATTATGTCATCTGTGCCGATTACTGCATCTGGAAGAACAGGAGCTTTCCCAACCGAAATTCCTGATGGACCGATATTAAATTCGCTTCCTACTTTTACTCTTTCCTTTACAGTATCAAGAATTTCTTTAAACCATGATTTATTCAGATAAATAAGTAATCCAATAAAGATTGGCCATATCAGTTCTTGTAGTAGTGGTATCCAGTCTTTCATAGCTAACCCTTTGAACCTAAATAAAATTAGACATCCTAATAGACGCAAAACATTGCGTCATTTGTTTGCCTAATAAGTAAAAAAAACCGTTATTTCAAAAACGTATGAAGTTTTATCACATCCTAAAACAAATGCAACAAGCATCAAAACATTTACCTGATCCTGCGTCTGTGCGGTTCGACCAATCCATGAACTCCACGGGAAAAATTACCTATAAACCAATTCCACCAAAGGAATCTCCCACTGTTCAACCTTGCATCTTGAACGGTAGATTTCTTCGCTGTCATCACGGTAGCGCTTGATCATGGCAATGACTCTGACAGTCTCAATGCGTGACAGTTTATCCGCCCATTCCTGCTGGCCTTTTTGAGACAATCTGGCAACGGTTACTCCCCCATGTTGCAAGACAACTTTGCCGTTAATATTGGCAATCGACAGCAAACTACCGGGGCTTAGTGCTGTTAGGTGTTTGTGAATGGGGTGTGTTTCAGGAAATCGCCCCGCAAAATCAAGAAAAAAATCATCTAAACCAAGCAGGGCATAGTGCCGGGGAACTCTTGGCTGCTCCGTTTGCTGACTGTTCGCCGCATCCCGGCGCAAACTGAAATCACCCGCTATTTCATTCAGGAAGGGATTGCAGGTATTTTCCCTGTGCATCAAACACAGCGTTTCCTTGGCTCGGGTAATCGCCACATAAAGCAGGCGGCGCTGTTCTTCCTGTGAATCTTTAGTCCAGCCGCCATCCAGTATCACCAAATGCGAGAATTCCATGCCTTTAACTGAGTGGATGGTCGTTAAAAACACACCTCGTCCCAGACGGCTTTCTTTGCGTTGTTCACTGAGCGTTTCATAGAAAAATTCAAGCGTTTGTTGCGTTGAAACTTCGCCATCATTCGTTTCTTTCTGCCAATCCAGCAGGCTATCCTTGAGTTGCTCCAGCCAGGGATTGTCCTTGGCGTCAGGATAATTTTCCGCCAAATAGTTCAACCAAAAACTCGCTGTGCTTACGGTTTTCCGGCTTTGCTTGAGGGCGTCCAGCAATTGAGCATTTTCCCTGATGCGAAAAGGCGGGGGCTGTTTGTCCGAGGGCAGCATCAGGCTAACGGGAATGCTGTGTTCTTCCAGTAATGCCCTCACCGGATTCAGGAGTTGCCATTGCGTTGCCAGCACGGCGCATTGCGGCCAATCCAGCTGGGTATCGAGTTGCCGCAACCGCAGCCATTCGTCGACAACGGCTTGCGCCTGGGCTTGCTCGGATGCACAACTTATGATCTGGACGCGGCCGCGCGCCAGGGTATCCAGTTGCTGCCAACGCCCGCCCGCAGGCAATGATTTTCTGCCCTGGTTGATACGGATCGGATGGTCTACCTTCATGCGGTCTTTATTGTGCCGGATGAGCGCATTGGCTGCGGCAATGATATGCGCGCTGGAGCGGTAGTTTTCCACCAGATAATGTTCGCGGGCCTGGTAATCGTCTTTAAATTGCCGGATAAAACTGATGTTTGCGCCGCGAAATGAGTAAATATTCTGGTCGTCATCACCGACCGCCAGGATAGTCAGCTTATTGTCGTCATCCAGCGTGCGGCCCGCTATGGCTGAAATCAGCTGGTATTGTTCTGTATCAATATCCTGGTATTCATCGACCAGGATGTAGCGATAACCGGCCAGCAGCCTGTCCCGGATTTCATCGGCATCAAAGCCCAGGACGGTTTTTTCGCCTTTCAATAAACGGATGGCTTCCTTGATAAGGTCGGCAAAGTGTTCAGAACTGTGGTTTTGGCTGTCCATGGCATGGCCGGTCAAGCGCAAACTCAAGCCATGATAGGTTTGCACCATAACGCCTTTGGCATCGTCACCGGCCAGATCGACCAAGCGCCGTCTCAATTCAGTCACGGCATTGCGGTTAAAACACAGCACTAAAATAGCGCGGGCCGGAACCCGCTTGACGCGCAATAAATAGGCGCAGCGATGCACGACGACTCGCGTTTTACCTGAGCCGGGACCAGCTAGAATCAATAAGTTGTCATCTTCGCCGCTGGCAACCAGCGCCATTTGCTCGGGATTGTGCAGATCGCCGACGATGCGTTGAAACGATTGCTGGCTGGTGGCGCGCTCCAGAATTTCCTGGCGGTCAGCAAAATAGCGTTTCACAAACTCAGTCTTATCCTGGGAGAAGTAGGCGACCACAAACGCCAGCGCACGGCTGATCTTTTCCAGCCCATATTTGGCGTACTCGTTAATCACATGCACCTGGAAAATGCGTTCGCTGTAATGCTGGGACAAGGGCTCAAAGTCGCCTTTGTTGTATTTGCGGCCTTTGGCTTCGGGCAACACCTCGATGGTCATCGCAGACCGGAACACCGCCAGGCCTTTTTGCAGGGTGATAATTTTTTGTTCGTGCAGAAAGTTCAAGGCACGCTCGACTGCGGCCAGCGGGTCTTTAACTTCAGACGAGGCGACCAAATCCTGGTTTAACGCGGTCATTAAATCTTCAGCGGAAAACTCGACCAGCAAATCACCGGAGGGTTTCGTGTTTTCGGGTATGCGTTGGATGATGCCGTCCAAAACCACCTTGGCTACCGATTGCCGTATATCAGCCGTGGCGGTCAGCGCATGCCAGTCCCGGTTTAGCTTGGCCGCATACTGATCCAGGCCTTTGTGCCTTAGCGTTAGACTGCCTTTTTTTCCGGCCAGGCCTTTGCCGTCTTTAGTCAAACTGTTCAGTAACAGGCGCAAGATCTCGGGATTGCTGTTTTCGTGGCCGTCGTTTAACAGGCTCTGGTTCAGATGACGTAGTGAGAGCGTTTGCCATTCCCCATCGCCGGCATCGGGCGCCTGTTCTTGAAACGCCTTGAGCATGGCCCGTTCCAGTGTGCATACCTCTTCCAGTTTGAGGAGGGAAGCATCCTTGACCTTGTAGCGGACGAACGCCGTCAACAACAGGCTTTTTTGTATCAGCCCCGCCTTGGACATATCGTATAAGGTCCTGATCACCCGTTGGCTAGCGGTTTCATCGGTCTTTCCGGGTTTATGATCGTCCTTGCTGCCTTTAAAAGCGCCATGCAAAGCCAGTTCGTCGGCGCTAAAGCCTTCGTCGCTGGCCGCATTAAACAGCGCTTCAAGAATCGCCAGCCAGCGCTGTTGTTGGCGCTGAGATAGGCCCAGTTTTTCTACTTTGTTTTTGGCTTCATCCAGGTTTTTGACCAGCGGACGGCCCTGGAATACCTGGGTAAGGTTTTCGTTGCGTTGAATAAAGCCGCCGCGTTCCAGCCACGACACGGCCATTTTGACCTTGGTATCGGCATTATGATCTTCATTATTGAACGAAGTCTGCATGTCGTCAGCCATCAGTAATTCACCGGTGGTCAATACCACATTGCCGGATTTGTCTTTTTTGGCTTTACGCAAGCCCCTTAAAATTTGTTGTATATCGCGCTGGTTGATTTGCGAGGAGGCCGACAATTTAAACTGGGTTTCGATGTCGTTTTCATCAAACAACAATACGCATTCCGCATCTTTTTGATCGCGGCCTGCGCGTCCCGCTTCCTGGAGATAATTTTCGATGGAACCGGGAATGTCCGCGTGTATTACCAGTCGCACATCGTCCTTATCGATACCCATGCCGAACGCATTGGTCGCGGTAATAATGCGCGTGGCGCCGGTCACGAAATTTTCCTGGATATGCTTTTTCTCGGCGGTATCCTTGCCCGCGTGGAAGGCTTCAACCTGCCAGCCTTGTTGCTGCAAATACCCGGCGATTTCCTCGGTGTTTTTGCGCGTCGAGCAATAAATGATCGCGCTGCCGCCGTCGGCTTCCGGAGCCAGGCGTTCGGTTAACAAGCTGTTGATACGCGGATATTTGTCTGCGCCATTAACGGTCTGCACTTCAAAGCTCAAATTATCCCGTTCCACGCCGCCTTCGAATACAACCAGGTCCTGCGCCAGTTCAGCCTTGAAATAGTCAATAATTTCATCTTTCACATCCTGTTTTGCGGTGGCGGTAAAACACTGTACCGGCGGCAACACGGCTTTTTGCCGTAACGCGAACTCCTTGATAAAACGCGCGGCATACAAATAATCCGGTCTGAAATCATGACCCCATTTGGACAAACAATGCGCCTCGTCAAACACCCAACAACCGATCTCCCGGTATTCAATGGCTTTTTGGAAGCTCAGGTTACGCAACTGTTCCGGCGACACATACAGCAAGGCAATATCGCCGGATTGTATGCCTTGCAATACCTCGCCGCGCTCCGGCGCCGTCAGCATGCCGTATAGAGCCGCCGCATTGGGCGCGCCGGTTTTATTGCGCAAGTTATCGACCTGATCCTTCATCAGCGCCTGCAAGGGCGAGATCACAATCGTCAAGACCCCGCGACGCTGATAACGCACCAGGGCAGGCAACTGAAAACACAGAGACTTGCCGGCGCCGGTCGGCAATATCGCAAACACCGGCTTATCGCACATGGCCGCTTGCACTATCGCTTTTTGCAGGCTGTCTCCTTGCGCGGTTGCTGGTTGTGGTCTAAAGACCGAAAAACCGAAATAGCGCTCCAACTGGCTAACCGGATCATGCGTTTGGGCGCAGTAGCTGCATTCCGGCTTGTTGCAGGGAATATCCCGCAGTTGACTTAACACCGGCGCGACATCATGAAATTCCAGCCTGACCCAGGGCGGCAATACCGAATTGCCGCCCGCTATTCGCAACCAGGCCAGACAATACGCCAGGGTCGGCCGTTTTTGCGGGTCCGGTAAATAACTTAAAACGATCTTGTTAAAAGCCGTTGCGCACACGCGTCCTTGTGTCAGTAGCTTGAAACAATCGAACGCTTTTGCTGCCTGGATAGGCTCAGCGCCCATAGCTGTTAAAGCGTGCTGCAAACCTGAAAACTGCTTGTCGCCGGAAAATACATAGTGATAAAAAGACAATATCCCGAAGTGCTGCTGTTGTTCCTGTAATGCCACCCACTGATCCTGAAAAAGTGAAATCGCCAAACGCGCATCCGCTAACGGATCATTTAAGCTGTCCCGAACCAGTTTGTAATCTTTAACCAGCCGATGGTAGGGATTTTCAGGAAAAGCCAGCGGTGAAAGGAATAAGGTATCAACAACAGGCTTGTTTAAAAATTTAAGATCAGGGGCAATAGCGCGGCAAATGAGCAGGTCATGCCGTAATAGATTGTGGCCTAACAAATAGACGGCATCGCCGGCAAAGTCATCCAGTTCAGCCAGCGCTTTTCGAATATCAAAAGACACTTTACGCTGAAAAGTTTTATCCTTGAATACTGCGCCAATAGCAAAGATTTCACCGTTTTCATTGGTTTCCAAATCCAGGCTACAGTAGTGTGCGTTGTTTTCTGTCCAATCCAATTGAGCGAGTGACTAGCGAGTGTGTTAAGTGCTCTGAATTTAGCACTCTTGACTCAAAAGAGCTATAGATTCATCAAATGCTGGCTTTTTCATCGTAATTATTCAGACTCACGCAAACACAAATCCTGAAGGAGTGGCTTTTGTCACACAAGAATGGTGTTAAGACTTTTATTTTACGCTGGCCCTAAGGTGAACCAGCCAAGCATGAAAACCTTCGCATAGAGAAGTCTGTGCGAGGGTCGGTTTGGTACGCTTCGTTTATGATGGATTGCCTGGCGGCAAATCCATCATAAAGCTTTACGCAGCTTGTTTGGAGGCGTTAATAGATGAACGTTTAGAGACATACAGAATTTCAATGCCCATTAGATGCCCTTGTTCATCAAAATCAGCAATTATACCCGGCTCAATTTGCTTGGATCGGTCCACGTCACCCTCAATAAATTCAATATATGCCGTGTCAGCTTGGGGGTCGAATTCAATTTTCATAAGTCTTTCACCTCATCATCAAAATAAGCGGTGACAATTGCTACAGGATTTACCGTTTCATTATAAATTACGCGCAACACACGAAAGCCATGCTCTGCAATAGGTCTCAAGGCATGAAGCAATTCTGAATCTTCATGATCAGATTCAATTCGTACCGGGTATGTCAAAGTGTCTTCAATCCATTGAGCACGAATTTGTCGTTTTGTGATTCGCTTCTTCGCATGATCAGTTAATACATATTTCATAAAAATTGATAATAACACGACCTTGAGATGAAGGTGAAAATAAAAAACAAGCCTGATTAGTATGGTAATTTCGCGCCACGCCTGAGTGGATGTAAGAGGTAAGGCGACTCAGGAGTAGAGGAGAAAACCGACATGAAGATAAAAGCGTCTTTTTACCGCCATATAGACAGGCATAAAAAACCTTCGCCTGGAAAAGTCCGGGCGAGGGTTGGTTTGGTTGGCTCCGCTGATGGTGGATTGCCTAGCGGCGAATCCACTCTACAGCTTTGCCATTCGGGCGCGTGCTCTCCGCATGTATAATTAGGTTTATTCAGCAAGACACAGAAAAATGGTCTTGGATTGGCATCGCAAAATAACGATCGCCCTGAATCGCACAACATCTATGTCGAAGGTAGTCGAACGTAATGAAACATCAAGGAGCATCTCTTGCTCAAGCATTCCCGGACATAGCTATTAGCTGGGACTATGATCGTAATGGAAATTTGACTCCCTCAGATGTTGCCGCATTCGCACATAAAAAAGTATGGTGGAAGTGTGAGAAATGTGGGGAGAGCTGGCCGGCATCCGTAGCATCACGAACCGCTGGAAGAAAATCGGGGTGCGGTTACTGCGCGGGAAAGCGAGTATCTCCATCTATGTCGTTTGGAGCGTTATATCCCGACATCGCCAAACAATGAGACGTTGAGAAGAACGGAATATTAAAGCCAGATCAGGTTCTGCCAAAGTCGAATCGCAAAGCCTGGTGGAACTGCCCTGAAGGACATTCATATCAATCGCTCATCTCCGGGCGGGTAGTTGGCAAGGGCTGTCCAATATGCTCTGGAAACAAAGTCATCGAGTCGACAAGTCTTGCTGCTAAGTTCCCTGCTCTTGTCGAGCAATGGCATTTCGAGAAGAACATTCCGTTAACACCTATTGAAGTATCTCCATATTCCGGGAACAAGGTATGGTGGAAATGTCCATCCGGGCATGAATGGCAAGCGACAATCGCCAACCGCTCATCAGCTGGGTCTGGCTGCCCATATTGCGGAGGTCAGAAAGTTTCATCGACTACATCCCTTCTTGCCGTAAATCCAGAAGTTGCTGCCGAATGGCATCCGACGCGAAACCACGAAAAAACGCCAGGGCACTTCACAGCGAACTCCGGTTTCAAGGCTTGGTGGCGTTGCCCGCGTGGGCATGAATGGACCGCCACAATAAGCCATCGTCATAATGGATCAGGTTGCCCTTTTTGCGGTGGTGGAACTTCAGCGCTTGAAGCCCGTGTCTTCACGGAATTGAAGAGTCTATTTTCTAATGTCGTCTGGCATAGCAACACCATGGGCGTTCAAGTCGATGTATTTCTACCATCGATGGGAATCGGTGTCGAAGTTGACGGACATTACTGGCATGCGGAAAAGGTCGAAGCAGATATCCGAAAGAATGCAACCTGTCAGCAACAAGATGTAAGCCTGATTCGACTGCGCCAACATCCGTTGAAAAAACTAAGTTCATGGGACATCGAGTATTTGCGTTCGGACACAGATTTATCAGTCATTCAACGGCTCGTATCAGTAATATCAATAGTTGCAGCCGATGATCATGTCAACAAAATCGTTGACAGCTATCTCAACACAAATCATTTGGTGGCCGATGTAGACTATCGAAAGATCATTGCGAATCTGCCATCTCCACCTGACGGCGCTTCATTCGGTGCGATATATCCAGAGATTGCCGCAGAATGGCATCAGGAGCGAAACGCACCGCTGGAACCGTCGATGTTCGCTCCGAAAGCAAATAGGGTTGTATGGTGGAAGTGCTTGGCAAAAGGCCACGAATGGCAGGCTGCGATTCACACTCGCGCCATCGGCATCGGCTGCCCTTATTGCGTCAACCAGAAAATCGGATCAGATAACAACCTCGCAATCCTTCGTCCTGACTTACTGCGAGAATGGAACTACGAAAAGAACGTCCACATTTCCCCAGAGGAAATTGCCCTCAATTCAAAAAAGAAGGTTTGGTGGAAGTGCATAGAAAAGGGACATTAATGGGAAGCGTTGACTGGCAACAGGGCAAGGGGATCTGGATGCCCATATTGTTCAGGTCTGTTTCTAACTCCAGAGAATTCCCTTGCCACCATTTATCCTGAGATAGCAGCAACTTGGGACTTCGAGAAGAATGCTCCTCTGCGTCCAGAAGATGTTTCAAGCAAATCGTCTCGAACGGTTTGGTGGAAATGCATACAGTGCGAAACCTCGTTGCAGTCGGATGTTGGGCATCGAGTAATCGCGAATGTAGGGTGTCCAAAGTGTTTTCCGGCCTTTCGTGGCGAACAAATGAGGGTAGCCCGACTCAAGTCATTCGGAACCTTGAGACAGAACGCACCGGCAATGGCCATGAGATGGCATCCAACACTCAATGCAAACCTAACTCCTGATAGTGTAGGGCGAAACAGCACGAAACCAGTGTGGTGGCTATGCCCGGATTGCAGCCACGAGTGGTTGGTATCGCCCAACTACTACCGCAAGTGTCCACATTGTGGATCAAAGTAGAAATCAACTCTAATCAGTTTTTTGACAACTTTGATTGAAAATAATATATGATACATTGGCTTAGATAATAACTTGTCAGGTCCCAGATGAGAGTCTTTCACTTTAGAAGCGTGAAATATGGTTTAAAATCTTTGGAAGAACGTCGACTCAAAATCTCACGAATCCATGAGCTTAACGATCCGTTTGAAATCTTGGGTGCGAATTTGTCGAACCGGGATTTTAGAAGAGTTATGAACGATACGAAGCGTGAAATCTCAAAGACCAATGGGTTGCTTTGCTTCAGTAAAATCTGGCAAAACCCGGTTCAATGGTCTCACTATGCAGATAATCACAGAGGGGTCTGCCTAGAATTCGATGTTCCTGATGATCACCTAGAAAAAGTCGACTACGTGAAAGAAAGGTTAGACTACGGAAACACCATCGATCTTGAGATTATGAAGAAGTGTCTAAAGACAAAGTTTGAACATTGGAGCTATGAGGAAGAATATCGAGCATTTATCTCTTTAGACCCGGCGGAGGAGGAAGACGGAAAGTACTTTTTCAACTTCGGAGAGGAGTTAAAACTACGAACTGTTATTGTTGGGTGCTTATCTGCGATAACTAGAAAGCAGATCGCCGATGTGCTTATTGGGCTAGAAGGAAACGTAGAATACTTCAAGGCTCGTGCTGGTTTCACAAGGTTTGAGGTCGTACGTAATCAAAATGATAAGCTGTGGACCTAAAGGCCCGCATGCACTCGGATAGAAAAAAGCACCGCCCGTTCCTCGCCTCGCTCTGCTTTGTTCTGCTGGTGATGCGAGCCGTTAGTCTTCAAAAGAACACTGGTTTTCTATGGATCAGACAACAATTGTAATGGTGGGTCCTTGGGTAAAAGCAGTAAATGATGTCCTCCTTGGTATTGCCGCGGCTTCCACCGCGATTTTTGCCTATTTGGGGCTAAGTGCTTGGCGAAAGGAATTGAAAGGAAAATCTGAATACAAACTCGCCAAGAGAGTATTGAATCTCGTATGTTGGGTACTTTAGTAGGTTAGAGCTGACGTAAGGAAGCCCAACAATTCGAGGTACGGTTTATTGGGATTTCTTACGTTATCCTATACATTGACATCCGTTTAGTGCATGCCAAGTTTCACAATTGATGCTAGCAACAAATTGTATTTCGCAGTTACCACCAGCCGATGATGATAATGAATAAACAACCCGCCGGCGACTGATTAAGCCATAGTTTTCGATAAGCATTGCTATAAGAGAACGTATTTCCGCAAGCCGCGAACGGAAAAGTGAAAGAGGAATTTGACCACAGCCATTTCCCGGCAGTAGAGCAATTGGTCAACGATTGGCCGTATTAATTGTTTCATCCATTCTACACCCCAAGCTCATAGTTCACGCGGCAGTAGCTTTAACTTCATAATTTTTGCACATTTGAACTTTACAATAGATTATCAAGCTAACGAGCGATCCTGTGCACAAATCAATTCGAGTCAAATTATTTTTAGCCTTCCTGCTGACCACGCTGCTGGTTGTTGCAGGTATGTATCTTTTTATGCGCTGGTCGCTGGATCGGGGCTTTACCGAGTTTATTGAAACACGGCAACGCGAACGGGTGGAGAGCTTAATCGAAGGATTGACCGATTACTATGACAATACCGGAAGCTGGGAGCCATTGGCCGGCAATAAACGGCAATGGATTCAGTTGTTGTTGAAATCCGATAACCATCCTCACCGGCGTCCGGCCCCCTGGATGGAAAAGGCGCTGTCCGAACTGAAGGATAGGTGGCCGCCGGCCTGG